>JAESGS010000035.1_pt1 | contig 66020 bp, 59 predicted proteins | sample 9269761 | NCBI WGS metagenome assembly JAESGS01 (sample SAMN15741799, study PRJNA653493) | algae metagenome | isolation source: Cyanosarcina radialis HA8281-LM2 and co-occurring heterotrophs from damp... | place: USA: Makauwahi cave, Hawaii | collected 2011-01-06 | reverse complement strand
CTCGCCAGGTAAAGCGCTACAAGAATCCCAAGACCGGCGAAGTTGTCGAAACCAAAGGCGGCAACCACAAAGTCTTGAAAGCTTGGAAAGAAGAGTTCGGCGCTGACGTCGTCGAAAGCTGGCTGCAGTAGCGGCCTACCGAACCAGAGGCGCCGTATCCATACGGCGCCGATACCCTCGAAAAACTCCCGATCTTCCACGGCACGAGATGTGGAAGCTGCGTACGATTTCGACAGAGGCCCACGCAGCAATGACAGCAACGGGGCAAACACCCCAACATCCATCGCCCACCTACGCCCATCCACGCCTACCCAGGTTTTCTGGCCGCGAATCCGCCTAGAGAATTTCTCCATCTATTAGCCAATGTCATCGTGCTGGCCGCACATGGAGAACTTCATGAATACCTCTTGCCGATGGGTCCTGGTCAAACGCTTCGCCGAAGTCACCGGCTACACCGAGAATGCCGTCCGCCACAAGGTTAAGAACGGTATATGGGTGCAGGGGCGCATCTGGCGCAAGGCCCCGGACGGCCGCATTTTCGTAAATCTCGTTGAGTTCGAGCGATGGGTAGAAAGCGAGCGATATCCCACTTCGCATTGATCCCTGGTGACAGGACACTGGCCCTCATACAAGCAAAAAGCCATACCTTGAAATACGCGCATTGAGCGCATTACTGTTGCGCTGCCTTGCAGACGCAGACCTCTTCATTACTCCTGGAGGCAATGTCAGGTCATCGCACGTTGCAGGCATCAAAGCAGGAGGAATACCGAGGGTTGTCTTATGGCGGACAAAGAGAACAGGAAAACGGGCTATACGGGGATTGAGATTCACGGAAATTCGATCCGGGTATATTTCATGTACAAGGGTGTCAGACATCGACATACCTTGGGCATCGAACCCACGAAGGCCAACATCAAGCACGCGGCCGGCTTACGCAGCGCCGCTCTGTTCGCACTGAGATCCGGCAACTATCACGAATCAGAATTTTTCCCGCATTCTCGTCCGGCAGAAGCACTTGCAACTGCCGGCAAACGCCTGAACGATCTGTGTGATCGCTACAAACCACTCAAGGCAGTGGATCTTACGCCGGAGACGGAGTCTCGCTACGAAATTGCGCTGAATGCCTGCCTGGAACTCATCGGACGCAACCGCCAGATCGACACGCTACTACCCGAGGACATTCAAAAGCTGAGGGTGGACCTGATCGCCACACGTGCGGTTTCAACGGTGAACCACTACCTCGCCACTTTCGCCGGCTTCCTCCACTGGTGCGAGAGCAACGGCTATTGCGGGGAACTCGGCAAGCACTGCACCCGCTTTACCAAGAGCAACAAGGAGCCCGATCCACTCACCTTCGAAGAGTTCGACGCACTCATCGAGAAAGGTTGCCTACATCCGATCGACAGGGCGGCCGTCACTCTAGCGGTCTACACCGGCCTGAGGCCTGGCGAACTGCTTGCCTTGGCCGTTGAAGATGTGCACCCGGATTTCAGCAAGATCAAGGTGCGGCGCTCGATCACGCAATCGATCACATTCAAGGTACCCAAGACCCAAAAGGAACGCACTATTCTGCTGTACCCGCCGGCGCGGGAAGCCTTGAAGATCCTTGTCGCCGATGCTGAACAACGCAAGGCAGTAGATCTGCAGGTCTGGCTCAACCGTCACGAATCCCGCACCGACCGGGTGCGCGTGCTGCTGTCACCGAAAACCCAGGCACGCAAGAAGGATGTCAACGACTACTTCGTACCGACTGCTTGGAATAGCAAATGGGCCAACCTGATCCGGCGATCGGGCATTCGGCCGCGCCCTCCCTACCAGACCCGCCACACCTACGCTTGCTGGAACCTGACTGCACGTGGAAACTTGGCGTTCATTGCCAACCAGATGGGCCACAGCGACTATTCCATGCTCGTGAAGGTCTATGCGCGCTGGATTGACTCGGAGTCACCGAGGGAGTTGGAACGTATATGGGAAGGCATACAGAGCATGGCCAGAAATGCCCCGGAGAAACAGGCAGCCTGAGCCCCCGTGCGCCACTGCCCCCATGATCAGGCTGTCAACCTGTCTTGCATCGGCGAGCGCATCGACTATTTTTGAGGCGCTGTAACGAGGGCGCTGCACTCCCTCATAGAGCCAGAGTGTTTCTTGCACCACAAACATCGCGTGGTCAGGTTGCCTGATTTACCTACCCAGTACGCGCGTTGAACATATAATTCGGCCGCAATCTTTTTGCTTGCACTGTTGCAGTGCTGACTCATCGGCGCCCTATGAACTCCCCAATGAAGCCACAAAGCCCCACGCCGACAGCAATCCGAGAGGCGCGCGTAGTAGCAGGGTTAACCCAGACAAAAGCGGCTCATGCAGTTCAGGCCTCACTACGCGCCTGGCAACAATGGGAGGCGGGCGACCGGACGATGCCACCAGGTCTTTTCGAGCTATTCATGCTGAAGACCGGACAATGGTCTTTCGATGACCACGACGCGACAAAGTGACCTTAAAGGACAAGCTTGTGGCCATCATCACCAGGCTAACCAAAATCAGCCTCGGCACCAAAGCAAGCACTCGGAGTTACCAACAGGGCCAACAGCTCCCCTTTGCGTACCAGCGCGATCAAAACCTACGCGCTGGCTACTGCAGGCATCTGGCAGTGCGCGGCAACCTGACCTTCGACCTCTCCCCGTTGAACTCAGAGAGCCATTCGAGGCACGAAAAGGCGAATGCCCGCGGGAGGAGTTCAGCATCCCCGAGGGAGCTGAAGCGCATCAGATGGGGCAAGCATGCCACGATAAAATTACCCCAAATCTGCCCCAACGGCCAGACGAACGAATCATAAGCGACTGATTTTAATGAACAAAATAGATCTTTCTTCGCACACCCCGATGATGCAGCAGTACTGGAAACTGAAGAACCAGCACCCGGACCAGCTGATGTTCTACCGCATGGGGGATTTCTACGAGATCTTCTACGAAGACGCGAAGAAAGCCGCGAAGCTGCTGGATATCACCCTCACCGCCCGCGGCCAGTCCGCCGGCCAGTCGATCCCCATGTGCGGCATCCCCTTCCATTCGCTGGAAGGCTACCTGGCCAAGCTGGTCAAGCTCGGCGAGTCGGTGGTGATCTGCGAGCAGATCGGCGATCCGGCCACCAGCAAGGGCCCGGTGGAACGCCAGGTGGTGCGCATCATCACCCCCGGCACCATCAGCGATGAGGCCCTGCTCGACGAGCACCGCGACAACCTGCTGGCCGCCGTGCTCGGCGACGAGCGCCTGTTCGGCCTGGCCGTGCTGGATATCACCAGCGGCCGCTTCAGCGTGCAGGAGATCAAGGGCTGGGAAAATCTGCTGGCCGAGCTGGAACGTTTGAACCCCGCCGAGTTGCTGATCCCCGACGATTGGCCGCAGGGCCTGCCGGCGGAAAAGCGCAAGGGCTCGCGCCGCCGCGCGCCCTGGGACTTCGAGCGCGACACGGCATTCAAGAGCCTGTGCCAGCAGTTCGGCACCCAGGACCTGAAAGGCTTCGGCTGCGAGCACCTGACCCTGGCCATCGGCGCCGCCGGCTGCCTGCTGGCCTACGCCAAGGAAACCCAGCGCACCGCCCTGCCCCACCTGCGCAGCCTGCGTCACGAGCGCCTGGACGACACGGTGATCCTCGACGGCGCCAGCCGGCGCAACCTGGAGCTGGACATCAACCTCGCCGGCGGCCGCGACAACACCCTGCAGTCGGTCATGGACCGCTGCCAGACCGCCATGGCCAGCCGCCTGCTGGGCCGCTGGCTGAACCGCCCGCTGCGTGATCGCGCGGTACTGGAGGCACGCCAGGACGCCATTGCCTGCCTGCTCGACGGTTACCGCTTCGAAACGCTGCAACCGCAGCTCAAGGAGATCGGCGACCTGGAGCGCATCCTCGCCCGTATCGGCCTGCGCAACGCCCGTCCACGCGATCTGGCGCGCCTGCGCGACGCCCTGGCCGCGCTACCCGAACTGCAGCAGGCGATGACCGACCTGGACACCCCGCACCTGCAGCAGCTGGCCTCGAGCATCGCCACCTACCCGGAACTGGCCGACCTGCTGGCCCGCGCCATCATCGACAACCCGCCGGCGGTAATCCGCGACGGCGGCGTGCTGAAGACCGGCTTTGACGCCGAGCTGGACGAGCTGCAGGCGATGAGCGAGAACGCCGGCCAGTTCCTCATGGACCTGGAAGCGCGCGAGAAAGCCCGCACCGGCCTGGCCAACCTCAAGGTCGGCTACAACCGCGTGCACGGCTACTTCATCGAGCTGCCGACCAAGCAGGCCGAATCGGCACCGGCCGACTATATTCGCCGGCAGACGCTCAAGGGCGCCGAGCGTTTCATCACTCCGGAGCTCAAGGAGTTCGAGGACAAGGCGCTGTCGGCCAAGAGCCGCGCCCTGGCCCGCGAAAAGATGCTCTACGACGAACTGCTCGAGCACCTGATCGGCCACCTGGCGCCGCTGCTCGGCAGCGCCGCGGCGTTGGCTGAACTGGACGTACTGAGCAACCTGGCCGAACGGGCGCTGAATCTCGACCTCAATCGTCCGCGTTTCGTCGAGGAACCCTGCATGCGCATCGACCAGGGGCGTCACCCGGTGGTCGAACAGGTGCTGACCACGCCCTTCGTGGCCAACGACCTGAACCTCGACGACAGCCGTCGCATGCTGATCATCACCGGGCCGAACATGGGCGGTAAGTCCACCTACATGCGCCAGACCGCGCTGATCGTGCTGCTGGCCCATATCGGCAGCTTCGTCCCGGCGGCGGCCTGCGAGCTGTCACTGGTCGACCGCATCTTCACCCGTATCGGTTCCTCGGACGACCTGGCCGGCGGCCGCTCGACCTTCATGGTGGAAATGAGCGAGACCGCCAACATCCTGCACAACGCCAGCGAGCGCAGCCTGGTGCTGATGGACGAAGTCGGCCGCGGCACCAGCACCTTCGACGGCCTGTCGCTGGCCTGGTCGGCGGCCGAGCACCTGGCGCGGCTGCGCGCCTTCACCCTGTTCGCCACCCACTACTTCGAGCTGACCGTGCTGCCGGAAAGCGAGCCGGTGGTGGCCAACGTGCACCTCTCGGCCACCGAGCACAACGAACGCATCGTCTTCCTCCACCACGTCCAGCCCGGGCCAGCCAGCCAGAGCTACGGCCTGGCGGTGGCGCAACTGGCTGGCGTGCCCGGCACGGTGATCGCCCGCGCGCGCGAGCACCTGGCGCGACTGGAGACCACCAGCCTGCCGCACGATCTGCCGCGCCAGGAGACCGGCAAAGCGCAGGTGCCGATGCAGAGCGACCTGTTCGCCAGCGTGCCGCACCCGCTGCTGGAGGAATTGCACAAGATCAATCCGGATGATCTGAGCCCGCGCAGGGCGCTGGAGCTGTTATATACATGGAAGACGCGCATCTAACGCAGCCGCGCGCAAGCTGCTAGAATCGCGCGCAATTTTACGACTTGCCCGGTTTACAGCCTGAGCCGCGGCCACTGAACAGAGCACCTGGCAGCCCTTCGCAGAAAGAGCCCAGGCCGCCGCCCGAGGAGAGAATCAGACATGACCTTCGTCGTTACCGACAACTGCATCAAGTGCAAATACACCGACTGCGTGGAAGTCTGCCCGGTGGATTGCTTTTACGAAGGCCCGAACTTCCTGGTGATCCACCCGGACGAGTGCATCGACTGCGCCCTGTGCGAGCCCGAGTGCCCGGCCCAGGCGATCTTCTCCGAGGACGAGGTGCCGGAGGACATGCAGGAATTTATCGAGCTGAACGCCGACCTGGCCGAAGTCTGGCCGAACATCACCGAGAAGAAGGACGCCCTGGCGGACGCCGAGGAATGGGATGGCGTGAAGGACAAGCTGCAGCACCTGGAGCGCTGAGCGCCAGGCTGAAAACACCAAGACCCGCCAAGTGCGGGTCTTCTGTTTTTCAGAGATAAAAAAAGGGGCGGCTTGCGCCGCCCACTCTTTTGTCCCTAGTCCCTTTGTTTCCCAACTCATCGTCCTGATGAATCGCTTCTTGCGATGTTCCCGATCATCGTCCTGATGACCCGTGCTTGTCCCTGAGCACGAGAGTGATATTAGTCGCTGCAGCAGCGCTCACAACCCCGGCACGGGGCACGACGGAGCGCGCCACAGCCTTTTGCCTGCAAGAATAAATCATTCAAAAACAGTAACTTAATAAAAATAGAACGGCATAACGGCGAGAAGCTCGCGACCTTTCCACACAAAGGCTGACAGCACCTGTAAGCGATGGCTTACATGGCCAGGCAGAAAAAACCCGGCCGCAGCCGGGTTCTTGATGAGCGCGCCGTCTTACTGAAACAGGGCGTCGCTGGACAGGCCGTTCTTCTCGAGGATTTCGCGCAGACGCTTGAGCGCCTCGACCTGGATCTGCCGCACCCGCTCGCGGGTCAGGCCGATCTCCTGGCCTACTTCCTCCAGCGTGCAGCTCTCGTGGCCACGCAGGCCGAAACGGCGCACCACCACTTCACGCTGCTTGTCGGTCAGGTCCGACAGCCACTGATCGATGCTCTGCGACAGGTCGTCGTCCTGCAACAGCTCGCAGGGGTCGGTCGGCCGGTCGTCGGTCAGGGTATCGAGGAGGGTCTTGTCCGAGTCCGGACCGAGCGAGACGTCCACCGAGGACACCCGCTCGTTGAGGCCAAGCATGCGCTTGACCTCGCCCACCGGTTTTTCCAGCAGGTTGGCAATTTCTTCCGCAGAGGGCTCGTGGTCAAGCTTCTGGGTCAGTTCGCGAGCCGCACGCAGGTAGACGTTGAGCTCCTTGACCACATGAATCGGCAAACGGATGGTGCGCGTCTGGTTCATGATGGCCCGTTCGATGGTCTGGCGGATCCACCAGGTCGCATAGGTCGAGAAACGGAACCCCCGCTCCGGATCGAATTTTTCCACCGCGCGGATCAACCCCAGATTGCCCTCCTCGATCAGATCGAGCAGCGACAGGCCGCGGTTGACGTAACGCCGAGCAATCTTCACCACCAGGCGCAGGTTGCTCTCGATCATGCGCTTGCGCCCGGCCGGATCGCCCTTCTGCGCCAGGCGCGCGAAGTGCACTTCCTCTTCGGGAGTAAGCAGAGGGGAGAAGCCGATTTCGTTGAGGTAAAGCTGAGTGGCGTCGAGCGCCCGGGTGTAATCGATGTACTTGTGCTGCTTGGAGGGGGTGGCGTGCTTGGTCTTGGCACGTGCGGCCGGCGTTTCCGCCTCGTCGCTCTGAACCTCGCCCAGAACGATGCCCGGCTCCATCAGGAGCAGTTCATCGTCGACGTCAAACTCCGGCGCTTCTTTTTTGATGAGAGCCATTGTTGTTGTCCCTAGCTGAGTTCGACAACAGACTCTGGCGGAACCATCCTGGCCACACCCGAGCCCGTCCCTCCTACGTGATGGGACGAGCCGGCTGGCGGATCAACGACGTGGCAGATATTGCAGCGGATCTACAGGTTTACCTTGGCGGCGAATCTCGAAATGCAGCTTCACCCGGTCGGCCCCTGTGGACCCCATCTCGGCAATGTTTTGCCCGGCCTTGACCTGCTGCCCCTCCCGTACCAACAACCTGCGGTTATGACCGTAAGCACTTACGTAGGTATCGCTGTGCTTGATGATGATCAACTCGCCGTAGCCCCGCAAACCACTCCCGGCGTACACCACTGAACCATCAGACGCAGCTAAAACAGGCTGTCCTAATTCCCCGGCGATATCAATGCCTTTATTCAAACTGCCGTTTGAGGAGAAGCGCCCGATCACCGTACCCTGCGCGGGCCAGGCCCAACCGCTGGCGGAACGGGTCACCGGGGTGACTGGCGTGGTAGCCGGAGCGGTCTTGACCGGTACCGGCTTGCTCGCCTGCGAAACCGGCGCCGTGGCCAGCGGCGGGCGGCTCGGCGCCGGCTGGCTGACCAGCGGCGCGGTCGCCCGCGGCACCGTCGCGGCCACCGGCTGGGCCGGCGTGATGCGATTGTCGAAACGGATGACCTGGCCAACGCGAATCAGATAGGGATCGCGCAGGCCATTATGGGCGGCCAGCGCCTTCCAGTCCCAGCCGAAGCGAAAGGCGATGGAATAGAGCGTGTCGCCACGCTGCACCACGTAGTGGCCGCTGCGTACCGGCTGGCGCTGCACCAGCGGGGCGTTGCCCTGATGCTGCCCGCGCTCGACCACCTGCACGCCGCCCGGCGGCGGACTGGCGCAACCGGCCAGCGCACTGGCGGCGAGCAAAGCGAAAGGCAGGCGAAGGCCGGCGGCTCTGCGAATTAGCGCGTGAACGGCGGTGCGACTCACCATTTGCTCCCTGAACGATCCCGAATACGGCGGCTATTGTGCCGGATTTATTTGGCGCAACCAGTATCTCTTGGCTGACGCCCGGCCAACCACTCCAGCCCCAGCACCAGGACGATGCCGGCCAGCGCCAGCACCAGGGCCAGCAACAGCTGCGGGTCCTGGCCGCTGAGTTCGGCGAAATGCCCCGGCAGCAGGTTGTTCTGCAGCAGCGGTATCTGCTCGCCCTTGCTGTCGACGCGCCAGCTCAGGGTTTCCTTCCACGGCCAGACCTTGTTCAGCGAACCGAGCATCAACCCGGTGAGAAAGGCCAGGCTGAGGTCGCGCCAGCGTGCCAGCAACCAGCTGAGCAAGCGGGCGAAGCTGAGGATGCCGACCAGGCAGCCGCCGGCGAACACCGCCAGCACGCCGATTTCCAGGTCCTTCACCGCCCCCAGCACCACCGGATACAGGCCCAGCAGCAGCAGGATGAAGCTGCCGGAGATACCCGGCAGGATCATCGCGCAGATGGCGATGGCGCCGGCGCAGAACAGGCTCAGCGGGTCGCTGCCCCACTGCACCGGCGCGGCCACGGTGATCCAGTAGGCGAAGGCCAGGCCGAGCAGGAAGCTCAGCGCCCGGCTCCAGTTCCAGCGATGAATGTCGCGACCGACCATATAGGCCGAGACCAGGATCAGGCCGAAGAAGAACGACCAGACCGGGATCGGCTGATGCTCCAGCAGGTAGGTGATCAACCGCGCGAAGCTCAGCACGCTGGTCAGGATGCCGCCGAGCAGCACCAGCAAAAAGGTCGCGTTGGCCATGCGCCAGGCGTCCTTGATCCGTCCGCGCAGCAGCAGCAAGGCGGCCTCGGGGACGCTGGCGATGGAGCGCAGCAGTTCGTCGTAGATGCCGCTGATAAAGGCGATGGTGCCGCCGGAGACGCCTGGCACCACGTCGGCAGCGCCCATGGCCATGCCCTTGGCGTAGAGCAGAAAATGTTTCTTCATGGATCCTTCCAGGATGGTGCAGCGGTCAGGCCAGCGGCCCGTTGAGTAGCGGCACGAAGCGCACCGCGTCCAGCACGTGGCGGGAGAAGCCGTTCTCTTCGCGCACGATCAGCAGCAGCTGCTGCACGTCGCCGGCGCCCACCGGAATCACCAGACGCCCGCCGGGCGCCAGCTGATCGAGCAGCGCCTGCGGCACTTCCGCAGCGGCGGCGGTGACGATGATGCCGTTGTACGGGCCCAGGGCATTCCAGCCCTCCCAGCCATCACCCCAGCGAAAGACCACGTTGCGCAGGCTGAGTTCGGCCAGGCGCTCCTTGGCGCGATCCTGCAACACCTGGATGCGTTCGACCGAGAACACCCGCTCCACCAGCTGCGCCAGCACGGCGGTCTGGTAACCGGAACCGGTGCCGATCTCCAGCACCTTGTCCAGCGGCCCGGCGGCCAGCAGCAGCTCGGTCATGCGCCCGACCATATAGGGCTGGGAGATGGTCTGGTTGTGCCCGATGGGCAGCGCGGTGTCCTCGTAGGCGCGGTGCGCCAGCGCCTCGTCGACGAACAGATGGCGCGGCGTGCGGCGGATCACCTCGAGCACTCGCGGATTGCTCAGACCCTCGTCGTAGAGGCGCTGAATCAGGCGCTCGCGGGTACGCTGGGAAGTCATGCCGATCCCGCGGCGGTGCATATCGTCCTGTCCGCGCATCAGCAGATGCCCTCCAGCCAGCCGTGCATGCTGTCGAAGGCCTCGGCGAAGGTACGGTCGAGCTGCAGCGGGGTGATCGACACGTAACCCTGCATCACCGCATGGAAATCGGTGCCCGGACCGCCGTCCTCGGCATCGCCGGCCACCGAGATCCAGTAGCCTTCCTTGCCGCGCGGGTTGACCACCTTGACCGGCGCCGCGGCGCGGGCGCGGTGGCCGAGGCGGGTCAGTTGCACGCCGCGGATATGCTCCAGCGGCAGGTTGGGCACGTTGACGTTGAGCACGGTGCGCGGCGGCAGGTCGAGGCGCTCATGGGCCTCGACCAGCTTGCGGGCGAAATAGGCGGCGGTCGGCAGGTTGTCGGCCTGACGCGACAGCAGCGAGAAGGCGAACGCCGGCTTGGCCAGGAAGCGCCCTTCCAGCGCAGCGGCGACGGTGCCGGAATAGAGCACGTCGTCGCCCAGGTTGGCGCCCAGGTTGATGCCCGAGACGACCATCTCCGGCACCTGCTCGAGCAGACCGTTGAGGCCCAGGTGCACGCAGTCGGTGGGCGTGCCGTTGAGGCTGATATAACCGTTGGGCAACACCGTCGGGTGCAGCGGACGGTCGAGGGTCAGCGCACTGCTGGCGCCGCTCTTGTCCTCGGCGGGTGCGATCACCACGCACTCGGCATAGTCGGCCAGCGCCTGGTGCAACGCGACGATCCCGGGTGCGTACACCCCGTCGTCGTTGGAAATCAGAATTCGCATGGAGTATCCGTCTGCCCTGCTGGCACCAGATCGACGAGTTCGCGCACCACGACGGTGGCGAAACACCCGGCCGGCAGGACGAATGCAAGTTGCAGAATATCGGGCTCCGGATAATGCCACGTCAGGCCGCCTATGGGGAGGCGCAGAATGCGCCGTTCGTGCGCCATGCCCGCCTTTGCCAGCCACTCGAGCAGCGCCGGCTCGCCCGCGCCAACGCCCTGTTCGACGAGCTGCACCGCCTCCGCCGTGGGCAGCGCGCCCTCGCCCCACAGCGGGCCGGTCGGGTGCAGGTCGAGAAGCGCCAGACGCGGGTCGGCTGTCTCCGCCTCGCCGGCCATAAAGAAACTGCGGCTGCCGGTAAAGGCCAGCAGGTCGCCGACCTGCGCCTGGTTCCAACTGCCGGCGGCGACCCGCTCGGCCAGCACGCGGTTGAACAGGTAGCTGCGCGCCGCCGACAGCAGGCGCGAACGCAGGTTGCGCTGCACCGGCAGTTCCTGGCGGGCCGCATACTGCCGGGCCTCCTCGACATTGCCGCCGGCGAAGCCGAAGCGCTGCAGGCCGAAGTAGTTGGGCACACCCTGCGCGGCGATGCGCTGCAGGCGCTGCTGCAGTGCCTCGCGGTCGGCCTCCAGGGCGGTCAGACGCAGGGTGAACCCGTTGGCGGCATGGGCGCCGCGCTGCAGCTTGCGGTTGTGCCGCAGGCTGCGCAGGACGGCCAGGTCATCACCCTGCGCGGTGGCCAGGTCGGGATCGGCCTTGCCCGGCAGGTGCAGGCTGAACCACTGCCGGGTCAGCGCCTGGCGATCCTTGAGTCCGGCGTAGCTGACCGCCTTGAGCGGCAGGCCGGCGGCGCGGGCGATGCGCCGCGCCGCCTCCTCGGTATTCAGACCGCGTTTTTCCACCCACAGCCACAGGTGTTCGCCCTGCCCCGTGAGCGGAATGTCCAGCACCTCATCGACCTGAAAGTCCTCGGCACTGGCCTTGAGCACGGCGCGCCCGCAGGCCTGGCCATGGGCGCGCGGGCCCAGCAGCTGCGCCTCGTTCATGCCTTGACCAGCAGCGCCACGGCATGCACCGCAATGCCTTCCTCGCGACCGGTGAAGCCGAGCTTCTCGGTGGTGGTGGCCTTGACGTTGACCTGGTCCAGCTCCACGCCGAGATCCTCGGCGATGCGCTCGCGCATGCTCTGGATATGCGGCGCCATCTTCGGCGCCTGGGCGACGATGGTGGCGTCGACGTTGCCCACCGCATAACCCTTGACCCGTACCAGCCCCATCACATGGCGCAACAGCGCGCGGCTGTCGGCACCCTTGAAGCTCGGGTCGGTGTCGGGGAAGTGCTTGCCGATATCGCCCAGGGCCAGCGCACCGAGCAGCGCATCGGCGAGCGCATGCAGCAGCACGTCGCCGTCGGAATGGGCGATCAGCCCGAACTTGTGGGGAATGCGCACGCCGCCCAGGGTGATGAAATCGCCCTCGCCGAAGCGGTGTACGTCGTAGCCATGGCCGATACGCATAAAGAACAACGCCCTGAAAAAGTCAGGGCGTGATTCTACATGCACCGGCCGCCATAGGGGGCGCCGTGCGCACCCTAGGCCAAGGCTTCGGCGTGATGGCGCAGATGATCGTCGATAAAGCTGGCGATGAAGTAGTAGCTGTGGTCGTAACCGGGCTGCAGGCGCAGGGTCAGCGGATGGCCGGCCGCCTTGGCCGCCGCCTGCAGCGCCTGCGGCTTGAGCTGGGTTTCGAGGAAATCGTCGCGGTCGCCCTGATCGACCAGGATCGGCAGCTTCTCGCCGGCCTCGGCGATCAGCACGCTGGCGTCCCATTCGCGCCAGCGCGAGCGGTCCTCGCCCAGATAGAGGGAAAACGCCTTCTCGCCCCAGGGACAGTTCATCGGATTGCTGATCGGTGCGAAGGCCGACACCGAGCGATAGCGCCCGGGGTTCTTCAGCGCGCAGATCAAGGCGCCGTGGCCGCCCATGGAATGGCCGGCGATGCCGCGCTTGTCCGCCACCGGGAAGTTGGCCTCGACCAGCGCCGGCAGCTCCTGCACCACGTAGTCGTACATGCGGTAGTGCCGCGCCCAGGGTTCGGCGGTGGCGTTGAGGTAGAAGCCGGCGCCGAGACCGAAGTCGTAGGCGCCGTCCGCATCGTCCGGCACGCCCTCGCCGCGCGGGCTGGTGTCCGGCGCGACCAGGATCAGGCCCAGCTCGGCCGCCAGCCTGTGCGCGCCAGCTTTCTGCATGAAGTTCTCGTCGGTGCAGGTCAGCCCGCTGAGCCAGTACAGCACCGGCAGGCGAGCGCCCTGCTCGGCCTGCGGCGGCAGGTAGACGGCGAACTGCATGTCGCAGCCGAGCACCTCGGAACGGTGCCGGTAGCGCTTGTGCCAGCCGCCGAAGCTCTTGTTGCTGGAAACGATTTCCAAGGTCATGGACATCTCCCTCGGGTGCGCCCTGCGCACCGCTTGATCCTGGTGCGCATGGCGCACCCTACAGGCACAGGTCGCCCTGCAGTCAGAAATGAATGACGGTACGAATGCTCTTGCCTTCGTGCATCAGCTCGAACGCTTCGTTGATCTGATCCAGCGGCAGGTTGTGGGTGATAAAGGTGTCCAGCGGGATCTCGCCCTTCTGCGCCTTTTCCACGTAGCCGGGCAGCTCGGTACGACCCTTGACCCCGCCGAAGGCGCTGCCACGCCAGACCCGCCCGGTGACCAGCTGGAACGGCCGGGTGCTGATCTCGGCACCGGCCGGCGCCACGCCGATGATGGTCGACTCGCCCCAGCCCTTGTGGCAGCACTCCAGCGCAGCGCGCATCAGCTGCACGTTGCCGATGCACTCGAAGCTGTAGTCGACGCCACCGTCGGTCATCTCGACGATGACCTCCTGGATCGGCTTGCTGTGATCCTTCGGGTTGACGAACTCGGTCATGCCCAGTTCGCGCGCCACGGCCTCCTTGGCCGGATTGATGTCGATGCCGATGATGCGCGAAGCCTTGGCCATCTTGGCGCCGATGATGGCCGCCAGGCCGATGCCGCCCAGGCCGAAGATGGCCACGGTAGAACCCTCGGTGACCTTGGCGGTGTTGAGCACGGCGCCGATACCGGTGGTCACGCCGCAACCGAGCAGGCAGACCTTCTCTAGCGGCGCCTCCTTGGGGATCTTGGCCAGGGAGACTTCCGGCAGCACGGTGTACTCGGAGAAGGTCGAGCAGCCCATGTAGTGGTAGATCGGCTCGCCGTTGTAGGAGAAGCGGCTGGTGCCGTCGGGCATCAGGCCCTTGCCCTGGGTGGCGCGCACCGAGCTGCACAGGTTGGTCTTGTTGGATTTGCAGAATTTGCACTCGCCGCATTCGGCGGTATACAGCGGAATCACGTGATCACCGACCGCCAGCGAGGTGACGCCCTCGCCCACCGCCTCGACGATACCGCCGCCTTCGTGACCGAGGATGCAGGGGAACACGCCTTCGCTGTCCTGGCCGGACAGGGTGTAGGCATCGGTGTGGCAGACGCCGGTGGCGACGATGCGCACCAGCACCTCGCCGGCCTTGGGCGGCGCCACGTCCACCTCGACGATCTGCAGCGGCTGATTCGGGGCGAAGGCGACGGCGGCGCGGGACTTGATCATCTGGGCTCTCCTGAGCGTGTTGAGCGGTGGCCAGCAGTCTAGTCCAGCGCCATCCGGAAATAATTGGCGATCAGGCAAAACATTATTGCCATACAGGGATAATCAGGGTCTTCTTCTGCAGTTAGAGGCGGAGCCCGGATGCAATCCGGGAACTACCGCGCCAGGCATTCCCGGATTGCATCCGGGCTACACGAGAAGGAGAAAACATGAACCGCTGGGAAGGGCTGGACGAATTCGTCGCCGTGGCCGAGTGCGGCCAGTTCAGCGCCGCCGCCGAGCGGCTGGGCCTGTCCACCTCGCAGGTCAGCCGCCAGGTCGCACGCCTGGAGGAGCGCCTGCAGAGCCGCCTGTTCTACCGCAGCACCCGGCGCGTGGCGCTGACCGAGGCCGGGCAGACCTTCCTGCAGCACTGCCAGCGCCTGCAGGACGCGCGCGAGGAAGCCCTGCGCGTGGTCAGCGACCTGGCCGCCGAGCCCAAGGGGCTACTGCGCATGACCTGTGCGGTGGCCTACGGCGAGCGCTTCATCGTGCCGCTGGTCAATCAGTTCATGGCCCGTCATCCGCAGCTGCGGGTGGAGATCGAACTGTCCAACAGCCAGCTCGACCTGCTCCACGAGGGCCTGGACCTGGCCATCCGCCTCGGCCGCCTGCAGGACTCGCGGCTGGTGGCCGCGCGCCTGGCGCCGCGGCGGATGTACCTGTGCGCAGCGCCCGCCTACCTGCAGCACTACGGCCGTCCGCACTCGCTGTCAGAACTGGCGCGGCACAACTGCCTGGTGGGCAGCAGCGAGTACTGGAGCTTCGTCGACGGCGGGCGGGAGAGCCAGGTGCGCGTGCAGGGCAACTGGCGCTGCAACAGCGGTCAGGCGGTACTCGATGCTGCGCTGCGCGGCTTCGGCCTGTGCCAGCTGCCGGACTATTACGTGCTCGAACACCTGGCCAGAGGCGCACTGGTGTCCCTGCTGGAACAGCACCAGCCACCGAACACCGCGGTCTGGGCGCTGTACCCGCAGCAGCGCCACCTGTCGCCCAAGGTGCGCCAGCTGGTCGATCACCTCAAACAGGGGCTGAGCGAACGCGCCGAGTATCGGGAGCAACAGAATGTCACAGCGCAGGGGGGAACCCCACGCGACGGGCGCGGCCAGAGTAACTGACGCCCAGGCGGCAGCTGAAAAACCTAGGCGACGACTGCAGGACTGCAGAAAGCCAAAGCCGAGGAAGTTTTTCCGCAGCCTACTCGCGTTTCACTGCAACCGGAGGACAGCGCTATGCAAGTCATGGTCAACAGCGACAACCATATCCACGGTTCCGCCGCCCTGGCGGACAAGGTACGCGGCCGGGTGGAACTCAAGCTCAAGCGCTTCGAGGATCACCTGACCCGGGTCGAGCTGCACTTCAACGACGAGAACAGCCACAAGGGCGGCGGGCTGGACAAGCGCTGCCAGGCCGAAGCGCGGCTCAAGGGCCGCGACCCGGTATCGGTGAGCCATAACGCCGACAGCCTGGAGCAGGCGCTGGAGGGCGCCATCGACAAACTCGGCACGGTGCTGGAGCGCAATATCGAGAAACAGCGCCTGAGCTGAGACGCGGCGCTACTGGTTGCGCTCGGCCCAGGCTTGCCGCAACCACTGCAGATCCTCGGGGCGGGTGATCTTCAGGTTGTCCGCCCGCCCTTCCACCAGGCGCGGCGCCTGCCCGGCCCATTCCAGCGCCGAGGCCTCGTCGGTGATCTGCGCGCCCGCCGCCAGCGCGTCGGCCAGGGCGCCACGCAGCGCCGCCAGGCGGAACATCTGCGGCGTATAGGCCTGCCAGATCAGGCTGCGGTCCAGGGTTTCCAGCACCCGGCCATCGGCGCCGACGCGCTTGAGGGTGTCGCGCGCCGGCACCGCCAGCAGGCCGCCGAGCGGATCCTCGGCCAGGGTGTTCAGCAGGCGGTCGAGGTCGGCGCGGGCCAGATTGGGCCGCGCCGCATCGTGCACCAGCACCCAGTCGTCCGCCCCGGCGCCGCCGGTCAGCAGCAGATCGAGACCGGCCAGCACCGAGTCGGCGCGCTCGCGCCCGCCCGCGGCGCGGCGCACCCGTGGATCGCCGGCCAGGGCCAGCTGCACCCAGTAGGGATCGTCCGCGGCCAGACAGACCACGGCGCCGAGCAGGCCGGGGTGGTCGAGGAAGCAGTGCAGGCTATGTTCGAGAATGCAGCGCCCTGCCACCTGCAGGTACTGCTTGGGGCGGTCGGCGGCCATCCGCGCGCCGACGCCGGCGGCCGGGATCACCAGCCAGAAATTCGTGGTCATTCGGTCAGCAGGTAGAGGGTCTCGCCCTCTTTGAGCATGCCCAGTTCCTGCCGCGCGCGCTCCTCCACGGTTTCCATACCGCGCTTGAGCTCCATCACCTCGGCCTCGAGGATGCGGTTGCGCTCCAGCAGGCGTTCGTTCTCGCCCTGCTGCTCGGCGATCTGCTGCTGCAGGCGGCTGACCTGGGCCAGGCTGCCCTCGCCGATCCACAGGCGATACTGCAGGCCGGCCAGCAACAGGATCAGCACGATGAACAGCCAATACGGACTACGCATGGAGCGGCTCGCAGATTGAGTCATCGGCATGGTAGGGGCTGCGTTCATGCTTGAAAAGAAGCCGACTGATGAGTGACATGGGATTTCGGTACCTGCATCCGTGCATTGGTTCCAAGAGATCGACGAAGCGTCCACGAAAAAGGGCGACTCGCGTCGCCCTTTTCTACCACGCAGTGCTTAGCCGCGGAACTCGGCACGGCCCTTATAGGGAGCCTTGCCACCGAGCTGCTCTTCGATGCGCAGCAGCTGGTTGTACTTGGACACGCGGTCGGAGCGGCACAGCGAACCGGTCTTGATCTGACCGGCGGCAGTACCCACGGCCAGATCGGCGATGGTGCTGTCTTCGGTTTCGCCGCTGCGGTGCGAGATCACCGCGGTGAAGCCGGCGGCCTTGGCCATCTGGATGGCTTCCAGGGTCTCGGTCAGCGAGCCGATCTGGTTGAACTTGATCAGGATCGAGTTGCCGATCTTCTCATCGATGCCGCGCTTGAGGATCTTGGTGTTGGTGACGAACAGATCGTCGCCGACCAGCTGCACCTTGGCGCCGATCTTGTCGGTCAGCACTTTCCAGCTGGCCCAGTCGGACTCGTCCATGCCGTCTTCGATGGAGATGATCGGGTAGCGCTGGGTCAGGCCGGCCAGGTAATCGGCGAAACCTTCACCGCTGAATACCTTGCCCTCGCCGGCCAGGTCGTACTGTCCGTCCTTGTAGAACTCGCTGGAGGCGCAGTCCAGGGCCAGGGTGACGTCCTCGCCCAGCTTGTAGCCGGCATTGGCCACGGCTTCGGCGATGGCGGCCAGGGCGTCTTCGTTGGAGGCCAGGTTCGGCGCGAAACCACCCTCGTCGCCCACGGCGGTGTTCAGGCCACGGGCCTTCAGCACGGCCTTGAGGTGGTGGAAGATCTCGGCGCCCATGCGCAGGGCCTCGGCGAAATTCTTGGCGCCGACCGGCTGGACCATGAACTCCTGGATGTCGACGTTGTTATCGGCGTGCTCGCCGCCGTTGATGATGTTCATCATCGGCACCGGCATGGAGTAGACGCCCGGGGTGCCGTTGAGGTCGGCGATGTGCGCGTACAGCGGCACGCCCTTGGCCTGGGCCGCGGCCTTGGCGGCAGCCAGGGACACGGCGAGGATGGCGTTGGCGCCCAGCTTGGCCTTGTTCTCGGTACCGTCGAGCTCGATCATCGCGCGGTCCAGGGCCTGTTGATCGGTCGCATCCTTGCCCAGCAGCAGGTCGCGAATCGGGCCATTGATGTTGGCGACGGCTTTCAGCACGCCCTTGCCCAGGTAACGGCTCTTGTCGCCGTCACGCAGTTCCAGCGCTTCGCGCGAGCCGGTGGAGGCACCGGACGGCGCGCAGGCGCTGCCGACAATGCCACCTTCCAGAATTACATCGGCTTCCACGGTGGGGTTGCCGCGGGAGTCGAGAACCTCACGACCCTTGATGTCGACGATCTTTGCCATTGTTGTTTGCACTCCAAGGTTTGACGATAAGACTGCAGCAGCGGGCTGCGCGGGGCCGCCGTCGCCCCGTGGGGCGGGTCGGCGACACAGTCTGACTCACGGGTCAGGGGGATCTTTTCTGGGGCGGCACTTTACCGGATTGCGTGCGGTTCAGGCAGTCTCGATCGGCGGAAAACTCTTGATCAGGTCGTCGAGCTGCTTGAGCTGGGTGAGGAAAGGCTCCAGCTTGTTCAAGCGCAAGGCGCAGGGGCCGTCGCACTTGGCGTTTTCCGGATCGGGATGGGCCTCGAGGAACAGACCGGCCAACCCCTGGCTCATGCCGGCCTTGGCCAGGTCGGTGACCTGGGCGCGGCGGCCGCCGGCCGAATCGGCGCGGCCGCCCGGCATCTGCAGCGCATGGGTCACGTCGAAGAACACCGGGTACTCGAACTGCTTCATGATGCCGAAGCCGAGCATGTCCACCACCAGGTTGTTGTAACCGAAGCTGGAGCCGCGCTCGCAGAGGATCAGCTGATCGTTGCCGGCCTCCTCGCACTTGCGCAGGATGTGCTTCATCTCCTGCGGGGCGAGGAACTGCGCCTTCTTGATGTTGATCACCGCGCCGGTCTTGGCCATGGCCACCACCAGGTCGGTCTGCCGCGAGAGGAAGGCCGGCAGCTGGATGATGTCGCACACCGCGGCCACCGCGGCCGCCTGATGCGGCTCGTGGACGTCGGTGATCACCGGCACGCCGAAGGTCTTCTTCACTTCCTCGAAGATCTTCATGCCCTCTTCCAGGCCCGGGCCGCGGAAGGAGGTGATGGAGGAACGGTTGGCCTTGTCGAAGCTGGCCTTGAACACGTAGGGGATGCCGAGTTTCTCGGTCACCCGCACGTATTCCTCGCAGGCCTGCATGGCCAGGTCGCGCGACTCGAGCACGTTGATGCCGCCGAACAGCACGAAGGGCTTGTCGTTGGCGATCTCGATATTGCCGACCTTGATGATCTTCTGCGCCATGCCTTAGGCCTTCTTCGCTTGCTGCGCCAGCGCGGCGTTGACGAAGCCGCTGAACAGCGGATGACCGTCACGCGGCGTGGAGGTGAATTCCGGGTGGAACTGGCAGGCGACGAACCAGGGATGATCCGGCGCCTCGACCACTTCGACCAGCGCGCCGTCGCCGGAACGACCGGTGACCTTCAGGCCAGCCTCGGTCAGCTGCGGCAGCAGGTTGTTGTTCACCTCGTAACGGTGACGGTGACGCTCGACTATCACGTCCTTGCCGTAGCAGTCGTGCACCAGCGAACCGGCCTGCAGCTGGCAGTCCTGCGCGCCGAGGCGCATGGTGCCGCCCAGGTCGGAGCTCTCGCTGCGGGTTTCCACGCCGCCGGCGGCGTCCTGCCACTCGGTGATCAGGCCGACAACCGGATGCTGGCTGGCCAGGTCGAACTCGGTGGAGTTGGCATCGCTCCAGCCCACCACGTTACGGGCGTACTCGATGACCGCGACCTGCATGCCGAGGCAGATGCCCAGGTAGGGAATCTTGTTCTCGCGAGCGTACTGCACGGTCTTGATCTTGCCTTCCACGCCGCGCAGGCCGAAGCCGCCCGGTACCAGGATGGCATCGACGCCTTCGAGCAGCGCGGTACCCTGGTTCTCGATGTCTTCGGAGTCGATATAGCGCAGGTTGACCTTGGTACGGTTCTGGATGCCGGCGTGGCTCATCGCTTCGATCAGCGACTTGTAGGCATCGAGCAGCTCCATGTACTTGCCGACCATGGCGATGGTGACTTCCTTTTCCGGGTTGAGCTTGGCATCGACCACGCGATCCCACTCGGACAGGTCGGCGCCGCCGCACTCCAGGCCGAAACGCTCGACGACGAAGTCGTCCAGACCCTGGGCATGCAGCACGCCCGGAATCTTGTAGATGGTGTCGACGTCTTCCAGGCTGATCACCGCACGCTCTTCGACGTTGGTGAACAGGGCGATCTTGCGCCGCGAGGAGACGTCGATCGGGTGGTCGGAGCGGCACACCAGCACGTCCGGCTGCAGGCCGATGGAGCGCAGCTCCTTGACCGAGTGCTGGGTCGGCTTGGTCTTGGTCTCGCCGGCGGTGGCGATGTAGGGCACCAGGGTCAGGTGCATCAGCATGGCGCGCTTGGCGCCCACTTCCACGCGCAGCTGGCGAATGGCTTCGAGGAAGGGTTGCGACTCGATGTCGCCGACGGTGCCGCCGATTTCCACCAGGGCCACGTCGGCATCGCCGGCGCCCTTGATGATGCGCCGCTTGATCTCGTCGGTGATGTGCGGAATGACCTGGATGGTCGCACCCAGGTAGTCACCACGGCGCTCCTTGCGCAGCACGTCTTCGTACACGCGGCCGGTGGTGAAGTTATTGCTCTTGGTCATCGTCGTGCGGATGAACCGCTCGTAGTGACCCAGGTCGAGGTCGGTCTCGGCGCCGTCGTGGGTGACGAACACCTCACCGTGCTGGAACGGGCTCATGGTGCCCGGATCGACGTTGATGTAAGGGTCCAGCTTGAGCATGGTGACCTTCAGGCCCCGCGCCTCCAGGATGGCCGCCAGTGAAGCCGAGGCGATGCCTTTCCCCAATGAAGAAACAACACCACCCGTGACGAAGATGTAGCGCGTCATGAAAAACCCTAGAAGTCTGCGTTTAAGCGGTCAGTGCCGCCGGGGAAAGCGAAGGAGCGCCATCAGTAGCAACAATGGCAAGCCCGCCAAGCTCCCTGAGGGAGTCGGCAAAAGCTGTAGTAAGACGGGAGCGTAGTCTACCGGAAAGGCCTTACCAGCTCAAACCTTGATCACCGATCGGCGGCGACCAGTGCAAGCGCAGATCGCCCCGCCCCGGACGCGGCGCCGGCGCCGGCGCCAGATTGGCCACCGCCACCAACTCGTCGCCATCGAACAGCAAGGGCAGCCGCGGACGCACGAACGCCGGCACGCGCAGCTCGTTGAGCAGGCGCTTGAGGTCGCGCCGGCCGCGCCCCGGCAGCTGCAGCGACTCGCCGCCGCGGCGATAGCGCAGGTGCCAACGCCCCGCCGGCAGCTCGCCGACAACTCGCACAGCGCCGTTGCCGGGCAGTTCGATGGCCCCTTGCGCCGCACCGCAAGGCAGATCGACAGCCGTGAGTGGCTGCAACCAGTCGCCGCTGAGCCACCACAGCCGCCCATCTGCCCTATGCAACTCGCCATCGGCCAGTTTCCAGATCGGCGTCGCATCCACGCCGGCGTCACGCAGGTCATACCAGCCGGCCCAGTGATCGCTGTCCGGCAGCCGGGTCAGCGGCGCCAGCCAATGACGCAGCAGATTGCGCTGACGCGCCTCGTTCAGCCCGGCCACCGCCTGCAAGTCCAGCGACGGCAGCGCCAGCCAGGAAAACGGCGCCCGGCCCCGCGCGGCGAGCAGATCCAGCTCGGCCAACTCGCCCAGCAGCTGCTGCGCCTCACCCAGGTGGGCGGCGCTGCGCGCCAGGCTGGCGGCCGCCTGCGGCCAACGCTCGGCGAGCAACGGCAGCACGCGGCGGCGCAGGAAATTGCGACTGAAGCGCTCATCGGCATTGCTCGGGTCTTCCACCCAGCCCAGCCCATGGGCCTCGGCATAGGCCAGCAACTCGGTACGCGGAACGTCCAGCAGCGGCCGAACCAGAGTGCCGCGGCCCAGCGGTCGAGCTACAGGCATGGCCGCCAGACCGCGCACGCCGGCGCCGCGCAACAGGCGAAACAGCACGGTCTCGGCCTGATCGTCGCGATGCTGGGCACCGAGCAGCACCTCGCCCTCGCCCAGACGCGAGGCGAAGGCGGCGTAGCGCGCCTGGCGCGCCGCCTGCTCCAGGCTGGCGCCCGGCTCGACCCGCACCGCAACGATTTCCAGGGGAATATCCAGCTGCGCGCAGCTGCGCGCGCAATGCTCGGGCCAGGCCTCGGCCGCCGGCTGCAGGCCGTGGTGGACATGGATGGCGGCTAGCGGCGGCAGCGCCTCGCGCCGGGCGAGACCGGCCAGCAGGTGCAGCAGCACGCTGGAGTCGAGGCCGCCGGAGAAGGCGATACGCCAAGCCGGTGCCGTTCGCCAGGGCTGCAACGCGGCGCGCAGACGGATATCGAGAGCAGTCATCGGCCAAGCTTAAACAACAACGGGCCCGAAGGCCCGTTGAGATGCGCGCTGAACGAGCTCAGGCGATGCCGTAGCTCATCAGGCGATCGTAACGACGCTTGAGCAGGGCGTCGGTGTCGTACTTCTGCAGGCTGGCCAACTGCTTGGTCAGCTCCTGACGGATCGACTCGGAGGCCGCTGCCGGATCACGATGAGCGCCGCCCAGCGGCTCGGCGATCACCTGATCGACGATGCCCAGATCCTTCAGGCGCTCGGCAGTGATGCCCATGGCCTCGGCGGCATCCGGCGCCTTCTCGGCGGTACGCCAGAGAATCGAGGCGCAGCCTTCCGGCGAGATCACCGAGTAGGTGGAGTACTGCAGCATGTTCAGCTGGTCGCAGACGCCGATGGCCAGCGCGCCGCCGGAGCCGCCCTCGCCGATCACGGTGGCGATGATCGGGGTCTTCAGCCGCGCCATCACCCGCAGGTTCCAGGCGATGGCCTCGCTCTGGCCGCGCTCCTCGGCATCGATGCCCGGGTAGGCGCCGGGGGTGTCGATAAAGGTGAGGATCGGCATCTTGAAGCGCTCGGCCATTTCCATCAGGCGGCAGGCCTTGCGGTAGCCCTCCGGACGCGGCATGCCGAAGTTGCGGCGTACCTTCTCGCGCACTTCGCGGCCCTTCTGGTGACCGATGACCATCACCGGCTGCTCGCCGAGGCGGGCCACGCCGCCAACGATGGCGGCGTCGTCGGAGAAGTGACGGTCGCCGTGCAGCTCGTCGAACTCGGTGAAGATGTGCTGGATGTAGTCCAGGGTGTAGGGGCGGCGCGGATGGCGCGCCAGCTGAGCGATCTGCCAGCTGGAGAGGTTGCCGAAGATGCTTTCGGTCAGCGCGCTGCTCTTGTCCTGCAGGCGGGCAATCTCGTCGCCGATGTTCAGCGCGTTGTCGTTACCGACCAGGCGTAGCTCTTCGATCTTGGCTTGCAGGTCGGCGATCGGCTGTTCGAAATCGAGAAAATTCGGGTTCATAGTCATCCGTCTTGCGTCGACGGCCAAGTGGCCGGGGAGCTGTATCCATTAGGCGCCCTACCTTAAGGGATAGGGCGCAGCGGGTCGACACCCGCAGGTGCCAATGCCAACACAAAGGGAAATTTCCCCTCTCGCGTCAGCGGTAGTGCAAAAAGACGTTGTCGCGCCCGAACTGGTCACGCAATGCCTGAATCAATGTGTCGGCCGGGTCGATGCGCCAGGCGTCGCCAAACTGAAGCAAGGCGCGTGCCTCCTCGCCGCTGTAGTCCAGGGTCACCGGGCAGGCGCCCTTGTGCTTGCCGCACAACTCGGCCAGCCAGCGCAGGCGATCGCCTTTCAGCGCCTCGCCGGCGACCTTCAGGCGCAGGCTGTCGGCCAGGCCGGTGCGCGCCTCCTCCAGGCTCATCACGCGCTTGGCGCGCAGGCGCAGGCCGCCGGAGAAGTCGTCGTTGCTCACCTCGCCCTCGACCACCACCAGCGCATCGTTCTGCAGCAGCGCCTGGTTGCTGGCGAAGGCATCGGCGAACAGGGACGCCTCGATGCGCCCGGAGCGGTCGTCGAGGGTGATAAAGCCCATCTTGTCGCCCTTCTTGTTCTTCATTACCCGCAGGTTGACGATCATCCCGGCGATGGTCTGGGTATCGCGCGCCGGCTTGAGCTCGACGATGCGCTGGCGGGCGAAGCGGCGGATCTCGCCTTCGTATTCGTCGATGGGGTGGCCGGACAGGTAGATGCCCAGGGTGTCCTTTTCGCCTTTCAGACGCTCCTTGATCGGCAGCTCACGGGCCTTGCGATGGTTGGCGTAGACGTCCGCCTCGGGTTCGGCGAACAGGCCGCCAAACAGGTCCATATGACCGCTCTCGGCGCTGCGCGCGGTCTGCTCGGCGGACTGCACGGCCTCTTCCATGGATGCCAGCAGCACGGCGCGGTTCTTGTCGACGCTGGCCTGGTAGGCCTTGAGCTCGTCCTGGTAGTAGGGCCCCAGGCGATCCAGGGCGCCGCTGCGGATCAGCGCTTCGAGGGTGCGCTTGTTGATGCGCTTGAGGTCGACGCGGTTGCAGAAGTCGAACAGGTCCTTGAATGGCCCGCCCTCGGCGCGGCATTCGACGATGGCCTCGACCGGCCCCTCGCCCACGCCCTTGACCGCTCCCAGGCCGTAGACGATACGGCCGTCGTCGTTGACGGTGAACTTGAACTCGGAGACGTTCACGTCCGGCGGATCGATGCGCAACTTCATGTTGCGGCACTCTTCCACCAGGATCACCACCTTGTCGGTGTTGTGCATATCCGCCGACAGCACCGCGGCCATGAACGGCGCCGGGTAATGCGCCTTGAGCCAGGCAGTCTGGTAGGACACCAGGCCGTAGGCGGCGGAGTGCGACTTGTTGAAGCCGTAACCGGCGAATTTTTCCACCAGGTCGAAGATGTTGCCGGCCAGGTCGGCATCGATGCCGTTGTTGGCGCAGCCCTCGATGAAGCCGCCGCGCTGCTTGGCCATCTCCTCGGGCTTCTTCTTGCCCATGGCGCGGCGCAGCATATCGGCGCCGCCGAGGGTGTAACCGGCCATCACCTGGGCGATCTGCATCACCTGTTCCTGGTACAGGATGACGCCGTAGGTGGGCTTGAGCACCGGCTCCAGACCGGCGTACTGGTAATCCGGGTGCGGATAGGACAGCTCGGCGCGGCCGTGCTTGCGGTTGATGAAGTCGTCCACCATGCCGGACTGCAGCGGGCCGGGGCGGAACAGCGCCACCAGGGCGATCATGTCTTCCAGGCAGTCGGGCTTGAGCTTCTTGATCAACTCCTTCATGCCGCGCGATTCGAGCTGGAAGACCGCGGTGGTCTCCGCCTTCTGCAGCATGTCGTAGGTCTTCTTGTCATCCAGCGGGATGAAGTCGATATTGACCAGCTCCTCGTCCGCGGCGCCATCGCGCTTCTGGATGCGGTGGATGGTTTCCATCGCCCACTTGATGATGGTCAGGGTACGCAGGCCGAGGAAGTCGAACTTGACCAGGCCGGCCTGCTCGACGTCGTCCTTGTCGAACTGGGTCACCAGGCCGCCGCCCTCCTCGTCACAGGCGATCGGCGAGAAGTCGGTGAGCTTGGTCGGTGCGATCACTACGCCGCCGGCGTGCTTGCCGGTGCCGCGCACCACGCCTTCGAGCTTGAGCGACATGTCCCAGATTTCCCGGGCGTCTTCGTCGTTCTTGAGGAAGTCGCGCAGCGGCTCCTCCATCTCGTAGGCCTTCTCCAGGGTCATGCCCACTTCGAAGGGAATCATCTTCGACAGGCGATCGGCCAGGCCGTAGGACTTGCCCTGGGCGCGCGCCACGTCGCGCACCACCGCCTTGGCCGCCATCGAGCCGAAGGTGATGATCTGGCTCACCGCGTTGCGCCCGTACTTGTCGGCCACGTAGTCGATCACCCGGTCGCGGCCGTCCATGCAGAAGTCGACGTCGAAGTCGGGCATGGATACCCGCTCGGGGTTGAGGAAGCGCTCGAACAGCAGGTCGTAGGCCAAGGGATCGAGGTCGGTGATCTTCAGCACGTAGGCCACCAGCGAACCCGCACCCGACCCCCGGCCCGGGCCAACCGGCACGCCGTTGCTCTTGGCCCACTGGATGAAGTCCATCACGATCAGGAAGTAACCGGGGAAGCCCATCTGGATGATGATATCCAGCTCGAAATTGAGGCGGTCGATATAGACCTGCTTCTTCGCCTGGTAATCCGGCGTGTCCTTGGGCAGCAGCACCTGCAGGCGCTCTTCCAGGCCCTCGAAGGAGGCATGCCGCAGGTAGTCGTCGATGCCCATGCCATTGGGCGTGGGGAAGTCGGGGAGGAAGTACTTGCCCAGCTGCACCTCGATGTTGCAGCGCTTGGCGATCTCCACGCTGTTCTCCAGCGCCTCGGGCAGGTCGGAGAACAGCTCGCACATCTCCGCCGGCGTTTTCAGGTACTGCTGGTCGGAATAGTTGCGCGGCCGGCGCGGGTCATCCAGGGAACGGCCCTCGCCGATGCACACGCGGGTCTCGTGGGCCTCGAAGTCGTCCTGCTTGATAAAGCGCACGTCGTTGGTCGCCACCAGCGGCGCCTCGACGCGGTCGGCCAGGGCCACCGCGGCGTGCAGGTACTCCTCGTCGCCGACCCGGCTGGTGCGCTGCACCTCCAGATAGAAACGATCCGGAAACACCGCCATCCACTCGCGCAGGCGCGCTTCGGCAGCGGCCTCGTCGCCGGCCAGCAGGGCCTGGCCGACCTCGCCCTCGCGCGCACCGGACAGGGCGATCAGGCCCTCGGCGGCCTCCTTGACCCAGTCGCGCTGGATGATCACCAGGTCGTTGCTCTGCCCTTCGGCCCAGCCGCGCGAGACCAGCTCGGTGAGGTTGCGATAGCCCTTGGCGTTCATCGCCAGCAGGGTCAGGCGCGACAGCGGGCCGTCCTCGTCGGCGCTGGCCAACCAGATGTCGGCGCCGCAGATCGGCTTGATGCCGGCGCCCATGGCGGTCTTGTAGAACTTCACCAGCGCGCACATGTTGCTCATGTCGGTGACCGCCACCGCCGGCATGCCGGCCCCGGCCACCGCCTTGATCAGCGGTTTGACCCGCACCAGGCCGTCGACCAGGGAGTATTCGGTGTGCAGACGCAGGTGGACGAAATTGGGGCTCATGGCGGTCCTGTGCTGAAGACGAAAACAACAAGGCCCGGATTGTACCGGGCCTTGGCTTTTAGGGCAGCGTCTAAGCGCTGCGTTTGTCCCAGATGCCCGGCTCCAGCCTGGCCTGGATATCCGGATGGCGGCTGGCGTCGAAGGTCGGTAGCTGGCCGCGCTTGCGCTGCTCGTTGTAGTCGCGCGCCAGACGGATGGCCAGGCCGGAGAGCAGGAGGATGGCGATCAGGTTGGTGATCGCCATCAGGCCCATGGAGACGTCGGCGAGGTTCCAGACGAACGGCAGCGAGGCCAGCGCGCCGAACATCACCATGGCCAGTACCAGCAGGCGGAACAGCAGCAGGCCGCTGGCGTGGTTGTGCTCGAGGAACACCAGACAACTCTCGGCGTAGCTGTAGTTGGCGACGATGGAAGTGAAGGCGAAGAACAGGATGATCAGCGCCAGGAAATACTGGCCCCAGCCGCCGACCTGGCTGGTCAGCGCGTTCTGCACCAGGCCGATGCCCTCGCCCGCCTGCGGCCCGGCCAGCAGGATGATCGCCGCCGAGGCGGTGCAGATCAGGATGGTGTCGATGAACACCCCGGCCATCTGCACGTAACCCTGCGACGCCGGATGCGGCGGATAGGGGGTGGCGGCTGCGGCGACGTTGGGCGCCGAGCCCATGCCCGCCTCGTTGGAGAACAGGCCGCGCTTGACGCCGTTCATGATCGCCGCGCCGATGCCGCCGGCGGCGGCCTCGTGCAGGCCGAAGGCGCTCTTGACGATTAGGACCAAGATGCCCGGCAGCTGATCCAGGTTGAGCAGGATCAGCACCAGCGCCAGCAGCAGGTAGGCCGCCGCCATGAACGGCACCGCCAGTTCGGAGAACCGCGCGATCGAGCGCAGGCCGCCGAAGATGATCAGGCCGGTGAGCAGCACCAGCAGCGCGCCGATGGCCAGCGCGGCGACCTGCACCGGGCTGCCGGCGATGCTCAGCGTACCCCAGTCCAGGCCGAAGGCGCCGATCAGCGCGCCGCTGATGGTATTGGCCTGCACCGAATTGAAGACGAAACCGAAGGCGATGATCAGAAAGATCGAGAACAGCACGCCCATCCAGCGCGCGCCCAGGCCGCGCTCCATGTAGTAGGCCGGGCCGCCGCGGAACTGGCCCCTGGCGTCGCGGGTCTTGAACAGCTGGGCCAGGGTCGCCTCGACGAACGCGGTGGCCATGCCGACCAGGGCGATCATCCACATCCAGAAGATCGCCCCCGGCCCGCCCAGGGTGATGGCCACTGCCACGCCCGCCACGTTGCCGGTACCGACCCGCGCCGCCAGCGAGGTGCACAGCGCCTGGAACGAGGAGATCCCGGCGGCGTCGCTCTGCCGGCTGCCGCGCAGCACGCTGAAGATATGGCCGAAATGGCGGAACTGAATCAGCCCCAGGCGCGCGGTGAAATACAGGCCGCAGCCCACCAGCAGCCAGATCAGCACCTTGCCCCAGATGAGGCCGTTGAGTAGGTCGACGACCTGATTGGCCATGTCGTGCATCATCACTCCCCTGCCGCCGCCGGCGGCTTCTACGTTGGCCCGGGATCGCCGGGGCGGATAGCGGGTCGAGGCCCGCCGGGATACTGCGCAGAGTCTAGCCTGCGCAAAGGGGCGGCACTTTGGGGGATCGCGGTTTTCATGGCTTGCGCTGAGGCGACCAATGCAGTCGGTCAGGCGACAAGGCGCGACCTCAGCGCTCCAGCAGCTCGCGTACCGGGGCGAAGGAGCGCCGATGGATCGGCGTCGGTCCGAGGCGGCGCAGCGCTTCGAGGTGGGTGGGCGTCGGATAGCCCTTGTGCCCGGCGATGCCGTAGCCGGGATAGAGCAGATCCAGTTCGGCCATCTCGCGGTCGCGGCTGACCTTGGCCAGAATAGACGCGGCGGCGATGGCCGGCACCTTGGCGTCGCCGCCGACCACCGGCGCGCTGGGCACCGCCAGCTTGGGGCAGCGGTTGCCGTCGATCAGCGCCAGCTTCGGCGTCACGCCGAGCCCGGCGACCGCGCGCTGCATGGCCAGCATGGTGGCGTGGAGGATATTCAGGCGGTCGATCTCCTCCACCTCGGCGCGGGCAATGCACCAGGCCAGGGCCTTCTCGCGAATCTCGTCGAACAACTTGTCGCGGCGCGCCTCGGACAGCTTCTTGGAGTCGTTGAGGCCTTGGATCGGCCGCGCCGGATCGAGGATCACCGCGGCGGTGACCACCGCGCCGCACAGCGGACCGCGGCCGACCTCGTCGACCCCGGCCACCAGGTCCTCGACCAGAGCGAAGTCCAATCCCAGCTGCATCAGCGACCGACCAGCTTGAGCACGGCCTCGGCCGCCTGCGCCGAGGCGTCGCGGCGCAGGGCGCGGTGGATCACGTCGAAACCCTCGGTCTGCACCTCGCCGCCGTCGATCAGCGGCGCCAGCGATTGCGCCAGGGCATCGGCGCTGGCCGCGTCCTGGATCAGCTCCGGCACCAGCAGGCGCTCGGCCAGCAGGTTGGGCAGGGAAATGTACGGACTCTTCACCAGGCGCTTGAGAATGCGGTAGGTCAGCGGCGCCACGCGATAGGCCACCACCATCGGCCGCTTGTACAGCAGCGCTTCCAGGGTCGCGGTGCCGGAGGCGATCAGCACCGCGTCGCAGGCGGCCAGGGCCTCGTGCGAGCGGCCGTCGAGCAGGGTCAGCGGCAGGTCGCGGCTGGCCAGCATCTGCTCCAGTTGCGCACGGCGTTCCGGCGTGGCGCAGGGCAGCAGGAAGCGGATGCCGGGGCGCAGCGCGCGCAGGCGAATCGCCGCATCGAGGAATAGCCCGCCGAGGCGCGCGACTTCCCCGCCGCGGCTGCCCGGCATCAACGCCACCACCGGCTCGTCCTGCGGCAGGTCCAGCGCCTCGCGCGCCGCGGCACGGTCGGCCTGCGGCGGGATGGCGTCGGCCAGCGGGTGACCGACGAAGCGCACCGGCACCTGATGGGCGTCGTAGAACTGCGCCTCGAAGGGGAACAGCGTCAGCATCAGGTCGCAGGCGTCGCGAATTTTCAGCACGCGTTTCTGTCGCCAGGCCCAGACCGAGGGGCTGACGTAGTGCACGGTCTTGATCCCGGCGCGGCGCAGCTTGAGCTCCAGGCCCAGGTTGAAATCCGGCGCATCGATGCCGATGAACACATCCGGCTTGGCGGCAATCAGCTCGCGCACAAGCTGACGACGGCGGCCGAGCAGCTCGAACAGGCGGCCGAGCACCTCGACCAGGCCCATCACCGCCAGGCGTTCCATCGGGAAGGAGGATTGCAGCCCCTCGGCCTCCATGCGCGCGCCGCCGACACCGATGAACTCGGCATCCGGGTGCCTGGCCTTGAGCGCCTGCATCAGCCCGGCGCCGAGGATGTCACCAGACGCCTCGCCGGCGACCAGCGCAATACGCAACGGCCTGCTCATCAGCGGGTGATGCCGCGGGTGGACGCCTGGATGGAGTCGCGAAATACCGCGACTTCCGGGAACTGCGCAGACAGCTCGGCCAACTCGACCAGTGCCTGCTCGACGGTCATACCCTGGCGATAGACCAGTTTGTAGGCCTTGCGCAGAGCGGCGATGGCATCACTGGAGAAGCCGCGGCGGCGCATGCCCTCGAAGTTCATGCTGCGCGCCTCGGCCGGGTTGCCGAACACGGTGACGTAGGCCGGCACATCCTTGCCGATGGCGGTGCCCATGCCGGAGAAGCTGTGCGCGCCAATGCGGCAGAACTGATGCACCAGGGTGTAACCGGAGAGGATCGCCCAGTCGTCGACCCAGACATGCCCGGCCAGCGCGGTGTTGTTGACCAGGATGCAGTGGTTGCCGATCACGCTGTCGTGGCCAATATGGGCGTAAGCCATGATCAGGTTGTGATCGCCCAGGGTGGTCTCGCCGCGATCCTGCACGGTGCCGCGGTGAATGGTGACGCCCTCACGAATGACGTTGTGGTCGCCGATCACCAGGCGGGTCGGCTCGCCCTTGTACTTCAGATCGGGGGTGTCCTCGCCTACCGAGGAAAACTGGTAGATGCGATTGTGCTTGCCGATCACGGTCGGCCCCTTGAGGATCACATGGGGGCCGATCACCGAACCCTCGCCGATTTCCACATCGGGTCCAATGATCGACCAGGGGCCGACCTGAACGCCATCCGCCAGCTTCGCCGACGGATCGATAATGGCGCGAGGGTCAATCAAACTCATAGTTTGCGTTCCGCACAGATGATTTCGGCCGAGCAGACTTCCTTGCCATCGACGCTGGCGCGGCACTCGAACTTCCAGATGCTGCGGCGATCGCTCAGGTACTTGGCTTCCAGCACCAGCTGGTCGCCCGGCAGCACCGGCGAGCGGAAACGCAGTTTGTCCGAGCCGACGAAATAGTAGAGGGTGCCATCGGCCGGCTTCACGCCCATCATCTTGAAGCCGAGGATACCGGCGGCCTGGGCCATCGCCTCGATGATCAGCACGCCCGGCATGATCGGGTGTTCGGGGAAGTGACCGTTGAAGAACGGCTCGTTGATGCTGACATTCTTATAGGCGCGAATGCACTTGCCCTCGACGTCCAGGTCCACCACACGATCCACCAGAAGGAAGGGATAGCGGTGCGGCAAGTATTCACGAATTTCGTTGATGTCCATCATGTCCGGATAAGCCTGTAAGAAAAAAGAGGAGCGCGGCCTGGCCGGCTCAGGCATCAGATGAGGCGTTCGCGCTCGGGGTCACGGCAGCCAGCTGTTTTTCCAGCTCGCGCAGGCGCTTGGCCATGTCGTCCAGCTGACGAATGCGCGCCGCGCTCTTCTTCCATTCCGCCGCCGGCTGCATCGCGGTGCCTGAAGAATAGGCGCCTGGCTCGGTAATGGAACGGGTGACCATGGTCATGCCGGTGACGAACACGTTGTCGCACACCTCGATATGCCCGACCATGCCAACGCCGCCGGCGATCATGCAGTTGCGGCCGATCTTGGTGCTGCCGGAAATTCCCACGCAGCCGGCCATGGCGGTGTTGTCGCCGATCTGCACGTTGTGCGCGATCATGATCTGGTTATCCAGCTTGACCCCGTTGCCGATCAGGGTGTCGGACAGCGCGCCGCGGTCGACCGTGGTGTTGGCGCCGATCTCGACGTCGTCGCCGATGCTCACCCCGCCGATCTGCGCGATCTTCTGCCACACGCCCTTCTCGTTGGCGAAACCGAAGCCCTCGCCACCGATCACCGCGCCGGACTGGATCACCACGCGCTTGCCGATGCGCACGTCGTGGTACAGGGTCACCCGCGGCGCCAGCCAGCCGCCCTCGCCGATCACCGAACGGGCGCCGACGACGCAGTGCGCGCCGATGCTGACACCGGCGCCAATCTGCGCGCCGGCCTCGATCACCGCATAGGCACCGACGCTGGCAGTCGGATCGACCTGGGCATCCGCCGCCACCACGGCAGTCGCATGTACGCCGGCCGCGGCCTGCGGCTTACGGTCGAACAGGTGCGAGAGCTGGGCATAGGCCAGATAGGGGTTGGCGACGATCAGCGCGTCACCGGCGTAGCCCTCGGCATCGGCGGCGGTGAGCAGCAGCGCGCCGGCGCGGGTCTGCGCCAGGTACTTGCGGTACTGGGCATTGGCCAGGAAGCTCAACTGCTCGGGCCCGGCCTCCTGCAAGGTGGCCAGGCCCGCGATGAGCTTGCCTTCGGCGCCGCGCAGGGTGGCGCCGAGGCGCTCGGCCAGCTGGCCGAGAGTAAAGACTACTGCCGTCATGATCAGCGCAGCTGGTTCATGCGCTCGATGACCTGGCGAGTGATGTCGAACTGGGGTTTGACATCGATCACCGCGCCACGCTCGAGCACCAGGTCGAAGTTACCCTTCTTGATCACCTCTTCCACCGCCTTGTCCAGGTTCGGCTTGAGCTTGGCCAGCATCTCGCGGTCGGCGATGGCCTTGGCTTCGTTCAGCTCCTTGGACTGGAACTGGAAGTCGCGGGCCTTCTGCTTGAATTCGAGCTCGAGACGCTCGCGCTCGGCCTGCTGCATCTTCTCGCCTTCCTTGACCATGCGGTCCTGGATGCGCTTGGCGTCGCTTTCCAGGGTCTTGAGCTTGTTCAGCTGCGGACCGAACTTCTTCTCGGCATCGACCGCGTAGCGCTTGGCCGCGTCGGACTCGAGCAGGGCCATCTGATAGTTCAGCACGGCCACCTTCATCTCGGCGAACGCCGGAGTGGCGATCAGGGCGGCGGTGAACAGAACCAGTTGAGTCAACTTACGCACAATGCACTCCTGCAACAAAACTGTTGGCTTTCGGTGAATAGGTTTAGAAGGTCTGGCCCAGGGAGAACTGGAACACCTGGGTATCGGCATCATCGGGCTTCATCACCGGCATGGCCAGGCTGAAGCTCAAGGGGCCCAGCGCGGTGATCCAGGTCAGGCCGACGCCCACGGAGCTGGCCATATTGCCGAAGTCGATATCGCAGCTGTCGCTCAAGCGCTTCTGGCTGGACGTGCAGTTGGTGTCGAAGACGTTGCCCACGTCCCAGAACAGCGCGGTGCGCAGCGAGCGCTGGTCCTTGACGAAAGGCATGGGGAACAGCAGCTCGACGCCGCCCTGCACCAGCACGTTGCCGCCGAACGGCAGCGCATCCTGATCCGGATCGGTCACCCGTCCTCTGGAGTCCACCTGATTGAAGATCAGGTTACCGTTTGCGTCGCGAACTGCGCTAGGTGTGCTGCGCGGACCCAAACTGCTGTCCTCGAAACCGCGCACCGAGTTGAAACCGCCGGCGTAGTAGTGCTCGTAGAACGGCAACTCAGACGTAGAGCCGTAGCTGTCGCCATAGCCCAGCTGGGTATGGAAGCGCATGGTGTAGTTGTCGGACAGCGGGGTAAAGATCTGGCCGCGGTAGTCGAGCTTGTAGAACGACAGGTCGCTGCCCGGCAGGGTGGTTTCCAGCACCAGGCTCTGCGAATGGCCACGGTTGGCCAGTACGCCACGGTTCAGGGTCGATTCGGACCAGCCGATGGAACCCTTGAAGTTCAGATAACGATCGCCTTCCTGCTCGATGAAGTCGAAGATCTCGTCGACGGTGTAGAGGCCGGTGTCGATGCTATCCTGCTGCGCGGTCAGGCCGTAGGTCAGGCGTGAGGTCTCGCTGATCGGATAGCCGATGCTGAGGCCGGCGCCGAGGCTGTCGACCGAGTAGCTGGAGACGTCGACGTCGAGTTCGTCGTAGTCGGTGGTGCGGTAGAAGGCGTTGTAGCCCAGGCTGACGCCGTCCACCGTCCAGTAGGGGTCGACGAAGCCGAAGCTGTAGCGGGTCTGGTATTCGCTGCGGGTCAGGCCGACGCTGACCTTGTTACCGGTACCGAGGAAGTTGTTCTGGCTGATCGAGCCGCCGAGGATCAGACCGGCGTTCTGGGCGAAGCCGACGCTGGCGGTGATGGAACCGGACGGCTGCTCCTCGACGCTGTAGTTGACGTCGATTTGGTCGTCGGTGCCCGGCACCTGCGGGGTCTCGACGTTGACTTCCTTGAAGAAGCCCAGGCGCTCGAGACGGGTCTTGGACTGGTCGATCAGGTAGGTCGAGGCCCAGCCACCTTCCATCTGGCGCATTTCACGGCGCAGCACTTCGTCCTCGGACTTGGTGTTGCCGCGGAAGTTGATGCGGTTGACGTAGGCGCGCTTGCCCGGGTCGACGAAGAAGGTGATCGAGACGGTGTTGTCCTCGTCGTGCGCTTCCGGCACGCCGTTGACGTTGGCGAAGGTGTAGCCCTCGTTGCCCAGGCGGCGGGTGATCAGCTCGCTGGTGGTGGTCATCACCTTGCGCGAGAAGACCTGCCCTTCCTTGACCAGCAGCAGCGCGCGCACGTCCTCTTCCGGCACCTTGAGGTCGCCCGACAGCTTCACTTCGCGCACGCTGTACTTCTCGCCCTCGTCGACGTTGACGGTGATGTAGACGTGCTTCTTGTCCGGGGTGATGGACACCTGGGTGGAGCTGATGTCCATGTTGATGTAGCCGCGGTCCAGGTAGTAGGAGCGCAGGCGTTCGAGGTCGCCGGACAGCTTCTCGCGGGCGTACTTGTCGTCGTTCTTGAAGAACGACAGCCAGTTGGTGGTCTTCAGTTCGAACAGGTCGACCAGGTCCTCGTCGGAGAACACGGTGTTGCCGACCACGTTGATGTGCTGGATGGCGGCGACCGTGCCTTCGTTGATGGTGATCTTCAGCGCCACGCGGTTGCGCGGCTGGGGAATCACTTCGGCTTCGATCTCGGCCGAGTAGCGGCCCTGGGCCACGTACTGGCGCTGCAGCTCGTTGCGCACGCCTTCGAGGGTGGCGCGCTGGAAGATTTCGCCCTCGGCCAGACCCGACTGGTTCAGGCCCTTGAGCAGGTCTTCGGTGGTGATGGCCTTGTTGCCCTCGATCTCGATGCCGGAGATGGAGGGGCGCTCGACCACGGTGATGACCAGCACGTCGCCATCGCGACCGAGCTGGATGTCCTGGAAGAAACCAGTCTTGAACAGGGAGCGGGTGGCATCGACCAGCTGGCGGTCATCGACCTGTTCGCCGACGTTCAGCGGCAGTGCGCCGAACACGCTGCCGGCGGAAACCCGCTGCAGGCCATTGACGCGAATATCGGAGATGGTGAAGGACTCGGCGTGAACTTCGGCGATCATCAATGCGGACAGTACCGCAGGTAGCAGCAGACGTTTCATGAAGTCCTTTCTTATTCCAACTGACGATAAAAATCTGTCACCCAAGGCGACACTTTTTTGCAAGTACCGAGAGCGTATTTCAACGATGCTTACAGACGGCTCAGGTCGTTGACCAAGGCCAGCAGCATCACGCCGATGACCAGACTGATGCCGATCTGCATCCCCCACCCCTGAACCCGCTCGGACAAGGGACGACCACGCACCCACTCGACCAGGTAAAACAGCAGATGCCCACCGTCCAGCACGGGGATGGGCAGCAGATTGAGAACCCCCAGGCTAATGCTCAGATATGCAAGGAATTTCAGGAAATCCCCGAGCCCTGACTCAGCCGAAGCGCCCGCCACTTTAGCAATGGTTATCGGCCCGCTCAAGTTTTTTACCGAGAGCTCCCCGAACAGCATTTTCTTCAGCGAATCGAGGGTCAACAGGCTCATCGCCCAGGTCTGCCGCAGCCCTTCGACCACCCCTTCGAGCGGCCCGTAACGCACTTCGCGAAGCATCTCCGGCGGCCATTCGACGCCCGCCACACCGGCACCCAGATAACCGCTGCGCGCCTCGCCCTCGCCGCGCGCGGCCAGGGTCAGCTCGACATCCAGCGCCTGCCCGGCACGCTCGATGCGCAGCCTGACCGTCTCGCCCGGCAGGGCGCGCACGCGGTCGACCAGTTGCTGCCAATCGGCCAAGGGCTGCTCGTCGAGCGCCAGCAGACGGTCGCCAGGCTGCAACCCGGCCGCCTGCGCCGGCCCCTTGGGATCGAGTTCGGCGAGCACCGGCTCCAGCGCCGGGCGCCAGGGGCGAATGCCCAGCGAGCCGATCGGGTCCGGCTCGTCGACACCGCGCAGCCAGTTGTCCAGCTGCAGCTGCTTGGGCGACTCGGCGGTGGAACCGGGCTCGAGCACGCGCAGGTCGAGACTGCCGCTTTCGCCCAGACGGCGCACCAGCTGCAGATTGACCGCCGCCCAGCCGCTGGTGGGCTTGCCGTCGACCGCGACGATTTCCTGGCCGGCCTGCAGACCGGCCGCCGCCGCCAGGCTGCCCTCCTGCACCGCGCCGATCACCGGGCGCACCTGCTGGCTGCCGAGCATGGCGACGAACCAGAAGAACAGCAGCGCCAGGAGGAAGTTGGCCAACGGACCGGCCGCGACTATGGCGATGCGCTGGCGCACGCTCTTGCGATTGAAGGATTGTTCGAGCAGCGCCGGCGGCACGTCGCCCTCGCGCTCGTCGAGCATCTTGACGTAGCCGCCCAGGGGAATGGCGGCGATGACGAACTCGGTGCCTTGGCGGTCGTGCCAGCGCATCAATGGCGTACCGAAGCCCACGGAGAAGCGCAGTACCTTGACCCCGCAACGCCGCGCCACCCAGAAGTGCCCGTACTCGTGAAAAGTCACTAGCACACCCAGGGCGATCAGGGTGCCGACCAACATATACAGCCCGCTCATCTATTCTCTCCGGCCCGTCAACGACGGGCGAGCCACTCGGCCGCCAGCGCGCGCGCGCGCCGATCGACCTCGAACACCGCATCGAGCGCTTCGACCGCCTGCACCGACTGCGCGTTCAACACCGCTTCAATCATACGCGCGATATCGCTGAAGCGAATGCGTCGCTGCAGGAATGCCTCGACCGCCACTTCGTTGAGCGCATTGAGCATGGCCGGCGCGCTGCCGCCGGCCTGCGCCGCCTCGCGGGCCAGGCGCAGGCAGGGGAACCGCTGCGCATCGGGGCGCTCGAAATCCAGGCGACCGACGGCGAACAGATCCAGCGGCGCCACTCCCGAGTCGATCCGCTCGGGCCAGGCCAAGGCATGGGCGATCGGCGTGCGCATGTCGGGGTTGCCCAGCTGGGCCAGCACCGAGCCGTCGACGTAATCGACCAGCGAATGGATCACGCTCTGCCGGTGGATCACCACCTCAACCTGCTCGGGCCGCGCATCGAACAGCCAGCAGGCCTCGATCAGCTCCAGGCCCTTGTTCATCATGCTCGCCGAGTCGACCGAGATCTTGCGCCCCATCGACCAGTTGGGATGGGCGCAGGCCTGTTCCGGGGTGACGCGCTCCAGCTCGGCCAGCGGCGTTTCGCGAAACGGCCCGCCGGAGGCGGTGAGCAGGATGCGCCGCACGCCGACCGGCTGCAGGCCGCGCGCATAGTCGCCGGGCAGGCACTGGAAGATGGCGTTGTGTTCGCTGTCGATGGGCAGCAGGGTGGCGCCACTCTCGCGCACCGCCTGCATAAACAGGGCGCCGGACATCACCAGCGCCTCCTTGTTGGCCAGCAGCACCTTCTTGCCCGCGCGCACCGCGGCCAGGGTCGGCTTAAGCCCGGCGGCGCCGACGATGGCGGCCATCACGCAATCGACCTCGGCAGCGGCGGCCACGGCACACAAGCCCTCCTCGCCCACCAGCACCTCGGTCGCCAGGCCGGCGCCGCGCAGACCGCTCTGCAGCTCGTGCGCGGCGCTAGTATCGGGCACCACCGCATAATCCGGGCGATGCAGCAGGCACAGGGCCTGCAGCTCGGCCAGGCGGGAAAAGCCGCTCAGGGCGAAGACTTGGTAACGCTCGGGATGGCGGGCGATCACGTCCAGGGTGCTGAGACCGATGGAGCCGGTCGCGCCCAGCACGGTGATCCGCTGCGGCGCACTCACAGCGAACCCCAACCCGCCAGCCAGAGCAGCGCGGCGAACAGCGGAATGGCTGCGGTCAGACTGTCGATGCGATCCAGCACGCCGCCGTGACCGGGCAACAGGTTGCTGCTGTCCTTGATCCCGGACTGACGCTTGAACATGCTCTCGGTCAGGTCGCCGACCACCGAGAGCAGCACCACCAGCGCCGCACCGGCCAGCGCCAGCAGCAGGCCGCCAGCGCTCCAGCCCTGTTGCAGGCCTACCGCCAGGGTGATCAGCAGGCTGGCGGCGAGGCCGCCGTACAGCCCTTCCCAGCTCTTGCCGGGGCTGACGCTGGGCGCCAGCTTGCGCTTGCCGAAGGTCTTGCCGGCGAAATAGGCGCCGATATCCGCGCCCCACACCAGCACCATCACCGCGATGATCAGGCCATTGGCCTGCGGCCACTGCTTGAGCAGCACCAGGCCCTGCCAGGCCGGCAGCAGAATCAGCAAGCCGATCAGCAGCTTGCCGGGCAAACCGCCCCAGTAACGGCTGCTGGCGGGGTAGCCCAGCACCAGCAAAGTGGCCAGCACCCACCAGAGCAGGGCCGCGGCCAGCAGCCAGGGCGCCAGCGCCGGAGTCAGGTACAGGCCGTAAAGCAGCGCCGCGACCAGCGCGGCATAGGCGATGCGCAAAGGCTGCGCGGCGAACCCGGCCAAACGCGCCCACTCCCAGCCGCCAAGCACGACCACCGCACCGATAAACAGCGCGAATGCCGCCCCGTCGAGCAGGAAAAACCCGCCCAGGGCGATGGGCAGCAGCACCAATGCGGTGATGATTCGCTGTTTCAACATTAAGAACGCGCCTCGGCTTCCACCTGCTCGCTGGTCTTGCCGAAGCGACGCTGGCGGGTAGCGAAATCGGCCAGCGCCTTGCGCATGGCCTCGTGCTTGAAATCCGGCCAGTACAGGTCGGAGAAGTACAGTTCGCTGTATGCCAACTGCCAGAGCAGGAAGTTGCTGATGCGGTGCTCGCCGCCGGTGCGGATACACAGGTCCGGCAGCGGCAGGTCGCCGGTGGCCAGGCAGGTCTGGAGCAGCCCGGGGGTGATGTCCTCCGGCTGCAGGTGACCGGCCTGTACCTCGCGCGCCAGGCGCTGGGCAGCCTGGGCGATGTCCCACTGGCCGCCGTAGTTGGCGGCGATCTGCAGGGTGAAGCGGCGGTTGCCGGCGGTCAGCGCCTCGGCCTCGCGCATGGCGGCCTGCAGCTCGGGATGAAAGCGCGAACGATCACCGATGATGCGCAGGCCGATGTCGTTGTCCAGCAGCTTCTTCGCCTCGCGGCGCAGCGCACCGAGGAACAGGTCCATCAGCGCGCCGACCTCCTCGGCCGGGCGCTGCCAGTTCTCGCTGGAGAAGGCGAACAGGGTCAGCACCTCGACCCCGGCCTCGGCACACACCTCGATCACCGCGCGCACCGCGTCGACCCCGGCCTTGTGCCCGGCCACTCCCGGCAACAGGCGCTTCTTGGCCCAACGGTTGTTGCCATCCATGATGATGGCGACGTGCCGCGGCACCGCGCCCAGCTTGCTCTTGTCCATGTGGGTGTCCTGACCGTCAGACGGCCATCAAGTCCGCTTCCTTGGCCTCCAGGGCCTTGTCCACGTCGCCGACGAACTTGTCGGTGAGCTTCTGCAACTCGTCGGCGGCACGACGCTCTTCGTCTTCGCTGATTTCCTTGGCCTTGGCCAGCTTCTTCAGCTCGGCCAGGGCGTCGCGGCGCACATTGCGCACGGCGACCTTGGCGTCCTCGGCGACGCCGCGGGCCTGCTTGGTGTAACCCTTGCGGGTTTCCTCGGTCAGCGCCGGCATCGGCACGCGGATGGTAGTGCCGGCGCTGCTCGGGTTCAGGCCCAGGTCGGAAGTCAGGATGGCCTTCTCGATGGCGGCGCCGAGGCTCTTGTCGTGCGCGACGATCTTCAGGGTACGGGCGTCCTCGACGGTGATCGCGGCCACCTGGTTCAGCGGCATGTCGCTGCCCCAGGCCGGCACCTTGATGCTGTCCAGGATGCTCGGGTGAGCACGGCCGGTACGGATGGAGGCCAGATTGCGATCCAGCGCCTCCAGGGACTTACCCATGCGTTCCTGGGCGTCTTTCTTGATGTCGTTGATCATTGTGCATCCTCCTCGATCAGGGTTCCTTCGGCGCCGCCGACCACTACGTTGAGCAGGGCGCCCGGCTTGTTCATGTTGAAGACCCGCAGCGGCATCTTGTGGTCGCGGCACAGACAGATGGCGGTCAGGTCCATCACGCCCAGCTTGCGATCGAGCACCTCGTCATAGGTCAGGCGCTCGAACTTCTCGGCATGCGGGTCCTTGAACGGGTCGGCAGTGTACACGCCATCGACCTTGGTCGCTTTCAGTACCACGTCGGCATCGATCTCGATGGCGCGCAGACAGGCGGCGGAATCGGTGGTGAAGAACGGGTTGCCGGTGCCGGCGGCGAAGATCACCACCTCGCCGGTCTTCAGGTGGCGCATGGCCTTGCGCCGATCGTAATGATCGGTGACGCCGACCATGGAGATCGCCGACATGACGATGGCGGGGATGTTCGAGCGCTCCAGGGCGTCGCGCATGGCCAGGGCGTTCATCACCGTGGCCAGCATGCCCATGTGGTCGCCGGTGACCCGATCCATGCCGGCGGCCGACAGGGCGGCGCCGCGGAACAGGTTGCCGCCGCCGATCACCAGGCCAACCTGCACGCCGATCCCCACCAGCTGCCCCACTTCCAGGGCCATGCGGTCGAGCACCTTGGGGTCGATGCCGAAATCTTCCGAGCCCATCAGGGCCTCGCCGCTGAGTTTGAGCAGAATGCGTTTGTAGCGAGGTTGGCGACCACTCGTCTGCTGAGCCATTGCAAGTCTCTCCTGCGGCGATATGAATGCTGTGGCGATGCCTGAGCATCGCAATTATCCGGCACTTCGACAGCGCCGACGACCGTTGGTTGAAACGGCCGCTGTTGCATTTGTCCCCCCCCATTCGGCAAAGAGGCTGCACGCGCAAGCGGGCAGCCTCTCTGGGGCAACTGGTCGAACCGCCGATTACTGCTTGCTGGCAGCAACCTGGGCAGCGACTTCGGCAGCGAAGTCGGTTTCGGCCTTCTCGATGCCTTCGCCCACTTCGTAACGCACGAAGGAAACGACTTCGGCACCAGCCTTCTTCACCAGGTCACCGACCTTGACTTCCGGATCCATGATGAAGGCTTGCTCGACCAGGCTGGCCTCGGCGAGGAACTTGGCGATACGGCCTTTGACCATGTTCTCGACGATGTTTTCCGGCTTGCCGGCGATCTTCTCGGCGTTCAGCTGCAGGAAGATTTCCTTTTCCTTGGCCACCAGCTCGTCGGACACCTGGTCCGGGGTGACCACGGCCGGGTTGCTCGCCGCGACGTGCATGGCGACGTGCTTGGCCAGCTCGTCGTTGCCGCCCTTGAGGACGACCAGCACGCCGATGCGGTGGCCGTGCAGGTAGGCACCGACGGTTTCGCCGGAAACGGCGGTCAGACGACGGATGTTGACGTTCTCGCCGCACTTGGCCACCAGGGCCTCACGAGCGGACTCGCGGGAAGCGATCAGCGGAGCGGCTTCGGTCAGGTTCTTCTCGAAGGCTTCGTCGATGCTTTCCTTGACGAAAGCCTTGAAGTCATCCTGCAGAGCCAGGAAGTCGGTCTGCGAGTTGACTTCGATGATCAGGCCACGGCCGCCTTCGACGCGCACGGCGATGGAGCCTTCGGCGGCGATGTTGCCGGCCTTCTTGGCAGCCTTGATGGCACCGGAAGCGCGCATGTCGTCAATCGCCTTCTCGATGTCGCCACCGGCGGCAACCAGGGCCTTCTTGCATTCCATCATGCCTTGGCCGGTACGCTCGCGCAGTTCTTTAACCAGGGCTGCAGTAACTTCTGCCATCTTGAAAATCCTCTCGGTAGGTCTTCAACCATTCGCCCGATGAGTGGGCGATCAAATCTGTGAGTGGCAAAAAGGGGGCCTAGCCCCCTTCTTGCACAGCGCATAACGCTAACTGCTTGGCGTTACCGCTTAGCCTTCGGCGGCTTCGGCAGCCGGGGCTTCTTCGACGAACTCGTCGGTGCCGCCGCCAGCGTTGCTGCGACCACGGATCACGGCGTCGGCCATGGCACCCATGTACAGCTGGATGGCGCGGATGGCGTCGTCGTTACCCGGGATGATGTAGTCAACGCCTTCCGGGCTGCTGTTGGTATCGACGATACCGATGACCGGGATACCCAGCTTGTTGGCTTCGGTGATGGCGATGCGCTCGTGGTCGACGTCGATCACGAACAGCGCGTCCGGCAGGCCGCCCATGTCCTTGATACCGCCCAGGCTGCGATCCAGTTTCTCCAGATCGCGGGTGCGCATCAGGGCTTCTTTCTTGGTCAGCTTGGCGAAGGTGCCGTCCTGGGACTGGGTTTCCAGCTCGCGCAGGCGCTTGATCGAAGCACGGATGGTCTTGTAGTTGGTCAGCATGCCGCCCAACCAGCGATGATCGACGAAGGGCGAACCGCAACGAGCGGCTTCTTCGCGAACGATCTTGCCAGCGGAACGCTTGGTGCCGACGAACAGGATCTTGTTCTTGCCAGCGGCCAGCTTCTCAACGAACGACAGGGCGTCGTTGAACATCGGCAGGGTTTTTTCGAGGTTGATGATGTGAATCTTGTTACGCGCACCGAAAATGTACTTGCCCATTTTCGGGTTCCAGTAACGGGTCTGGTGGCCGAAGTGCACACCGGCCTTCAGCATATCGCGCATATTGACTTGGGACATGATAGTTCCTTGATAAGTCGGGTTAGGCCTCCACGTATCCCAGTTTCCAACCCTTGCGGGCACCCAGGAAACCGTGTCGATACGTGTGTGGGTTTAGGCTTTCGGGCATGCCGCCCGTAAAGCGGCGCGTTTTATACCACAGAAAGCAGCCGCAAGCTACAAGCCTCAGGCAGCAAATGACGCCAGGCGCCCCTCCGCCGCCCACTTGCAGCGGCCTTTGGGGCTTGCGCCTCCTAGCTGCTAAGATACTCCCCTTTTCCGTTCGCGCCCGAGAGCTTCATATGACCGTCACCATCAAATCCCCCGACGAAATCGAGAAAATGCGCGTGGCCGGCCGCCTGGCCGCCGAGGTGCTGGAGATGATCGGCGAGTACGTCAAGCCCGGGGTCACCACCGACGAGCTGGATCGCATCTGCCACGACTATATAGTCAATGTGCAGCAGGCCATCCCCGCCCCGCTCAACTACAAGGGCTTCCCCAAGTCGATCTGCACTTCGATCAACCACGTGGTGTGCCACGGCATCCCCAACGACAAGCCGCTGAAAGATGGCGACGTGCTGAACATCGACGTCACCGTGATCAAGAACGGCTACCACGGCGACACCAGCAAGATGTTCATGGTCGGCAAGGTTGCCGAGTGGGCCGAGCGTCTGGCCAAGGTCACCCAGGAATGCATGTATAAAGGCATCGAACTGGTCAAGCCGGGCACCCGCCTGGGCGATATCGGCGAGGTGATCCAGAAGCACGCGGAGAAGAACGGTTTTTCCGTGGTGCGCGAGTACTGCGGCCACGGCATCGGCGCGGTGTTCCACGAGGAACCGCAGGTGCTGCACTACGGCCGCGCCGGCACCGGCATGGAGCTCAAGGAAGGCATGACGTTCACCATCGAGCCGATGATCAACCAGGGCCGCCCGGAAACCCGCCTGCTCGGCGACGGCTGGACCGCCATCACCAAGGACCGCAAGCTGTCGGCGCAGTGGGAACACACCGTGCTGGTCACCGCCGGCGGCTACGAGATCCTCACCCTGCGCAGCGACGACACCCTGCCGCGCACCTCGGCCTGACAGCGCACCCTACGCACCTTTAGAGGAAGGCAATTGCATGCCGCAGATGGACCCCGAACTGTTTGACCGCGGTCAGTTCCAGGCCGAGCTGGCGCTCAAGTCCAGCCCCATCGCCGCGTTCAAGAAGGCCATCCGCCATGCCCGCGAGGTGCTCGACGCCCGCTTCCAGGGCGGCCGCGACATCCGCCGCCTGGTCGAGGACCGCGCCTGGTTCGTCGACCAGATCCTGCAGGAAGCCTGGAAGCGCTTCGCCTGGAGCGAGGACGCCGACATCGCCCTGCTCGCCGTCGGCGGCTACGGCCGCGGCGAACTGCACCCCTATTCCGACATCGACCTGCTGATCCTGCTCGACAGCAGCGATCACGAGATCTTCCGCGAGCCGATCGAGGGCTTTCTCACCCTGCTCTGGGACATCGGCCTGGAAGTCGGCCAGAGCGTGCGTTCGGTCGACGAGTGCGCCGAGGAGGCGCGCGCCGATCTGACGGTGATCACCAACCTGATGGAAAGCCGCACCATCGCCGGCCCCGAGCACCTGCGCCAGCGCATGCAGGCGGTGACCAGCAGCGAGCGGATGTGGCCGAGCAAGCACTTCTTCCTGGCCAAACGCGAGGAACGCAAGGCGCGCCACGCCAAGTACAACGACACCGAGTACAACCTCGAACCCAACGTCAAGGGCTCGCCGGGCGGCCTGCGCGACATCCAGACCGTGCTCTGGGTGGCGCGCCGCCAGTTCGACACGCTGAATCTGCACGCCATGGTCGGCCAGGGCTTTCTGCTGGAGAGCGAATACGCCCTGCTCTCCTCCAGCCAGGAGTTCCTGTGGAAGGTGCGCTACGCCCTGCACATGCTCGCCGGGCGCGCCGAAGACCGCCTGCTGTTCGATTACCAGGGGCGTATCGCCGCGCTGTTCGGCTACCAGGACGGCGACGGCAAGCGCAGCATCGAGCACTTCATGCAGAAGTACTACCGCGTGGTGATGGGCATCTCCGAGCTGTCGGACCTGATCAACCAGCACTTCGAGGAAGTCATCCTGCGCGCCGGCGAGAGCGGCCCGGCCACCCCGCTGAACAGCCGCTTCCAGGTGCGCGACGGCTACATCGAGGTGACCCACCCGAACGTCTTCAAGCGCACCCCCTTCGCCATCCTCGAAGTCTTCGTGCTGATGGCCCAGCACCCGGAGATCAAGGGCGTGCGCGCCGACAGCATCCGCCTGCTGCGCGACAGCCGCCACCTGATCGACGACGAGTTCCGCAAGGACATCCGCAACACCAGCCTGTTCATCGAGCTGTTCAAGTGCCGCGAGGGCATCCACCGCAACCTGCGGCGGATGAACCGCTACGGCATCCTCGGCCGCTACCTGCCGGAGTTCGGCCACATAGTCGGACAGATGCAGCACGACCTGTTCCACATCTATACGGTCGATGCGCACACCCTCAACCTGATCAAGCACCTGCGCAAGTTCCGCTGGCCGGAGCTGGCGGAGAAATTCCCGCTGGCCAGCAAGCTGATCGACAAGTTGCCCAAGCCCGAGCTGATCTACCTCGCCGGCCTCTACCACGACATCGGCAAGGGCCGCGGCGGCGACCACTCGGAACTCGGCGCGGTGGATGCCGAGGCCTTCGCCCGCCGCCACAACCTGCCGACCTGGGACAGCGCGCTGATCGTCTGGCTGGTGCAGCACCACCTGGTGATGTCCACCACCGCGCAGCGCAAGGACCTCTCCGACCCACAGGTGATCCACGACTTCGCCCAGTTCGTCGGCGACCAGACCCACCTCGACTACCTCTACGTGCTGACCGTGGCCGACATCAACGCCACCAACCCCAGCCTGTGGAACTCCTGGCGCGCCAGCCTGCTGCGCCAGCTCTACACCGAGACCAAGCGCGCCCTGCGCCGCGGCCTGGAGAACCCGGTGGACCGCGAGGAACAGATTCGCCAGACGCAGAGCGCGGCGCTGGACACCCTGGTGCGCGGCGGTACCGACCCGGACGACGCCGAGCAGCTGTGGAGCCAGCTCGGCGACGACTACTTCCTGCGCCACACCGCCAGCGACGTGGCCTGGCACACCGAGGCCATCCTCCAGCACCCGGCCGACGCCGGCCCGCTGGTGCTGATCAAGGAAACCACCCAGCGCGAGTTCGAGGGCGGCACGCAGATCTTCATCTACGCGCCGGACCAGCACGACTTCTTCGCCGTGACCGTGGCGGCGATGAGCCAGCTCAACCTGAACATCCACGATGCGCGGATCATCACCTCGACCAGCCAGTTCACCCTCGACACCTACGTGGTGCTCGACGCCGATGGCGGCTCGATCGGCGACAATCCCGCACGCATCCAGCAGATACGCCAGGGCCTGATCGAGGCGCTGAAGAACCCGGACGACTACCCGACCATCATCCAGCGCCGCGTGCCGCGCCAGCTCAAGCACTTCGCCTTCGCCCCGCAGGTGACCATCCACAACGACGCGCAACGCCCGGTGACCGTGCTCGAGCTGACCGCGCCGGATCGCCCCGGCCTGCTGGCGCGCATCGGACGGATCTTCCTCGAGTTCGACCTGTCGCTGCAGAACGCCAAGATCGCCACCCTGGGCGAACGGGTCGAGGACGTGTTCTTCGTCACCGACGCCAATAACCAGCCGCTGTCCGATCCCGAGCTCTGCGCACGCCTGCAGGAAACCATCGTCCGCCGCCTGTCCGAGCCCAGCGTCCAGCCCACGCAATTTTCCATCTGATTTTCCGGAAGCCCCGATGAACCCAGCCCTCGACCAGCTCCAGCCCTACCCCTTCGAGAAACTGCGCGCCCTGCTCGGCGGCGTGCAGCCGGCCGCGGACAAGCGCGCCATCGCCCTGTCCATCGGCGAGCCCAAGCACGAGTCGCCGGACTTCGTCGCCCAGGCGCTGACCGCAAGCCTCGACAAGCTGGCGGTCTACCCCACCACCCTGGGCCTGGCCGAGCTGCGCCAGAGCATCGCCAGCTGGTGCGAGCGGCGCTTCGGCGTACCGGCCGGCTGGCTGGATGCCGCGCGCCACGTGCTGCCGGTCAACGGCACCCGCGAGGCGCTGTTCGCCTTCACCCAGGCCGTGGTCGACCGCAATGCCAAAGGCCTGGTGGTCAGCCCCAATCCCTTCTACCAGATCTACGAAGGTGCGGCGTTTCTCGCCGGCGCCGAGCCGCACTACCTGCCGTGCCTGGAAGCCCATGGCTTCAACCCGGACTTCGATGCAGTGCCGGCCGAGGTCTGGCAGCGCTGCCAGATCCTCTTCCTGTGCTCGCCGGGCAACCCCACCGGCGCGCTGATCCCGGTGGAAACGCTGAAGAAGCTGATCGCCCTGGCCGACGAGCACGACTTCGTCATCGCCGCCGACGAGTGCTACAGCGAGCTGTACTTCGACGAGGCCAACCCGCCGGCCGGCCTGCTCAGCGCCTGCGCCGAGCTGGGCCGCAGCGATTTTGCGCGCTGCGTGGTGTTCCACAGCCTGTCCAAGCGCTCCAACCTGCCGGGTCTGCGCTCGGGCTTCGTCGCCGGCGACGCCGAGATCCTCAAGGCCTTTTTGCTGTACCGCACCTACCACGGCTGCGCCATGCCGGTGCAGACCCAGCTGGCCAGCGTGGCCGCCTGGAACGACGAGGACCACGTGCGCGCCAACCGCGACCTGTACCGCGAGAAGTTCGACGCCGTGCTGGATATCCTTGAGCCGGTGATGGACGTGCAGCGCCCCGACGGCGGCTTCTACCTCTGGGCGCGCACCCCGGGCGACGACGCCGGGTTCACCCGCGCGCTGTTCGCCGCCGAACATGTCACCGTGGTGCCGGGCTCCTACCTGTCGCGCGAGGTGAACGGCATCAACCCCGGCGCCGGGCGCGTGCGCATGGCTCTGGTCGCGCCGCTGGCCGAATGCATCGAAGCCGCCCAGCGCATCCGCCGCTTTATCGAAGGACGCACTCCATGAGCAAGACCCTCTACGGCATCAAAGCCTGTGACACCATGAAGAAGGCCCGCACCTGGCTCGACGAGCGCGGCATCGCCTACGACTTCCACGACTACAAGAGCGCCGGCATCGACCGCGAGCGCCTGCAGCAGTGGTGCGCCGAGCACGGCTGGGAGACCATCCTCAACCGCGCCGGCACCACCTTCCGCAAGCTCACCGACGAGCAGAAGGCCGACCTCGACCAGGCCAAGGCCATCGCGCTGATGCTGGCCCAGCCCTCGATGATCAAGCGCCCGGTGCTCGATCTCGGCGAGCGCACCCTGGTCGGCTTCAAACCGGATAACTACCAAGCCGCATTGGCCTGATTCTTCACCCTCGATTTCGTTGCAAGGAAACCATCCTATGAGCACCAACCTCTTCAGCATCGCCTTCGGCGTCGGCACCCAGAACCGCCAGGGCAACTGGCTGGAAGTCTTCTACGCCCTGCCCCTGCTCAATCCGGCCGTGGAGCTGAGCGACAAGGCCGCGGCCATCCTCGGCTACCAGGGCGGCAACCAGGCCATCGCCTTCAGCAGCGCCCAGGCCGGCGAACTGGCCGATGCGCTCAAGGGCGTCGACGCCGCCCAGGCCGCCCTGCTCACCCGCCTGGCCGAGAGCCACAACCCGCTGGTGGCGACCTTCCTCGCCGAAGACACCGCGCCGACCAGCACCCCCGAGGCCTACCTCAAGCTGCACCTGCTGTCGCACCGCCTGGTCAAGCCGCACGGCCTGAACCTGGCCGGCATCTTCCCGCTGCTGCCCAACGTGGCCTGGACCAGCCAGGGTGCGGTCGACCTCGGCGAACTGGCCGAGCGCCAGCTGGAAGCGCGTCTGAAGGGCGAGCTGCTGGAGGTGTTCTCGGTGGACAAGTTCCCCAAGATGACCGACTACGTGGTGCCGGCCGGCGTGCGTATCGCCGACAGCGCGCGCGTGCGCCTGGGCGCCTACATCGGCGAAGGCACCACGGTGATGCACGAGGGCTTCGTCAACTTCAACGCCGGCACCGCCGGTCCGGGCATGATCGAAGGCCGCGTCTCGGCCGGCGTGTTCGTCGGCAAGGGCTCGGACCTGGGCGGCGGCTGCTCGACCATGGGCACCCTGTCCGGCGGCGGCAATATCGTCATCTCGGTCGGCGAAGGCTGCCTGATCGGCGCCAACGCCGGCATCGGCATCCCGTTGGGCGACCGCAACACCGTGGAGTCGGGCCTGTACATCACCGCCGGCACCAAGGTGGCACTGCTCGACGACCAGAACCAACTGGTGAAGGTGGTCAAGGCACGCGAACTGGCCGGTCAGCCGGACCTGCTGTTCCGCCGCAACTCGCAGACCGGTGCGGTGGAGTGCAAGACCCACAAGTCGGCCATCGAGCTGAACGAAGCGCTGCACGCCCACAATTGATCCAGTAGGGTGCGCCGTGCGCGCGACCCGTCCATGTGCGACCCGGTGCGCACGGCGCACCCTACGGATAGGCTCCTATGTCACTGACTTCCCCCTGGCGCGCCGACTTCCCCGGCATCCTCGCCCTCGCAGGCGAGGGCCAGACCTACCTGGACAGCGCCGCCACCGCGCAGAAGCCGCAGGCGGTGCTGGACAGCCTGCTCGGCTACCTGGCCAGCGGCGCCGCCAACGTGCACCGCGCCCAGCACCTGCCGGGCGAGCGCGCCACCCGCGCCTTCGAAGGCACGCGGGACAAGGCCGCGGCCTGGCTGAACGCGGCCAGCCGCGATGAGATTGTCTTTACCCGCGGCTCGACCGAAGCGCTGAACCTGCTGGCCTACGGCCTGGAGCATCTGCTGCAGCCCGGCGACGAGCTGGTCGTCAGCGCCCTGGAGCACCACGCCAACCTGCTGCCCTGGCAGCAGCTGGCGCTGCGCCGCGGGCTCAAGCTGGTGGTACTGCCGCTGGATGCCGCGGGCAGCATCGACCTGGCCCGCGCCGCCGAGCTGATCGGCCCGCGTACCCGGCTGCTGGCGGTGTCGCAGCTGTCCAACGTGCTCGGGCGCTGGCAGCCGCTGCGCGAACTGCTGACCCTGGCGCGCAGCCAGGGCGCCCTCAGCGTGGTCGACGGCGCCCAGGGTGCGGTGCACGGTCGCCATGACATGCAGGCGCTGGGCTGCGATTTCTACGTCTGCTCGGCGCACAAGCTCTACGGCCCGGACGGCGTCGGCCTGCTCTACGGCCGCGGCGAGGCGCTGGCGCAGCTGCGCCACTGGCAGTTCGGCGGTGAAATGGTGCTGGACGCCGACTACCAGGCCGCGCGTTTCCGCCCGGCGCCGCTGGGCTTCGAGGCCGGCACGCCGCCGGTGTCGGGCGTGATCGCCCTGGGCGCGGCGCTGGACTGGCTGGCCGGTCTCGACCAGGCCGCGGTGGCCGGCCACGAGTCGGCGCTGCACGCCAAGCTGCTGGCCGGCCTCGGACTGCGCGAAGGCGTGCGCCTGCTCGGCGCGCCGCAACTGGCGCTGGCCAGCTTCTGCGTCGACGGCGTGCACAACGCCGACCTGGCCCACCTGCTCAGCGAACAGGGCATCGCCGTGCGCGCCGGGCACCACTGCGCCATGCCGCTGATGAAAGGCCTGGGGCTGTCCGGTGCGATCCGCGTCTCGCTCGGCCTGTACAACGACGGCGCCGACCTGGATCGTTTCTTCGATGCTCTGGATCGGGCCCTGGAGCTGCTGCAATGACGGATAACCTGCCCGGCGCCGCTCAGGAAGCGCTGGAGGCCTTCAATGCCTGCCCCGGCTGGGAGCAGCGCGCGCGCCTGCTGATGCAGTGGGGCGAGCGCCTGGCGCCGCTGAGCGAGGCCGAACGCTGCGAGGCCAATCGCGTGCACGGCTGCGAAAGCCTGGTCTGGCTGGTGGCGGAAACACACGAGGGCGCCTGGCACTTTCGCGCCGACAGCGACGCCCGCCTGCTGCGCGGCCTGCTGGCCGTGCTGCTGGCCCGGGTCGACGGCCTGAAGGGCGAGGAACTGGCGGCGCTCGACCTGGCCGACTGGTTCGTCCAGCTCGGCCTGGCCCGCCAGCTCTCGCCCTCGCGCAGCAATGGGCTCAATGCGGTGCTGCAGCGCATGCGCGAACTGGCTGGCTAGATCCCGACATGCCGAATCAGCGTAGGGTGGGTTAGCGGCGCAAACCTTCGAACGTTCGGCCACCGCCATCGTGGTGCGCCGCGTAACCCACCAGGCGATGGATGGCGTTGCACCGATGGTGGGTTACGCCGCACCAGGCAATGGGAGTCGATCGACAGACGTAACAGGCGGCTAACCCACCCTACGAAACGCGCGTTGCCAGGGAAGACCCTACTCCCCCGACGCTAGTCGCCCTTGCCGCGCTCGCGCAGCGTCAAACCACGCAGGAAATTGCGCAGCACCTGGTCGCCGCACTCGCGGTAGTGCTTGTGCCCGGGCTTGCGGAACAGGGCACCGAGTTCGGCCTTGGTCATCGGCAGGTCGGCGGCCTGGAGGATGGCCTGCATGTCCTCGTCCTTGAGCTCGAAGGCCACGCGCAGCTTCTTCAGCACGATGTTGTTGCTCAAGCGCATCGCCACCGGCAGCGGTGCACGGCTCTCGTCCTTGCCGCGCTTGTAGAACACCAGGCCTTCCAGCACATGGGCCAGCAAAGCGTCGTTGCAGGGCTGGTAACCGGCCTCGTCGTCCTTGAGCAGGCAGGCGGAGATCTGCTCCAGGGTCACCGGGTAGTCCGCCAGTTGGCAGATCTCCACCAGCTTGGCGTCGCCGATGGCCAGCAGGTAGCGCAGGCTGCGCAGTACGTCGTTATTGGTCATTGCGGCGGTCTCAACGGAAGCGGGCGGCGATTATAGGCGCATCCGCCGTCAGTCGCGCAGCGCCTGCGCCCGGCTGGTCGGCAGCCAGGCATCGGCGTCGCCGGAATTCAGCGCCTGCTGCAAGCGCGCCAGGTCGCCGCGCTCGGCGAAATGGCGCAGGCCGGCGTTGAACAGGCGCAGCAGCCGCTCGCCCTCGGCATCGTCCTTGCGAAACAGCAGGCGCAGCGGTTCGGTGTTCAGGTGGCGCGGGTGATGGGTGATGGCGCGCCCCGCGGCGCCGGGGAACAGGCGACGCAGCATGGCGTAGCCGACCGCGCGGTCCTGCGGATGCAGGTCGATGCGACCGAGTTCCAGCAGGCGGAAGCTGGTGTCCTCCTTGCCGCTCTGCTGCACCTGCAGCAGGCCGTCCTGCTGCGCCTGGTCGAAGCGCGAGCCGTAGGAATAACCGAGGGTGGTGCCGATGCGGTAGCGCCTGAGGTCCTCGATGCGACGCCAGTCGAACGCCAGCTCGCGGCGATGGAACAGCACCACCTCGCCGCGCACCACCGGGTCGCTGCACACCCCGTAGTTGAGGCGACTGGGGCTGCAGCTGTAGGGCATGATGGCGTCCAGCTGACCTTGCTGCAGCATCAGCACGTTGCGATCCCAGGGGTAGAAGACGTATTCGACCGCGTAGCCCGCCTCGGCGAACAGCGCGCTGATCAGCCGCGCCATGGCGCCGCCATCGGCGCGGCGCTGGTCGACGTAGGGCGCCCAGTCGCCGGTGCCGATGCGCAGCTTCGGCTCGGCCGCCACCGGCAGCACGCCGCCCAGCAGCAGCGCCATGCAGAGGCTGGCGGCGAAGGGGCCACCACGCAGACGGGAAAACAGGTACGACACGGATCACCTCAACGCGCAAACACAGCGAAGCGTCCCTGCCCGAGTTCTGCCACTCCTTTTTTGTCTCAGCTTAGCCAAGCAGGCCGCCGTCAGTCGCTGCGGCCACGTTCGGCCGGGCGCCGGGCGCCGGCCACCAGCTTGTCCACCAGCTTGGCGGCGGCGGCCATGCCGAAGCTGGCGGTGACCATCATCACCGCGCCGAAACCGCCGGCGCAGTCCAGCTTGACCCCTTCGCCGACGAAGCCCTTGGCCTGGCACACCGTGCCGTCCGGCTTGGGATAGCGCAGCTGCTCGGTGGAGAACACGCAGGGCACGCTGTAGGTACGCCCCGGCGTGCGCGAGAAGCCGTAGTCGCGACGCAGGGTGCTGCGCACCTTGGCCGCCAGCGGGTCGTTGAAGGTCTTGTTGAGGTCGGCGAGCTGGATCTGCGTCGGGTCGACCTGGCCGCCGGCGCCGCCGGTGGTGACGATCTGGATCTTGCGCCGCTTGCACCAGGCGATCAGCGCGGCCTTGGCCGGCACGCTGTCGATGCAGTCGATCACCCCGTCGAGCTGCTCGGTGATGTACTCGGCCATGGTCTCGCGGGTGACGAAATCGGCCACCGCATGCACCACGCAGGCCGGGTTGATGGCGCGGATGCGCGCGGCCATCTCCTCGACCTTGGCCTTGCCCACCGCGCCCTCGACGGCGTGCACCTGGCGGTTGGTGTTGGTGATGCAGACGTCGTCCAGGTCGAACAGCGAGATCTCGCCGACGCCCGAGCGCGCCAGCGCCTCGGCCGCCCAGGAGCCGACGCCGCCGATGCCGACCACCGCCACATGCGCCGCGGCCAGCCGCGCATAGCCCTCGCGGCCGTAGAGCCGGGCTATGCCGCCGAAACGTTGTTCGTCTATGTTCATCTCACCCCCTGCAGCAAGGCGCGCATTATAGGCACGGCCATGCCTGCGCCCAAGCCCGCCGGGCGGTTCGCCCGGCGGGCGGCGCAGCCGGCGCTATAGTGAGCGCAGCAGCGAGGCTTCGCCCATGCGCAACTTCAGCGTCTACAACCCGACCCGGCTGCACTTCGGCCGCGGCCAGATCGCCCGCCTGGCCGAGGAAATCCCGCCCGGCAGCCGCGTGCTGGCCCTGCACGCCGGCGCCGACATCCTGCGCAACGGCGTCTGGGCCGAGGTGGAGCGCAGCCTGCACGGGCGCCCGCTGAGCCGCTTCGCCGGGATCGAGCCCAACCCGCAGTACGACACCCTGCTGCGCGCCGTGGCCCAGGCCCGGCACGACGCCTGCGACTTCGTCCTGGCCATCGGCGGCGACGCGCCGATCGATGCCGGCAAGTTCCTCGCCGCCGCCCTGTGCCACCCCGGCGATCCGCTGCAACTGCTGTGCGGCGCGCCGATCCGCGCGGCGCTGCCGCTGGGCTGCCTGCTGACCCTGCCGATCGGCAGCGCCCTGAGCCACGCCGAGGGCCTGGTCAGCCATGCCGAACGCCAGCAGAAGCTGCCCTTCGCCAGCCCGCTGCTGCACCCGCGCTTCGCCATCGTCGACCCCGGCCTCCACCTCGACGCGCCGCGTCAGCAACTGGCGCACGCGGTGATCGAGGCGTTCGCCCGCACCTGCGAGCACTACCTCGGCGTCGCGGCCGATGCGCCGCTGCAGGCGCGCTACGCCGAGGCCCTGCTGCTGACCCTGATCGAAGAAGGTCGCAAGTTGATCACCGATCCCGAGGACCAGGCCGTGCGCGCCAACCTGCTTTGGTGCGCGCTGCAGGCGCTCGACGGCCCCGCCGGCTGCGGCGTGGTACCGGCGGGCGGCGCGCGGCGGATCGCCCGGGAGCTGAGCGCGCTGTACCACCTGGCCCCGGCGCAGAGCCTGGCCGTGGTGCTGCCCGCGCTGCTCGCCGAATGCCGCGAGGCGCACGGCGCCAGGCTGCAGCAATACGCCGAACGGGTCTGGCAGCTGCCCGCCGGCAACGCGGAGCAGCGCATCGACGCCGCCATCGCCGCCACTGCGGGGTTCTTTCGCGACCTCGGCCTGGCCACCCGGCTGAGCGATCACGGCCTGGACGCCGAGGCGGTCCCGGAAGTGCTGGCGCAGTTGCAACGCCGCAGTCCGGGCGCCCTCGGTGAAGGCGACGAGCTCGACCCGACCGTGTGCGAACGCATCCTGCTGCGCGCCTTATGACCTGATCGGTAACGACTTTTGCTTTAAGATGGCCAGCCTTCACGCTAGCCGCCGTACCGGAGCCGCAATGACTGCCACCCTCACCCCGACCCTGGAACTCGCCTTCGACCTGATCCGCCGCCCGTCCGTGACCCCGGTCGACGAAGGTTGCCAGGAGCTGATGATGCGTCGCCTGGCCGCCTGCGGCTTCGAGGTCGAGCACATGCGCATCGAAGAGGTGGAGAATTTCTGGGCCAAGCGCGGTGGTCGCGATGGCGCCCAGGGCCCGGTGCTGTGCTTCGCCGGGCATACCGACGTGGTGCCCACCGGCCCGCTGGACGCCTGGCAGTACCAGCCGTTCGACGTGCGCGTCGATGAAGACGGCATGCTCTGCGGCCGCGGCGCGGCGGACATGAAGGGCAGCCTGGCGAGCATGATCGTCGCCGTCGAGCGCTTCACCGCCGACCACCCTAATCACAAGGGCGCCATCGCCTTTTTGATCACCAGCGACGAGGAAGGCCCGGCCCAGCACGGCACCAAGGCAGTGGTCGAGCGTCTGCGCGAACGCGGCGAGCGTCTGGACTGGTGCATCGTCGGCGAACCGTCGAGCACCAGCCTGCTCGGCGACGTGGTCAAGAACGGCCGCCGCGGCTCGCTTGGCTGCACCCTCACCGTATACGGCAAGCAGGGCCACGTGGCCTACCCGCACCTGGCGAAGAACCCGATTCACCTGGCTGCCCCGGCCCTGGCCGAACTGGCCGCCGAGCACTGGGACCATGGCAACGACTATTTCCCGCCGACCAGCTTCCAGGTGTCCAACCTCAATGCCGGCACCGGCGCCACCAACGTCATCCCCGGCGAACTGAAGGCGGTGTTCAACTTCCGCTTCTCCACCGAATCCACCGTCGAGGGCCTGCAGCAGCGCGTCACCGCCATCCTCGACAAGCACGGCCTGGACTACCACCTGGAGTGGGCGCTGTCCGGCCTGCCCTTCCTCACCCAGCCGGGCGAGTTGCTCGACGCCGTGGCCGCCAGCATCAAGAACGTCACCGGTCGCGAGACCACGCCGTCCACCAGCGGCGGCACCTCCGACGGGCGCTTTATCGCCACTTTGGGTACGCAAGTGGTCGAGCTGGGCCCGGTCAACGCCACCATCCACCAGATCAACGAGCGGGTGCTGGCCAGCGACCTCGACCTGCTCACCGAAGTCTATTACCAGACCCTGGTGAAACTGCTGGCATGAGCCTGATCTGCCCCCTCTGCCAGACGCCGCTGCAGCCCAGCGACAACGGCCTGGTCTGCAGCAACCGGCACAGCTTCGACCGCGCGCGCCAGGGCTACTACAACCTGCTGCCGGTGCAACACAAGAACAGCCGCGACCCCGGCGACAACGCCGCCATGGTCGAGGCGCGCCGACGCTTTCTCGACGGCGGTCACTACGCGCCGCTGGCCGCGCGCCTGGCGGCACTAGCAGCCGAGTACCAACCGGCGCGCTGGCTGGATATCGGCTGTGGCGAGGGCTACTACACCGAGCAGATCGCCCGCGCCCTGCCCCATGCCGACGGTTATGCCCTGGATATCTCCCGCGAGGCGGTCAAGCGTGCCTGCAAGCGCGCGCCGCAGCTGAACTGGCTGGTGGCGAGCATGGCCCGCGTGCCACTGGCGGATGCCAGCTGCGAGCTGCTGGCCAGCGTGTTCAGCCCGCTCGACTGGGCCGAGGCCAAGCGCCTGCTCGCCCCCGGCGGCGGCCTGCTGCGCATGGGCCCGACCCGCGTGCACCTGATGGAGCTGCGGCAGAAGCTCTACGACGAGGTGCGCGACTACGACGACGAGAAGCACCTGGCGCTGATCCCGCCGGGCATGCACCTGGCCCATAGCGAAACCCTCGAGTTCCCGCTGCACCTGAGCGATGCCCAGGCCCGCGCCGACCTGCTGGCCATGACCCCGCACGGCTGGCGCGCCAGTGCCGAACGGCGCGAGGCGGTGATTGCCGCGCCCTTCGAAGTTACCGTTGCCATCCGCTACGATTGGATCGTCAAAACCCAGAGCCCACGCTCTCAGGACTGAATGCCATGCGCCAACCCGATATCGAGATCTACCTGAAAGACGCCGAACGCGACGCCGTGGCGCAGTGGCTGGGTGAGGCCCTGGGCCCTTGCAGCGACTGGCAGCAGAAGGGCCAGACCTTCAAGTGCAAGGCCGGCGAGGTGCCGGTGACCTGGCTGCCGAAGGCCGTGGGCAAATGGCACAGCCTGTACCTGGAAAGCGACGCCACGCCCTGGGCCGACGACCTGGCCTGCGCCCGCGCCGCCCATGCCGCGCTCGGTGTGCAGATCCGCTGCGCGCCGGGGACCTGGGTGGAAGATGAAAGCGACGAGGAAGCCGACCGCTGGATCAAGGTGGATGCCGACGGCGAAACCGAGATCGTCTGGCGTACGGAATGACAGCGGCCGCATCCGTAGGGTGCGTAGCGCGCACCGTGGCCATTCATCCAACCACCCGTTGCGCCCGGCACGATCCGTAGGGTGGATCACGCCTTATCGATCCACCGCGTGGTGGATGTAAAAACGACATCCACCCTTGCGCCATAAACGAAAAGGCCCGTCATCGACGGGCCTTTTCGTTGGAGTCTGGAACTCAGACCGCGGAAACGTCTTCCGCCTGCAGGCCTTTCTGGCCCTGGGTCACGCCGAACTCGACCTTCTGCCCCTCGATCAGGGTGCGGTGGCCTTCGCCACGGATGGCGCGGTAGTGAACGAATACGTCCGGGCCGCTTTCGCGCTGAATGAACCCGTAGCCCTTGGAATCATTGAACCATTTGACGGTTCCGGTCTCACGATCTGCCATTACCCACTTCTCCAACTCGCAAATTTTTATTGTCCCGAATAGGCGCTGTGACGGCTCGGTAAAAACGTTCTGTTCATCGTTCGCCAACCCCGGCAATTGGAGCATGGAGCAGGTCAAGCGAAGGGCGTTCTTGCTGCAACCGCTGGGCCGAGTATAAAGCATGAAATGTGACTGAAAAGCACTTTTTTAGAACCGAGCGCAAACCAGACAACATCGGGGTTACAGCCGGTTTTTATCCGTTTTTCGCCAGCAAATCGCGTAATTTCTTCGCCAGCCTCTGCACCTGCTCGGCGTCCAGACGATAGGCCCAATCGCTGCGCGCGGCCACTTCGCCGTCCTCGAATCCCTGGCGTTCGCCGAGCACCAGCCAGTGCTGCTCGCCCTGCTGGTACAGCGCGCCTTCGAGGATCTGGCCGTCGAAGCCGGTCAGGCTCAGCCTGAGCATCGGCGCCTGCTTGAAAGCGATCTGCGCCAGCGGCGCGGCATCGGCGAAACGCAGGTTGGAGAACAGCGTGACCATGCCGTTGGCCGCGCCCTCGAAACTGAGCTGCTGGCCCTTGCCCAACTGCTCCACAGTGAAGTTGTACTGCTCGGCGTCGGCCTTGCTCAGGGTCAGCGTCTCGCCGCTGGCGTAGCGCAGCTCCAGGCGTTTGACGCTGGCGAAGGGAATGTCCGCAACGCGGCGGTCCAGCCAGTCCAGCTCGCGGCTGGGCAGGTCGAGCTGCTGGTCGATCAGCCACACCTGATCCTCACCGGCGCGGCGCACCAGTTGCCCGTTGCCCTGCTGCGACGGGTTGCCCAGGCGCAGGCTCAACTCGGGATGGCCGTCGAACTGCAGCTGCAGACGCAGCGCCTGCTCGCCCTCCTCGCCGCTTTCCGCCAGGCCCAGGCGTGCGTGCCACTGCGCGTTGGCGGTCTTGGCCTCGACGGTGCGCGCCTCGCGCAGCGCCCGCAGCAGCTCGGCCAGGGGCTCGCGCGCGGCCGGGTAATCGGCCTTGGCCGGCACCACCCAGGCCTCGCCGCGGCGCTCGATACGCACCGCCGGCTGGCCGGGCGGCTGGATTTCCAGCGCCTGCAGGCTACCCAGATAGCCCTGCTCGGCGGCCAGCCAGGGCGTGGGTGCGAGCTGTGCAGTGCCCTGCTGCTGGCGCTGCTGCAGCGCCAGGTAACCCAGCAGGCACAGCAGCACGATGACGATCAATGCGATCAGACCTTTGCGTCCCATGATCTCCTCACTGTTGAAAACTCGGGAGGCTCATCCTTCGGCTCCCCATCGGAGCGACAGATGCCCCCAAGGTTAAAAGCGACGAACCGTGGTGCGCCATGCGCACCGCCTCAAAAGCTTTGGTGCGAGCGGCGCACCCTACGGCCCTGGTTCGTAGGGTGGATCAGGCTTCACCGATCCACCGTTGTGGTGGATGTAAAAAGCGACAGCTACGCGCCCCGATCCACCCGACGCGCTTTAGCCGCGAACGAGTCGCCGCTGAAGCGCCTCCCACAATGCTCAGGCCCGGCGGCGGCGCCGCCACAGCCACAGCGCCAGCACGCCGAGAGTCAGCAGTGCCGGCACCAGGGCGATATTGATCACCTTGAGCGTGCGGCCCAGCGCCTCGATATCGGCGTTGAGCTGGTAGCGCACGTCGCGCAGCTCTTTGCGGATCGCCAGCTTCTCCTGGATGAAGCGCTGCACCGCGCCCTGCTGCTCCGGGGTCAGCTCCAGCGCCTGGCTGGGGTCGTCGTTGCGCTGCAGCGCCGCCAGTTGCTGCTCGGTCTCGGCCAGGCGCGCCTGCAGCGCCTGTTCCTTCTCGCGGAAGCGCTGCTCGGCGGCGCGCTGCAACTCTTCCACCACCACGAAGGGACGGCTGAAGCGGCCACGCGAACGCACGCTGATCAACGCCTCGGAGCCGGCCAGGTTGTCCAGCGCGTTGATCGCGAAGCTGCCGTTGTCGGCCCAGGGCTGCGGAATGCGCTGGCCGAAAAAGTCCTGCACCTGCACCCACAGGCGGTCGCTCAAGATGTCGGTATCGGCCACCGCGATCACGTTGATGGTATCGGCCTGCTTGAGGCCGTCCTTGCGCCCTTCGATGCCGTCGGGGAAGGCGCTCTGCGCCGGGCCGTCGATGCGTGCGGCGATGGCGTAGCGCTCGCCGGTGGGCTCCAGCTCGCGGATCAGCTCCTCGGGGTTGCTGAGCATGGCGAAACGCTGGGCGTCGAAGGGCATGGCGTATTCGGAGCTCTGCAGCAGCGGGGTGAAGCGGGTCTTGGCGCCTTCCACCGGTTCGAGGATGCCGGCGGTGGCGACGGTGATGCTCTCCAGCCCGGCGGTGGAGATGTCCTCCTGGTCCAGCGCCTGGCGCGGCAGGCTCAGCCAGGCGGCATGACGCACCGCACGCTGACCCTGGCCCATGCTCACCGACATGGCGTAGGAGCCGTCGCCGAGCACCTTGTCCGGCACCAGGCGCAGGCCCCAGGCCTGGAACAGCGGCTCGAGGTTGGAGCCCTTGTCCACCGCCATCTCGCCCGGCATGTCGCCAGTGTCGGCCTCGGCATAGGGGTCGACGAACACCATCAGCTTGCCGCCGCGCAGGACGAACTGGTCGATGGCGTACAGGGTCTGCTCGGGCAGGTTCTTCGGGTGCACCAGCCACAACACCGAGACGCTGTCGGGAATCAGGTCGACGTCGGCCTTGAGCTGCTCGATCGAAAACAGCTGGCGCACCTGCTCCAGCACCATCCATGGCGGCGTCGGCTGCCGCGCCATCATGTCGAAGCCACCGGTCATGGGCAGCCCGGAGAGCACCCCGACCACCGGCAGCTGCGGCTTGGCCAGGCTCTGCACCAGGCGGCTCAGCTCGTACTCCAGGTGCTCCTCCTGATCCAGGGCGAAGAACGGGATCACCTGGGTGTCGTCCAGCGCGTTGGTGCCGGCCAGGCCGAAGTAGATCGAGTCGCCGCCCTGCTGCAGGGGGATGCCCTGCAGGCCGAACTCGGCGGCCTTGTCCTCGTCCTCGGAGAAGGGCTCGGGGTCGATGAGGTGCAGGCGGATCTTGCCGCCGGCCTGGCGCTGGTAGGCCTTGAGCATCTCCTCCACGCGCTGGGCGTAGGTGCGCAGCGCCGGCAGGTCCTTGGCCACCTTGTCCGAGTAGAAGAAGTACAGGTTGATCGGCTCGTCCAGCTCGCCAAGGATCTGCTTGGTGCCATCGGAAATGGTGTAGAGCTTCTGCTCGGTCAGGTCCAGGCGGGCGCCGCCCAGGCCGAGGCCGGCCAGCAGGTTGAAGGCGAGAAAGGCCGCCGCGATCAGCAGCAGCCCGGCGCCGGAATAGATCATCTTTTTCATGGGCGCTCCTTCAGTCGGCTTTCTTCAGGTCGATGACCACCGCGGTGGCAGTCAGCCAGGCGGCGATCAGCGAGAGGAAATACAACAGGTCGCGCAGATCGATCACGCCCTTGCTGATGGCATCGAAGCGCACCAGGAAGCTCAGCGAGGCGATGGCGTCCACCAGCCACTGCGGCGCCCAGGCGAAGGCGTCGAGCACCATGGGAAAGCCGCTGACGATGAACAGGAAGCAGGCGCTGACCGCCAGGATGAAGGCGATCACCTGGTTCTTGCTCAGCGCCGACATGCACGAGCCGATGGCGAGATAGGCGCCGGCCAGCAGCCAGCTACCGATATAGCCGGTGACGATGGCGCCGTTGTCCGGCTCGCCCAGGTAGTTGACCGTGACGATCATCGGGAAGGTCAGCAGCAGCGCGAGGCCGGCAAACACCCAGGCGGCGAGGAACTTGCCGGTGACCGCCTCGAAGCGGGTGATCGGCAGGGTCATCAGCAGCTCGATGGAGCCGGACTTGCGCTCCTCCGCCCACAGGCGCATGGCGATGGCCGGCACCAGGAACAGATAGAGCCAGGGGTGGAAGTTGAAGAAGGCCGACAGGTTAGCCTGGCCGCCCTCGAAGAAACCGCCCAGGTAGAAGGTGAACACCCCGGACAGCACCAGGAAGATCACGATAAACACATAGGCCAGCGGCGTGGCGAAGTAGCTCGCCAGCTCGCGCTTGAAGATCACCGGCAACTGGGTCATGGCTGCTCTCCCCGGGTCAGGCTGCGGAACACTTCGTCGAGCCGGCCGCGTTCCACGTTGAGTTCAGTGATGTTCCAGCCGCGCTGGCCGATCAGCGCGTTGACCTGCGGGAAGATCACCTCGCCCGGCTTGGCCAGCACGCTGAAGCTGTGCTCCAGATGGTTCTCCTCGATCCCGGCCACCCCCGGCAGCGCGGCCAGGGCGTGCAGATCCAACGGCTCGGCGGCCACCAGGGTCACCGCCTGGTGGTAGCGCGAGCGGCTCTCCAGCTCCAGTGGCGTGCCATCGGCCAGCAAGCGGCCCTGGGCGATCACCACCGCGCGGGTGCACAGCGCCGTGACCTCTTCGAGGATGTGAGTGGAAATGATCACGATCTTGTCGCGCGCCAGGCCCTGGATCAGCTGGCGCACCTGATGCTTCTGGTTGGGATCGAGGCCGTCGGTGGGCTCGTCGAGAATCAGCACGCGCGGATCGTGGAGGATCGCCTGGGCCAGGCCGACGCGGCGCTTGAAACCCTTGGACAGCGTCTCGATGCTCTGCTCCAGCACCTTGTCCAGCTCCACCTGCGCCACGGCGCGTTCGACCCGCTGACGCTTCTCGGCGCCACGAAAGCCGCGCACCTCGGCGATAAAGTCGAGAAAGCCGCGCACCGTCATGTCGCCGTAGCAGGGCGCGCCTTCCGGCAGATAGCCGATCTGCCGCTGGGCCTGCAGGGTCTGGGTCTGGATATCGCAACCGAGGATGCTCGCCGTGCCGGAGCTCGGCGCGAGAAAGCCGGTGAGCATCTTCATGGTGGTGGATTTGCCGGCGCCGTTGGGGCCGAGAAAGCCCAGCACCTCCCCCGGCTGGACGCTGAACGACAGGTCGTCGACTGCCGTGTGCTGCGCAAAACGCTTGGTCAGGTTTCTTATTTCGATCATGGCCTCTCACCAGTGCGGTCAAAGCCTGGCGCGCCGCTCGTGGGCACGAGCCAGGCCTGCAAAAATGCCGGCGGAACTATAAGAAGTCGGATGCGCTGATTGCAACCGAGTGGCGCCCGCGGAAATTTACCGGAGGTTACCGCCGCCCGGCGGCGCGCCCAGCAATACCTGAAATAGTCGTCATTCCCGCGCAGGCGGGACAGCAGCTTTATCGCTGAACAGCGCTTGCGCTGGCCCGAAGGGGAATAACCCAGAGGCTGCGCCGCACCTGGACCAGCGCCTTCGCAGGTGTGGCGGTAAATGGCTTTTTCAGAACTTTCTCAGCGATCCAGCGGGCTCAGCACCGCCAGGCCGCCGCGATTGAGCACATGGGTGTAGATCATGGTGGTCTTCACGTCGGCGTGGCCGAGCAGCTCCTGCACCGTGCGGATGTCCTGGCCCGCCTCCAGCAGGTGAGTGGCGAATGAATGGCGCAGCGAATGCGGCGTGGCGTGCTTGATCGAGGCGGCACGCCGCGCCGCCTCGCGCACCGCACGCTGGATGGTCTTCTCGTGCAGGTGATGGCGGAAGGTCCCCTGGCCGCGCGGGTCCCGCGAGCGGTTAATGGACGGAAAGACGAACTGCCAGCCCCATTCCTTGGCCGCATTGGGATACTTGCGCGCCAGGGCGAAGGGCAAGTTGGCCTCGCCAAAACCCTCGGCGAGATCGCTGCAATGCAAGCCGCGCACTTTGTCGAGATGCAACTGCAGCGGCTCGACGATACGCATGGGCAGCATGGTCACCCGGTCCTTCTGGCCCTTGCCATCGCGCACCAGAATCTCCCGCCGGGCGAAATCCACATCCTTGACCCGCAGCCGCAGCGCCTCGAGTAGACGCAAGCCCGAGCCATAGAGCAGGTTGGCGACAATCCAGCTCACGCCCTGCAGCTGCGCCAGCAAGGCCTCCACCTCGGCGCGAGTCAACACCACCGGCAGATGCTGGGGCTTCTTCGCCCGCACTATGTCTTGTAACCAGGGCAAATCCAGCTCGAGCACCTCCTTGTAGAGAAACAGCAGAGCGGCCAGGGCTTGGTTCTGCGTCGAAGCGGACACATCGCGCTTGACCGCCAGATGAGTCAGAAAAGCCTCGATCTCCGCCGCGCCCATCTCCGCCGGATGCCGATAGCGATGGAAGCGGATATAGCGCTTTGCCCACTCGGCATAGACAGTTTCGGTACGGATGGAATAGTTTCTGACTCGAATCTGCTGGCGCAGTTGATCCAGCAGCTTGGGCTTGCCGTCATCCATGTCGCGTTTCTCCCAGAGTGCTGTCGCGTTTGCCGCGACCACCTTCAAGCTAGACAAGGACTTACAAGACGACAAGGAAGGTTATGCGACAGGTGTCGTGGGCAAACGCGACAGCCGTGTCGCCTAATTAATAGTTAGATGGCAAGGAAATATTTGTGGCTGACTTGAAGCGGTCAGATATCAAGGCGATTGAAAGCGCGATGGCTTTCCCTCGCGGCTTTGGTTATGTGCTGGATTTCTCCGACCGAACCTTTGACGAATACTTCCAAGATGAGTTCGGAATCGAAATTTATGCGGAGAAGTTCAGCACCCTCGGCAGTTCGAAGCGTAACCGGCTGCTTTCATATCTACATCAAGCTGATAACTCTTCCGCACTTCGCTTACTCCGATCCCTTTGGGATTTGAGGGAAGGATTACTTTCCGAGCACGAGGGTGCTCTCGATCTAGAAGGCGCGGTAAAAGATGGGGAAGCATTTCGAAAGGTCATTGAAAGACTTCAGGGAGAGCCAGACTCCATCTTAACTGACGGCATAAAAAAATTTGCACCTGACCGAACGCTCGAAGAGTTGGTTGCAGATATTGAGCGGTCATTGGCCGCCAACAAACCCGAAGTTGCCATCGACCATCTGCATACCTACTGCATGAAACGATTTTCCCACTTGCTTAGAATCAGAGGAATCGAATGCGGGGATGACGAGCCGCTCCATTCCAGATTTGGAAAGTATCGAAAGCAACTCATGTCTGAAAGGCAACTGCATGAATTTACAGATCGAGCTTTGAAGTCGTCTATTAGCATCCTGGAAAGTTTCAATGACCTTAGAAACAACCACTCGCTTGCACACGACAACAAGATTCTCGAAACATTTGAAGCGCGCTTCATTTTTTCTTCTATAAATGCAATGCTGGTGATGGTGCGAACCTTAGAGGCTGGGCGTTATGAGTCTTAGAGAATTGCCATCTAACAATTGGCTCAAGTCGCTCGCTCCGCTCGCTGGGACGGGCTAAAGCCCGCCCCTTAACCAAACGTTAGGCCCCTGAAATGGAGTTCCCAGCAACATGAAGAAGTCGGTTCAAGTCGCTACAACTCTTGTTGCGCTCGCGGCATTGGTCGCCCCCCTCGTGGTCTACGTCTCCACCTTCGGAATACATCTTTCGCCAAGTCACGGCCGATGGGCCGAGTTCGGAGCGCTTCTAGCCGGAATTTACAGCCCTGTCGCGGCGTTCCTAGCGCTGCTGGTCCTCGCGCGCCAGGTTGCCTCTCAAAATCACTTTAATAAGCATCAAATTGACTACTCCTATCTCCAAAACGCCCGCGCAGATCTGCACTTCTACTTGGACACCCTGCACAATGCACTGTCGAAACACGAAGTCTCAGCAAATGTCCCGCTTAGCAGTGTCCTAGTCTCGCTGTTCGCCAAGCGCAACAAATCTCAGCTTTTGGCGCCGCTGCACCCGGCGGATTTGGAACGAATCAAGAATGCTGATGATCGGCTGTGGGGCCTATGGGGCGCTGTCTACAACGTGCTCCGCGGGGTCAAAGCCGTCGATCACTACCAGTACACGCTCTTCTATAGTTCTACCAAGGAAAAGTGCATAGCGCTCTTCGGCTATGCCGTTTGCGATGCGCTGGACAATTATCACTTTGCCGTCACCCAGGGACGAGTCGAGGTTAGCTATGAGTTCTCACTGTCGCTGTCAGGGGC
>JAESGS010000250.1_pt1 | contig 66042 bp, 53 predicted proteins | sample 9269761 | NCBI WGS metagenome assembly JAESGS01 (sample SAMN15741799, study PRJNA653493) | algae metagenome | isolation source: Cyanosarcina radialis HA8281-LM2 and co-occurring heterotrophs from damp... | place: USA: Makauwahi cave, Hawaii | collected 2011-01-06 | reverse complement strand
GCATTTTCCCAATTGGCCCTTCGACCCCCGCCATGTTGGAAACTTCCCCCACGGAACTGGCCGAAGCGCAGGATCGACGGAATGTGGGAAAAAGCCGGGGAAAATCGGGAAAAATTGCAAAAAAGGCGGGAATTCGTTGGAAACGCGGGGGAGAATGCGTAACCTCTTGCACGGAACCCTATTTTTCAAGGGTTGAACGACCGCTTCCTGTTCCCTCACGGAGTTAACCAACATGGCGAAGAAGAAGGTGCTGACCAAGTCCGCCCTCTACGCGGAACTGGCCGAGAAGACGGGGCTGAAGAAAACGGAAGTCGCGAAGGTCGTGGAAGAGATGGTCGAGATCGCCAAGCACCAACTCGGGCCGAAGGGCGCGGGCGTGTTCACGCTGCCGGGCATCGCCCGGTTCAAGGTCCGCAAGCAGAAGGCGGTCAAGGGCGGCGAAAAGAAGATCAACCCGCTGAACGGGAAGGAATACGTCACGAAGGACCGCCCGGCGTACAACAAGGTCCGGGCCACGCCGATCAAGGTCTTCGCCGAGGCGCTGAAGTAACGCGGCCGCGATGACACGGAAAACCACGACGGCCGCCGTCGTGGTTTTTTCACGCCCGCCCCCACCCGGAGCCGACATGCGAACGCTCGCGACCCTCGCCTTGCTGTTGGCCGCCCCCGTCCTCCGCGCGGGCGGCACGTACCACGAGGCGACCTACCCGGCGTCCGACAAGCCGGGCGAACTGCACCTCGGCGTCACGTACACGGTCTGGATCCCGGACGGGGTGACGACGCTCCGCGGCGTCATCGTCCACCAGCACGGGTGCGGCAGCGGCGCGTGCAAGGGCGGGGCGACCGCCGCCCACGACCTGCACTGGCAGGCGCTGGCGAAGAAGTGGGACTGCGCCCTCTTGGGGCCGAGCTACCACCAGGACGACAAGCAGAACTGCCGGCTCTGGTGCGACCCGCGGAACGGGTCGGACGCGACCTTCCGCCGCTGCTTGAAGGAGTTCGCCGCCAAGTCGAAACACCCGGAATTGGAAACCGTGCCGTGGTGCCTGTGGGGCCACTCCGGCGGCGGGTTCTGGGCGAGCCTGATGCAGACGCTGCACCCGGAACGGATCGTCGCCATCTGGTTCCGGTCCGGGACGGCGTTCGCGGCGTGGGAGAAGGGCGAAATCGCCAAGCCGACGATCCCGGACGCGGCCTACGGCATCCCGGTGATGCTGAATCCGGGGGCGAAGGAAAAAGGCGACGTGCGGTTCAACGGCGCGTGGACCGGCTCGATGGCGATGTTCGCGGCCTACCGCGCGAAGGGCGCGCCGGTCGGCTTTGCTCCCGACCCGCGGACCTCGCACGAGTGCGGCGACTCGCGCTACCTGGCGATCCCGTTCTTCGACGCGTGCCTGGCGACGCGGCTGCCGGAAAAGGGCGCGACGGACCAGAAGTTGAAGCCGGTCGATCTGAAGGCGGGATGGGCGGCCGCCGTCCTCGGCCAACGGGCGGAGCCGGTCGCGAAGTACGCGGGCAAGCCGGAAGAGATGAGCTGGCTGCCGACGGAGGCCGTCGCGAAGGCGTGGGCGGGCTACGTGACGACCGGCGCGACGGAGGACGCAACACCGCCGCCGTCGCCGACGAACGTGAAGGCCGCGGCGACCGACGCCGGCACGTCCGTTACGTGGGACGCCGACGCGGACTTCGAGAGCGGGCTACGCGGGTTCGTAATCCTGCGCGACGGCAAGGAGATCGCGACCGTCCCGGAGAAGCCGGTCGGCCGGTTCGGGCGGCCGCTGTTTCAGACGATGTCGTACCACGACACGCCGGAGAAGCCACTCCCGGAGATGAAGTTCGTGGACAAGGCGGCGAAGCCGGGCGAGAAGCACGAATACCGCGTGATCGCGGTCAACGGCGTCGGGCTGAAGTCGGGGCCGTCGAAACGCTGAGTCGCTCCGAAACCCATTCCTCCGGCGGCGAGGGAAATGATTCCGGACGGGATGGCACTCCGCAACCGGTTCCGGGAGAACCTGTTACGTCACGCGGGAAAATGATTCCGGACTTTTGCGAATGATTCCGGCCGGGGGTGGGGTGGTTTCCGTGGAATCATTTTCTCTGCCGGTGGCGGTCTGTCACCCCTGGCGCGTCGGCAGCTTCTGGGCGCTGTTCGCGGTCGCGTCGTACTTCTTCTGCTCGGCCGGGTCGGTTACCTCTTCCAAGACGCCCTCGAAGTCGGCGATGTCGTACCACGCGCCGTCGGCGAAGTCGATGACGACCCGGCCGCCGTAGTTCACCGTCACGACGCGGCCGACCCGCCCCTCGAAGCGTTTCAACTCCGGCCGCGCGTCCGGCCGCACGTGGACGAACTTGTCCGTCCACTTCTTCTTCAGGGCGTCCACTTCTTCCTTCTCGGGGAACGGCATGGTCAACCTCGGAACGCCTGGCGGGCGTGGGACGGCGGGTCGAAGTCCAGCCGCTTGACGAACTGGCACGCCTCGGCGACGCCGAACTCGCGGTCCATCCCGGCGTCGTGCCAATCGACCGCCAGCGGGCCGTCGTACCCGATCTCGTTCAGGGTGCGGATGACGGCCTCCCAGTCGATCCCGCCGCGGCCCGGCGAGCGGAACTGGAACCCCCGCCGCGGGTCGCCGCTCGGCCAGTACCCGGTCAGAATCCCGGCCCGGCCGTTGAGCGACAGCACCGCGTCCTTGATGTGGACGTGGTAGATGCGGTCCGCGAACCGCCGCAGGAACTCGACCGGGTCCACGCCCTGCCAGTGCAGGTGGCTGGGGTCGAACGTCAGCCCGAACTCCTCGCGGTTGCCGAGAACGTCCAGTACGACCTCGGTGGAGTGCAGGTCGAACGCGATCTGACCGGGGTGGACCTCGAACGCGAACCGCACGCCGGAGTCACGGGCGGCGTCGAGGATCGGGTTCCACTGCTTCGCGAACTGCTTGAGCGCGTCCGCGATCAGCTCCGGCCGCGGGGCGGGGTACCCGGCGACGTAGGACCAGATCGGCGACCCGGTGAACCCGCTGACGACGCTGGCCCCCAGCTTCTCGGCGACCTTGAAGGTCGCCATCATTTCCTCGGCCGCCCGCTGGTGGACGCCGGCCGCCTTACCGTCGCCCCACACGTAGTCCGGCACGAGGCCCTGATGCCGCTTGTCGATCACGTCCGAGACGCACTGCCCGACCTTGTGGTTCGCGATGACCGGCAGTTGCAGGTCGTGCCGGGCGAGCACGTCGAGTTTCGCCGGACCGTACCCGTCGTCGCTCGCGGCCCGTTGGACTTCGAGGTGGTCGCCCCAGCAGCAGAGTTCGACGCCGTGGTAGCCCCACTCGTTGGCCTTCATGGCGAGCGTGTCGAACGGCAGGTCGGCCCACGGCCCGGTGAACAACAGCACTTGTCGCGGCATGGGGTGCGTCCGAGCGAATAAGAAAGCAAGGTGATCTTCGGACAACGACCGGACCCGGACAAGATGCCATCCCCGCCCGCGATCCTCGGCGGCCCGCCCGTTTTCCCGACCGGCCCGCCGCCGTGGCCTCCCGCGTCGCCCGACGTGGCGGAAGCGCTGGCCGGCGCGGCACGCGACGGCAGTTGGGGCCAGTACCACGGGCCGCACGTCGCCGCGCTGGAGGAACACCTCGCGAAGCATTTCGGCGTTCCGCACGTCCTCACCTGCGCGAGCGGCACGCTCGCCGTGGAGGCGGCGCTGCGGGCCGTCGGCGTCACGCCGGGCGATGAAGTCATCCTGTCCGCTTACGAGTACGAATCGAACTTCCTGACCGTCCACGCCCTCGGCGCGAAGCCGGTCCTCGTCGATGTTTCCCCAGCGAATTGGAATCTCGACCCCGATCAACTCGAACGGGCGGTGAGCGAGAAGACGAAGGCGGTTCTCGTCTCGCACCTCCACGGCGGCCTCGTGCCGATGGAGAAAGTCACGGCGTTCGCCGCCGCGTACAAGCTCCCGGTCGTGGAAGACGCGGCCCAGTGCCCCGGCGCGACGGTCGGCCTGCGGATGTGCGGGAGCCTCGGCGATGTCGGCGTGCTGAGCTTCGGCGGCTCGAAGCTGCTGTCCGCGGGCCGCGGCGGGGCGTTGCTGTTCCACGACGGGCGGCGCTACCAGCGGGCGAAGGTGTGGCTGTCCCGCGGCGTCCAGCAGTGGGCGGCGCTCAGCGAACTGCAAGCGGCCGTCCTTCGCCCGCAACTCGCACGGCTGGAAGCCGACACGCGAACCCGGTTCGAGAGCGTTCAGTTCATTCGCCGAGAACTTCTCGCCCACGGCGTCCGCGGGTTGGAACCGTTCGCGAACGATGTCGGCGAACACCGGCCGGCGTTCTACAAGGTCGGGTTCCGGTTCGACCCCGACCCGTTCGGCCTGCCGCGGGAACTGTTCGTGCGGGCGATGCGGGCCGAGGGCGTAGCGTTCGACGCCGGGTTCAAGGCGCTGCACGTCGGCCGGTCGGCCTCGCGGTTCCGCGCCGTCGGCGACCTCGCGGAAGCGACCCGCGCGGGCGAGAGCTGCGTGAAGTTGCACCACCCGGTCCTGCTCCTCGGTAACGAACCGGCCGCGCTTGTTGCCCGCGCGGTCGAAACCGTCTACCGTAACGCGGAGCGGATTCGTGCCGCGTTCCCACCGTCCTGAAAGGACTTCGCATGTCCCGGCTTGCCGTCCTCGTCGCCGCGCTCGTAGCGTTCCCCAGCCCCGTCGCTGCGGCCGACCCGCCGGCGGGGTCGTGGAAGCTCACCCTCCGCGTCAACAACCGGCCCGTGATGATGTTGCTCGCGTTCTCGCAGGCCGAGGGGAAGTGGGTTGGCGACATCGTGGACTCGACCGCCCAGTTCAACGCGGACCCGAAGTTCGACAGCGTCACCGTCGCCGGCGACACGCTCAAGTTTTCCATGAGCGTCGAGAAGCAGCCGTTCGCCAGCTTCGACGGGCTGATCGCGAAGGACGGCAAGAAGATCAGCGGCTCCCTCAGCTTCGCCGGCGGGCCGCTCGAACTGACGGACCTGAAGCCGAGCGCGCTCAAGAAGTTCACCGACCCGTTCGAGGTCATGCGGGAAACGATGGACCAGTCCGAGGACGCCCAGACGGTGTACGACGCGGCCCTCGTGGTCCTCGGCCAGGCCGCGGCGAAGAAGCTCAAGCCGGAGGACGCCCGCGGCATCGTGGACCGCGCCACGAAGTTGGCCGCCGGGTACGGCCCGCGGTGGGAGCGGACGGCGTCCCTGAAGTTCGCGAACGTGCTGGCCGACCAGACGGGATTTGAAGACGTGGCCCTCGCCCAGGCCCGGAAGGCCGAGCGGCTGCTCGCGGACGACGACGACGCGACCGTGCGGCTGGAAGTGCTCGAATCGCTCGTCCGGACGCTGACGAGGGCCAAGAAGCCGGACGACGCGAAGAAGTACGAGGTTCAGGTGCAGCGGCTCGAAGCCCGCGACTACCAGGAGTACACGAAGACCGTCCCGCCGTTCAAGGTCGAGGAGTACAAGGGCCGCAAGGCAAAGAGCGACCGCGTCGCGCTCGTCGAGATCGTCACGACGACGGAGCTGACGCAGACGACGGCGTTCGACTACGCCCGCGACGCGCTGTTGAAGGCGTACAAGCCGACGGAGGTGATCGTGCTGACGTACCAGCTCGGCATCCCGGACGCGCCGAACGTGCTGACGAACCGGGCCGTGCAGGAGCGGTTGCAGTTCTACCAGACGGCCATCGGCCGGAACGTCTTCTCGTTCGTGAACGGCAAGCGGGCCGTGCAGCTTCAGAAGGACACGACGGCGGCCGCGGCGAAGGCGATCTTCGACGCGCTGAAGGAGAAGGTTAACGAGGAGTTGGAGAAGCCGAGCGAGGCGAAGTTGAAGCTGGTCGTGACGCCCGGCGAGAAGGGGTTCACCGGCAAGGCCAGCGTCACCGACCTGGAGAAGGCGGGGGAGCAGACGTTCCTGCGGTTCGCGGTCGTGGAGGAAAAGATTCGCTACACGGCGGGCAACGGCGTGAAGTATCACCACAACGTGGTGCGGGCCACGCCCGGCGGCAAGGGGATCGTCCTCAAGCAGAAGGCGGCCGACCACACGGTCACGGTCAACCCGGACGAACTGCGGGAGACGCTCTCGAAGTCGCTCGACGACCTGGCGAAGGAAGCCGAGCTGCCGCGCGGCGAGCGGCCGCTTGCTCTGAAGAACTTGAAACTGGTCGCGTTCGTCCAGAACGACTCGACGGGCGACGTTCTCGCCGCGGCGCAAGCCGACCTCGCGGCGGCGAAGTAGTTTCAGAAGGCCCGACTTCCGAAGTCCGGCTTCGACTTCGGAAGTCGATCCCGCGCAGGAGCGTTCATACTGTCCGGCAAACGCCACTTCTTCCCCCCGACTTCCGAAGTCGAAGCCGGACTTCGGAAGTCGGGGGGAACTCAACCCGTCTTGACACCACTTCTGCCCCGTCGCTATTGCCCTCCCACTTTGACACCGTACCGGACCGAGGGCAGCACCATGCGCATTTCCCGCCGTCACGCCATCGCGAGTCTCCTGGCCGTCGTCGCGGGGCACGCCCCGGCGACCGCCGCCGACGCGGTGAGGCTCCAGGAGAACACGAAGCCCGGCGACGCCGTGCAGTGCGAGGTCCAATTGACCCTCGCCGGGAAGCTCAAGATCGACCGCGACGGCAAGCCCGACACCCTACCGCTGGAAGCGCGGGCGAAGCACACGTTCCTCGAGCGGATCGAATCTGCCCAGGCCGTCCGGCACTACCGCGAGGCGTCGTCCGAGAGCATCGTCGGCGGCGACCGCAGCAAGCGCGTTCTCCCCGAAGACCGCCGCGGCATCCTCATCCAGCGGACGACCGCCGGGCCGTTCCACTTCAGCCCGACCGGCCCGCTCACCCGCGACGAACTCGAACTCGTCGGCGAGCACTTCGACACGCTCGCCGTCCCCGGCCTGCTGCCCGGCAAGGACGTGAACGTCGGTGACACCTGGGCAATCGCGAATGAGACGGTTCAGGCCGCGTGCCTGTTCGACGGCCTCATCAAGCACGACCTCGTCGGCAAACTCGTCGGCGTCAAGGACGGTGTCGCGACGGTCTCCGTCACGGGCAAGGCCGAGGGGATCGAGCACGGCGCGATCGTGAGGCTGTCCGTGGCCGCGGAATGCTCCTTCGACACTGCAAAACAAGTCATTTCTAGCGTCCGGTGGGAACAGACCGACGACCGCGAGCAGGGGCCGATCAGCCCGGCGATGGAGGCGAAGGCCACCGTCACCGTGACCCGCACGCCAGCGGTCGAGTCGAAGGACGTAACGGACCTGCGGGCGAAGCTGCCGGCCGACGGCAAGGTGCCGGACGTGCTGGCCCAGCTCCGGCACGCCGACGGGACCGGGTACGAGTTGGTCTACCCGCGGGACTGGCACGTCGTCGTCAAGAACGACAAGCACCTCGTCCTGCGGCTGCTCGACCGCGGCGAGTTCGTGGCGCAAGCGACCATCGCCGTGTGGAAGCCGGCCCCGACGAACACGGACCCGAAGGACATCCTCGCGGAGTTCGTCGAGGCGACGAAGAAGCAGCCCGGCTGGGACCCGGAGAAGGTGCTGGAAAACGGCATGCTCCAGGCCGGGGCCGGGCGGCAGCTCTACCGCCTGTCCGCGAGCGGCAAGCAGGACGGGCTGGCCGTCGTGCAGTCGTTCCACCTACTCAGCGGCGAGAAAGGACAACACGTCGCCGTCGCGTGCGTGTCGAACGCGGCGACCGCCGCGAAAGTCGGCACGCGGGACGTGGCCCTCGTGTCCGCCATCGACTTCCCGGCGAAGAAGTGACGCCCGATCTTCCGCGCTCCCCATGCCCGGCGGGGTTTGGTATCGTAAATTCTAAGAAAGACGTTCGGCGACTCCCGCTGCGGTGAGGGCTCCATGCGGATCGGTGTCATTAGCGACACACACGACCGGCACGAGGTGGTCGCCGACGCCGTTCGCCTCCTCGGGGAGCAGAAGGTCGAACTCGTCCTGCACTGCGGGGACATCGAGACGCCCGACACCATTGCCCTGTTCCGCCCGCTCCCCACGCACTTCGTCTTCGGCAACTGGGACAAGGACAAGTCGAAGCTCGTCGGCGCGATCCGCGACATCGGCGGCCAGTCGCACGACTCGTTCGGGGCCATCGAACTCGCCGGCAAGCGGATCGCCTGGGTCCACTCGCACGACCGCCACCAGTTCTACGAACTCGAGCACTGCAACTACTTCGACTACCTCTTCTACGGGCACACGCACGTCCGGGAGCAGCACCGGACCGGGAAGACGCTCGTGGCCAACCCCGGCGCGTTGTTCCGGGCGAACCCGAAGACGTGCATCGTGCTGGACGTGAGCACCGGGGAGGTGAAGCCGATCATCATCCCCACGACGGCGAAGCCCGGCGAGTCGGTCCACGCGATGCCGGGGCTGGCGAACCGCTCGATGCCGCAACTCCCCGGCCTCCCGCCGGACGAACTCCCCCCCAATTAGCCGGCAATTCCCTCTCATTTTCCGATTTTGCCACGGCCGTAGATCGGGTTGACGCCCCCGGACCGTGCCGGCATACACCCCCGCCTTGGCTGAGCGTCGGCCGGGGACGTGCCCCTCCGACCCGGCTTGACTCGACTTCTCAGGAAGTGTTAGGAGTTAGGCCGCCTTGTGTTTCCGCCCGGAGGAATGGAAGAATGAATCGACTTACGCGCACGATCTTGGTCGCCGGCGTTGCCCTCGTGGGGGCGTTCTCCGGCTCGTCGGCCCGAGCGGGCCTCCTTCCGGTGAACGTGAGTGTTAACGCGGAAGGGGACAACTACCGGTGGACGTACAACATCGTGTTGCCCACCGACTCGCAGCTCCAGTCCGGTGACTACTTCACCATCTACGACTTCGGCGGCCTGGTCGCCGGCAGCAACGCCCAGCCGGACGGCTGGATGTACGAGCAGACGAACCTCGGCCCGACGCCGCCGGGCGTGGACCCGGAGGACAACGCGGCGCTGCCGAACCTGACGTGGAAGTACACCGGCCCGACGATCAACACCGGCCAGACCGGCCTGGGGAACTTCTGGGCCGTCTCGACGCAGCAGAGCGCGACGGACTCGTTCTTCACGGCCAGCACGCACCGGACGAGCGACGGCCGGGTGGACCAGAACATCACGGACACGACCGTGCCCGTCCCGACGGCCGGGCCGGAGGAACCGAACCTCGTTCCGGAGCCGGCGACCCTGGTCCTCGCGGGCCTCGGGCTGCCGCTGCTCGGGCTGCGGCGGTGGGTCCGTCGGTCGGCGGGATAGTCAAACTTTAGCGAATCCGGAACTGCGGTTGACAGTATCGGGGGGCGTGCTTATTTTGCCGCCCGCCTAAACGCCCGAGCCTAGCAACTCGGGCAGAAATGACCACTCGCTCACTCAGGAGGTTTCCCCCCAATGCAAGGCCGAACGATGATCTCGCGGTTGATTCTGGCCGCCCTCGCGGCGGTGCTCGCCGGCTCGACGGCGTCCGCCGGGCTGCTCCCGGTGTCCGTCACGGTCCTCCCGGAGGCCGACACGTTCCGGTGGACGTACTCGATCGTCCTCCCGACCGACAGCACCCTCCAGTCCGGGAACTACTTCACGATCTACGACTTCCACGGGTACGTGCCCGGCCAGGAGTTCGGCCCGGACGGGTGGGCGTTCGAGGCCACGAACGCCGGCCCGACGCCCGCCCTGCTGAAGCCGAACGACAACCCGGACGTGGTGAACCTGACGTGGAAGTACACCGGCCCGACGATCCCGAGCGGGCAGATCGGCCTGGGGAACTTCTGGGCGTTCTCGACGATCGGGGAGATCCAAACCGACTCGTTCACGGCGATCACGAACCGGACCTCGGACGGGCTGGTGGACAGCAACATCACGGAGACGGACGTGCCGATGGCCCCGACCGGCGGCCCGACGGACCCGAACCTGGTCCCGGAACCGACGACGCTGGTGCTGGCCGGCCTCGGCCTGCCGCTGATCGGTCTCGCCCGCTTCCGCCGCAAGACCGCGGCGTAAGGGGAACGAACCGTTGAATCGAAACGAGCCGACCGGAATGGTCGGCTCGTGTCATTTCCCGGCGTGGAGAAGTTCGAGAACGAACTGCGACCAGGTTTCAAATTGCTCGCGCTCGGCCCGCAGCTGATCGAGCGGAACGAACCCGCCCTCGGCGAGCGCGTCCTCGTTCGAGCGGACGGCCGGGGCTTCCAGGCCCCAGAGATGGACGACGCCCAGGTGGACGCGGCCGACCGGGGTGCGGTCGTCGTTGATGAAACCGAGGAGTTGCTCGGAATACTGACACCCGATTGTCACCTCTTCCGTCACCTCGCGGCGCATCCCGTTCGCGTACCAATCGCCCGGCCCGGCCGCGTCCTGCTCGGAGATGTGCCCGCCGATGCCGACGGACCGCAGGGCGCGCAGCCGCTTCTCCGTGCCGCTCGCCCCGCGGCGGTACTGGAACAGCCGGTCGCCGTGCCGGAGGACGACGTAGGGGATGAGTTGCTTGAACGCGGGGTCGGTTTCGACCTCGGACCGCGGGCGGAACGAGAACAGTCGGGCGTCGAGGAGCGCGGCCCGATAGTTCGCGTCCGACGGGCGGAGGCCGTGGAAGTACCCGACCGCCTCAAAGTGGGCGGTCGGAATCACCAGCACTCGTTCGTCGGTCGGCATCGCGTCCCTCACACGAACTTGACGATCACGGCCACGATCACGGCGAAGACGACCATACCGACGGCGAGCCGCAGCACCTCCACCGACGGCTTCCGGGCGAGCAACCGGTCGAGTTCGGCCTGATCGCTCGACTCGATCGCGACCTGGAGCGCCGACTCGTACCGCCCCTCCGGGTAGTCCTTCGCCTGCTCCTCGGAGAGACTCCCCTTCACGGGCGACGCGACCACGGCGAAGTGGAAGTTGAGGTCGCCGGCGAACGCGAACGTCGCGGGCCACAGGTCGCAGCGGATGCGGTCCGGCAGTAGTTGCCACACGTTGCGGGCCAACTCCGGGTCGGGGGCCGGACGGACGACGGCGACGTGCGCCCCGTCGAGCAGCGCCTGCGTCGTGCCGAGGAGGAACGGGCCGTCGCCGGCCTTCAGGATGGCGTGAAGGTCGCCCACCTTCCGCGGCGGGAGCGGCTCCTCCGGCCACGCCAATTCCGGCAGCGACCCACGGGCGTCGAAGTTCGGCGGGTAGCGGTCCGCAATGGCGAACGGGTCGCCGAGGTGCGAGTACAGTTCTCGCGAGAAGATCAGGAAGCGGAACGCGAGCGGCGGGTCGGCCGAGCCGTCGGCCCGGTCCGCGGCTTGCACGATCACGATTCGCTTCGCGTCGATCTCGTGGGCGAACACCGCCGCGGGGCACGCAACGTTCACCGGCCGCGGGCCGAACTTCACGGCCGCCCGCAGGGCGAACTCTTCGACGACGAAATCGACGCCGGCCGACTTCGCGACGACCTTCGGCGTCATGGCGATGCGGACGACGACGAGCTGCTGGACGGTGAAATCGAGCGAGGGCATCAGCGGTCTCGGAGGATTTCGCGGGCCGCGTTCATCCCGGCCGCGCCCATGACGCCGCCGCCGGGGTGGGCCGCCGCGCCGCACAGGTACAGGCCGCGGACCGGCGTGCGGTAGTCCGCGTACCCGGCCGCCGGGCGAAGGCTGAACATGTTCGACAGCGACATCGCCCCCTGCATGATGTTGCCGCCGGTGATCCCCCACTCCCGCTCCATGTCCGGCGGCGCGAACACCCGGCGGTCGATGACGCTCCGCTTGAAGTTCGGGGCGTACTCGTTCAGGATGTCGAAGCACCGGTCGGCGAACCGGTCCCGCTCCACGTCCCACGTCGTCCCCTTCAGCGTGTAGGGGGCGTACTGCACGAACATGCTGAGGATGTGCTTTCCCGGCGGCGCGAGGGTCGGGTCGAGGGCCGTCGCCATCGTGCATTCGAGGATCGGGTCCGCCGCCGGGCGGCCGTACTTCGCGTCGTCGTAGGCCCGCTCGATGTAGTCCATGTCCGGGCAGACGTGCATCGTCCCGTGGTGCTGCGGGCCGACGCCGGCGGTCGGCAGGCACGCGAACTGCGGCGGCTCGCTCAGCGCGACGTTGATCTTCACCGTCGCCGAGGAGTAGTCGATCTTCTTCACCTGCTCCGTAAACTCGGTCGGCAGGTCGCGGTCGTCGAGCAGTTTCAGGAACGTGACGTTCGCGTCGGCGCAGGACGCGACGACCGGCGCGAGGAACTCCGTCCCGTCTTGCAGTGCAACGCCGACGGCGCGGCCGTCCTTCACGAGAATCCGGCCGACGGCCGCGTTCGTGCGGACCTCCGCCCCGTGCTTTTTCGCGCTGGCGGCGATGCTGGTGGCGATCGTGCCCATGCCGCCGCGGACGTAGCCCCAGACGCCGCGGACGCCGTCGCACTCGCCCATGACGTGGTGGAACAACACGTAGGCCGTCCCCGGATGCGACGGCGGGGCGAACGCGCCGATCACGGCGTCCGTCGCGATGGTCGCCTTCAACTGCGGCGACTCGAACCACCGGTCGAGGATCGGGGTGGCCGCGCCGGTCAGGATTTCGATCGCGTCGCTCGCCGCCTGCCGGCCGAGGCCGCGGAACTGGTAGCCGAGCTTGCCGAGCCGCCAGAGGTTGCCGAGGCCGGCGAACGGGTCCGGCGGCGTCTGCACCAATAGCGGTTCGAGGAAGTCCGCGACGCGGGTGAGCATCGCTTCGTACTTCGGGTACTGCTCCGCGTCCCGAGCCGAGAACTTTGCGATCTCGCGGCGGGTCAGCTCCTTGTCCGGCCCCATCATCAGGTAGCGGCCGTCCGGGAACGGCGTGAACGACGACGGCGACCGCGGGATCATCTCGAACCCGTACTTCTTCAGCTCCAGGTCGCGGATGATCTCCGGCCGTAGCAGGCTGTTCACGTAAGCCGCGCTCGACACCTTGAAGCCGGGCCAGACCTCTTCCGTGATGCAGCACCCGCCGAGGATGTCGCGGCGCTCGAGGACGAGTACCCGGCGGCCGGCCTTCGCGAGGTACGCGGCCGTGACGAGGCCGTTGTGGCCCGCGCCGATGACGATGGCGTCGTAGGATTGCGGCATGTGGGTTGAGATAGCGTCGCGCACGAAAAAACCCACCCTCGCGGGTGGGTCATAGTAGTAGGCACACTCCGTGTGCCGTCTCCTCGGCGGGTCGGCGAGTTCGTCCGGGCCGCTGCCGCTGGTTGCGGACGGTACGGGAACCTTTCGGCGAGTTCGTCCGAGCCGCTGCAACGCTCAGCAGACGGCACACAGAGTGTGCCTACTACTATTTCTTCGTCTTGATCGTCACCTCGCGGGGCTTCGGGGCGAGCGGCCGTGGCGGCTCGACGGACGGCTCGTTCGGCCGCGGCTTCTCCGGTTCCGGCCGCGGCTTGTTCCGACTCGGCGACGGCGGGTCCGGTCGCGTGTCGGGAACTTGCGGCTTCGGTTTCTCGTCCCGCTTCGGCGGCTCCGGCTCCTTCTCCGGCGGTTTCGGGTCGGGCTTCGGTTCCGGCTTCTGCGGCTCGGCCGGCTGTTCCTCCTCCTCCTCGCGGGGCGGCGGCTTCACGACCGTCTCGCCCTGCATCATGTCCACCGAGACGGTCGTGCCGGCGGTCAGCTCGACCAACTTCCGCTTCGTGACTTCCTCGCCGAACCAGGTGAACGTGGCCTCGAATTGGTAGCGGTACTTCGGGCCGACCGGCAGCTCCGGGGTGACGAACTGCCGCACGCCGGTCATCTGGTGCGTGGGGCGGCCGTTGATCGTGAGGGTCGCGCCGACCGGGACGGTCACGGTGACGAGCGTGGTCCTTCCGGCCGCGAGGGCCGCCCCGCCGAACGCGGCCACCAGCACCGCCGCGAGCGCGGCGGGGGCTAACGTCTTCATGTGTCGGTCCCGGTAATCTGCGGCAACTCTGCCACTGTATTGAGATGATTATCCCCCGCTCCGGAAGGCCGGGCGAGGGAATCCCGGAAACGGCCGCCGGGGGAGAAGTTGCCCATTCCCCCGAACCGCTATCGCCGCCCGAACCGATACCCGATCAGGGCGAGGACGGTGCCGAGCATCGCCCCGACGTGGAAGTCGCGGATCGGATCGACGTTCGGGATGTGCGCCAGCTTGTGGGCGAAGACGGTGACGGCGGCCCCGAGGATGGCCAGCACCGACATCCAGTGGCCGCGGTAGAACACGGACGTGACCAGCAGGATGCCCGCCCAGCCGACGGTCGCGTTGTCGATCCACGCGGTCAGCTCGAACGGCACGCCGTCGAAGACGAGCGGGAGGTTCCCCCCGGTCGCGCCGGCGAGGACGTGGTTCTGGACCGCCCAGGCGGCGCAGCCGGAAAGGAAGATGATCGCGAACGTCAGCCGGACGTGCGGCCCGCAGAGCAGCCAGACGGCCCACTCCATGATGTCGATCCGCTCGCGGGTCGGGGCGGCGGGCTGGCCGTTGATGAGCCGCCGCATGACCTCGACCGTGCCGGACGCGCCGGTCGGCTCGCCGTAGGCCCCCTTCGCCCGGCGGACGGTCTCCGCGTCGCGGATGGCGCTGACGTTGCGGAGCATCTCGTCGGCCGCGTCCTCGGCCAACCGGCGGGCGCGGCGGTTCGCGACCCCCTTCGCCAGCAGCCGGTCGGTTTCGATCTGCACGAACAGCTTCCGCTCCCGCTCCCGCTGCCGCGACTGTTCGATGCGGTTGATGACGTGAAGAATCGGCTCCCGCCACCCGGCGTGGCACTCGCGGTAGCCGGCGCACTCGCCGCGGAGGTGCGTCCGGGCGGTCAGCTTCGCCTCGAAGCCGAACAGCTCCTCGAACAGCTCCTCCCAGTTCCGCCCGGCGTACTTCGCCACGAACAGCCGGACCTGGTCCTCGTCGAGGCCGTCCGCCCGCATGCGGCGGAGGAGCCGCTCGCACGCCGTCACGACGCCGCCGCGCTCTTGCTCGACGCTGCGGTCCAGCCCGTACCGCAGGGCGAACGCCAGCGCCGTCCCGATAAGGCCGAACCCGGTCCAAATCCAGAACAGCTTGAGCATCCAGAGCAGGATGGCGAACAGCACGACGCACCCGCCGAAGACGAGCCAGTCGCCGACGGTGAACCCGGCGACGAGGTGGCGGACGCGCACGAACAGGTAGGTTCGCCGGGCGAGGCCGTTCACCACGAAGTAGACGGCCGCGGCCTGCAACACCATCCCGGCGAGGCCGAACGCCCACCCGAGCCGGCCGAGGAACGTCAGCACGACCGCGGCCAACAGACACGAGGTAAGGAAGCCCGTGAGGACGCGGGTGCGGAGCAGGATCGACGGCGAGTAATTGAACTGATCGACGGCCTGTTCCAGCGTCGCGATCTGCTCCTCGCGGGCCGTCACCGGCGTCGTCGTGTGGATGCCGAGCCAGTGCTCCAGCGTACGGACGAGTTCGCCCATCGTTTGGAACCGCTCGCCGGCCTGCTTCGCCATCATCTTCTGGATGACCGACGACAGTTCCTTCGGGACGCGGGCCGCGATCTCTTCCGGCGGGATCAGCGGCTTGTAGGCGTGGGCCGTCATCAACTCGACGGCCGTGTCCCCCTCGAACGGCTGGCGGCCGGTGACCATCACGTAGAGCGTGCAGCCGAGCGAGTAGATGTCGGCCCGGTGATCGACGTTCGCCGCGTCCCGGCACTGCTCCGGCGACATGTACGCGGGCGTGCCGAGGGCCATCCGCGTGCCGGTCATGTCCGGCGGGATCGTGTACAGCCCGCTGTTGGAACTCGAGTCGGAATCGACCTTGTCCGCGTCCTGCGTCAGGTCCGGCGTCTTCACGAGGCCGAGGTCCGCGACCTTCACGAGGCCGTTCCCGTCCACCAGCAGGTTGTCCGGCTTGATGTCCCGGTGGATCATGCCGCGGTCGTGCGCCAGTTTCAGCCCGCGGGCCGCTTGGAGGATGTACCCGACGGCCTTCTCCGGCTCGACCTTGCCTTCCGCCCGGATGAGGTCCGAGATCGACCGCCCGGCGACGTACTCCATGCTGAAGAACTTCGTCCCCTCGACCTCGCCGATGTCGTACACCTGGACGAGGTTCGGGTGGTTCAGCTGTGCGGCGGCGTAAGCCTCCCGCGTGAACCGGGCGACGAACACCGGGTCGTCCGCCCACCGGCGGCTCATGACCTTCAGTGCGACCGGCCGGTCGAGCGAGAGCTGGCGGGCGAGGTAGACGGTCCCCATGCCGCCGCGGCCGAGGACGCGGTCGATCTGGAAGCCCGGCACGACCGGGCGGACGCTCGGCCCCGGCGTGAGCATCGGCTGGGCGTAATCGTCGGCCGTGTCCTTCGCGTTCGCGACGTGCTTCCCGTAGGTGATCGGCGTTCGGGTCGAGGGGTCTGCGGCGACGGCGACGTGCGAGGACGACACCGCGAACCGGGAGTCCCGCGAGTTCGCGGCATCGACCTTCGTGATCTTCTCGCGGCTGGCCGACGGGAAGAACCGGTTGCACGTCGGGCAGCGGTGGAAGGGTAGCCCGTGGGTGGACAGTTGCCCGGTGTGCTGAGCCTGACAGTGTGGGCAATCAATCGACACTACGGCGTCCCCGGCAGTGGCCGACAATTGATCCGGCAACCCGTCGCCGCCCTTGACGGCAGGGTGCGACGGCGATCAACCCTAGAGCGCCACCGAGGGGTTGCGACGATTTTCCGCGAAGTGCCGACCGTTCCGGTTGTCCCGATGTCTGAATTCCCAACCGCCGCGCGAGCCGAAACGGGCGGCATTCAACCTGGAACGATTGGAGAAGCGGCTCGAGGCGTTCGAGAAGTTAACACCGTTCGCCGGCGGCCTGAACTCTCAGGCCACGCGACGAAGGAACTTCGGCTTTCGCCGATTTCCCGCTTTTGCTACAAGTCCCGTGTCGTCGCACTCCGCCGCGCACGGGCCAGCCCATGTACAAGTTCTTGCTCTGCTTCAAGTACCTCCGGACGCGGTACCTGGCGTTCGTCTGCATCGTCAGCATCATGCTCGGCGTCGCGACGCTCATCGTCGTCAACAGCGTGATGAGCGGGTTCTCGAACAAGCTCAAGGACCGGCTCCGCGGCGTGTTGGCGGACGTGATCGTCGAGACGGACAACTTCGCCGGCTTCCAGATGCACCCGGAGTTGCTGGAGGACCGCATCCGCCGGTCGCCGGCCGGGAAGTACGTGGAGACGGTCGCCCCGACGGTCGAGGTCGTCGGCACGGTGCAGTTCAACTTCCGCGGCATGAACGTCGTGAAGCCGATCAAGCTGATGGGCGTCGATCCGGCGCGGCAAACGAAGGTCGGCGGGTTCGGCCAGTACCTGACGCGGCAAAAGGGGGCGGCCGTGCCGTCGTTCGACCTGACGCCGGAGGCGCAAGAACTGTTCAACAAGAACATCGCGCTCGAAGCGATGATGAACGACCCGCCGGTCCCCGACCCGATGGGGGCGAACGGCGACTTCCTCGGCAAGGGGCCGGACATCAAGGGTGACGGGAACGCGATCCCACTCCCGCCGGTCCCGATGCCGGAGCTGCCGAAGGTCGAGCCGGCGAAGCCGATCGGAATCATCGTCGGCCACTCACTCGCCCACTTCCGGTACAAGAACCCGGAGACGGGGCACGTCGAGGAAGTCCCCGGCCTCCGGCCCGGCGACCACGTCATGATCGCCACGCTCGCGGCCAACGAGATGCGGCCGGTGTGGGGCACCTACGTCGTGGTGGACTACTTCAAGTCCGAGATGAGCGAGTACGACAGCCAGTTCATCTACATGAACCTGCCCGACATCCAGCGGCTGCGGCGGATGGACGAGCGGGTGACGCACCTCCAGGTCAAGCTGAAGGACGACGCCCCGAAAGGCTACATGTTCGTGAAGCCGAACGTGTCGGACGAGATTCAGAAGCTGTTCGGGAAGTACGAGGCCCGCGCGGCGACGTGGGAGGACCACCAGGGGCCGCTGCTCGCCGCCATCGACATCGAGCGGGGCATCCTGAACCTGCTGCTTTTCATGATCGTCGGCGTGGCCGGGTTCAGCATCCTGGCCATCTTCACGATGATCGTGTCCGAGAAGATCCGCGACATCGGCATCCTGAAATCGCTCGGCGCGTCGAACCGCGGCGTCATGGGCATCTTCGTCTGGTACGCGATCCTCCTTGGCGTCGTCGGCTGCGCGGCCGGGACGGTCCTCGGCCTGGGGATCACGGAAAACATCAACGAGATCGAGACGTTCATCAATGAGAAGACCGGGCAGCAGCTGTTCGACCGGTCGGTCTACTACTTCGACAAGATTCCGACGAACGTGGAAAGCGCGACGGTCGTGCTGGTGAACGCCGGGGCGATGTTCGTGGCCGTGTTCTCCAGCCTGCTGCCGGCGTTCCGGGCGGCCCGCCTGCGGCCGATCCAGGCGCTTCGATTCGAGTAACGGACGTGGAACCCGGAGCGGCAGCGACGGGGTGATGACGACCGCACCCCGTCGCTGCCGCTCCGGGTTCCACCGCTTCAGGGGCTTCCGATGCTGACCGCAGAAAACTTAACGAAGACGTACCGCCGCAACGCCGACGTGGTGAACGTCCTCGGCGGCGTCTCGCTGACCGTGCGGGACGGCGAGTTCCTGAGCATCGTCGGGGCGTCCGGGTCCGGCAAGAGCACGCTCCTGCACGTCCTCGGCACGCTCGACGTGCCCGATTCCGGCACGATCAGCCTCGACGGCAAGCGGATCGACCACCTGCCGAACCGGGACCGCGATGCGATCCGCAACCGGACGTTCGGGTACGTGTTCCAGTTCTACCACCTGCTGCCGGAACTCACCGCCCTCGACAACGCGCTGATGCCGGCGTACATCTTGCAGTCGTTGCTCGGGTGGATGCAGTCCCGCAAGCAGTGGCGGAAGCGGGCCGAGGAGCTGTTCGAGCGGGTCGGGCTGTCCCACCGCAAGACGCACAAGCCCCGCGAGTTGTCCGGCGGGGAGATGCAACGGTGCGCCATCGCGCGGGCGCTGCTGCAACGGCCGCGAGTGCTTCTCGCCGACGAGCCGACCGGCAATCTGGACGTGCAGAAGGGGAACGAGATCATCGACCTACTACACGACCTCAGCCGCAACGACCGGGTGACGATCGTGATGGTGACGCACAACCTGGAAATCGCCGGCACGACCGACCGGGTCGTCCGGCTGTGCGGCGGCCGCGTGGTCGAGGAGCGCGGGCCGACGTTTCGCCCCCGGCTGATGACGGCGGCGGTGTGAGGGGCGAATTCCCGCGAACCGTTCCGCCGGTCAGCTATCCTGGACAGTGGAGGTTCTGCCATGTCCCGCACGCTCCCGATGGTGGCCGCACTGCCGAAGCTGGCCGAAATCGTCGAGGGCATGTCCGCCGGCGATGAACTGGTACTTACTGCCGACGGCGTGCCGGTCGCCACATTGACCCGCGCCCCGCGGACGAGTTGGCCCTGCCAGCCGGGGTCGGCGAAGGACCGGTCCTTCTGGATGGCCCCGGACTTCGACGCGCCGTTAGAGGACTTCGCGGAGTACATGGAATGAGGCTGCTCCTGGACACACACACGGTCCTCTGGTTCTGGTGGAACGACCCGCAGCTCAGCAGTAACGCCCTTCAACTCATCTGCGACCCGGCCAACCGAAAGCTCGTGAGCGTCGCGACGCCATGGGAGGTGGCCATTAAGGTGAGCCTCAAGAAGCTCACCATTGGCGGCCCGTACCAGGGCTTTTTCCCCCAGCACATGTTGCGGAACAACTTCGAGTGGCTGGACTCGAAGGACGGTCACTTCGCCACGCTGACGGCGCTCTCCTTCCATCACAAGGATCCGTTCGACCGGCTGCTGATCGCCCAGGCCCAGTCCGAGCAAATCCCCATCGTCAGCGCCGACCCCGCATTCGACGCCTACTCCGTTTCGCGCCTCTGGTAGCCGTGTTGTCCGGTTCCGCCGGGGCGAACGACGCCATACAATCCACATACCCGACCACCGTTCCCGGAGCCTTCGGATGTCCACCCGCGTTTGGATCAACGGGCAGCTCTTCGACAAGTACGACGCGAAGATCAGCGTCTACGATCACGGCCTCCTCTACGGCGACGGCGTGTTCGAGGGCATCCGCGTCTACGCCGGGAAGGTGTTCAAGCACAAGGAACACATCGACCGGCTGTTCGAGTCCGCCAAGGCCATCGCCCTCACCATCCCGCTGACGCCGGAACAAGTGACGAAGGCCGTCGAGGACACGGTCGCGGCGAACAACAAGGTCGAAGGGTACATCCGGCTCATCGTCACCCGCGGCCCCGGCAGCCTCGGGTTGGACCCGCGGAAGTGCGAGCCGAACGTCATCGTCATCGTGGACGACATCAGCCTTTACCCGAAGGAACTCTACGAGAACGGGCTGGAGATCATCACGTCGTCGTACACCCGCAACCACCCGAACGCGGTCAACCCGCGGGTCAAGTCGCTCAACTACCTGAACAACATCCTCGCCAAGATCGAGGCCATCCGGGCGAATTGCCTGGAGGCGATCATGCTCAACCACAAGGGCGAGGTCGCCGAGTGTACCGGCGACAACCTGTTCATCGTCAAGAACGGCGTCCTCAAGACGCCGCCGAACGACGCCGGGATTCTGGAAGGCATCACCCGCAACTTTGTCATCGACCTGGCGAAGCAGGCGAACGTCCCGTTCGCGGAATCGGTGCTGACCCGGCACGACGTGTACGTCGCCGACGAGTTGTTCCTGACCGGCACGGCAGCGGAGGTCATCGCCGTCACGAAGGTGGACGGCCGCACCATCGGCGGCGGGAAGCAGGGGCCGGTGACGAAGCAGCTCCGCGAGCTGTTCACCGCCGCCGTGCGGAAGTGACCCTGCCAAACTGACATGCTCCGCCGCCACCGCCGCCACCGCCGCCACCGCCACGGGGTGGCCCCCGTGGCGGAATCGCCACCTGGGTTGACGCGACACCTATAATGTCTTTTTGTTCACATGACACCCGAACTGCAAGAACACCGTGACCGCCTGCTCGTCGCCCTCGGCGGGATGGGCCGGGCCGCGGTCGCGTTTAGCGGCGGCGTGGACAGCACCGTCGTCGCGAAGGCGGCCGCCCTCGCCCTCGGCGATAACGCCGTCGCCGTCACCGCCGACTCCGCGAGTGTCGCCCGGTCCGAGTTGGAAGAAGCGAAGGAACTCGCCAAGCAAATCGGCATCCGGCACGTCGTCGTCCGCACGGCCGAGTTCGACTCCCCGGCCTACGCCGCCAACGACGGCACGCGGTGCTACCACTGCAAGAGCGAACTTTACTCGCGGATCGAATCGCTGCTGCCGGAGTTGGGCGTGAACGCCATCTGCTCCGGGGCGAACCTCGACGACGCCGGGGACTACCGGCCGGGGTTGACGGCCGCCGCCGAGCATCACGTTCGCCATCCCCTTCAAGAAGCGGGGTTCACGAAGCAGGACGTGCGCGACCTCGCGCGGCACTGGCAGTTGCCGGTGTGGGACAAGCCGGCGTCGCCGTGCCTGTCGAGCCGCCTCGTGCCGGGGCTGGCCGTCACGCCGGAGCGGACCGGGCGGGTCGAACGCGCGGAAGCGTTCCTCCGCACCCTCGGCCTACGGACCTGCCGCGTGCGGTATCACGAGGGCGACCTCGCGCGGATCGAAGTGCCGCCGGACGCCGTCGCGATGCTGGCCGAGGACGGCGTGCGGGACCGGGTCGTGCGGCAGCTGCTCGATTCGGGCTTTCGGTTCGTGACGCTCGACCTGCAAGGGTTCCGGTCGGGTAGTATGAATGAACTCATCTCGTTGGACGTGAAGACGCGGTTCGCCCGCGCGACCTAGGGACCAGCCATGACACCCCTGCCGGCGGCGCAAGCCCTCGACCAATTCTTCCTCGAAGCCCGGTGCAAGCTGCTCGACCTGGCGGCCATCCTGGACCGGATCGACCGCGGGGAGAACGCCGCCGCAGCGGCGACTGACCCCCGCGTCGGGCGGATTCGGGAAGCCTTGACGATTCTGCTGAACAAGCCGGCGGCCCGCGCGGAACAGATCCAACAAGTCTTCTCGCAAAGTTACGACCCGAGCTGGAAACGCCCCGACCCGCGGTGAGGCGTGTGCTAGGAAGACGTTGGCCCGCCGCGACTTGGGGATCGTTCACGGTCGCGGATTGTTGGTATAACGAGCGTGTCCGTAGTCCGTCCGCGACCCCTCGCCCCCACCGAGGTCAACTTCACCATGCCGATTAAAGTGACCTGCAACCAGTGCGGCGGTATCCTCCACGCCCCGGACGACTCGGCCGGCAAGCGGGGCCGCTGCCCGACGTGCGGGACGGTGCTGACCATCGCCGGCGAGTCGGTCGGGCCGGCCCCGAGCCAGTTCGGCGCGCCGCCGCTGCCGCGGCCGGCCACCCCGCAACCGCAGGCGGCCCCGGTGTCGAACCCGTGGGGGAGCCTGCCGAGCGTGCCGGACGACAAGCCGCTCGGCGGCCCGGCCGGGCCGCCGAAATCGACCTACGACATCGCCCGCGACCCGCCCGCGCCGGCCCGCCAACCGGAGCCGGCCCCGTCCCCGCGGGGCAGCCGCGTCCCGCCGGACCCCCGGAGGAACGCCGTCTCCGACCCGTTCGCCAAGCCCGGCAAGCCGCCGGCCGACGACCGCGCCGTCACCAACCGCGGGTGGCTGAAAGTTCGCCGCGGGTTGGGCTGGATTCGCACGGCCGTGTTCTTCGCGCTGCTCGGGGTGCTGGCGTACGCCGCCGTCCCGATCCTCCAGACGTTCGACGTGAAGTTGCCGGACCAGACGCCGGGGTTCTTGAAGATCGACGGCTACTCCCAGGTCGAGGAAATCCGGTTGCTCGGGGCGGTCGGGCCGCTCGCCCTGGCCATGCTGTGCGGGCTGATCGGGCGGTTCGGCGTGTCCGCCGCCCCGACCGCGTCCGGCGCGAAGGGCACGGCCGTCTTCTCGTCGCTGGCGACGCTCGTGGCCGTCGGCGGGTTCGGGGCGTTCGCCGCGATGACCGGGCTGGCGATGAAGGACAGCGGCCTGATCCCGCAACTCACGCCGGGGACCGGCCGCGCGGCGGCGGGGGCGACGGTCTACGACCAGATCGAGGGGTACGTGAAGGGCGTCTTCATGACGCCGGAGGAGACGCCGGGCAAGATTCAGGGCCTCGGCTTCGTGGCGTTCCTCGCCTTCGGCCTGCTGGCGGAGGTCTGGTTCGTGGCGACGCTCGGCCGGATGGGGGCGGCGCTGCAAAGCCCGCGGGCCGCCGGGCGGACGAACCGGTTCGTGATCCTCGTCGGGTTGCTGTTCGCGGTGAAAGTCTTCTTGCTTTTGGCAGCCCGCGTGTTCTTCAAGGACGAGTTGCACGAGCACGTCTGGTCGAAGTGGGCGGCGGTGGAGGAGAAGTGGAAGGTCGTCGGCGTGTACGGCGGCATCGCGTTCGCCGGGCTGGTGTTGGCGTTCTGCTACTGGCGGATGATCGGCGGCGTCCGCCACGCGATCCGCGAGAACGTCGATCCGGCGGGGTGATTTGTAGGGCGGGTCAAGGCTTTGCGCCGACCCGCCGTCGCGTCTCCGGCCGGTTCATCGGTTCTCCAGATGGTTGCGGTCCCGCGGCGGGTCGGCGCAAAGCCTTGACCCGCCCTACAGAACCTACTTCCCCTTGTACGTCACCTCCAGGTACTCCGGCCCCCACACCTTCTCCTTCAGCATCACCCGCGGCTTCAGCGTCGCGTTGCCGCGGGGTAGTTCCAGCGTCACCGACCGCGACCGCTGAACCGCCGGCCCGCCGAACCCCGCCGCCTGCTCCCCGACGGCTAACCCGCCGCCGGTGAAGTCCGACTTCGACCGCAACGTGAACTCGTAGGCCCCGGCCCGCTCGACGAACACCTCCCACTGCCCGACGCTGTCGGGCGTCCACCCGGCCTTCTCGCCCCGCCAGTCCTGCCGCGTCAGCCGCACGAACGGAGCCTTCTCGCTTCCGATATAACTCCTCACCGGGTCGAACCCCTTCTTCGTCACGTCGGCGAACCACGCCTCGTACTCGGCTTTCAGCTTCGCCACCTCGTCCGGCAGCTTCGCCGCGAGGTCGGTCTGCTCGAACGGGTCGGCCGGGATGTCGAACAGTTCGTACTTCGGCTGCCACTTGTCGCCCGGCTGCACGCCCGCGGCCTGGACCAGCTTGTACCGCGGCCCGCGGGCCGAGAACGCCCGGTACTTCTCCGGCGCGTCCCCGCGGTGCCACTGCGAGAAGATCGTCCGGCCCGGCCACTCGGCCTTCTCGTCCCGCAACAGCGGCGACAGGTCGCGGCCGTCCACCGGGCCGACCGGCTTCGCCTCGGCAAGCGCCAGCAGCGTCGGCGTCACGTCGATGTGCGCCGTCGGCACGTCCACGGCGTGGCCCGCCGGGAAGTTCTTCGGCCACCGCACGTAGCACGGCACGCGGAGGCCGCCCTCGTAGACCGTGCCCTTGCGGTTCCGCAACCCGGAATTGAACCGCGTCCCGCCGGGGCCGTTGTCCGTCAGGAAGATGACGACCGTGTTCTCGGCCAGCTTCTTCTCGTCGAGTGCCTTCAAGAGCCGGCCGAAGTTCGCGTCGAGGTTCGCGATCATCCCGTAGGCTGCCGCAATGTCCTGCGTGTTCGTCTTCGGCCCGGTCCACGGCTGGCCGACCTTCGGGAACGCGGCCGCGGACAGGTCGAGCTTGCGGTACGGGGCGGCGTCCGCGTCCGGGACCTGGAACGGGCCGTGCGGCGCGTTGTACGCGACGTAGGCGAAGAACGGCTTCGACGGATCGGCCGTCAGGAACTCGACGGCCGCGTCCGTGAACACGTCCGTGCAGTACCCCTTCGTCTTCACCTCCTTGCCGTTCCTCGTCAGGATCGGGTCGAAGTACGCCGTCTTCGGGTCCAGGTCCGGGTGGTCGGACGGCTGGGCCAGGCCGCCGCCGTGACTCCAGAGCGTCGTCCCGAACCCGCGGTCCTCCGGCCGGAGCGGGTAGTTGTCGCCGAGGTGCCACTTCCCGAAGAGGCCGGTCCGGTAGCCGGCCGTCGCGAGCTGCTCCGGCAGCGTCGGCACGTCCGGCCGCATGAGCGACCGGCCGATGAACGTGTCCACCACGCCGGTCCGGTAGTTGTACTGCCCGGTCAGCAGGGCCGACCGCGTCGGCGAGCAGACCGGCGAGACGGTGAAGTTCTTCAGCCACACCGACTCTTTCGCGAAGGCGTCGAGGGTCGGCGTCTTCAACACGGGGTTACCGTGGACGCCGAGGTCGCCGAACCCCTGGTCGTCGGTGATGACGACGAGGACGTTCGGCCGCTCGGCGTGGGCCGACGACGCGAACACGAGCGTCAACAGTGCGAACAGGCGGCGCATGGCTTTCCCTCCGGGTTGAAGCCGGATTATGCGTGAACCGCGGGCCGAAGTCGAGGGGGCCGTTACTTTATCCCCATGCGCCTGAGCCTCCGCCACCGCCTGTTGATCCCGCCGGCCGTGCTGCTCGTCGGCACGGCCGCCGCGACGTGGTGGGCGGCGACCCACGCGGCCGCCGCCGTCGAGCGGCAGATCGCGGACAAGATTTCCGCCGTCGGGCGGAGCGTCGTCGGCCCGCCGACGTTCCGACTGACCGACCCGATCCTGCGGCAGATGCGCGAACTCACGGGCGTCGAGTTGGTGCTCGTGCAGCCGGCCCGCGAGGCCGTCTCGACGCTCGACCCGCCGCCCCCCGACCTGACCGCGGACGTGGTTCGCGCGAACGGTCGGGAATTCCGCCTCTCGAAGATTCCGATCCGCCCGCCGCACCCGAACGAGGGCGGCACGCTGTACGCGCTCTACCCCGAAGCCCAGCGCCGCGCGGCCGTCCGCGAGGCGGTTCAACCCGCCCTCTGGCTCGGCGTCGTCGGCGGGCTGGTGACGTTCGCGCTACTGTTCGTCACGTCCCGGCGGCTGGTCGCGCGGATTCGCGCGGTCGAATCCCGGACCCGCGACATCGCCGACGGCCGGCTCGAACCGATCCCGCTGCCGGCCGCCGACGACGAGGTCCGCGACCTCGTCGTGTCCGTCAACGAGATGTCCCGCAAGCTCGCGGAGTACCAGACGGCGCTGCGGCAGACGGAACGGCTCCGCGTCCTCGGCCAGTTCTCCGGCGGGCTGGCGCACCAACTCCGCAACGCCGCCGGCGGGGCGCGGCTGGCCGTGCAGCTCTACCTCAACGAGTCGCCGCCGGGGGACGTGGAGCCGCTGAACGTCGCCCTCCGGCAACTCGCCCGCATGGAGACGAACCTCCGGCAGTTCCTCGACCTCGGCCGGCCGGACGACCACACCCTCGAACCGCTCGACCTCGTCGCCGTCCTCGACCAGGCGGTCGAATCGCTGACGCCCCAGGCCCGGCACACCGGCACGAAGCTCGTGTGGGCGAAACCGGCCCACGCCGTCCCGATGACCGGGAACGCGGTCCAACTCGGCCACGTTTTCACGAACCTGCTCAGCAACGCCGTCGAAGCCGCCGGGCCGGGCGGGGCAGTCGAGCTGAAGGTCGATATCTCGCCGGCCGGTGTCCGAATCACCTTCAGCGACACCGGCCCCGGCCCGCCGCCGGCCATCGCCGCACGGCTGTTCGACACGTTCGTGACCGGTAAGGAACACGGCGTCGGCCTCGGGTTGGCGGTTGCGAAGCAAGCCGTGGACTTACACCGGGGCCGAATTTTTTGGGAGCGGATAGAAGACCGCACACATTTTGTTGTGGAGTTGAAACAAATCGCGGAAGCCGGGTGAACGACGCAAGGTGAGGGTCTATCATAGGGTATCATCTGGTGGCGAGTTCGTTCGACGTTTAATTCTCCTGTCCGTCATTGAAGTCATTTTCGCCCGTATCGCTCACGGTCGAAGTTTTTACCCAAGCTGTAACGCCGAACCAGTTTCCCAGGTTCTTTTTCCGTTTTTTCCGTGCATCCGAGGTTTGCTGACCTAGCGTTGAGCATTGTTGCTACGCGTCCCCAGACCCGCGTGGAAGATAGCCATGATCGGCCTTACCCTTCTCGCCACGACCGCGTTCACCTTGGCCGCCCTCGCGATCTTGTGCGCCGTCGCCACCCGCGACTCCGCCCTGATGCCGGCGACCGTGAACCCGTTCGTCCCGACCCGCTTGAGCGACCCGGCGGCCGACACCCTCCCGACCGACTGCCACGCGGCCGCGACCCTCGCCGGCGACTGGCAGAGCCAGGAGTTCAAGACGCTCTGCGAAGTCGAAGACATGCTCGACTGGCTGGAGAACCACGACGTTCGCCAGACGGAGCTGCAAACCCTCGACGGCACGTTCGTCGTCCGCTGGCGGTGAGCCGGTAAATCCAACACGATTCGCGCGACGGCCGGGTTCTCCCGGCCGTTTTTCGTTGCCACGTCTCCGGCCGCTCCTTACATTCGTGAACTATCCCCATCGGTTCACCCCGGAGCCACCCCGCCATGACCGCCGACCCCGCGGCCGCGCCCGCCGGCCTCAAGTTCAAGCTCGCCCTGATGATGTTCCTGCAGTTCTTCATCTGGGGCGCGTGGTTCGAGCTGGGCTTCGACTACATCCCGAAGCTCGGGTTTAACGGCGACTGGCAGCTCCCGCTCATCTTCGGCGCGTTCAACGTCGGGGCCGTGGTCGCGTTGTTCTTCAGCACGCAGTTCGCCGACCGGAAGTTCGCGGCCGAGAAGTTCGTCGCGTTCAGCCACCTGATCGGCGGGCTGGCCATCGGCGGGCTGTATTTCGTTCGCCCGGACCCGGCCGACAAGGCGGCCGTGGACGCCGCGTTCTGGCCGTTCTTCGGGCTGATGCTGTTGCACTCCGTCTTCTACGTGCCGACGATCTCGATTACGAACTCGATCGCGTTCGCGAACCTCCGCAACCCGTCACAGGAGTTCGGCCCGGTCCGCGTGTGGGGGACCATCGGCTGGATCGCGGCGAGTTGGCCGTTCATCTTCCTGCTGGCCGACTGGACGAAAGTGCAAGCCGTGGGCGAGGCCGGGGTCGGGAACTGGCTCGGCCAGGTGTTCGGCAACTCGCTGGACGGCGCGGCGGCGATGAACATGAAGGCGTACATCTTCGCCCTGGCCGGCGGGGCGTCGCTGTTGCTCGCGGTGTTCAGCCTGTCGCTGCCGCACACCCCGCCGAAGCCGGCGACCGGCGAGGACTCGCTCGCCTGGCTGAAGGCCATGAAGCTGCTCAAGCACCCGTTCGTGCTGGTCCTGTTCCTGGTCACGTTCATCGACGCGGCCGTCCACCAGAGCTTCTTCTTCTGGACGTTCACGTTCCTCGGGCCGGTGAAGGACGGCGGCGTGGTGGACATCCCCGCGAACTGGGTCGGTGCGGTGATGAAGATCGGTCAAATCGCGGAAATCCTGACGATGCTCGTCCTCGGCTACGTGCTGAAAGGCCTCGGCTGGCGGACGACCATGACCATCGGCGTCCTCGGCCACGCGGCCCGGTTCGCGGTCTTCGCCTTCTACCCGGAGAAGGAGGCGGCGATCCTCATCAACATCGTCCACGGCATCTGTTACGCCTTCTTCTTCGCGACCGTCTACATCTTCGTGGACGAGTACTTCCCGAAGGACGTGCGGAGTAGCGCCCAGGGGTTGTTCAACGTCTTGATCCTCGGCGTCGGACCGTTCGTCGCGAACTTCGTCTGCGGCCGGCTGAAGGAGAGCAACACGATCGACGGGAAGATCCAATACCCGGCCGTGTTCCAGGTGTCGATGATCGCGGCGCTGGTCGGGGCGGTAATGTTGGTGCTGTTCTTCCACCCGCCGAAGAAGGAGGAGGCGGTGAGCGAACTGGCGGCGACGGAGTGACCGGTTTTCACCCCGAAGGGGTGGGAGCGTTCAGCCCAGGGCAAGGGCCGCAGGCCCGCCGCCCTGGGTAGGAGAGCCACGGAGGTGCAGGCTGAAGGCCTGCGAGCGGCAACCTCCCGCGCGCCGGCCGGCTCCCGCGGCCAGGGCGTTGCCCTGGGCTGGGCGCTCCCAGGCTTTCAGCCTGAAAACCTTGTTGCGGCACGCCGGCCAACCTCCGCGACGGGGAGGCGATTACTCCGGCTGGACGCCCTTCGTCTTGATCCCCTTCATGTCCGCCTTGATGAGCGGCAGGTACTCTGTCGAGCCGGGGATTTGCACGAACTGGAGCTGGCCCGTCACCTCGACCCACTGGTGATCGACGACCGCGGCCATCGCCGTGTCCGTGACGATCCGGGCCTTGAGCGGGATCGTGTCGGCGGCACAGCACGTCATCTTCAGCCGGTAGAGCGTCGCCTCCTTGTCGCTCAGCTTCCGAATCTGCCCCTTCACCGTGGCCGTCTTGCCCTCCTCGGACTCCCGCTTGTCGGCGTTGTTCGCGAACGCATTCAGCTCGTCGAAGCTGAACTTCCGCCCGCCCTCCTTCGCCTTGACGTTCTTCAACTCGCCGACCGCGCCCTGGTCGTTGAGCTTGCCCTCGACCCAATCCTTGCTGAACCCCTGATTCGGCTGGCCCCACACGAACAGCACGATCGGGAACAGCAGCACGACGGCCCGCCAGTACACGCCGCCGTGGCTGTGGTCGTGATCGTGCCCGTGGTGGTCGTGCCCGCAATCCTTGCCGTGGTTACAGTCCTCGCCGTGCGCGTGGTCGTGATGATGGTGGTGCTGCCCGGCTTCCTTCCACAGCGTCAGCACGCGGATCAGCGTCATGAACAGCAGCGCGATCCCGGCGACGAGCACGAACGCGTGGAAGTCCGGGCTGAGAATGATCGTCAGGATCGACGGGTTGGCCGGGTCCGTGTTCCGGAGCGCCGGGACCGCCAGCGCGACGGCGACCGTGCCGAACGCCCCGCAGACGCCGACGGTGAAGAGGTTTTCGAGGTTCTCGTCGCCGTGGTCGTGGTGGTGGTGATGCCCGTGGCCGTGGCCGTGGTCGTGCCCGTGCGAATGGGCGTGGTCGTGGGTATGCGCGTGTGCGTCGGCCATGATCGTCCTCCGAATCGCCTGTGAGGTCGCCCGTCAGTCCTTCACCGTTTCCGTGACCGCCTGCGAGCCGATGGCGGTCGGCGTCGGGGCCCCCGCGGGCGCGAACCAGTGGCCGGTCATCGGCTTGTACGCGTAGTGGACCACCATGCACCACGCGAACACCTGAATGATAACACAGGTGACGATGGTGAGGATCAGCCGCAGGCGGAAGACGCGGGTGTACATGAGCAAGAGCTTCAGGTCGAGCATCGGGCCGAGGACGAGGAACCCGAGCTTCGCCGAGACGTGCATCTTCGTGAAGCTGGCCGCCACGAACGCGTCGGCCTCGCTACACAAGCACATCAGCACGGCCACGCCCATCATCAGCGGGATCGCGACGAACGGCTGCTCCTGCGAAATTTTCTCGATCACGTCCCCTTGCAGGTACATCTTCGCCACGGCCGCGAGGATCGCGCCGAGGATTAGGAAGACGGTGATGTCCATGAAGTCGTGCAGGGCCGTGGACGAGATGTTCGACAGCCGTTTCAACAGTGACTTCGACTTCGCCGGCCCGGCGGCCTCCTCGACCATCGGCAAACTCGACGGGGCGGCGGACTTCGTCACCAGCGCGGCCACGCCGGTCCGCTTCGACAGGCCGTAGACGACGAGGCCGGTCGTCGTCGCGATGAGGAAGCCGAGCAGGCCGCGGAGGATGACCATGTCGTACCCGATCTTCACCCCGTCGATCTCGTGCGTTTTGAACGCGTAGTAGGTACTCAACAGCACGACGACGTTCAGGATCGGCCCGGCGAGCATGTACGCGATGCAGCAGGACAGCGGCAGCCCCTTCTTCAAGAGCCGCCGCATGACGACGACGATGCCGCACTCGCACATCGGGAAGATGAGGCCGAGGACGCCGCCGACGGCCGCCGACGCGAGCGGGTTGGCCGGCATGAACTTCGTGATCCACTGCTGCGGGAGCAGCTCTTCGAGAATCCCCGCGACGACCGCCCCGAGGACGATGAACGGCATGGCTTCCCAGAGGATCGAACTGAACGTCAGCAGGAAGTCGCGGATCTGATCGACCACGGCTCACATCCGGGGTTGGGGTCGGCGGCGTGCTAACCGGGTGTACGCGGGGGGCGGCTAGCGGGTTCGGTCATTGTCGGAAGCGAGCGCGGGGAGAACAAGGCGACCCATAGTAGTAGGCACACTCCGTGTGCCGTTTCCTTCCCGCCGCGGAGACACGCAGGAACGCACCGCGGCGTACAGCAGACGGCACACGGAGTGTGCCTACTACTTTAACAATCGCAGTTCACGCCATGCACGGCCCGGCCGCGGAGGCGGGCGATGAACGCCGTCGCGAAGAAGCAGAACACCGTCAGTACGATGATCGTCCCGCCGGTCCGGAACTCGAACACGCGGCCGGCCCCGAGGTTCAGCACCCACGACCGGCTGATGAAGTACCCGGCCCACCCGCAGCCGAGCGTGATGAGCAGGCTCGTCACGAACAGTTGCCGCATGTTCCTCGCGGAGTTCGCCGCCGCCGCCGCCGGGACGACGAGCAATGCGTTGATGAGGAGCACGCCGACCGCCTTGATCGACAGGTTCACGACCAGCGACAGCAGCAGCACGAAGAGGTAGTGGTTCAACCGCACCTCGACCCGCCGGGACCGCGCCAGGCTGGGGCTGAAGCTCGCGAACACGACGGAGTTGAACCGGAACAGCACGAACCCGACGACCAGCACGGCGAGCGCGATCAGGAGGAGTTGATCCTCGGCCTGCGCGAACATCGGGCTGCCGAACAGGAACGCCTCCGGGTCGAACCGCTGGCCCCGCTTGTTGACTTCGGGGATCAGCATCGCCCCGAACCCGATGGCCAGCGCGAAGAACACGCCGATGACGGAGTCGGCGGCGAGGTTCGACCGCTCGCGGAAGAACGCGATGCCGACGCCGACGAGCGCCCCGAACCCGACCATCACGACCGGCACCAGCCACCGGTACGGCGAGTCGTCGATGCGGCGGTTCAGCGGGTCGATGACGAGGACGGACAACAGCCCGAGGGCGACGCCGGCGAACGCGCAGTGGGCCATCGCGTCCGAGAAGAACGACATCCGGTTGCCGATGACGAGCGACCCGACGGACCCGCACACGATCCCGACGAGGGTGATCGCGAGGAGGGCGTTGACCTCGTGCAGCTCGACGCCGAGCGAGGTCGAGAGCTGAACGAGGAAGGATTCAAACTGCTGGATCATCGGGGCCGGCCGCACGAGGAAGTACCTTCATCCTACGGCCGGCCGCGTGGAATGGGTCGGTCACTTTCCGGCCGGCCTCGGCTTCCCGGCTTCCAGGAGTGTCATCGCGAGCGCCTGTTCCATCTCGCCGGCCCGGAACCCGAACGGCCCGCGGCCGCTCTTGTACGTCACCTTCCCCTGCGGGTCGATCACGTACAGCCGGCCGGGCATCCCGCTGTAGGCGTTGCCGACCTTGTCGTCCACGCCGTCCACGACGACCGGGATCGTCGGCTTCAGCTTCGCCCGGAACTGGTCGCACACCTTCGCCCGCTCCGCGTTCGTCGTCGGCTGCGCGATGGCGACGCCGGCCTTCGCGTTCGAGTCCATCACCCACCCGTCCGTCGGGTGCGCCTCGCGGACGTAGACCATGACGAACTCCGCCCGATCGCGGTAGCGGCCGACGACGTTCTCGATCTCCGCGTACAGCCCGCGGAACGGGCCGCAGGTGAAGTTGCCGAGGATCAGGACGAGAGGCTTCTTGCCGATGTGGTCCTTGAGGCGGACCGTCTTCGTCCCGTCCGGCGTCGGCAGCTCGAAGTCCGGGGCCGCGTCGCCGACGGCCGGCCCCTCGTGGATGGAACCGATCTCGCCGGTGTAGAGGCCCTTCAGCAGCACGTCGATCTTCGGCTCGTCGCCGGGGTTGAACGTGCCGACGCTGCCGACGCCGGCGAGTAGCTGGTCCTTCAGGTCGTCGTTATTCACGTGGCCCTTGCCCTTCGAGACTTTCTCGAAGAACTTTTCCATCTCCTCCTTCGTGAGTCGGCCGTCGCCGGTCGCGTTCATTTGGCGGAAGAAGCGGTTGACCACGAACGACTGCTGCACCCACGGGTTTCCGCTGGACCAGTCGAGGTCGGCCTCCGTGATCGTGCCGTCCTTGTTGCGGTCGAGGCGGGCGAAGCCGAGGTCGTCGCCGGGGAAGGCAGAACGCTTGATGCCCTTCTTCGCGTCGGCCTTGCAGAACTCGGCGAGCCACTTGTACGAGTGCCGGGCCGTCGCCGGGCCGAACCAGCCGTCGGTCCCGTTCAGCTGCGACCCGCGGAGGATGGCCACGAGCATCTTGATCGCCTCCGGCCGCTTCTTCGCCGGGTACGCTTCTTCCAGGTCCATCGCCGCGGCCGCGGCCTTCTTCGGGTCCTTCATCTCGTCGAAGTCGAGCTTCGGCAACGTCGGCGGCGGGGCCGCAGAGAGTGCCGCGCAGGAAACGAGAACGCTCGCCGCGAAGAGGAACCGGGTCATGAGTCATCTCCGAGAGAAGTTAGTTCGCTCGCTCGACCGCTTCGAGCCACGCCCGCGCCGCGGCGTCGCTCGGCATCCGCCAGTCGCCGCGGGGCGACACGCTCACGGAGCCGACCTTCGGGCCGTCCGGCAGGCAGGACCGCTTGAACTGGTTCGCGAAGAACCGCCGGAAGAACACGGCCAGCCACCGCCGCACGTCGGCCGGGGAGTAGTACCGGTCGAACTTCGCCTGCTTTGCAAGGTAGTACAGCTTCTCCGGCGTCGCCCCCCACCGCAGGAAGTGGTAGAGGAAGAAGTCGTGCAGCTCGTAGGGGCCGATCGTCCCCTCCGTGGACTGCGCGATCGACCCGTCGGCCGCGGTCGGCAGCAGCTCCGGCGAAATCTCCGTCGCCACCACGTCGAGGAGCGTGGCCCGCACGTCGCCGTCGAACTCGTTCTCGGCCGCCCACCGGACGAGGAACTTCACGAGCGTCTTCGGGATCGACACGTTCGGGTTGTACATGCTCATGTGGTCGGCGTTGTACGTACACCACCCGAGCGCGAGTTCCGACAGGTCGCCGGTCCCGATGACGAACGCCGTGTTCATGAGCAGGCTGGTTCGCACGCGGGCCTGGACGTTCTCGAACACCAGGTCGTTGCGGCCCTCCGGCGGCAGCTGCCGGAGCTTCTCCGTCAGCGTCTCGACCGTCTCCCGGTCGAGCGGGATGCCGAACGGGGCGTGGCCGAGCGCCTTCATCTGGTCGAAGCAGATCGTGCGGATGTCCACTTCCTTCGGGGTCAGCCGCAGCGCTTTCATCAGCGTGTGGGCGTTACCCTTCGTCCGGCTCGTCGTGCCGAAGCCGGGCATCGTCAGCGCCTGCACCTTTTCGCGAGGAATTTCCAGCAGGTCGAACGTCTTGCACAGAACTAGGAGAGCGAGCGTCGAGTCGAGGCCGCCGGACACGCCGATGGCGACCTTCGGCCTGCCGACGTGGTCGAGCCGCTTCGCGAGGCCGGCCACCTGTGTGTGGAAGATTTCCTCGCAGCGGTCGCGCAACGTGAACGGGTCGGACGGCACGAACGGGTGCGGGTCGATGAACCGCTCCAACTTCTCCGCACCCGCCTCCGTAGGAAGGTCGAACGTCACACGGCGGTAGGTCCGCTTCAGGTCCGGGTCGGCGTGCAAGTCGTTGAAGCTGTTGCCGAACATCCGGTCGTGCTCGATCCGTTGCAGGTCGAGGTCCGCGACGGTCAGCGACCCGGCCCGCTGGAACCGCGTGGACTCGGCCAGGATGGTGCCGTTCTCGCCGACCATGGCGTGGCCGCCGAACACGAGGTCAGTCGTGGACTCGCCGACGCCGCAGGACGAGTAGACGTACCCGGCCAGACACTTGCTCGACTGCCCGGCGACGAGCTGCCGCCGGTACGCGGCCTTGCCGATCGTCTCGTTGCTCGCCGACAGGTTCGCCAGCACCGTCGCGCCGTTCACCGCCTGGAGCGAACTCGGGGCGACGGTCATCCACATGTCCTCGCAAATCTCGACGCCGAGGACGAACCGCGGGTCGGCGTCACAGAGGAACAGGATGTCCGTGCCGAACGGGACGGTCTGACCGGCGAGGCGGATGCTGTTCGACACGGCGTTGCGGGCCGGGGCGAAGTACCGGGCGTCGTAGAACTCCTTGTAGTTCGGCAGGTAGCTCTTCGGCACGACGCCGAGCAGCTTCCCGCCGCGGAAGGCGGCGGCGCAGTTGAACACCATGCCGTCGAGGACGACCGGCAGCCCGACGACGACGACGCCGCTGAAGCAGAGGTCGGCGGCGGACAGGAGCGTTTCGAGCGCCGCCTCCGCGGAGTTCAGGAGCGTCGGTTGGTGGAACAGGTCGCCGCAGGTGTACCCGGTCAGCCCGCACTCCGGGAAGACGGCCAGCCGCACGCCGCGGTCCTCGGCCTGGCGGAGCAGGTCGAGCGTCCGCTCGGCGTTGAACCGGCAGTCGGCGACCCGCAGGTCCGGGACCGCCGCCGCGACGCGCAAGAACCCGTGTGCCATCAGTCCACCCCCGCAAGCGCCTTGACCCGTTTCGTGCTGACCGACACTTCCCGATCCCGCATCTCGCGGAACGTCCGCATGTACTCGCCGACGACCGGCGACAGCTCCGTCCGCGTGAACCGGCCCCACGTCCGATCGGCCCGCGCCGCCTGCTCCTCGAAGGTTTCACGATACACGATCCGCCCCTGGTCCACCAACTTTACGAACAGCGGCTCGCCGTCGATCGCCTCGGACGCGTCCGCGACGACCAGCGTGTCGCCGACGCCGTAGGCCCGCAGGTAGCCGGCGAGGCTCTCCTTGCCCGGCGAGTTGCTGAACTTCGTGTTCGGCCGGCCCCCGGTCGCCGTCCGCTTGAACGCGGCGGACACGGTGTCGCGGTGGACGAGCTTCCACCAGTACCCGCCCGCGCCGGGGAACAGCATCGTCGGCTCCTCGCCGGTGCGGGCACGGAACACGTCGTACACCCGCCGCACGGCCTCCGGCGTCACCTCGTCCTCGAACACGATCAGCCGCGGCGGGATGCCGGCCTCCTTCATCTTCTGGAAGTAGAGCACGCACTGGGCCGGGATGTCGCCGCTGTCCACCCGGATGCCGACCCGCTGCGACTCCGGGTGGTTGCGGATCACGCGGAGCGCGTTCTCCAGCCCGACCGTCTCCGCGTCCACGAGGTCGCACAGCAGCGACGCCGTGCCCATCTTCGCGACGAACCGCTCCATCATCTCGTGCTCGGCGTCGGCCAGCGTGCGGTCGAACGACTGCGCGGCGCACATCATCTCGTGGCCGATCGTGCCGATGGACTGGAAGTATTCCGGGTACATGAATTCCGCGGTGTCGTTGGACGTGAGTCGCCCGCCGCCGCCGACGAATCGCGCGAGTAAGAGGATCAGGTTGCACACCTCGACCGGGGCGGACCGCAGCCCGAACTCCGCGTCGCGGGGCGTGGCGAGCTTCATCAGCCGGGCCTTCGTCGCCTGAATGACGGGGGCGAAGTACCGGCACATCGCCGGCTCCAGGTACGAGATGAACCCGCCCGGCCCCTCGAACGCGAGGCACGGCACGCCGGCGCGGAACGTCTGCCCGCCGGGGAAGCCCCAGATATCTACCGGGAGTGTGATCTCGTCGCCAGATTGTTCGCGGAGCAAGAAGTCCCACAGCTCGTCCGGAAACGCCTTGATGTTCGAGTGCCGCGAGTACCATCGGCGGGCCAGCTCGATGTCGGCGCGGCGGAGCGGGCGGCGGAACCACTGGGCGAGCATCGCCTCGTGCCCGGCCATGACGAGCTGCCCGTCCGCCCCCGGTTCGGGGAGCGGCTTGCGGAACGTCAGCGAGTAGCTGCCGCGGGCGAGGGCCACGTCCGGCACGGCCGTCCACATCGTCCGCTTGTATGCGTCCGTCCCGCCGACCCACCCGCCCAGGAGGAAGAGCTTGTCGAAGAACTCGTCCCGCATCTGCTGCCGCTTCGCCGCGAACGGGTCGTCGGGCATGGCATTCCTCCTTGTAGGGCGGGTCAAGGCGTTGCGCCGACCCGCCGACGCGCGGCCGACACCTTTGCGTCTCTTCCAACTGGTTGCGGTCCCCCCGGCGTGGCGGCCCTACGCCTTGACCCGCCCTACAAGACGCGAACGGACCGACGATCCTCACTCGTCGGAGAACTGCATGGAGGCGCACATCGCCTCTAGGACTTGTTCGTTCTTCGCCCGGTCGTATTCGCTGAATTGCACCATGACCAGCACCGGGCCGTCGGCAATGTCGAACGCGCGGGTGCGGCAGGTGATCGCCGTGTCCACGGTCAGGAAGTCGATGTCGTGCCCGATCGCCGGTCGGCCGTTGAACGCCTCGACCACGGGGTCGGCTTCCAACTCCTTGTACTCCTCCTTCAGCGCCGCCAGCGCGTCGTCGGCCAGCTCGGCCGGCGCGGTCGCGTCCGGCCGGAGGCTGACGAGCAGGAACGCCAACTCGTTACTCTGAACGGTCGCGGTCCAGGCGTCGCCGTCCTCGTCCACGTCGAGGGACCAGTTGGAGGGGTAATGGAAGCGGATGCCGGAGCGGTCGAACGTCGCGATCATACGGTTGGTGTAGCCGCGGGCGGGCCGAAAACTACTGGCCGACCACGAACGTCGGGACCATCGCCCCGCCGCCGGTCGTGACGTTCACCAGCGGCTCGGTCGAGAGGCGGGTGAGGCAGCCGAACACGGCGTCGTCCGGGCCGAGGAACGGGCAGGTGTCTACCCACCGCGGGGCGAACGCCAGCGCGCCGCTTTCAATCAGTGGGTAGTCCTCGGTCGGGAGGTCGATCCGCTCTTGCACCACATACGGCTCGCCGAGGGCCGTCGCGACCGCGGCTTCCCAGGACTCGGCCGTCGCCGTCCAGCCGAGCACGACGGCCCGGCCGCCGTAGGCGTCGTTCGGCTTGAGGACGAGCCGGTCCTTGTTCTTCAGGACGAACGGGATGAGGTCGATGGCGTGCCCGGCGATGCTCGTCTTGCGGTCCTCGACGAACCGCGTCCACGGGACGTTGTCCCGGATGGCGGCCCGCTGGAGGGGCGTGAACCAGTCGCCGTTCTCCTCGTCGCTCAGGAACGCGAAGCTCGCCTTCTTCCCGATGACGCGGGACGCGAGCGGGTTCACGACGCACACGGCCCCGGCCCTTGCCGCCTCGACGAGCGGGTGGGTTAAGCCGCACCGGTCGTAGAGTTCCACCATCAGGACGCGGCGGTAGACGAGGGTGATGACTTCGCCGTCGGCGGTCAGCTTCTCGCCGTCGAACGCGAGGTCGAGCGGCGACACGACCCGCGTGGGCAGCCCCTCCTTCCGGAAGTGCTCCTGGAGCAGCAGGAAGTCCGGCCGCGTGGGCACGTCGCTCCAATCGACGATGGCCAGCTCCGGGACGGCCGCCGCGTCGCCGCTCCAGTCCTGGAACGCGGCCCGGAGCGCGGCCAGCGTGCCGCCGCGGGTAGAGGGGATCGAGAGGGGGACTTCCTTCGCGAACTCGGCCATCACCGGCAGCTCGCGGAAGGCGGCCGCGAGCGCGTCGTTGAACCCGGCCCCGGCGGGGGACTGGGCGTTAATCTCGGTGAACCGCAGCCGGCCGTCGGCGGTAAAGAACCCGTCGAACCGGCTGATCGGGCACGGGTGGGTGAGCCGCGACGGGATGTCGAGGACGGCTTCCTCCCACCCCATCAGCCCGAACCGCTTGCGGATCGCCGGGTCGGCCAGGACGACTTCCTGCATCCGCCGGAGGGCGGTCGCGAGGATGCCGGCGCGGGACCGGAGGAGGCGGTCCTGCTCGGCCGACAGGAACCGCGGCCGGAGGACGTTGCACAGCGGCCGCGGCCCGAAGAACAGGCCGCGGCGGGCGAGTTGGTCGGACAGGCAAGCCCAGGAGTCGGCCGCGAGCGGCCCGCGGCCGAGGAGGTCGTGGTAGCGGCCGATGAGTTCGTCGGGTGCGGTCATCCGGGTACGTCGCGCGGGGCACAATCGGAGAGGACTTCGGATCGGGACGGCCCGGTGTTCAACTTACGGCGAGCCGCCCGATCACACAGTTCCCCGGCGACTATTGCCCCCGCTCGAACTGCGCCAGCACCGGCCGGTCGAGCGGGTGGACGGCCTTCGCGTCCAGGCCGCGCTTCTTCGCCTCCTGGTACGTCGATTTCCCCTTCCCAGGCTCCTGCCCCCGCTGGGCGAGCGCGAGGTGGAAGTACCGCAGCGGCGTCTTGTCCTGCTTGAGCGCCTCGGCGGCGTCGCGCTCGGCGAGGGCGTATTTCTCCGCGGCGATGTGGATGCGGGCGCGGGTGTCGAGCAGCTCGGCCGTCAGCCCGGACTCCTTCGCGGCCCGGTCGAGCAGCGTCTTCGCGCGGTCCGCCGCGTCGGCCCGCGGGGCGAGAATCCACGCGAGGTTGTTGAGCGCGACGAGGTTCCGCGGGTCCTGCTTCAGCACCGCCTCGTAGGCCCGCTCGGCGGCCGGCAGGTCGTTCACGAGCGTCAGGTACTCGGCCTCCGCGAGCCGCAGTTGGACGGACGCCGGCTCCTTCGCGACGGCCGCGTCGAGCCACGTCCGGACGTTCGGCTTCTGCGCATCGAGGACGCCGCCGGCGCGGAACGCGGCCACGCCGGCGAGCGCCACGAACCGGATCGGGACCACCTTGTCGTGCTTGTCGATGGCCGCGAACGCCTGCGGCAGCCGCCCGTCGGCCGCGAGGGCGGCGGCGACGGCCGTGAGTTGTTCCGGCCGGGCGTGCAGGATCGACTCGTACTTAGCCACGGCAACATCGACGAGCTTCGCGGCGTTCGGCGTCTTCGCGACGCCGGGCAGCCGGGCGAGCTGGTCGAGCAGTTCCGCGGCCCGCATCGTCTTGTAGTTCTGGTCGCCGACGGTCGGGTCGGCCGTCCGCTCGTACCGCTCGGCCAGTTGGACGGCCCGGTCCGCGTCGCCGCCCTCGCACGCGTACCGGGCGACGGCGGCGAGCGACCGGTAGTCGGTCGGGGCGACGGCGAGCAGCCGGTCCGCGAACGGCTTTGCCGCGTCCCGCTTGTTCGAGTCGGCCAGGATCGTCAGGGCGGCGAGAAGGAACTCGACGTTGTCTGGGTTCTCGTTCAGCAGCTTCTGAACGACCTGCACGGCGTCCGCGGTGCGGCCGGCCGCCTGGTAAAGTTGGCCGAGGGCGAGCGAATCGCGGGGGTTCTTCGCCGCGGTCGCGGTCAGGTCTTCGAGCAGGTCGGTCGCCTTCGTCACCACGGCGGCGCGGTCCGGGCCGTCGAGGAAGCGGTACAGCGACGCGAGGACGGCCGCCGTCGTCCGCTTCTCGTCCGCCGTGTCGCCGGCGTCCTCGGCGAGCAGCTCGAACGCCCGCTTGCGGTCGGCCGGCTCGCCCCGCACGGTGAGCAGCATCGCGAGCTTCCGCCGGCCCCAGGTCGTGTCGGCCTTCGCGTCAGCCTTTTCTTTCAGGAACGCTTCTAGCATCCGCACGGCTTTCTCGCGGTCGAGTTGGGCGAGCAGGATCGACAGCCGGGCGTCGGCGAACGCGCGGGGGGCGACCGAGATGACCGCCCCCTGGCCGACGCGGGACTCGGTGAACGCGACCGCGAGGGCGGCGAACGCCGGCGGCGAGAGCCGCGGCTTCGCGGCCATCACGACGGTGACGCCGGCGTCGCGGCCGCCCGCCTCCGCCTTGCGGAGGGCGTACCGCAGCCAGTCGTCGGCCGTCGCCGTCGGCGTCGCGACGACCCGTTCGCACAGCGCGAGCGCCTCGCGGGTGCGGCCGAGGGACGTGTACAGGTCCGCGAGCCAGCCGGTGCCGCCGGGCAGTCGCTCGACGTGCCGCCGGCACGCGGCGAGCAGCCGGTCCGCGTCCTTCACGGCCAGCGTCGCGCCGCGGACGGCCCGCAGGAACGGCTCGCCGGCCCACCGCGGGTCGGTCGCCAGTTGCACGACGTACCGCTGGAGGTCCGCGTCGGTCCCGCGGGTGGCTAGGTGCGCGAGGTAGGCCTTCGCCGGTTCGTACTCGAGGTAGCCGAGCCGCACGGCCCGACCGAAGAGTTCCCCCGCCCGGTCGGGCTGCTTGTCGCGGTCGAACTGCCGGGCCAGCACGACGCAGGCGTCGGCGCGGGTCGGCTTGTCGCCGAACGTGGCCTTCGCGGCCTCGCCTTTCGCGCCGCCGGCCAGTTCCTGCCAGGCCGCGCAGAGGGCGGCGGCCTCGGCCGGCTTCGCGTCGAGGTTCGCGAGCATCGCGGCGGCTTCCTTCGCCGTCGCGGCGTCGCCGGCGGCCCAGCCGCGGTCGCAAAGCGTCAGCCACACCGCCGCGTCCCGCGGCCGGCGGGCGGCTACCTTCTTGTAGAGGTGAATGACCGCCGCCGCGTCGCCGACGCGGTCGTTCAGGTCGATGAGGCCGTAGAGCAGCCGCGTTTGTTCGTCCTCGGACCAGGCGTCGGTTTGCGTTTCGAGGTTCGTCAGCGGCCGCAGCCGGGCCGGGTCGCGGGCGTACAGTTCCGCACGGGCCAGCCGCAAGTCGGCGGTGTCGCCGAGCAGCCCTTGCGCCTCGTCGAGCACCCGCAGCCCGGCCGCGACGCCGTTCGTGTCCGCGACGACCTCGGCGAACTTCACCCACGCCCGCCCGTCGTTCGGGTGGCGGGTGACGGTCTTCTGCAGTACGTCGAGCGCGACCTTCGGCTTCCCGGCCGTGCGGGCGAAGTCGCCGACGAGCAGCCCGCCGTCGGCCGTCTTCGGGCCGAGCCGGTTCGCTAGGTCGAGGACCGTCTTCTCCAGTTCCCGCCACGCCTCGTCGGAGGCGTTCGCGGCCGCGAGCCGTAGCGCCTTCAACTGCACGAACGCGTCCATCACCCGCGGCGTGGCGGCCGGGTTTGCGGCGGCCTGCTCGTACTCCTTCGCCGCCTCCGCGGACTGCCCGGCGGCGAGGTGCGCCTGCGCGAGCGCGACGCGGGCGGTCAGGTTCCCCGGCTCCTTCATCGTCACGAGCTGGTAGCACTCGATCGCCTTCGCCAGGTCGCCGAGCTGCTCGTGGCAGCCCGCGAGCAAGAGGTTCGCCTGCGTCTCGAGCGCCGGCAACTCGACCGCCTCGGCCCGCAATGCCGTGAACACGGCGACCGCGTCCGACCATTTCTGCCGGTGCATCGCGAGCCGGCCGCGGAGGTAGTCGGCGCGGGCCTTCACGTTCTTCCCGCGGCGGCGTTCGAGCTTCGTGATGATCTCGTCCGTCCGCGACCCGTCGCCGGATTGCAGCAGCAGGTCCGCGAGCGGCACAATGATGTTCATCCCGTCCTTCGCCTTTTCGACCGCGTCTTCGAGGACCTGAATCGCCCCCGGCAGGTTGCCGCGATGCACCTCCAGCCACGCGAGGCTGCGGAGCAGGTTCTCGTCGTCCGGGTGGTGCTTCAACCCGTCGAGGAACGCCCCGCGGGCCGCGATCGCGTCGCGGTGGCGTTGCAGCCGCTCGCCCTTCAACACGGCCGCCTCCGCGTTCTCCGGGGCGAGGGTGAGAGCGGTGCTCAAGTCCGCGAGCGCCGGGTCGTCCTTCGCGGCCGGGATGGCGGCGGCCGCCTCGGCGGACCGGATGAGGAACTTCGCCCGCGCCAGGTACGCCTCCGCGTTCGTCGGCAGGGCGGCGACCATCCGGTCGTACACGGGCTTCGCGTCCGCGGCTTTTTCCAGGTCGAGCCAGAGGAACTCGCCGAGCAGCTGGTAGCCCGCCAGTTCGGTCGGCGCGACTTCGATGGCCTTCTCGAAGCTCTTCCGCGCCTCCGGGAACTGCCGCTGGCCGACCTGCGCCCGCGCGAGGTAGCGCCACACCGTCGCGTCGGTCGGGGCGTCCTTCAGGTACGCCTCCGCGTGCGTCGCCGCGTCCGTGTTCCGCCGGAGTTGCAGGCACGCGACGACCGCCTCCCGCCGCACGGCCTGCCGCGCCGGGTCGCTGCGGAGGATTTTGTCGTACAGGAACACCAGCTCGGACCGGGCCGTGTCGCCGGAGCGTGCCCGCAGCAGCGTCGCGAGCTTCTCCTGCACGTCCACGTCGTTCGGGCGGAATTCGAGGTACTGCCGCAGGTAGCGGACGGCGGCGTCCGGCTTGTTCGCGTCCGCCGCCCGCTCGGCCTGCCGCTTCAGCGCGTCCGGGATGCGGCCGGCCTGGATCGTGTGGACCCCGGCGATGACCCCCGCCACCACCGCGAGGACGAGGACGAGCTGGAAGAGGAAGCGTTTGTTGATCGTCGGCATCGGTGAGCATCCTTGCATCGGGCCGGGAGAGGACGATGGTAGAACGCCCGCCGCCGGCCGGTCAACCCGACTTCCGAAGTCCGGCTTCGACTTCGGAAGTCGAGGGATCGGGGGGGCGGTTGCGGACCCGGCGAAGGCGACCGCGGCGTTCGACTTCCGAAGTCGAAACCGGACTTCGGAAGTCGGGCGCTTCGACCTTGTACATACCTCCGGTCGTGATTTACTCTCCCAACACTCGCGGAGTCCGTCGTGCGTCGCTTCCTCTCGGCCGAAGTGTTGTTCTTCCTCTTCGCGTGGGTCGCGAACGCGGTCGTATTCCGCGCCCGCGGCCTGGCCGACCCCGGCACGCTCTGGCACGTCCGGGTCGGCGAGCTGATCTTCCGCGACGGCATCATGCGGACCGACCCGTTCACGTTCACGTTCGCCGGGCAAACGTGGATTCCCCAACAGTGGGGCGGCGAGTGCCTCATGGCCCTGGCGCACGGCATCGGCGGGTTCGACACGCTCCTGCTGGGTTTCGCCGTGATGACCGCCCTGCTCTTCACGGGCGTCTTCCGATTTTTGCGGGCGAACGGCATGGGGTGGCCGCTGGCGGCGGCCGTCGCCGGGTTCGCGATGGTCGCGGCCGGGTTCCACTTCTACGTCCGGCCGCACCTCGTCACGATTTTGCTCATGGCCGTTGTCGCCGCGGTCCTCGTGGCGTTCGACCGCGGGCGAATCGGCCTGCGGCGGCTCGCGTGGCTGATCCCGTTGCACGTCGTTTGGACCAACATCCACGGCGGGATGCTCGGCGGCGTGTTCACGCTCGGCCTCGCCGCGGCCGGCTGGGTCGCGCTGTTCCTTCTGAAGAAGGAGTCGCCGGTCCAATCGTGGAAGTCGGCCGGTTCGCTGGCGGTCGTCGTCGTTCTCACCGCCGCGACGATGTTCGTGAACCCGATCGGCTCGGAACTCCAGCGGACGTGGTTCCGCATCGTCGGGTCGCCGACGATGTCGCGGTACGTCTCGGAACACAGCCCGCTCGACTGGTCCCGCGAAGGGGATCGCGCGGTCCTCGCGTTCGCAGCCTTCTACTTCACGATGCTGCTCTCCGCGAGCTGGCGGCAATGGCGGTTGACGTGGCTGCTGCCGGCGGTCTGGCTCGCGCTTTCATTGAAGGGAATCCGCCACGGGCCGCTGTTCGTCGTCGTCGGGGCCGTCGTCATCGCCGACATCTGGCCGCACACGGCGTGGTTCCGCTTCCTGAGTAAGACCGGCGATTCCCTGACGCGCGACCCGGCCGTGCCGCTCCCGCGGCTGGCGTGGCGGGACGCGACGATTCCGGGGCTGCTTGTGACCGTCGCGCTGGTCCTGCAAGCCAACCGCGTGGCCGTGCCCGTCGTCGGCCGCGGGTGGGCGAAACTCGACTCGCCGGCGATGCCGATGGACATGGTGGGACCGCTGCAAGCCTACGCCCAGAGCGTGCCGCCTGGGACGCCGATCTACAACGACGTGAACTTCGGCGGGTTCGTCATCTACTTCGCCCCGACGCTCAAGAACTTCGGCGACGACCGGTTTGAACTCTGCGGCGACGACTGGCTGGCGAACTACGTCGAGACGATCACGGAACACCCCGAGCGGTTCGACGACTGGCAGCGGCGGTACGGGTTCACACGCGCACTGATCGCGAGCGGCGGCCCAAACCCACTGGAGGAACACCTCCGGGCGTCCGGCCGGTGGGCCGAGGTGGCCCGCGGAAAAACCGCCGCGCTGTACGCCGTTCGGCCATAATGACCGTGGAGACCCCTCGCATGGCGACCCGGCCCGTCATCGGCATCGTGACGCAGACGCAACCCGCGATCCCCGGCGAGCGGCCGGCGTCCTGGCTCATGAGCCAGCGGTACGTTGAGGTGTTGCGGTCGTTCGGCGCGATCCCGTGGCTCATCCCGCTGTTGGCCCATGACGCCGACACGCTGGACGAAATCTTCGCCCGGCTCGACGGCCTGTTCCTCGCCGGCGGCGCGGACCTCTCGCCCGGTCGGTACGGGGAACCCGCCCGCCCGGAGTGCGGCGTCACCGACCCGGACCGGGACGCCGTCGAGATCGCGCTCACGCAGAGGGCGGTGGCGGAGAAGCTGCCCGTGTTCGGCATCTGCCGCGGGCTGCAAAGCCTCAACGTCGCGTGCGGGGGCACGCTCTACCAGGACATCGCCGCGCAGGTCCCGGCCACGATCAAGCACGACTACACGATTGCCCAGAACTACCTCGACCGGACGTTCTCGCCGCACGACGTGACCGTGAAGGCCGGGACGCGGCTGGCCGACATCCTCGGCTCCGCCGTCGTGCCGGTGAACAGCATCCATCACCAGGCCGTGAAAGACCTCGGCGCGGGCCTCACGGCGACGGCGTTCGCCCCGGACGGCATCGTCGAGGCGATCGAGGGGCCGCCCGGCGCGTTCGTCCTCGGCGTGCAGTGGCATCCGGAAGAGCTGGTCGAGACGCAGCCGGTGATGCGGCGGTTGTTCGAGGCGTTCCTGTCGGCCGCGGCATGTCCGGCACGATGATTACACGTGTCAACCCCGGTTCGTTCGGACGAAAATGTCGGAATTGAAAGCCCTTCCCACTTCCCCTAAACTACGGCCGTGCAGCTCTCCCCTGTGTTCCGCAGTGCACCGCGACTCCACGGGCCGCGGTGTCGCCGTTTTCTATGCGATGTGAGGGAAATTCATGCCCGTCCGCTCGATCCGCACGTACACCGTCCTGCCGAGCATCCCGGACCGCCTGAAGCCGCTGCAAACGCTCGCGACTAACCTCTGGTGGTGCTGGAACGCCGACGCCGTCAGCCTGTTCCGACGGATCAACCCGGACCTGTTCGAAGCCCTCGACCACAGCCCGATCCGGCTGCTCACCACGCTCGAACAGAAGCGGTTCGAGGAACTCGCCGAGGACGACGGGTTCCTGGCCCACCTCGACCGCGTGACGGAGGCGCTCGACCACTACATGAAGGCCCCGACGTGGTTCGGCCAGACGTTCAAGAACGAGGCTGATGCCAAGATCGCGTACTTCTCCGCGGAGTTCGGCATCCACGAGAGCGTGCCCGTCTACTCCGGCGGCCTCGGCGTCCTCGCCGGCGACCACTTGAAGAGCGCTAGCGACCTCGGCCTGCCGCTCGTCGGCGTGACGCTGATGTACCGCGAGGGGTACTTCCGGCAGTACCTGAACGTGGACGGCTGGCAGCAAGAGCGCTACCCGGAGAACGACTTCTTCACCCTGCCGCTGATCCCCGAGGTCGGCGCGGACGGCCAGCCGATCATCGTGTCGGCCCCGCTGCCGGGCCGGGACGTGCATCTCCGCATCTGGAAGGTCCAGGTCGGCCGCGTGCCGCTGTACCTGCTGGACGCGAACATCCCGCAGAACCGGCCGGAAGACCGGGCGATCACCGCACAGCTCTACGGCGGCGACACGCACACCCGGATTCAGCAGGAGATCATCCTCGGCATCGGCGGCATCCGCGCGCTGACGGCCATCGGCCAGAAGCCGACGATCTGCCACATGAACGAGGGGCACGCCGCGTTCGTGAGCCTCGAGCGCATCCGCGTGCTGATGGAGGAGCACAAGCTCAACTTCGCCGTCGCCGCCGAGGCGGTGAAGGCCGGGACGTGCTTCACCACGCACACCCCGGTCCCGGCCGGGAACGACGCCTTCCCGCCGGAGATGATCGACCAGTACTTCGGCGGCTACGTCCAGAAGCTCGGGATCGACCGCAACCAGTTCTTCGCCCTCGGCCGGATCGAGCCGCACAACCAGGGCGAGCCGTTCAGCATGACGGTGCTGGCGATCAAGCTCGCGAACACGTCGAACGGCGTCAGCGCCCTGCACGGCGTTGTCTCCCGCAAGATGTGGAACGGCATCTGGCCGACGCTTCCCGTGGGGGAAGTTCCGATCACGTCGATCACCAACGGCGTCCACACACAGAGCTGGCTCGCCCCGGAACTGGCCCAACTGTTCGACCGGTACATCGGCGTCCATTGGGAGGAGGAGCCGACGAACTTCGCCATCTGGAAGCGGGTCGAGTCGATCCCGGACGCGGAACTCTGGCGGACGCACGAGCGGTGCCGCGAGCGGCTGATCGCGCTCACCCGCGCCCGGCTGAAGGCGCAGCTGAAGCGCCGCGGCGCGCCGCAGGCGGAGATCGACCGGGCCGACGAGGTGCTGGACCCCGAGGCGCTGACCATCGGGTTCGCCCGGCGGTTCGCCACGTACAAGCGGGGCGACCTGATCTTCCGCGACATCGACCGGATGCTGGAGTTGATCAACAACACCCAGCGGCCGATCCAGTTCATCTACTCCGGCAAGGCCCACCCGAAGGACAACGGCGGGAAGGAACTCATCTCCCGCGTCGTCCAGTACGCGAAGCGGGACGAGTTCCGCCGCCGGGTCGTGTTCATCGAGGACTACGAGATGAACGTCGCCCGCCACCTGGTGCAGGGCGTGGACGTGTGGCTGAACAACCCGCGGCGGCCGCTGGAGGCGAGCGGCACGAGCGGGATGAAGGTGTGCGTCAACGGCGGGCTGAACCTGAGCATCCTCGACGGGTGGTGGTGCGAGGGGTACGACGGCGAGAACGGGTGGGCCATCGGGTCCGGCGAGGAGTACGCGGACAACACGCACTACCAGGACGAGGTGGAGAGCCGGGCGCTGTACGAGCTGCTGGAGAAGGAAGTGCTGCCGATGTTCTACACCCGCGGGGCGGACGGGCTGCCGCGGCAGTGGATCAAGCGAATGAAGAAGTCGATCTCCACGCTCGTGCCGGTGTTCAACACGAACCGGATGGTGGAGGAGTACACGGAGAAGGCGTACATCCCGAGCCACCGGCGGTTCGCGACGCTGTCGGCGGACCACCTCCGGAGCGCGAAGGAGTTGGCCGACTGGCGGCGGCAGCTCGGCGACGGGTGGCGGGACATCCGCGTCGAGGCGGTGGAGGCCCCGAACGGCGACCTGCTCCGCGTCGGGTCGAGCTTCCCGGTGAAGGTGAAAGTCCACCTCGGCAACGTCCCGCCGAAGGACGTGGAGGTGCAACTCTGCTACGGCCTCATCGACGCGATGGGCGAGGTGCAGGAGCCGCGGCCGTTCGTGCTGTCGCCGAACGGCAGCCACGAACACGGCCGGGTGACGTTCGCCGGCGTCGTCCCGTGCGCCGCGAGCGGGCAGTTCGGGTTCAGCGTCCGCGTACTGCCGAAGCACCCGAACCTGAACCACTCGTTCGAGCCGGGCCTGGTGACGTGGGGGTAATCGGGCCGGACCGCGTCCGGTTTCGTTTTCACCCCGAAGGGGTGGGAGAACCTAGCCCAGGGCAAGGGGGCAAAGCCCCCGCCGCCCTGGGTGGGGACCGCAACCACCCCGCAGGCTGAAAGCCTGCGAGCGCTTAGCCCTGGGCAACGCCCTGGGCGCGCTCAGGTGGTTGCAGACACGCCCGACCCCGCGCCCAGGGCGTTGCCCTGGGCTATGTACTCGCACCCCTTCGGGGTGAAAACCTCAAATCCGTCGGAATTGTCGGTCCAAGTCCTGACGGCTGAATAGCAGCGAGGTCGGCCGCCCGTGCGGGCAGTGGTGCGAGTCTTCCGCCATCGCCCTCAGCTTTAACAGGTACGCGATCTCGTCCGCCGTCAGCGGGTCGCCCGCCTTCACCGCCGCCTTGCACGCCATCGTCGCGAGCAGGTGGTCGAGCATCACTTCCTTCGGCGGCAGCGTCTCCTTCGTCACCAGGTAGTCGATCACGCCACGCAGAATCTCGTGCGGGGGCCGCCGCGAAAGCAGCGTCGGGTAGCTCGACAGGATGACCGTGTTCCCGCCGAACTCGCCCACGTCCAGGCCCAGTTCCGCGAGCGCGTCCTTCGCTTCCAACACCGCTACCACCTGATTCGCGGGTAGGTCGATCGGCTCCGGGATGAGCAGCCGTTGCACCTCCAGCTTGCCGTCGCGGACGCGCTGCCGGAGTTGCTCGAACAGGATGCGCTCGTGCAGCGCGTGCTGGTCGATGACGAGCATCCCGTCCGGCGTCTCCAGCACGATGTAAGCGTTGTGGAGCTGCAACGCCGTGCCGTTCGCCGTCAACGGGAACCCCTGGAGCGGGGCCACCGGCGGCCGCACGACCGCGGGCGGAGCTTCGGGGCGGGCCGCGACCTCCGGCGGGTTGGTGAGCGCCGACGGCGGCAGGCTGAACAGCGCGTCGAGCGGCGCGGACGCCTTGACCGGCAAGTCCGACGGGGGCAGGGCCTCCCACGGGGCAACTGTGCGTTCCGCCAGTTCGCGTCGCGGCGAGAACAGGTCCGGCGCGGGCGTGGCGGGTGGCGGCGGTTGTTCGGTGACCTCCAACCGGGGCACGAGGTTTTCCTTCAGCAACCGGTTCTTGACCGTCGCCCGGATGAGCGAGAACAGCAGCGAGTTCTCGCGGAACCGGACCTCGGCCTTCGTCGGGTGGGCGTTCACGTCCACCTGGTCCGGCGGCACGGTCAGGAATAGGAACGCGACCGGGTAGCGGCCGGTCATGAGCAGGCCGCGGTAGCCCTCCTGGACCGCGTAGGCGAGGCTGCGGTCGCGGAACCACCGGCCGTTCACGAACAGGAACTGCAGCTTCGCGTTGCCGCGGTCGATGGCCGGGTCGCCGATCCACCCGGCCAGCCGCAGGCCGTCGCGGTCGGCCGGGCCGGAGTCGAGTTCGTACAGCCCGTCGCGGACCTCCTTGCCGAAGAACAACCCGACGCGGTCGGTGAAACTCGCGGACGCCGGGATGTCGTAGACGAGCTTGCCGTTGTGCCGCAGGGTGATGTGCAGGCCGGGGTGCGAGAGCGCCAGCCACTCGACGATGTCGGTCGTGCGGCCGAGTTCCGTCGCCACGCTCTTGAGGAACTTCCGCCGGGCCGGGACGCTATGGAACAGGTGTCGGACCTCGACCCGCGTGCCCGGCGACCCGCCCCACGGCCGCACGTCGCCGAGGACGCCGCCGTCGCACCGGACCTCCGCCCCGTGCGGCTCATCGGGCCGCCGGGACTGGAGAAGGACCTTCGCTACGCCGCCGACGGAGGCGAGCGCCTCGCCGCGGAAGCCTTTCGTGAGCACACGGAACAGGTCGTCGGCCGTGCGGAGCTTGCTCGTCGCGTGGGCGGCGAACGCGAGCGGCAGGTCGGCGGCATGGATGCCGTGGCCGTTGTCCACGACGCGAATGAGTTCCGTGCCGCCCTGCTCCAGCTCGATGTCGATGCGGGTCGCGCCGGCGTCGATGCTGTTCTCGACGAGTTCCTTGACCGCGCTCGCCGGCCGCTCGATCACCTCGCCGGCGGCGATCTTCGTCACCACGTCGGGCGGCAACAGTTGGATGCGAGACATCAGAGGCTCAAAAGGGGTGTCGGCGGCAAACATAGTAGTAGGCACACTCCGTGTGCCGTCTGTTGAGCGCCGCGGGGAGTTCGCCCGAGTCGCTGCGGCCGATAGGAGACGGCACACGGAGTGTGCCTACTACTATTCGTCGCTCTTCCACTTCTGGAGGTTGCGGTACAGCGTCCGCTCGCCGATCTGCAGAATCCGGGACGCCTCCTCGCGGTTGCCGCCGGTCATCTCCAGCACCTTCTCCGTGTAGTACCGCTCGATCTCGTGCAACGGCCGGCCGAGCAGCGCGTCCGGCCCGCCGCCGGCCGGCGGGGCGCTCGCCGCGAAACCCGCCTCGTCCGGCAGGTCGTCCGTGTTCAGCACGCCGTCCGAGTCGAGCAGCAACATGCTCTCCAGCGTGTTTCGCAGCTCCCGGACGTTGCCCGGCCACGGGGCCGCGGCGAACGCCCGCCGCACGCCCTCGGCCACCTTCGGCACGGGGACGTTGTGCTTCGCCGCCAGTTCCTTCAGGAAGTGTTCGAGCAACAGCGGCAGGTCTTCCTTCCGGTCCCGCAGCGGGGGCAGTCGGACGACCGCAACCTTCAGCCGGTGCAGCAGGTCGAGCCGGAACTTGCCGTCCTTCACCATCACGTCCAAATCTTTGTTCGTCGCCGCGACGAGCCGCACGTCCACCTTGATCGAGGCGTTTGCCCCGATCCGCGTGACCTCGCCGTTCTCCAGCGTGCGGAGCAGCTTCGCCTGGAGGTTCAGCGGCATGTCGCCGATCTCGTCCAGGAACAGCGTGCCGCCGTTCGCGTACTCGAACCGGCCCTTGCGTTCGCCCTTCGCGTCCGTGAACGCGCCGGGGACGTGACCGAACATCTCGTCGTCCAACAGGTTCTCGTTCAGGGCGGCGCAGTTCATCGCCACGAACGGCTTGTTCTTCCGTGGGCTGTTCGTGTGCAGCGCCTTCGCAACGAGTTCCTTGCCCGTGCCGTTCTCGCCGAGCACGAGGACGGTCGCGGACGACGGGGCGAACGCCTTCAGCTTCCGCAGCACGTCCTGCATCGCCCGGCCGTTGCCGATCAATCCTTCAAAGCCGAACTTCTCGTCGAGTTGCCGCCGCAGGTCGCGGTTGGCGACGGCCAGCCGGACCCGCTCGGCCGACTTCTCGACGATGGCCCGAATCTCGTCGAGGATGATCTTGTCCTTGATGAGGTAGTGTTCCGCCCCGAGTTTCATCGCCTCCACCGCGGTCTTCACGTCCCCCTGCCCGGTGATGACGTACACCTGCGCGTCCGGCAGCTTCTCGCGGACGAGCTTGACGATGCTCAGGCCGTCCACGTCGGCCATCTTGAGGTCTGTGAGGATAACCTCGAAGTCGCCGCCCTCGACCTTCTGGCTGCCGGCCGCCCCGCTGTTCGCGACGGTGACGGCGTGCCCCTTGCGGGTCAGGCTCTCGGCGATCGTCTGGGCAAAGTTCTTGTCGTCGTCGATGACGAGGACGCGAATCGGGTCGGTGGCCATTACGCGAATCCAGAAGACGAGCGGTTCACCCTTCAAGTCTAGCAGTTCCGCCGCGGCGCGGGGCGTACCGCCAGACGAGCGCCGCCAGCAACAGCGCCCCGCCGGCGACGGTCCACCCCGTCGGCACGTCGCGGTCCGGGGCGATCAGGTACGCCCACAGCGGGTTCAGCACCGGCTCCAACAGCGTAATGATGCACGCCTCGTTCGGGCTGACCGCCCGCAGGCTCCGCGCGAAAAGCACATAGGGGGCCGCCAACTGCACCGCGCCGAAGACGAACAGGAACGCCAACTGCTTCGCCGTCGGGGCGGCGGCCCACGCGCAGAACCCGCTCACGCCGAGCGTGCAGGAGAAGTAGACCGCGATCATCGCGGCCGTGCCGAGCAGATTCATCACCATCAACCACGCGGACGACTCGTGCCGCAACACCCGCAGCGACAGCACGACGCCGGCGTAGGTCAGCCCGCTGCCGAGGCCCATGAGCAACACGCCGACTTGCTCCCCCGCGTCGTCCCCGCCCTTCGGCCAGTTGCCGACGACGATCACCAGCGCCCCGATCAGGCCGATCAGGATGGCGAGAAACGACCGCCGGTCGGCCCGCTCGCCGAGCAGCCAGTACCCGAGGAAGAACACCCACACCGGCGACGTGTTCTGGAGCAGGATCGCGTTCGCCGCCGAGCCGAGGGCCATCGCCGACATGTACAGCGCGTTCATCGTCGCGAACGTCGCCACCATGAACACCATCGCCGGTCGGAACCGACATTCGGCACTCCGGAGGAGTGGGAGAAGGCACAGCCCGGCGAACAAGGCGCGGTAGAACGCGATTTGAATCGAGGTGAGTTTCGGCTCGTCGAGGCCGAGGGCGGTCGGGACTTGCAGCAGCCGCATGAACAGGCTGCCGAGACTCCAGAGGACGGCCGCGAGGACGAGGATCGAGCGGGCCTGCGTCGGCGACGGGGCGGACATCAGAGGCACTGACCGCGGCGGTCCTGGAACGTCTTCAGCAGCGGCTTCGGCTGCCCGGCCTTCGTGAGGAGGCCGAACGCCTCGTCCGTCTCCGGGGCGTCCGCCCACGCGCCCCAGGTGAACGACCGGATGTGGGCGTAGCTCAGGCACAGCGCGGACACCCAGTCGCCCCAGTCCTGTTGGGCCGCCACCGTCTCGGCCGCCCGCCAGCACTTGCTGAGCGTCGCGAGGTTCGAGGTCGCCTCCGCCCCGTCGCGGGCCGGGTGGCGGGCGACGACGTCGATCGGGATGCCGAGCAGGCCGAAGAGGTCGAGCAGCCGCACGGTGTCGAGGCCGTCGCGGAGGAGGCTGGCGCGGTCGTCGTTGCCGGCGTACAGCTCCAGCTCGAACCCGCTGATGGGCAGGCCGCTGCGGAGGAGCGTGTCCGCGAACACGAGCGGCGAGTACGTGTGATCGTCCCCGCCGAGGTAGTCGCCCCACGGCTGCGCGAGGCCGATCACCCACCGGCCGTCCGGATCGACGGTGCGGGCGAGTTCCAGCATCCGGCCGACGAGCCGCAGCCGGTCGTCCTCGACCACGCCGTACCGGTTCCAGTGGTTGAACCCGGAACACAGAATCCAGTTCTTCACCCGGTCGCGGTAACGGTGGACGGCCGACTCGATGAAGTCGCAGAAGAACGCGGCCAGGCTCGGCAGCTCCCCCTCCCAGCCGTCGAGCCAGCCGGGCAGCGGCTCGCCGAAGTCGATCAGCGGCCCGATCGTCGGCTGGAAGTTGTTCGCCTCGGCCCACGCGACCATCGCGTCGAGTTTCTCCCAGTCGAACCGGGTGGAGGCCGTCTCGATCTCCGACCAGTTCGGCACGAGGACGACGCCGGTGAACGCGGCCGCGTACAGCGGCGTCTCCTCGGCGGTCGGCGGGGCGGTGATCCGGCAGCCCCAGCGGGTCTGGATGCGCCGCCCCTGGTGGGAGCGGAGGCCGATGGCGGTGGCCGTGAACTGCCGCATGAGGGCGTCGGCCGCCATGTAGCTGCACGTGATGGCGTCGGTCGCGTCGGCGTCGGCCTCGGCCGTCCGCTGGTTGAGCGCCGCCTTCGCGAAGGCGTGCGTCGCCTCGCGGGACGCCTTCGCGACCGCCGGGGCGACGGTCAGCCCTTGAGCCTCCAGTTCCGCGACGGCGTTCCGCAACTGGTTCAGCTTCCCGCGGGCCAGTTCGACGAGCAGTTGGTACGGCTCCGGCTTCTCCCGGAGCGTGGCCGTGGACGTGACGACGAACCCCTGGTTCAACACCGGCCACGGGACGGTGACGGAGCAGCTCTCGTTCTGCGCCTTGGTGACCACGAGTTGGGTGCGGGAGAACTCCCCCTGCGTCGGGAACGGCGTCCGATCGTACCCACCGGCGAACTGCACCCGCTCGACGGCGGCTCGCCCGCCGGGCGGCAGGGTGCTGGGCAGGAGGAAAGTCATCGAACCCATGGAAACTCGAAAAACTTAGGGAGTTTCGGCTTGAGGGGCATCATACACCGGCCGCCGCCGAAGTGCGAGTGGCGACCGGAACTTCCCGCCGGATTGGCCGCTACCGCGCCGGCACGGCCGGCGCTTCCACGGCCGCGATGGCGATGCCGTACCGGTTGGCGAGCGCGACCGTCTGGTCCTGGTCCAGCAGGATCGTCCGCCCGGCCTCGACCGCCAGGACCGTGGCCCCGGCCGCCCGCATCGTCTCGATGGTCGTCACGCCGACGGTCGGCACGTCGAACCGCATGTCCTGCTTCGGCTTCGCCACCTTCACGACGACGAACTCGTTCTTGCCGCACAGCTCCCCGGCCCGGCGGATCGCGAGGTCGGTCCCCTCGATGGCCTCCACCGCCAGCACCGCCCGCTCGCGGACCATCACGCTCTGGCCCACGTCCAGGTCGCCCATCCGCTTGGCGAGGTCCCAGCCGAACCGGATGTCCCGCTCCTCGGCGGCGGTCGGGCGGCGGGTCGTGAGCGGGCCGTGTTTCACGAGCAACTCCGGGCAGAGGTCCAGGGCGGACACGCACTCCAAGCCGTCCTTCCGTAGCTCGGCGATGAATCCGAGGAGGATGGAATCGTCCTTGTTGTCCGACCGGGTCCGCGAGTACCAGAACTTGAGCATCCGCCAGTCGGGCAGAAGCTGTAAGAGCCGCCACGGGCGGAAGAGGTTGACCTTGTGGAACTTCCCGGCCATCGCCCACCGGGTAACGCCGCCGCGGACGAACGACCGGCTGATCTTGTTCATCGACATCCGGCGGAGCCAGTGGAACTCCGTGCAGAGGTCTTTGAGAACCGGGTCGGCCATGCCGGCGACGCCGACGCAGACGACGGGGATGCCGCACTCGCGGGCCTTCTCGGCGATCACGATGGGGAACCGGCCCGCGCACGCGAGCAGGCCCACGGGCGCGGCCGTCATTCCTTCGTCTCCAGGCCGAGCGCCTGCTTGATCTTCCGCAGGTCCTTCCGCAACTCCGGCAGCTTCTCGAGGCTCATCATGATCCGCATCTGCTCGCGGTCCGGCGTCGCCGGCGCGCCGAGCATCCGCGAGTCGGGGGGCACGTCCTTGTGGACGCCGGCCTTCGCCCCGAGGATGGCGCGGTCGCCGACGTGCAGGTGGTCCGCGATGCCGACCTGCCCGGCCATGACGACGTAGTCACCCGTGGTCGTGGACCCGGCGATCCCGACCTGGCTGACGAGCAGGTTGTGCCGGCCGATCTGGCAGTTGTGGGCAATCATCACGAGGTTGTCGATCTTCGTCCCCTCGCCGATCCGGGTGGGGCCGAACGTGCCGCGGTCGATGGTCGTGCAGGCCCCGATCTCCACGTCGTCCGCGACCTCGACGTACCCGAGTTGCGGAACCTTGACGTGCCGCCCGCCCTGGGTGCGGTAGCCGAACCCGTCGGCCCCGAGGACGGCGTTCGCGTGAACCTGGACGCGGTGGCCGAGGACGGTACCGTCGTACAAGACGACGTGCGGGTGTAGCGTCACGTCGTCCCCGAGGCGGCAGTTCTTGCCGACGGAGACGCCGTTCGCGAGGGTCGCACGATGGCCGATGACGGCCCCGGCCCCGACCACGCAGAACGCGCCGATCTGGGCCTCCGGGCCGACGGTCGCGGTCGGGTCGATCTGGGCCGTCGGGTGGATGCTCGTGGCCCGCTTCTCGTCGTCGCCCCGCAGGTGCTGGACGATGGACACGAACGCCATGAGCGGGTCGCGGACGCGGATGAGCGGGCGTCCGTTCACCGGGACGTGCGGCCGGACGACGGCGGCGGACGCCGGGGAGTGGTGCCAGGCGTCGAGGTGGCGGTCGTCCTCCACGAACGTGATGTCCCCGAGCCGGGCGTCCGTGAGCGGCCGGGCGGCGAAGATTTCGGCCTCGCCGTCGCCGACGACCTCGCCGGACACCCATTCCGCCACTTGACGGACGGTCAATCTCACGGCACACCCCCCACGGAATCCAAACTGCCCGCACCCTCTGGGAAGGACGGGAGAGGAACGTACCCGGTCCCCGGAATCCCGGCAAGCCCAACAAGCGGGCCGGCCGCGGGAGAGTGGGTCGTCAGCGGTTATCGGGAAAACCGGTCGGATTCGCCCACTTCAAATGACTGGTGAAGGTGCGGCCCCGCCGCGGCGTGTCCGGTCGGGGGAAGTGTGTCGGGAATGTGCAGGGTGTCAGGTGGGGTTGTGCCGGTTGGTCGCTAAAGACCGACGCGGGCGGCGAACGCGGCGGGCGATTCGACGGTCGTGCCTTCGACGATCTGACCATCGACGCCGGATGCGAGGGCGTGGCAGAGGCGGTCCCACGACCGGCGGAGGGCGTCGTCGGACGCGCCCCAGGTGACGCACGCGAACCCGGTCGGCGTGCGGCGGACGGTCACCATGCCGCCGGACAGGCCGAGCCGCAACTCGTTCCAGGTCGCGTCCGGGACTTCGTCCGGGAACGCGGGCAGGCCGTCGATCATGCGGAGTACGGGCGTCTCGCCGTGGGCGTTCAGCCGCTCGACCAGGTCGAGCCAGGAGAGGCGGTCCGGCGTGGAGGTGCGGACGGTGCGTTCGATCCCCAACGTGCGACTCCAACAAGACAGACTTCCGAAGTCCGGCTTCGACTTCGGAAGTCGAGAGTGCGGGCGGGCGTTTGCCGACACCCAGTGCCCCTGCTAGGTTCGACTTCCGAAGTCGAAGCCGGACTTCGGAAGTCTGGGCTTACTTGTCCGTCCCCGCGGCCTTCTTGAGGATGTCCTCCAGCCGCTTCTTCTGCTCGGCCGTCAGCACGTCGAGTTGCTCCTTCTTCTTCTGTTCCTTCAACTCCTTGATTTTTGCGGTCAGCTTGTCGATCTCCTCGTCGATCTTCGCGTCGATCGCGTACACCTTCGACTTCTGGTCGTCCGTTAGCCCCAGCTTCGACCAGTTCTGAGGGAGTTGCGACCCCTTCGCCTTCGCGGCCGGCTTGGACTCCTTTTCTTTCTTGGCTTCCTGCCCCGTGATCGCGCCGCCGAGGAACATCAACCCGGCGACGAACAGCAGACAACGGAGCTTCGTCATCGAATAGTCTCACTTTTTGGCCGTCCACCGCGGTGGTGCGAGCGACGACGTGTCGTCCGTCCGCGGATGGTGGACATATGGGAACCGATCCGGGAAGAGTTGGCAATAAAAAAACGCTCACGCGAGAAGGAATCACTTCAACAACGAGTGGACGCCGGCGATTATTGTGTCCTCGACCGACTCGTGCCACTTGCCGGGCATGCCGTAGTAGATCATCGACGAGTCGGCCTCGTACCCGCCCTCGGCGAGCATCCGCTTCGCCGGGATGTAGCCCATCACGTCGTTGCAGTAGGCGGCGACCCACACGGCCTTCTCCTTCGGAAACTCCTTGCGGAGCCGGATCGCGTAGTCGAGGACGACCTCGCCGCCGAGGCCGACCCAGACGATCTCGTTACCGAGCCGCCACGCCTGCACCGGGTAGCGGGGGTAGCTTTCGGGCAGCTTGCCGTGGTCGGCGAGGTGCTTCAGTAGCAACGTGGCGCGGTTCTTGATCGCGACGGTCTTGCTCAACGATTCCGCTTGCAACTTCTCCTTCGTCATCGAGCCGTCGAGTTTAATCTCGATCTCCTTGTAAGCCGCGACGAACTTCCCGGTGACCGGCTTCATGTCGCCGGCCAGTGCCTTCGCCACGCCGGCGGCGAGTTCCTTGCCGTGCTGCACGCACAGTTCTTCCGTGCCGCGGGGCTGTGGGTTTACGTCGCCGCCGCAGCCGATCCAGAACATCGCGACCGCGCCGGGGTTCGCCTTCTCGATTTCGATTTGCGCGAAGCCGGCGTAGTCGCCGCACCACTTGTAGTAGGACTGCGTCGTATTGTGGCAGGCGTAGCCGAAGATGATCGCCCGCGTCGTGCCGTCGGCGGCCGTCACCTTCAAGACGGGCACGGTGTGATCCACCGGGCCATCGCGGTTCTTGCCGTTGATGACGCCCTTGTCCGTCTTCTCGCGGCGGTTCATCGCGAACAGGGCTTCGCCCTGACCGTAGCCGAGCGTCGCCGGCTTCAGGTCCGAGACGGCGGCGAGGATGATGTCCTGCAGGTTCTTCTTCAGCTCGGCGGTGTAGTCCTTGATCTGCTTCACCTGGGCCGGCGTCAGGTCGAACATGATCGTGAGATTGTCGCGGATGACCGGCCCGCAGTGCGTGTGCGACGAGTTCAGGAGCAACTGTGCGCGGTCGAGTTTTGCCTCCTTCGCGACGGCGGCGAACACCTCGTCGCTGACCTCTTTCGACAGCCCGATCAGGTCCGTCGTCACCAGGACGAGCCGGTTGCCGTCGCCGTCCTCCAGGGCGAGGGCCTTCGCGAACAGGTCGTGCGCCTTCCCCTCGGCCGGCTTGGTCCGCGAGCCGTAGCCGGACATCCACATGTATTCCTTCGGCGTGATGTTCGCCGTCGCGACGCCGACCTTGAACGGCGGGTCGGCGGCCGCGAGCGGCGCGGCGAACAGCGCGAATAACATCAGCGTGCGCATGAAAGACTCCGTCACGACTTGGGTTTCAGCAGCTTGTCGATGGCCTTGAGCAGGATGCCTTCCGTGTCCGGCGACGAGAGCGTGACCGTCGGCTCGTACCCGCCTTCGAGGTACGCCGCGGCCGGCGGGATGTACCCGCAGCCGTCGTCGCCGTACCCGGCGACGCACACCGGCACGTCGCCGGCCGCTTTGTTCGCGGCTAACTGGAACTCGATGAACGGCTCGCCGGGCAGGTGCAGCGTTCGGAGCTTCCCGCCGAAGTCGAGCGAGGTGACCTCGATCGGCACGTCGATCCGCTTCAGCCACGCCAGTTGCAGGGCCGCGTTGTTACGGCGGGCCGCCTTCAGCTTCTCGTCCTTCATGTCCCGCGTGCTGACCTCCGCGCCGAAGGTCGGCTCCTTCCGCGGGAGCAGCTTCACCGGCTCGACCTTCCACGTCCAGCCGGTCGCGGGCTGCTTTGTCGTCGCCTTCCAGGCGTCCACCATGCCGGCGTGCATGCGGTCGCGGAGGATGGCGCGGTTCGCCTTCTCGCCGTCGTTGTACTTGCCGGCCGTCACGTTCCCGGAGCAGCCGGTGAAGTAAATCTGGTGTACGTCTTTCTGCTCGTTCTGCCGCTTCTGGCGGGCGAGGCCGCAGAAGTCTGCGCTCACCCGGCCGTCGCCGTAGTAGCTCATCGGGTGCGTCGCGTAGAAGTGCAACGCCGCGAGCGGCGAGTCGCCGTTCCAAAACGACAGCGTCCGCAGGAACGGGTCGATCAGCCCCTCCGGTGCGTCGCGGGCCTCCTTCGACTTCGTGGCGCTCGTGCGGGTGAACTTCACCTTGCCGTCCTCGCCGAGGACGCGGCGGTTGGACGCGACCTGCTTCACCTCCGCCTTGCCGAAGCCGACGTGCGTGAACTCGCGGGCCTTAACCAGCGATGTCTTGAGCGCGTCCGCGGACGCCTTCACCGCCTTTGCGAAGAAGTCGAGGTCCAATAGTGGCGGACCGTTCACGGCGGCGAGGAGTTTCTGCGCCTCCACGTCCGCGAACGGCGTGTTGTGCGGGTGGACGCAGTGGATCGCGACCTGTTCCGGCGTGGTGTGGGCCGCGTCCGCGAGGGCCGCCCGCCACCGGCGGTACGCCTCGTTCCGCAGCCCGGTCCAGTCGAGGGCCGCCAGCACGACCGGCTTCCCGTCGCCGAGCAGCACGACGCCGAGGCACTTGAGCGGGTCGTCCACGCCGCGGGCCGGCTCGATCCACCCGCCGCAGAGCGGGTGGCCGAGCGGTGGCGTCGCGTCGGACTCAAACGTGGCAACGTGGTAGCGCGGCATGACGGGTTCCGGCAGGCGGGATTGTTAATGTGACAGACGGAGTGACGGAAAGCAACTGACTTCCGAAGTCCGGCTTCGACTTCGGAAGTCGATCCCGCGCGGGCGCGTCCGCAGGTCCGGCAACCGCCCCTCCGCCCGTTCGACTTCCGAAGTCGAAGCCGGACTTCGGAAGTCAGGTCCTTCCCGCTCCCTATTCTTTACGGGTATGCTGTTCCGCCTCCTCCTGAAGCTCGGCGTGCTCGCCGTCTGCCTCGTGGTGCTGCCGCTCGGCCCGCCGGTCCGCACGTCGGCCCCGGCAACCCCCGCGCCGGCCCTCGCGAAGTGCGGCGACCTGCCGACGCCGGAGCGGTTCGTCGAGCTGGCGAAGACCGACCCGCTCGCCATGCTCAACGCCTCGATGAGCCGCTACCGGTGCGAGGTGAAGGGGTACGTCTGTACGATGCACAAGCAGGAGCGCGTCAAGGGCACGCTCGGCCCGGTGGAGATCATTCGCATTGCGTTCCGCGACGACCCGTTCGCCGTGCTGATGACGTGGCAGGAAGGCGCGGGCCTCGCCACGGCCACGCTGTACGCGAAGGGGGAGAACAAGGGCAACCTCAAGGCCAAGACGCCGCTCGGCGTGTCGGACAGCGACCCGAACGGGTTCTTCGCCCGGAACTCGTCGCGGTTCTCGATCCAGGACTTCGGCATCTACCGCGGCACGCTCCGCACGTACACCGTCTGGAAGCGGGCCGCCGACGCCGGGCGGCTGAAGACCGAGTACCTCGGCACGAAGCCCGTCCCGGAGCTGAGCGGCCGCGTCTGCCACATGATCCGCCGCACGGTCGATCCGCCCGAGGTGGACAATTTCTCAATGGCCGACACGGACCTCCGCACGCCGGAGAAGTTCCCGAAGGAGGCGATCGGGCAAGTGACGATCATGATCGACGCCGAGACGTGGCTGCACGTCGGCTCGGACATCCGCCACCCGGACGGGTCGTTGATCGCGGCGTACTACTTCCGTGACCTGGAGATGAACCCGACGTTCGACCGCGGCCAGTTCCTGCCGGACGTTCTGAAGAAGTGAACGGCCGAAAATGATTCCACGGAATACACCCCACCCTTCGCTGGAATCATTTCGTAAGTCCGGAATCATTTAGCAGTTACGGCCCAAGACCATTCCGGATAATAACTTGCGCCGATTCGATGCGTCCGGAATCATTTCCCTCCCGCCCGGAATCATCCGGGAACCTGCCGCAAGGTCGCGAACCGCCGGCGTCCGGGTCGTGTCCCTTCTGGCACAACAACCCGGTGTAGCTCAGCAGGTAGCAGCGTACCGCTGAAAACGGTGAGGTCGTCGGTTCAACTCCGACCGCCGGGACTCGTTCGGGGCGTGGGCCAGGTGGAGTGGCCGCGTGTTTCGGGAACACGAGAACGCAGGTTCGACTCCTGTCGCCCCGACTGTTTCATTCCCGCCAACTCCCGCGGAACATCGTCCGCCGCTCCCCGTTCGGGAAGTCGTCCCCGAAGATCAACTCGTGCGGGTCGGCCGCGCCGCGGTCCGGCAGCGGGAGGGCCACGAGGTCGGCCGACTTGCCGACTTCGAGGCTGCCCGTCTCGTCGGCCCAGCCGAGGGCTTCCGCGCCGGTCAGCGTTGCCATCCGCAGCAGTTCCTCGCGCGGAACTTCCGGCCGAATCGCGTGAACGAACCGGGCCTCCGCGAGCAGGTCGAGGTCGGGGTTCGACGCGAGGCTGTCCGTGCCGAGCGCGACGCGGACGCCGCGTGCCTGAAACTCGGGGAACGGGTGCCGCGGGTGGCGGAACGCGGCGTGCGTGCGGGGGCAGTAGATGCAGGAACTATTGCGTTGAATCCGCGCGGTCGGCGCAACGTGGTTCATGTGGATGAAGAGTTTCGGTTGGCGGAAGTCGCAAGACTTCATGATCGAAGTGAAATCGTCGGCGAGACCCTCAGCGTGCCACGCCCCGACTTCCGTGAGGAATTGTCGGAACGGCCCTGCCTTTCGGTGAAGGAGGTCAATTTCATGGCGACTCTCGCCGAGATGAATCGCCGTCGGCCACTTCTGAACTCGACAGAGTTGCCCTGCGGCCGGAAAGAGGCTTCGATTCACGCTGTACGGGGCATGAGGACTCAATCCGGGACGAACCGAACCGAGTTGTGTCCTGGTCATTAACCAGCTTTCGGCCGAGGCCAGTGTCTCGGCTGCACGTGATTCGGACAAGCCGATCATCTCGTAGAAAACGACCCCCCGCACGTCCGCCGCCGCGACCGCGTCCCAACTCGCCCCGCCCGCGGTGATGTCGCCGAGGAGCGTCGTGCCGAACTGCAGGCACTCGGCCAGCCCGGCACGGACGTCGGCCTGCACGTCCGCCGGCGACCGCGACCGGCGGTACGCGATCACGCCGCGGAGCCAGTCGGTGAAGTGATCCGGGTCGGTCGGCGGAATTTTGCCGCGTGCCCCGCTCAGGTCGAGGTGCGTGTGGCAGTTCACCAGGCCGGGGATGATCGCGACGTTGCCGAGGTCCACGTCCGGGGTCCGCGTGCCGCGCGGCTCGACGGCCGTGATGGTGGTTCCTTCGACGGTGATCGTGCCCCGCTCCAGCGGCGGCGACGCGACGGGGACGACCCAGCGGGCGGTGCAGGTGCGCGGTTCGGCCATAGAATCATCGTATGCCGACCACCGCCGACCTCGTCCGCCGCGTCGCGGACGCCCCGACCGTGCCGTGCCCGTGCGGGGCCAGCACCCGCGTGCTGACCGCCGCCGACGGGTCGCCGTGCTCGTTCCACGTCACGACGATCCGCGACTCCGTGCGGCACTACCACCGCGCCACGACCGAGGTGTACTACGTCCTGGAAGGGACCGGCCGAATCGAACTCGACGGCGAGTGGCAGCGGATCGAGCCGGGGACGATGGTGTGGATTCCGAACGGCGTGCGCCACCGGTTGGTAGCGGACGACGTGGTGAAGACAATTGTTTTTGGAGTGCCGGCGTTCAACGCGGACGACGAGTTTTTTGATTGAAGTGGGCGAAAGCCCAGGCACGGCCGTGCCTGGGCTTTCGCCACCAACTTACATCCGCCCGCGCTCGAACTTCTTGCGGTCGTTCTCCTTCAGGTACAGCTTCCGCATCCGCAGGCTCGTCGGCGTGATCTCGACCAGCTCGTCGTCGTCGATGTACTCGAGCGCCATCTCCATCGAGAACCGCAGCGGCGGCTTGATGGACGCCTTCGCGTCGCTCCCGGACGCCCGCATGTTGGTCAGCGGCTTCGGGTCGGTCACGTTCACCGTCAGGTCCTTGTCCCGGCCGTGTTCGCCCACCACCTGGCCCTCGTACACCTCCTCGCCGGGGGCGACGAACAGCGTGCCGGAGAGGCCGTCCACCGAGTACGCCGTCACCTTCGCCGTGTTCTTCGAGATGTACACGCCGTTCGCCCGCCCCGGCAGCGTGCCCCGCGCCACGCGGTACTCGTGGAAGTTGTGGTGCATGATCGCCGTGCCCTGCGTGGCCGTCAGCATCCGCGTCCGCAGGCCGATGAGGCCGCGGGCCGGGATGTGGAACTCCATGTGCGTGCTGTTCCCCTGCCCGCCCTCCATCTTGATGCACTCGCCCTGCCGCTCCAGCACCAGCTTCATGACCGACGACGAGTGCTCGTTCGGGGCCTCGACGACCAGGTACTCGACCGGCTCCATCGTCTTGCCGTCCACCTCTTTCGTGATGACTCTCGGCTTGCCGACGGCGATCTCGCCGCCCTCGCGGCGGATCGTTTCCAGGAGCACGCCGAGGTGCAACAGGCCGCGGCCGCTGACGATGAACTCGCTCTCCCGCTCGCCCGCCTTCACCCGGAGGGCGACGTTGTGCTGGAGCTCCGAATCCAGCCGCGACCGCAGCTCGCGGCTGGTCAGCGGCTTGCCGTCCTGCGACGCGAACGGCGAGTCGTTCACCTTGAACAGCATGTCGAGCGTCGGCTCGTCGATCGACAGCGGCGGCAGCGGCAGCGGCTTGTCGAAGTCGCAGATCGTGTCGCCGATGTCCGCCTCGTCGAGGCCGACGACGGCGCACACGTCCCCGGCCGAGATCGTCTCCACTTCCTTCTTGGCCAGCTTGTCGAACTCCAGCACCTGCACGATGGTGTCGTTGAACGTGCCGCCGTCCTTCTGCTTCACCACCGTGACCTTCTGGTTCTTCTTGATCTTCCCGGCGATCACCCGACCGATGGCGATCTTGCCCAGGAACTCCGAGTATTGCAGGGCCGTCACCTGCATCTGGAGCGGCGCGTCGCCGTCCACCTCGGGGGCGGGGATTTTGTTCAGGATTGCGTCGAACAGCGGCTTCAGGTCCTTCGGCTCGACGGCCATGTCGGTCGTCGCGATCCCGGCCCGGCCGCTGGCGTAGATGACCGGGAAGTCGGCCGTGTCGTCGTCGGCCCCCAGCTCGATGAACAGCTCGAACATCATGTTGTGGATCTCTTGGATCCGCGCGTCCGGCCGGTCGATCTTGTTGATGATGACGATCGGCTTCAGCCCGCAGGCGAACGCCTTCTTCAGGACGAACCGCGTCTGCGGCAGCGGCCCTTCCGCCGCATCGACCAGGACGAACGCGCCGTCGGCCATCTTGAGGATGCGCTCGACCTCGCCGCCGAAGTCGGCGTGCCCCGGCGTGTCGATCAAGTTCACTTTCACGTCGCCGATGCGGATGCCGCAGTTCTTCGCCAGGATGGTGATGCCCCGCTCCCGCTCCTGGTCGTTGGAGTCCATGATGAGGCCGTGCTGCCCGCCGACGAGCTTGTCCAGTTCCTCGTTGCGGAACTGCCCGGACTGGCGGAGCATCTGATCGACGAGCGTGGTCTTGCCGTGGTCGACGTGCGCGATGACGGCGACGTTTCGGATGTCGGTTCGCTTGGCCTTCATGTTCGCCGGAGCCTGCAAAAGTACACCGGCCGCGGCGTTAACGGGGCCGCGGCCGTCGGGTGGTCGTTCGGAGTGTTCCCCCTTAATGTAGGAGTTTCCCGGCCGGTCCGAAAGGGGCGGCGGCGTGTGGAATTGGTGAAGCGGAGGGGCGGATGCGACTTCTTCTGGTGCGGCACGCGGAGGCCGTCCCGTTGGCGGCGGACGGCATCTCGTCGGACTTCCACCGGCCGCTGACGGACCACGGCAAGGTGCAGGCGGCGGCGCTGGCCGAGGCGCTGAAGGCCCGCGGCGTCGGGCCGACGGTGATCGTGACCAGCCCGCTGGTGCGGGCGGTCGAGACGGCGGAGCCGCTGGTCGCGGCCCTGACGCCGGGGAAGGAGTTCGTCATCACCGAGCGGCTGGCGTGCGGCGAGCTGAAGCCGAAGAAGCTGTCGAAGCTGGCGTTCGAGCTGGGCGGGCTGCCCGTGCTGGTCGGGCACATGCCGGACCTGGGCGAGTACGCCGGGTGGCTGCTCGGCGGCGCGGCCGTGGACTTCGACAAGGCGGCGGTGGCGTGCGTCAACTGCCGGCACGAGATCGCGAAGGGGGCCGGCGTGCTGGAGTGGCTCGTCCCGCCGGCGTGGTTCGTGCCGCTAACTCTTATTCCCTCCCCCCTTGGGGGGGAGGGAACAAAGCCAAGACCCGCGGACAACGAAGTAGTGGCGTCACTTCTGCTTCGAAGTCCAGTACCGCCAACTCGGCTCGACCGCGTCCATCTTCAGCTCGACCGCGTCGAACGCGCCT
>JAESGS010000249.1_pt1 | contig 66096 bp, 68 predicted proteins | sample 9269761 | NCBI WGS metagenome assembly JAESGS01 (sample SAMN15741799, study PRJNA653493) | algae metagenome | isolation source: Cyanosarcina radialis HA8281-LM2 and co-occurring heterotrophs from damp... | place: USA: Makauwahi cave, Hawaii | collected 2011-01-06 | reverse complement strand
CGATCATGCCGGCCATCGACAGCATGGCGGTCGCAGCGATCGCGATGCCGTACAGGCCGCCCAGCGCATAGGCGCCGAGGATGGCCGCGCACACCGCCACCACCGGCCATGCGGTCGAACGCATCGACACGCCGAGGCCGGCGATGATGTTGGTGCCGTGGCCCGTCGTCGACGCCGCAGCGACGTGCTGGACCGGCTTGTACTGCGTGCCGGTGTAGTACTCGGTGATCCACACGATCACCCCGGTCAGCACCAGGCCGACCAGCGCGCAGAAGTACAGGTTCATCGCGCCATACGACGAATCGGACATCAGCTGCGTGGTGATGGGGTAGAACGCGATGGCCGCCAGCACCGCCGACACGATCACGCCCTTGTACAGCGCGCCCATGATGGAGCCGCCTGCCTTCACCTTGACGAAGAACGCGCCGATGATGGAGGCGATGATCGACACGCCACCCAGCACCAGCGGGTAAAGCACGGCGTTCTCGCCGGCCTGTGCCGCCATCAGGCTACCCAGCAGCATCGTGGCGATGATGGTGACGGCGTAGGTTTCGAACAGGTCCGCCGCCATGCCGGCGCAGTCGCCCACGTTGTCGCCCACGTTGTCGGCGATCACGGCGGGGTTGCGCGGGTCATCCTCGGGGATGCCGGCTTCCACCTTGCCCACCAGGTCCGCGCCGACGTCGGCGCCCTTGGTGAAGATGCCGCCGCCCAGGCGGGCGAAGATCGAGATCAGCGACGAGCCGAAGGCCAGGCCCACCAGCGCGTGCAGCGCGTCGGCCTCGGAGTAGCCAAGGTGCAGGTGCAGCACCGCGAAATAGCCGACCACGCCCAGCAGGCCCAGGCCCACGACCAGCATGCCGGTGATCGCACCGCCGCGGAACGCCACGTCCATCGCCGCGCCCATGCCCTTGCTGGCCGCTTCGGCCGTGCGCACGTTCGCGCGCACCGACACGTTCATGCCGATGTAGCCCGCGGCACCGGACAGCACCGCGCCGATCAGGAAGCCTATCGCGCTGGGCCAGTTGAGGAAGAATCCGATCAGGACGAACAGCACCACGCCGGCGATGCCGATGGTGGTGTACTGTCGGTTGAGATAGGCGCTGGCGCCTTCCTGCACGGCGGCCGCGATTTCCTGCATGCGGGCATTGCCCGCGGGTTGCTTCAGGATCCAGCGCGCGGACACCACGCCGTAGATGATTGCCACCGCCGCGCAGATCAGCGCGAGCGTCAAACCATGTTGTTCCAGCATGACCCCTCCCAAGGTTGATGGATGAAGTCCAGCGAACGCATGAACGTGCAACCCAATCCCGGTGGAGCCTTGTTGAACGATTGAGCGCACTCGACCGCTGCGATGCCCTGCAGCGCGAAACCCGACGTGTTCAGACAAATCCCTGGAGCCGACCCGAGTATGACCGGATGGTGGGCGGCCCGCCAGCGGTGACGGGGCGGTTCAGCCGGGCCATGCCAGCCTTTGCGGCCTGACTGTCCGAAGGAGTTCCCGATGCGAATGACGGCCCCTGCAGTACTGACGGTTGCCGGCCTCTGGCTGGGGTGTTCCCCGCTCGTCCGCGCAGCCGATCCGGTGCCCGAGATCAAGCGTGCCCCCATCACCGCCCAGGCGGTGGGGGCGGTGCACAGCCTTCGCCAGATCCCGGAGGCCTGCGCGCGGATGGAAGGTGCCTTCACCGGCGATGCCGCCCAGCCCTACCGCTACGGCGTGGTGCGCACCAGTCCGCAATGCCAGCCGCGTGCGCGCTTCGTGGACTTCGCCAAGGCGCAGCCTTCCACGGCCAAGGGCTGGACCTTCAACGACGAGATCCGGGTGCCCAATGCCGCATGCCCGTCGCAGCAGGCGGTTGTGCGCGTGTGGCGCAAGCCCGTCGCCAGCGCCAAACCCACGCTGGACGCCCAGGGCCAGGCGCGCGTCTATCTGGAAGACGCCAAGCAGCAGGCCGCTGCCGGCAACGTGCCCCAAGTGCCCCTGTTTGCCGCGCAGATGACGGTGGAAGGCAAGGCCTGCCCCTGATGCGGGTGGATCGCCCCAAGTCAGGCGCCGACGTGCTCAGGCGTGCCGTGGTGGTAGAAGAGTTGCCAGCCTGCTGGCGTACGCGTCCACAGTGAGGCGCGCAGGGCCGCGTTGAAACGCGTGCCGTCGTGGGCGATTTCTTCCGAGCGATAGGTCAGCAACGCCCAATCGGGCGCCAGTTTCTGCAACTGATGGGCCTCGTTGACGACAGGGGCAATCTGCGTGCGTTCCGCCAGATAATCGATGACGATCTGGCGCGTATAGCGTCGCCCCGAACGTGCCACCTCGTGGAACTCCGGATGCAGCAGGCTTTCGAGCCTGTCCCGCGTGCAGACTGCACCGGGATGGTGGAGTTCGCTCTCCAGTGCCCTCAGTTCGGAAAGCAGTTCCATCATGTGTCTCGCCTGAGCGCAATGTGGCGTTTCATAGGGCTGCTCACGGAGCCGGTCGCACGCTGGAAGTTTCCGGCGCACCGTCCCGTTGCGCCAGGTGCCTGCCGAATGCGTAGCCCGCGCTGGCGATGGCGCAGGCGATGGCGACGGACAGCATGCCTATCAGGATCTTCTTGGCCATGACGATTTCCTCGCGTGGTCCGACCGGAACACGCGCACTCTAGTCCCAATGGGCGATCGGCATGCGTGCCCAACGTCATGGCTCCACGTGGGACAGTGGACGTGCCTGGTTCCGGCAGGACGCGCATCGCCCTCGACACCCTCGGTCGTGGCGATGCGCGGGAACCCTCGTCCGCCTACTTGGCGACCTTCAGGTCTTTGGACATGCCCGAAAAGATGGCTTCGTCCGACGGCGACAGGTTAGGACGACCGGCGAAGATGCCCATCGTGACCGAACCCAGCACGTAGTAGGTTTCACCCGCTTCCACTTCGATGTTCAGCACGTCCTTGGCTTCCGAGTGCACCGTGTACTGGTGCGCGCCGGGCTCGGTCACGTGGACGAAGTAACTACCGCTGCTGAGCTTGCCCAGTTCGGTCTCGCCTTCGCGCACCTTGTAGCGGACGGCGGCGCCGGCGAACTTCTTCTCGCGGAAGAACACGATCTGCCCCTTGCCCTCCGGCGGTGCGGCGATCAGGCCGTTGGCGAGCGGCGCAGGTACCGCAGCGGCGGCCGGCGTGTCGGCGGCGGTGGCGGCGACGGCTTGCTCGCTTGCGGCAGGCGCGGTCGCGTCCTGGGCCTGCACGGCAGCGGGCAACAGGAGGGCGAACAACAAGCAGGTGCGGTTCAACGGGTGACGCATGGGCATTACTCCTCGAGAGTGGATGGGTCGGTAGATGCGGGGGTGTTCTGCGGGGGATCGGTGGCGGGCGTCGCCGAGGGCAATGCCGTGGAAGGCGCTAGCACGGCATCGGTAGAGGGGAGCAGTCGCACGGTTTCGCCCAGTTTCGCGGTGCCGGTGGTGTGCGCTGGTATCTCGATTTCCTTGCCGTGGACGAACTGCGCGAAGGGGCCAATGGCCACGGCGAGGCCGACGGCGACATGGCTGGTATCCCGACCGCTTCCGCCCAGCTTGAATCCCCGCAGCTTGATCACGCGGTCGCGCAGTTGCAGGTGACGGGCCGCCAAGAGCAGTTCGCCGGGCTTGCCGCCGCCGCGCGACCGTTCGGCATGGACGATTTCGCCCACGCCTTCGGTGCCGGCGGGCACGACGGTGACGCCCTCCACGGCCAAGCCTTCGATCAGTCTCATGCGGAAGTGCTCACCGCGCTGGGCGCGCGCCGAACTGATCGGGTCGAGCAACTCGAAAGTCACGATGGTGCCATCCGCCAGCACGCAGCAGGCGGGTGCGGATCCGTCATGGGGTAGGGTCGGCGCGGGCGCGGGCGCGGGCGCGGGCGCGTGTGGCGTCAGCGCCGCCGCTTCCTGTGCATGACACGTCCCTGACAACGCCAACCCGAACAGGCTGGCGGCGATACCGTTCGCTGCACGATGCATGGTGTTCCCCCTGACCGTTACGCTAGCGCATCGGCCGGCCGTCGCCAAGCTTCCGTAACGTGAGAGGTTTTAAGGCGAGAGGCAGGCGCCGTGATCCTGGAGCAGCTCGCGCAGCACCGAGCGGTGGCAGCGTGTCTCATCCTCGCAGTAGCAGCCGACAGAGAAGTTCGTCTGGTGCGAAAGGGCCGCCAGCACGTCAAGGGTTTTCGCATTCTCGGGCGCAGCCATCTCGGCCCTGTACCTCTTTGCGAACGTGGCCCAGTCCTTTGCTGTCTGCGCGACCTGCGCCTGTTTCACCAGCTCCGCACTCGGGGCGAGATTCGGGTACCACACGTCATACCAGTCCTGCGCCGCGAACGCCGCCTTCGGCACGCCACGTGGCGGCCTGCGCACCGTGCCGATGCGCAGGCCTTCGTTCTCCGCGCGGGGACTGCCTAGGCGGACGATGCGGATGCCCATCAGGCGATCAGCCCTCCCAGGCAGGCAGCTTCTTCTTCACCGCCACGTTCTTCAGCGACACGTATTTGGGCAGGCCGTCGGTACCGTAGGGGGGATAGGCTTCGCCGCGGATCAGCGGCTGCAGGTACTTCCGCGCAGCCGGGGTGATGCCGTAGCCGTCCTTGCGGATGAAGCCGGGCGGGAACTTCTTCTCGTGGTTGGCCACCTTGCTGAGCGGTGCGGCCTCGATCTTCCAGCGGAATGGCGCATCCGAGGTGCGGACGATCACCGGCATCACCGCGTTCTGTCCCTTCAGGGCGAACTGCACCGCGGCCTTGCCGACGGCCTGCGCCTGCTCCCAGTCGGTCTTCGAGGCGATGTGGCGCGCGGAACGCTGCAGGTAGTCGGGCAGGGTCCAGTGCACTTTCATGCCCAGTTCGTCCTTGACGCGACCGGCCAGGAACGAAGCCACGCCGCCCAGCTGCGTATGCCCGAACGAATCCTTGCCACCACCGGCGTCGGCGACGAAACGGCCGTCGGCGTGCTGGATGCCTTCGCTGGCCACCACCACGCACCAGCCCACGCGGTCCACGGTCTTCTTGACCTGCTTTAGGAAATCAGCCTCATCGTAGGGGCGTTCCGGGAACAGGATCAGGTGCGGCGCGGCGTCCGCGTGGTCGCCCGCCAGCCCGGCCGCGGCGGCCAGCCAGCCGGCGTGGCGGCCCATGGCTTCGTAGACGAAGACCTTGGTCGAGGTCTCGGCCATCGCGGCCACGTCCAGCGCGGCCTCGCGCACCGACACCGCGGTGTACTTGGCGGCCGAACCGAAACCCGGGCAGGTGTCGGTGACGGCCAGGTCGTTGTCGACCGTCTTCGGTACGCCGATGCAGGTCAGCGGGTAGTCGAAGGCCTGCGCCAGCTGCGACACCTTCCAGGCGGTATCCGCCGAGTCGTTGCCGCCGTTGTAGAGGAAGTAGCGCACGTCGTGCGCCTTCAGCACGGCCAGCAGGCGCTCGTACCTGGCCCGGTCGGCCTCCAGCGATTTCAGCTTGACGCGGCAGCTGCCGAAGGCGCCGCCCGGCGTGTGGGCCAGCGCGCGGATGGCCGCCGCCGACTCCTTGCTGGTGTCGATCAGCTCCTCGCGCAGGGCGCCCAGGATGCCGTTGCGGGCCGCCAGCACCTTGACCTTGCGGGCCCGGGCTTCGGTGATGACCGCCGCTGCGGAGGCGTTGATGACGGCGGTGACACCGCCGGACTGCGCATAAAGTAGGGTGCCTGTAGCCATCTTGGGTTCGTTCCGCGTTGCCGGGATGCGGTAAGCTTCACACATATGTCGCGGTGCAGCGCGGCGCGTGGGCGCCCGTTCTGCCATCCGCCAGCAGGATTCTAGTTCGGGAGTTACACAATGCGATTGGTTCTACTGGGCCCCCCCGGGTCGGGCAAGGGCACTCAGGCAGCGCGTCTGAAGGAATACCTGCAGGTACCGCACATCTCCACGGGTGACCTGCTGCGCGCCGAAGTGGCCGCCGGCAGCCCGCTGGGCCTGCAGGCCAAGGAAGTCATGGCCCGCGGCGACTTCGTCAGCGACGAGATCCTGCTGGGCATGCTGGAAGACCGTTTCGCCCGCCCCGACACCGCCAATGGGTTCATCCTCGACGGCTACCCCCGCAACCAGGCCCAGGCCGACGCGCTGGGCACGCTGCTCACCCGGATCGGCCAGCCGATGGATTACGCCGTGCAGCTGGAAGTGCCGGCCGAACTGCTGGTGGAGCGCATCGCAGGCCGCGCCGCCGCCGAAGGCCGCGACGACGACACGCCCGAGGTGGTGCGCAACCGCCTGGACAAGTACACCAGCCAGACCGCCCCGGTGATCGACTACTACCGCCAGCACGGCCAGCTGACCGTCGTGGACGGCGTGGGTTCGCTGGACGAGGTGTTCAGCCGCCTGATCGAGGCGCTGTCGCCGGCAAAGGAAGTCGGCTGACGCTCGCCGCGTCGCGATGTTTCCGGAAAGCCCCGCCCAGGCGGGGCTTTTTCGTGGCGTCCCCTACCACCCCGCGGTGACGGCGCGCGACGTGTGATGCCGTGCTTCGCGCACGGCGGGCACGGCTGATATGGTCCGGCTCGGTCCCTCGCCGGAACACCGCCCGCCATGAAGAAAGCTGCCCTGCTGCTGCTTGCGTGCCTTGGCACCCTGCCGTGCGCGCAGGCCAAGGACTTCCTGCGTACGCAGGGCACCCGGATCGTCGATGAAGCCGGCAAGCCGGTGATCCTGCGCGGCATGGGCCTGGGCGGCTGGATGCTGCAGGAAGGCTACATGCTGGACATCGACGGCGTGGGCACGCAGCGCAGCATCCACGCACGCATCGCCGACCTGATCGGGCCGGAAAAGGCGGAGGCGTTCTACCAGGCCTGGCGCGACAACCACACGACACGGGCCGACATCGACGCGATGGCGCGCTGGGGCTTCAATTCGGTGCGCCTGCCGATGCACTACGCGCTGTACACGCTGCCGGTGGAACAGGAGCCGGTCGCCGGTGGCCAGACCTGGGTGGAGGAAGGCTTCCGCCGCACCGATGAACTGCTGGCCTGGGCCAAGGCCAACGACCTGTACCTGATCCTCGACCTGCACGCCGCGCCGGGCGGGCAGGGCAACGACAACAACATCGCCGACCGCGATCCCATGCAGCCCTCGCTGTGGGACGACCCGCGCCACCAGGACAAGATGGTGGCGCTGTGGACGAAGCTGGCGCAGCGCTACCGGGACGAGCCGCACATCGCGGCGTACGACATCATCAACGAGCCCAACTGGGGCTTCGCCGACAAGAGCGACACCAATGGCTGCAAGGAGAACGGCAACGCGCCGCTGAAGGACCTGCTGGTGCGCACCACGCGCGCGATCCGCGAGGTGGACACCCGCCACATCATCGTCATCGAGGGCAACTGCTGGGGCAACAACTACCGTGGCGTGCTGGACGACGGCCCGTGGGACGACAACCTGGTGATCAGCTTCCACAAGTACTGGAACGTCACCACGCGCGACAGCATCGCCGAGCTGTTGGCGCTGCGCGACAAGCACCGCATGCCGCTGTGGCTGGGCGAGACGGGCGAGAATTCCAATGACTGGTTCGCCCGTACCGTCGCGCTGGTCGAAGGCGAGGGCATCGGCTGGGCGTGGTGGCCATTGAAGAAGATCCGCTACAACAACCCGTTGCAGGTCGTGCCCAACGACGGCTACCGCCGGGTGCTGGCGTACTGGAAGGGGGAAGGCCCGAGGCCTTCGCGGGAGGATGCCGAAGCTGCGTTGATGCGCTTCGCCTCGCATGACGTGCGCTACGAGAACAACGTGCAGCACCCGGATGTGGTCGATGCGCTGTTCCGCGCATCGCATTCGGACGCCCCGTTGCCGTTCAGGCCGCACGTGATCGGCGCGCAGGGTGGGCAGATCGCGGCGGTGGATTTCGACATGGGCCGCAATGGCGTGGCCTACCACGACCTGACGCCGGCCAACCAGCACATTTCCGATGGCGGCGAGCGCGTGGTATGGAATCCGGCGATGACGTACCGCAACGACGGCGTCGACCTGGGCAAGGCGGCGGACGGCAGCCTGTTCGTCGCGGACATGCGCAAGGGCGAATGGCTGAAGTACACCTTCACCGTCACCGAGCCAGGGCGCTACCGCCTGCTGCCCGTCACCCGGCGCGCCGGACGCCTGTCGCTGGCGCTGGACGGACAAGCTGCCGCGGAGATCGAGCCGGGCGCGACCGTGGACCTGCAGCTGCGTGCCGGCCCGCAGACATTGCAGGTGCAGGCCGAATCCGACGGCATCGACCTGGAAACGCTGCGCTTTTCCCGTTGAATCGCGCCGCACGCGTGCCGAACGCGGCGCGCTCGGCTAAAGTCTGCGCAGTCACCATGGAAACGAAGTCTTGAAGATCCATATCCTGGGCATTGCCGGCACGTTCATGGGCGGCGTGGCCGCCCTGGCCCGCGAACTCGGCCACACCGTCGAAGGCAGCGACCAGGCCATCTACCCGCCCATGTCCACCCAGCTGGAAACGCTGGGCATCGCCCTCGCACAGGGTTACCAGCCGCAGAACATCTCGCCGGACTGCGACGAGATCGTGGTCGGCAATGCGCTTTCCCGCGGCAATGCCGCTGTCGAAGCGGTGCTGGACGACGGTCGCCGGTACACCTCCGGCGCGCAGTGGTTGTCAGAGCGCGTGCTGCCCGGCCGGGACACGCTGGCGGTGGCGGGGACGCACGGCAAGACCACCACCACGACCATCCTCACCTACCTGCTGGAAGCGGCGGGCCGTTCGCCGGGGTTCCTGATCGGCGGCGTGGCCGAGGATTTCGGTGTGTCGGCGCGGATCGGCAAGGGACGCGCGTTCGTCGTCGAGGCCGACGAGTACGACACCGCCTTCTTCGACAAGCGCAGCAAGTTCGTCCACTACCGTCCGCTGGTCGCCATCCTCAACAACCTGGAATACGACCACGCCGACATCTTCCCGGACGTGGCCGCCATCCAGCGGCAGTTCCATCACCTGGTGCGCACCGTGCCGCAACGCGGTCGCCTGATCGTCAATGGCGAGGATGCACGCCTGGCCGAGGTGCTGGCGATGGGCTGCTGGACGCCGGTGGAGCGCTTCGGTTTCGACGCATCGCTGGAGTGGAGCGCACGCCTGGTCCGCGAGGATGGCAGCGCGTTCGTCGTTCGCCACAACGGTGCCGACATCGGCGAGGTGCACTGGCCCATGCTCGGCCGGCACAACGTGCTCAACGGCCTGGCCGCCTTGGCGGCGTGCCATGCGATGGGCGTGGACATTGCGTCGGTCATTCCCGCGCTGGCGGACTTCCGCAGCGTGAAGCGCCGGTTGGAAGTGATCGGCCAGCATGCGGGTACCACCGTCTACGACGACTTCGCCCACCACCCCACCGCCATCCACACCACGCTGGAAGGGCTGCGCGCGAAAGTGGGTGCCGCGCGCATCGTGGTGGCGATGGAGCCGCGCAGCAACTCGATGCGCCTGGGTGCGCACGCCGATGCACTGGCACCGTCGCTGGACATCGCCGATGCGGTCGTGTTCCTGCATCGCCCGGAACTGGCATGGGATGCGGGCAAGGTGATCGCGGCGATCCGAGGCGATGCCCGCACCGTCCCCGACGCCGATGCATTGATCGTCGCACTGAAAGACATCGTGCAGCCGGGCGACCACGTGGTGTTCATGTCCAACGGCGGTTTCGATGGCGCGCCGCGGCGGTTCCTGGCGGCGTTGGACGCATCCGCACCCTGATGCCGTGACCGCTTGTTCACGCATTTATTGGTTGAACTAGTCACAGTAGCGAAGACATGCGAACGCACCCCCGCGGCATGGGGAACGCTGCCGATGCGATCCACATCGGCTCGCCTTGGCTGCAACATCCTGAAATTCGTGGGCTCCTGCGCGCGCGGGATGCGTGGCGGGTTTCGATCATGGCGGTGTGACGGTGAGTTGGCCTGTCCCCGGCGCGATTGACGTAGCCGGCGCGCTTTCTTGGGGAGGCTAGATTCCGTGCACGCACGGTCGAGGCCGTGCATCACCCGCAATCCAGGAGAATTCCATGCAGATACTCACCCGGGCGATCGGCATCGCCCTCGGCTTCGTTGCATTCAGCAGTGGGGCCCAGGCCGCCACCTACATCGTCACCGCCCATGCCAACAGTTTCGATACGCAGCTTGCCCACAAGGTCGAGGCTGCCGGCGGCCGCATCGTGGCGCGCCTGCCGCAGATCGGCGTGGCCATCGTGGAATCGCACAGTGCAGGCTTCGTGGCGAGCGCCGCCAGGATTCCCGCCGTGCGGTCCGCGGTGCCCGATGCAGTGATCCAGTTCGACCTGCCGGTCTCGCCGCAGGATGCGTCGCCGCTCTATGTCAATCCGCCGGTATCCAACGACGATGACCGCTTCTTCGACCTGCAATGGGGACATGCCGCCATCGATGCGGCCGGCGCCTGGAATGCAGGCTACCGCGGCCAGGGTGCGACCGTGGCGGTGCTGGATTCCGGCGTGTACTGCGCGCACGTGGACATCATCCCGAACCTCAACGTGGCGAAGTCGGCGTCCTTCGTGGCCGGGCAGTCGTACTGCAACACGACGGGCAGTACGCATGGCACGCATGTGATGGGCACCATCGGCGCCGCGGACAACGGCATCGGCACCATCGGCGTCGCACCGGAGGCCGAACTGATTGCGGTGAAAGTGCTGGATCCGCAGACGGGCAGTGGCAGCTTCGCCGCCATCCTGCAGGGCATCGTACATGCCGCCGACGCCGGTGCCGATGTGATCAACATGAGTCTGGGCGTGAATGGCGGCCTGGATGTCGGCGGCAAGGAAGTGGCCGAACTCGTCAATGCCACCGCGCGCGCCGTACGCTACGCCAACCGCCAGAACGCCACGGTCGTCGCATCTGCCGGCAACGATGGCCGCGATCTCGACCATGACAGTGGACGTGTCTGCGACACCGACGGCACGTGTTCGACGGTCAACCTGCGGTCTTTCCCTGGCCAGCTCCCGGGGGTGATCACGGTCAGCGCACTGGGCCCTGTGGCGTGGCTGAAGAATCCGCTCAACGCCGACTTCGACGTGCGCCCCAGCTACAGCAACTATGGCCAGTCCGCGATCCACTTCGCTGCGCCCGGCGGCAACTTCGACTACCCGGGCGAGGAGAACTGCACACTGAAGGGCATCACGCGGCCGTGCTGGGTCTTCGACATGGTGATGAGCACCACCACGTCACCGGGTGGCTACGGCTGGTCGGCGGGCACCAGCATGGCCGCCCCGCATGTGTCGGGCGTGGCGGCGCTGATCGTCGGCAAGCATGGCGGCGAGCTGTCGCCCGAGGCGGTCGAGCGCATCCTGCGCGCGTCTTCGGATGACCTGGGCAAGCCTGGCAAGGACGAAACTTTCGGCGCCGGTCGGGTCAATGCACGCCGCGCCGTGAGTCAGTAATCCTTCGCAGCGCCTGCTTCGGACGGTCGCCTGCGGGCGGCCGTCTTCGTTGCAGGGCGCTACATTTTCGCGGCCGGTGGCCCGACGTAAAATGCCGCCATGAACACGACGCAAAGCCTCCCCCTCTTCCCGCTGCACAAGGTGCTGCTGCCTGGGGCCGCCATGGACCTGCGCATCTTCGAACGGCGCTATCTGGACCTGGTGCGGGAGTGCGGGCGTTCCGGCATGGGCTTCGGCGTCTGCCTGATCCTCGAAGGCGGGGAATCCGGCGCCCCGGCCACCCCCGCAGCGTACGGTGTCGAGGCGCTGATCGAGAACTTCGACATGGGCGAGGACGGACTGCTGTCCCTGCGCGTGCGTGGCCACCGACGGTTCCATGTGGTCCGCACACGGGTGCGCGACAACGGGCTGGTGATGGCCGACGTCGCGTGGCTCAGCGCCGACCATGACGAGGCGCTGCGTCCCGAGCACGCCCTGCTGGGCACGCTGCTGCAGACCATGATGGAGAAGGTGGGCACCGACCTGAACGGGCTGCCGCCGCGCATCTTCGAGCATGCGGCCTGGGTCGGGTGGCGACTTGCCCAGGTGTTGCCGATCACGGCCGAGCAGCGCGTCTCGGTCCTGCAGGAAGATGATGTCCACGCCCGCCTGCAACGCCTGCTGGAGTGGATCGACTGATCGGCGCCTTCAGCGCGGTGCGTCCACGTCCGTTGTGCAGATCCGCAGCACGGGCAGCCCGGATTGCGGATGCGGGGCGACCCGGTGATCCAGTGAAGTCGTCGCGATGCTCACGGCATCCAGCGCCGTGCGTGCCTCGCGAAGCGGTCGCCAAAGGCGGATCAGGTTGAACGCGCGCTGTTGCTGCAGGACCTGCGCGCTGCCGATCCACAGCGGCACGTTGCCGGGTTGCAGGCGCGTGTCGGCGGGCCAGAGCCGCAGCACCAGCACTTCGCCGGGTTGATCACCCGGGCGCAACATGAGCAGGCTTTCGGCGCGCGTATCCAGCGTGGCGGGCAGGACGGGCTGCTCCGCGTCGGGAAGATCGCTGTCCAGCAGGTTGAGCGCTTCCTCCCAGCCGGCCTGCGTCTGCGCGCGCCAGCCGGCCGCTTCCAGCTTCGCCTGCAGCGGTGCCAGCGGTCCGGCGACCTGGACATCCAGCGGCCAGCGCTGCTCGTCATCGAACTCGTTGCGCCGCGCGGGCAGCGACTGCCAGTCGCTCTGCCACCAGTCCTGCAATGAGAGCGTGCGTTCGATCACCGGCGGCTGGAACTGCGCCAGCATCGTGTCCACGTTGCGCGGGGCGTGCCAGAGCGCGGCCACCACGAACGCGCTGTAGAACAGCCACGCCAGCGGCTTCATCCAGAACGAACGCACCATGCGGCGCCGGTACGCGATGCCCAGCACCAGCAGCCAGACCAGCCCGAACAGCATGCCGCCGACCACGTCGCTGAGCCAGTGCGCACCCAGGTAGATGCGGGCGAAGCCGATCAGCGCCACCACCACGCCCGACACCAGGTAAGGCCACACGCGCGTGCGTCCGGGCAGCTCGCGGGCGATCAGCACGGCGAAGAACCCGAACGTGATGGTGGACATGGTCACCGCGATGGACGGAAACCCGAAGCCGCTGCTGACGCTCGGTGGCTTGGGGATGTCGACGGAAGCGCCCAGCCACGCGGTCAGCGCCAGGCCGAACGCCAGTGCGGCCAACCAGTGTGCGGCCGCCATCCAGCGCTTGCGCCAGCACAGGTACAGCAGCACCAGCAGCGAGGCGGGCGCCAGCACCTGTTCGTCGCCCAGCGAGGCGATGGCCGCCAGCGGATAGTCGGCCAGCGGATTGCGCAGCGCCTGCATCAGTTCGTAGACCGCCAGATCCATCATCAACGGCTCGCCATGGCCGATGACGATCATCAGGAAGGCGAACCACACCCATACGATGGCCAGCAGCAGGATCGCCAGCAGCGCCAGCGGCACCGATTCGCGCCGGTTCGGATCGAAGACCGCCCCGGTATACCGGCCCAGCACTGGATGCGCGTGCGACCACGCGATGGCGCGCGCCAACAGCGCATCGGCATGCGCGGCGAACCAGCGATAGGTGTACAGCACCCCCGCCCACGCCAGCGCCAGCACCACAAGCAGCAGGCCCAGCACCAGCCCCAGGCGTCCGGCCACGGCGGCCACGGCGTCGTAGGCATGGCCCAGCACCCAGCCCGGCAGCAGGAAAGACAGCGCCCACGCCACGCACGCCAGTCCGCTGGCCATGCCATAACGCCGCAAGGGCATGCGCAGCATGCCCGCCACGGCGGGAACGAAGGGCCGGATGGGTCCCACGAAGCGCGCGATCAGGATGCTCTTGAGCGCATTGCGGCGGAACAGCAGTTCGCCGCGGTCCAGCAGCTGCGGATACTTGCGGAATGGCCAGTGGTTGCGCAGCTGCGGCCCGAAGCGATGGCCCACCCAGTAACTGGTGGCATCACCGACCAGTGCGCCGATCGTCGCGCAGATCACCGCATACGGTCCCGATATCTCGCCCAGCCCCACCAGCACGCCCACCGCGAACATCAACGGCAGCGCCGGCACCACCGCACCCAGCAGGATGACCGCATCGCAGAAGGCAATGGCGAAGATCACCAGGCCCGCGGCCACGGGATGCGCGCTGATCCAGGCCAGCAGGGTGTCGAACCAGGAAGGACTCATCCACGGATTATAGGCGGCGGCAGATGACCGGCGCCTGCCACTTTCGGCCAAGTAGAATGGCGGGGTGGACACACAGGCCCCCATCGAGATCGCCGCATTGAAGGCCGACAGCTTCGGTCGCATCGCCCTGATGCGCGATGCGCGCGGGGTGTTCGTGCGGCGCGATCTGTCCGCATCGCCATGGTGGTTGCGCTTCCCGGCGTGGCGCCTCGCGCGCCGCGAGGCCCGTGCCATCAGCCAGCTGGATGGCCTGGAGGCCACCCCGCAGCTGCTGGGGTGGGATGGCGTGCGGCTGGACCGCAGCTATCTGGAAGGCGCCGCGATGTACCAGAAGCCGCCGCGTGGCGACCTGGCGTACTTCCGCGCCGCCCGCCGATTGCTGCAGCAGGTGCATCGCCGAGGTATCGCCCACAACGACCTGGCCAAGGAAGCCAACTGGCTGGTGCTGGCCGATGGTCGCCCCGCGGTGATCGATTTCCAGCTGGCGGTGCGCGGGCATCCCCGCTCGCGCTGGATGCGCCTGCTGGCCCGTGAAGACCTGCGCCACCTGCTGAAGCACAAGCGCACCTATTGTCCGGAATCGCTCACGCCGGTCGAACGACGGGTGCTGAAGCGCCACTCGTGGGTGCGCGACGCCTGGTTCCGCACCGGCAAGCCGGTGTACCGGTTCGTGACCCGCAGGCTGTTGAAGTGGGAAGACAACGAGGGGCAGGGCCCCAAACCGTGATGCAGGATCGCGGAAACATCCGGGGTCGCGGGCTTCCCGCCTGCAATCGCGCCACACCCCTCCCGCGGCGCGCTCCTACAATGGCCGCTGGACGAACGCAGGAACCGACATGAACCTGGCAGGCAAGACCCTTTTCATCACCGGCGCCTCGCGCGGCATCGGCCTGGCCATCGCGCTGCGTGCGGCGCGCGACGGCGCCAACGTGGCCATCGCCGCCAAGTCGTCGGTGCCCAATCCCAAGCTGCCGGGCACCATCCACACCGCCGCGCAGGCGGTGAACGAAGCGGGCGGCCGAGGGCTGGCGCTGAAGTGCGACATCCGCGAAGAGGACGACGTGCGCGCCGCGATGGCGGCGACGGTGGATGCCTTCGGCGGTATCGACATTCTGGTCAACAACGCCAGTGCGATCTGGCTGGCCGGCGCGCTGGACACCCCCATGAAGCGCTTCGACCTGATGAACCAGGTCAATGCGCGCGGCAGTTTCCTCTGCGCGCAGGCCGCGTTGCCCTACCTGAAGCAGGCCGCCAACCCGCACATCCTGACGCTGGCGCCGCCGCCGTCGCTGGATCCCAGATGGTGGGCGCCCCATACCGGCTATACGCTGGCGAAGATGGGCATGAGCTTCGTCACGCTCGGGCTGGCCGGTGAGTTCGGACCGCAGGGCATCGCAGTGAATGCGCTGTGGCCGCGCACCATCATCGCCACCGATGCGTTGAACATGATCCCGGGCGTGGAGATCCCGCGCTGCCGCACGCCGCAGATCGTCGCCGACGCGGCGCATGCAGTGCTGTCGCGGCCGGCCGTGGGGTTCCATGGCCGGTTCCTGATCGACGAAGACGTGCTACGTGAGGCTGGGGTCACCGACTTCGCGCCTTACGCAGTCGATGCCTCGCAGCCGTTGCTGCCGGATCTGTTCGTCGATCCGTGAGCGGACGGTTCCGGTTTCGCCCGTCACCCTGCTGTCTGTGTTCCGACTGCCCCAGGAGGCACGATGATGCGGTCATCCGACGTTCCGGCGCGCCAGGCGCTCGCCTTCATCCGCATGGCGCTGGCCGTGCTGCTCTTCATCCATGGCGTGGCACGCGTGCTGGCCGATGGGGTGACGCCGTTCGGTGCATTCCTGGATGCGCGCGGGTTTCCGTTCGGCCTGGGCATCGCGTGGTTCGTCACCGTGTTCGAACTGGTGGCGGCGCCCGTGTTCGCGTCGGGGCGCTGGGTGATGCCCATCGCGCTGGTATTCAGTGCCATCTACGCCTGCGGGATCTGGCTGGTGCACGCGCCTGCGGGCTGGTTCGTCGTGGGCCTGGGCCGCAACGGCGTGGAGTACAGCGTACTGATCATCGCCTGCCTGCTGGCCAATGCGTGGGCGCACCGCCCGCGCGCTTCCGTTACGACATGAGGTTGCCATGAAATATCTGCATGCGATGCTCCGCGTCCACGACCTGGACGCAACCGCCCGGTTCTTCACCGCAGGGCTGGGACTGACCGAAACGCGACGCATGGAAAACGCGCAGGGACGGTTCACCCTGGTCTACTTCGGCGCCCCGGCCAATCCCGAGACGGAGATCGAACTGACCTACAACTGGCCGCCCGAAGACGGCACGCCCGCCGAGGACTACGGCAGCGCACGCAACTTCGGCCATCTGGCGTTCGAGGTGGACGACATCTACGCGATCTGCGCGCATCTGCAATCGCAGGGCATCACCATCAACCGCCCGCCGCGCGATGGCCGCATGGCGTTCGTGCGCACGCCGGACCTGATCTCCGTCGAACTTCTGCAGAAAGGTGAACGGTTGCCGCCGCAGGAGCCTTGGCTTTCGATGCCGAATACGGGAAGCTGGTGACCAGTCCCATTCCCGCAGGTGGCCGATGAACCTCGCCCTGGTCGTGATCGATGTGCAGCGTGGGCTGTTCGAGCCTGCGCCCGCGCCAGCGGATGCCGATACCGTGGTGGCGCACATCAACCAGTTGTCGGAAAAGGCCCGCGAAGCGGGCGTGCCGGTGATCTTCGTGCAGCATGAGCGCGCGGGTGACCTGGAGCCGGACAGCGACGGCTGGGCGCTGCATCCGGCGCTTGCGGTGAAGGAAGGCGACCACCGCATCCGCAAGGCCACGCCCGATTCGTTCCTGCGCACGGGGCTGGACGAGGTGCTGTCGTTCTGTGGCGTGGAAGGCGTGGTGCTGTGCGGCTACGCCACCGAATTCTGCGTGGACACCACCACCCGCAGCGCCGCCGCGCACGGTTACCACGTGGTGCTGGCCTCCGATGCGCACACCACGCATGACAAGCCGCATGCCACGGCCGCGCAGATCCGTTCGCACCACAACGCCACGCTGCCGGCCATCCGCAGCTTCGGCCCCACCATCCGCGCGCTGCCCACGGCCGAGATCGCCTTCGGCGCCTGAAACGCCGATCCGTTGTCAGCTCATGGGGGCGGGCAGCCGTTTTCCGCAGTCGCGGCAATGCACGGCATCGGCATCATGGCCCTCCCGTCCGCACTCCGGGCAACCGCGGCGGTCCAGCGGACCCCGGTCGTGCGAGGCATCGCGCAGGCTGGTGGCCAGTTCCGCCGTGTAGATGCCGGTCGGTACCGCGATGATGCTGTAGCCGATCAGGATGAGTACCGAGGTGATGGCGCGGCCGAGCGGGGTCTGCGGCGCGATGTCCCCGAAACCCACCGTCGCCATGGTGACGATGGCCCAGTACATGCTGGTGGGGATGCTGGCGAAGCCGTTCTCTGGACCTTCGACGACATACATCACCGCCCCGAAGATGACGACCAGCGTCATGACGCTGCTGAAGAACAGCAGGATCTTGCGCCGGCTGCGCCAGAGGGCGCCCAGCAGGACCCCGCTTTCTTCCACGTAGCGGGTCAGCTTGAGGATGCGGAACAGCCGCAGGATGCGCAGGATGCGTACCACCAGCAGGCTCTGGCTGCCGGGCACCAGCAGCGAAAGATAAGTCGGCAGGATCGACAGCAGGTCGATCACGCCCCAGATGCTCAGCGCGTAGCGCAGTGGTCGCCGGACGGTGGCCAGGCGCAGCAGGTACTCCAGCGTGAACAACAGGGTGAAACCCCATTCCAGCGCGTACAGCACGCGGGCGTGGCGTGCATGGAAGGCCGCCACGCTGTCCAGCATGATCACGCCCACGCTGGCCAGGATGGCGACCACCAGGACGAGGTCGAAGTTGCGCGCGGGCGGGGTGTCGTGGCGGTAGATGATGTCGAACCAGCGCCGCCGCCAGCCGTGTTCCGCCGCTGGATTGAGTTGTGGATCGGAGAACAGGCGCATCGTGGTTCCCGTCGCCCCTCGTGATGGCCGGCAGCGCGAGGGACATGAGCGTCGTTGCCGCGGTGCGGGCTGTCCTGCCGCCGCACATGCGCCACAATACCCCACTGTACCGTCGTTCCGGATCAAGCCTATGAGCAGCACGCCCACCGTCGACCTGCTGGCCAACGGCCAGCGCTACTACCTTCCGGTGTACCGTCCACGCGAACTGGTGCTGGAGCGCGGGCAGGGTGCACGCGTTTGGGACAGCGAAGGCCGCGAGTTCGTCGACCTGTCGGCCGGCATCGCCGTGTGCGGGCTGGGCCACAACGACCCGGACCTGGTCGCGGCGCTGACCGAGCAGGCCGGCAAGCTCTGGCATACCAGCAACGTCTTCTACAGCGAACCGCCGCTGCGACTGGCCGAGGAACTGGTCACCGCCTCGCGCTTCGCCGAACGGGTGTTCCTGTGCAATTCCGGCGCCGAAGCCAACGAGGCGGCGATCAAGCTGGTGCGCAAGTGGGCAGCCGCGCAGGGCCGCGCGCCGGACCAGCGCGTCATCGTGACCTTCCGTGGCAGTTTCCATGGGCGTACGCTGGCTACCGTCACCGCCACCGCGCAACCCAAATACCAGGAAGGCTACGAGCCGCTGCCGGCGGGTTTCCGTTACGTCGACTTCAACGACCTGACCCAGCTCGAAATCGCGATGTCCTGCGGCGACGTGGCCGCGGTGATGCTGGAGCCGGTGCAGGGCGAGGGCGGCGTGATGCCAGCGGCTTCCGGGTTCCTCAGCGCCGTGCGCGAACTGTGCGACCACCATGGCGCATTGCTGGTGCTGGACGAGATCCAGGCCGGCATGGGCCGCACCGGCACGCTGTTCGCGCATTGGCAGGATGGCGTGAAGCCGGACATCGTGACGCTGGCGAAGGCGCTGGGTGGCGGTTTCCCGGTTGGCGCGATGCTGGCCGGCCCGAAAGTGGCTGAAGTGATGCAGTTCGGCGCGCACGGCACGACCTTCGGCGGCAATCCGCTGGCCGCGGCGGTCGCGCGGGTAGCGCTGCGCAAACTCGCATCGCCGGCGATCGCCAACAACGTCGCGCGCCAGTCCGCCGCGCTGCGGAAAGGCCTGGACGAGATCAATGCCGAACTTGGCCTGTTCGCGCAGGTGCGCGGCCGCGGACTGATGCTCGGCGCCGTGCTGAAGCCGTCGCATGCCGGCCGCGCCGGCGAGGTGCTGGACCTGGCGGCGGCACAGGGACTGCTGCTGCTGCAGGCCGGCCCCGACGTGCTGCGTTTCGTGCCGGCCCTGAACATCACCGATGAGGAACTGGCCCAAGGCCTGAAGCGGCTCAAGGCGGCGCTGCGGATCTTCGCCGGCAAGTAGAAGCCAGGCGGTCGGTGGGAGCGACGTGAGTCGCGACACGCCCGCGCACGATCCGATCGCCAGGGACGGTGCTTACGGAGCAATGACGCTGCCGCCGGTTACCAGCCCGTCTGTGGACCGAACACGTAGCGTTTGAAGGCTTTCCCCAGCGACCGTGCATCGCTCACGGTCTCCGCATGCAGGCCGGCCTGCCGTGCGCCCTGCACGTTGGTGAACTTGTCATCGACGAACAGCGTGGTGCCGGCATCCCAGCCCAGCACCTCCAGCGCGCGCACGAAAGTTGACGGTTCGGGCTTGCGCATCCGCAGGCCACCGCTGCTGAGCACACGCCCGAGTCGCGCCGCCAGGGGGGCGACGATGCGCGGGATCGCGTCTTCCATCAACACGCCATTGTTGGTCAGCACCCCCAGCGCCAACGCGGGAGAGAGTGCGTCGATGCGCGCCATCACGTCGATATCCGCCGTGCTGCCCGCCATCCGCGAGGCGATCCATGCCTCCGCGTCGACTGCATGGCCGATGCCCTCCTCCAGCCTCTGGAGATAGGCGGCGGTATCGATGGCGCCGCTGTCGTACTTCGTTTCCAGCCCCGACACGAACAGCACCTCGCGCACGCGCTCATGCGGGCAACCTGCATGCGCGGCGAGGTGTGCGATCCGCACCTCGTGCCGGTAGTGGGCCAGGACGCCGTCGAAATCGAACAGCACCTGGTGGATGCGCGGCTTCATCCAGCCGCGACCACCTTGAAGGCCTCGCGGGCGGCGGCGATCGTCGCGTCGATGACCTCGGGCGTATGCGCGCTGGACATGAAGCCGGCCTCGAACGCCGACGGTGCCAGGTAGACGCCGCGCTCCAGCATCGCGTGGAAGAAGCGATTGAATGCCGCCGTGTCGCAGGCGACCGCCTGTGCATAGGTGTCGACCCGCTGGTCGGTGAAGAACAGGCCGAACATCGCGCCCACGCGGGTCGTGGTCAACGGAACGCCGGCCTCGCGTGCGGCGGCTTCCATGCCTTCGCACAGCGTCGCGGTCGCCGCAGCGAGACCATCGTGGAAACCTGGGGCCTGGATGAGCTCCAGCATCGCCAGCCCGGCGGCCATCGCCACCGGGTTGCCGCTCAGCGTGCCGGCCTGGTAGATCGGGCCCGCGGGCGCGATCTGCCGCATCAGGTCGCGGCGGCCACCGTAGGCACCCACCGGCATGCCGCCGCCGATGATCTTGCCGAAGGTGGTCAGGTCGGGCGTGATGCCGTAGTGCGCCTGCGCGCCGCCCAGCGCTACGCGGAAGCCGGTCATCACTTCGTCGAAGATCAGCAGCGCGCCGTGCTGCGTGCACAGGGCGCGCAGGTGCTGCAGGTAGCCTTCGCGCGGCGGCAGGCAGTTGGCGTTGCCGACCACGGGTTCGATGATCAGGCAGGCGATCTCGCCGCCGTACTGCTCGAACATCGCGGTGGCGCCGTCGAAATCGTTGTAGCTCAGCGTCAGCGTGAGCTCGCTCAGGCCGGCTGGCACGCCGGGCGAGGTCGGCACGCCCAGCGTCAGCATGCCGCTGCCGGCCTTCACCAGGAACGAGTCGCCGTGGCCGTGGTAGCAGCCTTCGAACTTGACGATGCGGTTGCGCCCGGTCGCGCCGCGCGCCAGGCGGATCGCCGACAGCGTGGCTTCGGTGCCGGAATTGACCATGCGCACCATTTCGCACGAAGGCACCAGCCGCGTGATCGTTTCGGCCATCGTCACCTCGGCCGGGCAGGGCGCGCCGAACGACAGGCCGTTCTGGATCGCCACCTGCACCGCGTCGCGCACGGCCGGATGGTTGTGGCCGACGATCATCGGACCCCACGAGCCCACGTAGTCGATGTAGCGGTTGCCATCCACGTCATGCAGCCAGGCGCCATCGGCGCGCTGCACGAAGAACGGTTCGCCGCCCACCGACTTGAACGCGCGCACCGGCGAATTGACGCCGCCGGGGAGAAGTTCCTGGGCGCGGGTGAACAGAGCGTGGGACTGGTCGTGGTTCATGGGGATTCCGGGAAGTAGGGGGTCGTCTTGTGGGAGCGACGCAAGTCGCGATGGAAGGGCCTTGATGCCTCATCGCGACTTGCGTCGCTCCCACACGAGCATCAGGTGCCGCCAAAGCCTTTTCGATAAGCCTGTGCGGCGGCGACGGGATCGGCGGCCTCGAACACACCGCCAATCACGGCGATCAGATCCGCACCGGCCGCGACCAGCGGACCCATATTGTCCGGGGTTATGCCGCCTATCGCCACCCGCGGCACCCCCAGCGACGCGGCCTGCGCCAGCAGGCCCGGCGTGGCGCGACGGGTGGTCTGCTTGCTGCGGGTGGAGAAGAAAGCACCGAATGCCACGTAGCTGGCGCCGCTGGCCACCGCCTGCTGCGCGCGCGCCAGGTCGTCGTAGCAGGAGGCCCCGACGATGGCCTGCGGGCCCAGCGCCGCGCGGGCGGCGGCGATGTCGCCATCGTCTTCGCCCAGGTGCACGCCTGCCGCACCGACCGCGCGCGCCAGCGCCACGTCGTCGTTGATGATCAGCGGGACGCCGGCGTCCGCGCACGCCGCCTGCAGGGCAGCGGCCTGCGCGTGGCGCAGGGCGTCGTCCGCGGTCTTCTGCCGGTACTGCAGCCAGGTCACGCCGGTGGCCAGCAGCGGCCGCACCCGGGCCAGCAGGCGGTCGGTATCGGGTTCGTCGGGCGTGATCAGATACAGGCCGCGCGGGGCGCCGATCAGCGGCGGGACGGGATTCATCGGCAAGCTTCCGGTGCGGGGGCGGGGATGGGACAATGCATGCCCCCTCGAACGTGCATTATCCGATGACCGACGCCACTGCCACCATCTTCCGCACCTGGATGTGCGTGGTCTGCGGGTTCATCTATGACGAAGCGGCCGGGTTGCCGGAGGAAGGCATCGCCCCGGGCACGCGCTGGGACGACATCCCCGACAGCTGGACCTGCCCCGACTGCGGCGTGGGCAAGGACGATTTCGAGATGGTGGTGCTGGACTGACGCGCCCGGGCCACCTGTCCTGGTGGGAGCGACGCGAGTCGCGACGGGTTGCCGTCAAACCGGTTCGTCAGTCCCCCTTCGGAAGATCGACTGCACGCTGGTGAGTGCTTCATGCGGGAGGCATGGCAGTCGCGACTCACGTCGCTCCCACACCCTCAGCCACGCATCAATGCATCCGCGGAGCGCGTGACGCGCTGATGTCCACCAGCTGCTCGCGCACGCTGGCCGCGTCGGCGGCATCCGGGGCGAGATGCAGGTAGCGGGCCAAGTCCTGGCGCGCGCCGGCCTGGTAATCCATCTTCAGGTAGGACAGGCCGCGGTCGCGCAGGGCATCGGGCTGGTCGGGCGACAGTTTCAGCACGCGGTCGGCGCTGCGCGCGGCGCGGTCCCATTCCTCGCGCTCAGCATACACACCGTGCAGGTTGCGCAGCGTGCGCACCAGGATGGCCCGGTTCGAGGCGGGGTTGAGGATGTGCAGCAGTGCGTTGTCGTCGGGGATGTCGCCCCCCAGGTGCGGCTTGGCGCGTTCGCGCAGCTCGTCAACGCCCAGCGGACGACCGCCATTGAACGGATCCATCACCAGCAGCCCGTCGTCCACCGGCAGGCGCACCAGGAAGTGGCCGGGGAAGGACACGCCATCCAGCGGCACCCCCAGCCGGCGGGCGACTTCCATCTGCACCATCGCCAGCGAGACGGGGTTGCCCAGGCGGCGCTCGAACACCTGGTTCATGTAGCTGTTGCGCGGGTCGTAGTACTCGTCGTGGTTGCCGGTATAGCCCAGCTCTTCGAAAAGATGGCGATTGATCGCCGCCATCTTCAACGGCCATGCGTCGATGCTGTCGATCTCGTGGCGCAGGTGTTCGGCATAGCTCTGCGCCAGCGTGTCGTACAGGTCGGGGTCGAGCCGGGGATACTCGTCGCGGGCGATCAGCAGCGAGGTTTCCAGCAGCGGCACGGTATCGTCGGCCAGGACGGCCAACGCATTCCAATCCGGCAATGTCAGTCGATCCCCCATGGCCCCAGAGTGCGGCCAATCGCCGCGACAATCAAGCGTCAGCGGACGGGTGGAATGCCCTTGCCGAAGGTCAGTTCGGCGCCCTCTTCCAGCTTGAGCCGGGCTGCTTCGCCGGCATTCAGTTCCAGCACGTAGCGGGCCGGCTGGTCACTGGGGTAGGAAGGGCAGTTGTTGCCGGCCGAGCAGGGCGGCACGCCGCGTTGCTGCGACACCAGTTTGCGGTCGTCGTCGAAGTACAGGATGTCCAGCGGAATGCGGGTGTTCTTCATCCAGTACGCCTGCGGCGACTCGCTTTCGTGGATGAACAGCATGCCGCTGCCGTCGGCCAGCGTGTCGCGGAACATCAGGCCGCGTGCACGCTCGGCGTCATCATCGGCGATCTCGACAGTGAAGCGCTCGCCGCCGATTTCCACCCACGGCCCGCTGGCGCTGGCACAGCCGCTCACCATCAGGGTCAGCGCGAAGAGGGTCAGGCGGGAAACGGGCATGTCGGCGTCCATCGCACGGGATGGCGCCTAGTGTATCGGCTGGTCGTGGCGGCGGGCACGCCCGGGGCACCGGTGTGCGGGATCACCTCACGCACGCAGCGCATGCAGGTAGGCCGCGATGCGCGCGGCAACGGTCGCGTGGTCGCGGTAGTAGGCGGCGTTGTCGGCCAGCGCGTGCCAGCGCTGCTGGTCGTGCAGCAGGTCGTGCAGCTGCGCGACCAGCCGCTGCATCAGGGCGACGTCAGGCAGACATCCACTGCCGACCCTGTCCTGCAGCAGGTCCAGCATCAGCAGGATGCCCTCCTGGCACTGGTCGGCCTGCTGGCGGGCATGCACCGTCAACAGGTCCAGCTGCGCCGGCGGCAACAGGGTGATGCCCGGGTCGGCCAGGCTGTTCTTCGCCACGCCCTGCAGAAGGATCAGTACCTGATCCAGCGCTCGCGGCGAGGCGGTCAGCGCATGCGGATCGGTAAGGGTCGGCCCGCTGTCCGCGGTGTCCGACTCGGTGACGGGGTGCAGCGGCATGGGCGTCTCCTTCGCATCCTTGCTTGCCGGTAAGGCGGCGCTGATGTCGCCGCCACCCGCAATGCGTTCCGTGATTCGACTATATGAACCCGAAACGTCCATGTCAATTCACTGATAATGTGAATCGAGAACCATGACGCGCGCTTACCTTCCCCGCATGAGCGATGAGCGCGAAAAATTCTCGCAACGATTGACGCAGGCCATGCAGCAGAGCGGTTATGAGCCGCGTCCGGCCGTCCTGTTCCGTCTGTTCAATGCGAAATACCGCGGCCGCTCGGTGAGCTTCCAGACCACGTCGCGCTGGCTGGGTGGGCGCGGCATTCCCGCGCAGGACAAGCTGCAGGTGCTGGCCGACCTGTTCGGCATCGAACCCCACGCCCTGCGTTTCGGCCTGCCGCACCGCTCGCGTGTGGCCGAACCGCGGACCCCCTGGCCAGCAGGCACGGGCAGCCGCGAACGCCACGTCATCGAAACCTTCCTGGCCCTGCCGCCGAAGCGGCGCGAGCTGGTGGCCGAACTGGTGAAGGCCCTGTCCGAGGGCTGAGCCCCCGGACGCACAGGGCCGTTACAGCACCGTCGGCGGATCGCCGCCGATGATCACCACGTCCGCGGGACGGCGGGCGAACAGGCCCACGCACACCACGCCGGGAATCTGGTTCAACTCGCGCTCCATCGCCACCGGGTCGGTGATCGACAGGTTGTGGATGTCGAGGATGACGTTGCCGTTGTCGGTGGTCACGCCATCGCGCCACACGGGCTGGCCGCCGGTCATCGCCAGGATCTCGCGCGCCACCAGGCTGCGCGCCATCGGGATCACTTCCACCGGCAGCGGGAACCTGCCCAGCACCGGCACCTGCTTGGCGGGGTCGACGATGCAGATGAACTGCCTGCTGGCCTCGGCGATGATCTTCTCGCGCGTCAGCGCCGCGCCGCCGCCCTTGATCAGGCATTTGCGCGGATCGCACTCATCGGCGCCGTCCACGTACAGCGACAGCGTGCCCGCATGGTTGAGGTCCATCACCTCGATGCCGTGCTGCTTCAGCCGCGCGGTGCTCTGGTCGGAGCTGGAGACCGTGGCCTTGATGCGGTGCCTGATGGTCGCCAGCGCATCGATGAAGTACGCCACGGTGGACCCCGTGCCGACGCCGACGATCATGCCGTCCTCGATGTAGTCGATGGCTTTTTCCGCGGCCAGGCGCTTGGCTTCGTTCTGCGACACGTGCTTATTCCAGGGAGAGAAGGAGTTTCCACTGCGCCGCCGTCACCGGCAGCACCGAGAGGCGGTTGCCGCGCTGGGTCAGCGCAAAGCCTTCGCCCAGGGCGTCGGCATGCTGCTTGATCTCGTCCAGCGCGATCGTGCGCTTTAGCTTGCGGTCGAACTTCACGTCCACCAGCGACCAGCGCGGTTCCTCGCGGGTGCTCTTGGGGTCGTAGTAATCCGACTTGGGATTGAACTGGGTGTCGTCCGGGTACGCCGCACTGGCCACGGTCGCCGTGCCGACGATGCCGGGCACCGTGCAGTTGGAGTGGTAGAACAGCACGCCGTCGCCGACCTGCATGCTGCGCATGAAGTTGCGTGCCTGGTAGTTGCGCACGCCGTTCCAGGGTTCCACGTTGACCTTCTTCAGGTCGTCGATGGAGAACGCGTCCGGTTCGGACTTCATCAGCCAGTAGCGCTTGCGGGCGGTCATTCGCGGGTTTCCAGCAGGGAGGGCAAGGGGATGCGGGTGGCGTGCTCGGTGCAGACGGCATCCAGCGGCACGTCCCAGGCCTGCGCGCCGACATCGTCCACGCGCTGCGCTTCGAAGCCCACGCCTACCAGGTGGGGCGGCGCCGACCGGTGCTGGCGGAAGGCCAGCGTGCGGTCGTACCAGCCGCCACCCATGCCCAGCCGGTGACCCTGCGCGTCGAACCCCACCAGCGGCACGACGATCAGCGACAGCGCATCCGCGGCAAGACCACTGCACGGATCCACGTCGGGCTCGGGAATGCCGTAGCGGTTGGTCACCAGGCCATCGCCGGCGCGCCAGGGCGCGAAGCGCAGCGTATTGTCGTCGGCCAGCACCGGCAGGCAATAGACGAGCCCCTGCGGCAACCGCAGCTGCCAGCTGTGCAGGCCGATCTCGCCATCCATCGCCCAGTAGCCGGCCACGTAGCCAGACGTGGGGAAGAACGGCAGTGCGAACACCTGCGCAGCCAGCGCATCCGCCGCCGCGATGCGTTCGGCGGCAGGAATGGCACGGCGGCGCACGCGGAGTTCACGGCGCAGGGCGTCGCGCTGGACCGTCATCGGGGAGAAGCAGAGGGAAGGGGCATGCCGTGAATTTTAAGGCATGCGGCCGGTCATTGCCGGCGCGAGGACGCGGAAGCGGCGCCAGTCGTGGCCCGGTGCGCTGGGTCCCCCGTGCGTCGGCTTCCTTTCGAAGTCATCCCGCCCAAGGGTGGGTGCAACAGGACCGGCTGGGCCACGGCTGATGCCGCTGCCGCGGAAAAAATACGTCCTCCGCCATGCACGATGTTCGCGAAACGACCTTGAACCCGGGGTTCAAGTGGGAAGGTTGGGCAACCATCGGGCTTTCCGCTGCGAGGCAGACTTGCACTCCCGGTAACCGTCACCATCCCGTGGTCGTAATTAAGGGACAAGGCGAATGTTTGCGCTCACTGTCGAGTACAGCAGAGGACGCAGGATCAGTATAGCGACTGAGGAAAAATTGCCTAGCCCGTTCGTCGGCAGGTTCAGTGCGCAGTCGGAAAACGCGGTTTTTACGGCGTGCCGAGCACACTGTCGAGCTTGCGGTGCAGATCCTGCAGCGTGCGCGCGACTTCGCGATCGCGCGCGTGCTGCTCGTCGCGAAGCTGCTGCAATTCGTGTGCCAGGTTGAGCGCCGCCAGCACGGCCACGCGGTCGACCGCGGCCATGCGGTTGCTGCCGCGTACTTCGCGCATGCGGCTGTCCAGCAGTTTCGCCGCCGCGATCAGGCTGGTGCGCTCGTCGGGGGCGACACCGACGGTGTATTCGCGGTCCAGCAGGTGGACGTTGACCGGTTCGGTGTTGCTCACGTGTGCTGCTCCAGGGATTTCAGGCGGGTGATCATGGCTTCCACCCGCGAACGCGCCTGCTCGTTCTTGGCCAGCAACTGCGAGCGCTCGCCCACCAGCTGTTCCTGCTGGTGGCGCAGGCTACGGTTCTCGTCGGCCAGGCGCTGGCAGCGGTCCGCGAGGTCCTGGATGCGCGCGCTGAGGCTGCGGAGCTGGTCGAGGAGTTCGGCGTTGTCCATGGCGGGCACGATAGGCATGCGCTTGGCGGGCGGTCAAGCGATTGGGGGTGTGGGAGAATTCAGGAAGCCACGCGGATGCCCGAGCCAGGGTAATACTCTCGGATGAACCGCAGGCACTGGTCGGCGCTGAGCGCCTGCGAGACCCAGTGGCCCTGCACCTCGTCGCAGCCGTGGTTGCGCAGGAACTCGTACTGGTCGTACGTCTCCACGCCCTCCGCCACCACCTTCAGCGCCAGCGACTGGCCCATGGTGATGATGGTGCTGGTGATGGCCTCGTCGTCGGTGTCGTGGGTCAGGTCGCTGATGAATTCGCGATCGATCTTCAGCGTGGTCAACGGCAGGCGCTTCAGGTACGCCAGCGACGAGTAGCCGGTGCCGAAGTCGTCGATGGCCAGCGAGATGCCCAGCCGGCGGCAGGCGCGCAGGGTGTCGGCGTTCTGTTCCGGGTTGGCCATGATCACGCTCTCGGTGAGCTCCAGCTCCAGCCGGTTGGCGGGGATGCGGGTCTCCTCCAGCGTCCGCGCGACCACCGTCTGCAGGTCGCCGCGTTGCAACTGGGTGGCGGACACGTTGACCGCCACGCAAAGTTCCTCCAGTCCGTCCTCGTGCCATTCGCGAAGGGTCAGGCAGGCTTCGCGCAGTGCCCACGCGCCCAGTTCCAGGATCATCCCGGACTCCTCGGCCAACGGGATGAACTGCGCAGGCGACACCATGCCGAATTCCTTGCTGTCCCAGCGCAGCAGGGCTTCGACGCCCGTCACCCGCTGGCGCGATATCGACAGGCGCGGCTGGAACACCAGCGACAGCTCGTTGCGATCGATGGCGCGCCGCAGCGCGCTGGCCAGGATGGCGCGGTGGCGGTTCTTCTCGTCCATCGACTCCGAATACACCTGGTAGGTGTGCCGGCCGATCGCCTTGGCCTGGTACATGGCCGTGTCTGCGTGCTTCAGCAGTTCGGTGGGCACCTGCGCATGTTCCGGATACAGGCTGATGCCGATCGAAGGCGACACCGCCAGCTCCAGCCGCTCGCCGAAGTTCAGCGGCGCACGGAAGGCGTGGATGATGCGCTGGGCCACTTCTTCGGCATCGGCCATGCCGCCGATGTCTTCCAGTACCACGGTGAACTCGTCGCCGCTCAGGCGCGCCACCGTGTGCTGCGTGCCCACGGTCTGCTGCACGCGCGCGGCCGCGGCGCGCAGGATGCGGTCGCCGGTGGCGTGGCCGAGGGAATCGTTGATGTCCTTGAAGCGGTCCAGGTCGATGAACAGCACGGCCACGTGCCCATGCTCGCGGCGCGCACGCACGATGGCGCGCGACAGGCGCTCGGACAGCAGCGACCGGTTCGGCAGGCTGGTCAGCGTGTCGTAGTTGGCCAGGTAACGCAGTTCCTGTTCGGCGCGCTTCTGCTCGGTGATGTCGGTGAGCACCTGCACGTACAGCGGTCGCTCGCCACTGGCATCCGGCACCACGTTGGTCTCGATGCGGCAGAGGATCTCCTCGCCATCCTTGCGCACCTTCCACACCTCGCCCGACCAGCGGCCGGTCTGGCGCAGTTCGCGGTTCATGCGTTCGAAGAAGGCTTCCTCGTGCTGGTCGCTGTCCAGCATGGTCATGGCATGGCCGATGACCTCTTCTTCCGCGTAGCCGGTGATGCGGGTGAAGGCGGGGTTGATGGTGACGAACTGGTGGCCCCAGTCCAGCACCGCGACGGCCTCGTTCATGCTGCGCATCACTTCGCCGGCGATGCGGTGCTCGTACTCGGCATGGCGGTTGGCGGTGATGTCGCGCGCGGTGCCGGCGATGCGGACGGGCCGGCCGTCGCCATCGCGTTCCACCACCCGGCCGCGCGCACGCACCCACACCCACGTGCCGTTGCCGTGCACGTCCATGCGGTGCTCCGACATGAACAGCGGCGCCTTGCCCTGCAGGTGCAGGCGCAGCCGCTCCATCACCAGCGGCAGGTCTTCCTCGTGGATGGTCGGCACTTCGCCCAGTCGCGTCAGCACGGTGATGTCGGCCGTCTGCACGGCATTCTCGTCCGCGCGCATCCGGTGCAGCTTGCGCTGCACCAGGTCGTAGTCCCAGAACTGTTCGCCCGAGGCCCACAGCGCCAGCTTCAGGCGTTCGTCGCGGCTGCGCAGCACTTCGCTGCGGGGCGGTTCCACCGCTGGGCGCTGCGCATCCATCCAGCCGAGCCACCACTGCCGCGTGGCAAGGGCAACCACGACCAGCAGCACGACCCCGGCCAGCAGCATGAGCGCCGGGCGGGACGACAGCGGTGAAGCCGTTGCCAGTAATGCAGCGACGAAAGGGTGGGGCATGGGGTGTTTGGCCATCTCGAGCCAAGGCGTTGGCGGAGTGTAGGCATGCGATTGCATGCACAACAAGCCGGGTCCGCGCTTTTCGTTGCTACACTTGAAGACCTGTCCGAATCCCCTGACGGATTGCGTTCCTCTATGTCCGAACTCCCCGATTTCGCCGACGTGACCCAGGCTTCCCGGCAGCTGGGCCTGGCCGTGGACACGCCGGAACTGCATGGCGCCCTGTGTGGCTGGCTGGCCGGCGGTGGCGCCAACGTGGCGGCCTGGCCCGCGCGCGTGCTGGCCGACGACCAGTTGCCCGAACCCGCGCCCGGCACGCCGCTGGACGACCTGCGGCTGGCCAGCGTGGCGCAGTTGGAAGACCGCAGTTTCGCCTTCGACCTGCTGCTGCCGGCCAGCAGCAGCTCGCTGGATGACCGTGCCGAAGCGCTGTTCGCCTGGTGCCGGGGATTCCTCGGCGGCTTCGGGTTGGCCGCCGGTGCCAATGCGCCGCTGTCGGAAGAGGGCCAGGAGGCCCTGCAGGACCTCGCGCGGCTGGCCAAGGCCACGCCGGAAAGCAGCGAGGACGAGGAAGACGAGGACGCCTTGGCCGAACTGGAAGAATTCGTCCGCGTCGCGGTCCTGCTGCTGCATGGTGACTGCGTGATGGGCCCCCGGCATCGCCGGAGCCTGAACTGATGAAGGCGGCGACCGGCATCAGCGCGGCGGAGTTCGCGCGCCGTCGCAAGCAATTGATGCGGATGGCCGGCGACGACGCCATCCTGGTGCTGCCGGCCGCGCCCGAGCGCATCCGCAGCCACGACACGCACTACCCGTACCGGCAGGATTCCGACTTCTGGTACCTCAGCGGCTTTCCCGAGCCGGACGCGGTGCTGGTGCTGGTGCCCGGCCGCAAGCATGGCGAAACCCTGCTGTTCTGCCGCGAGCGCGACCTCGAACGCGAAGGCTGGGACGGCCCGCGCGCCGGCCAGGAAGGCGCCGTCAACGACTACGGCATGGACGATGCCTACCCCATCGACGACCTGGACGAGATCCTGCCCGGCCTGCTGGAAGGGCGTTCGCGCGTCTACTACCACTTCGGCCGCGATGCCGACTTCGACCTCAAGCTGATCGGCTGGGTGCGCCATGTGCGCGCGCAGGTACGCCAGGGCGCACAACCGCCGCACGAATTCCTCGAACTCGGCCACCTGCTGCACGAGCTGCGCCTGTTCAAGTCGAAGGACGAACTGAAGCTGATGCGGCGTGCCGCCGACATCAGCGTGCAGGCGCACCTGGCGGCGTTCCGCGCGGCGCGGCCGGGCGTGCATGAATACGAACTGCAGGCGGAACTGGAGCGCGTGTTCCGCGCCAACGACGCCTGGCCCGCCTACGGCAGCATCGTCGGCGCCGGCCGCAATGCCTGTGTGCTGCACTACCGCGCCAACAACGCGCAGGCGCGCGATGGCGACCTGGTGCTGGTGGACGCCGGCGCCGAATTCCGCGGCTACGCGGCCGACATCACCCGCACCTTCCCGGTCAACGGCCGCTTCACCGCCGCCCAGCGTGCGCTGCACGACCTGGTCGGCCAGGCCCAGCGCGCGGCGCTGTCCTGCGCCCGCGTGGGCGTGCCGTACGAAGCCGGCCACGTGGCGGCGGTGGAAACACTGACCGAAGGCCTGCTCAGGCTCGGCCTGCTGAAGGGCAAGCTGGAAAAGCACCTCGCCGAGGGCACCTATCGCCGTTTCTACCGGCACAAGACCGGCCATTGGCTGGGCCTGGACGTTCACGACGTGGGCGACTACCGCATCGATGGCGAATCGCGCCTGCTGGAAGCGGGCATGGTGTTCACCATCGAGCCCGGCCTGTACGTCGGCCACGACGACGAGACCGTCGATCCGAAGTGGCGCGGCATCGGCATCCGCACCGAGGACGACGTGCTGGTCACCGACGGCGAGCCTGTGGTGCTGACCGACGCGCTGGCGCGCAGCGCCGACGAGATCGAAGCGGTGATGGCGGAGTAAGGGATACGCGGCCGCGAGGAAATTTTCCTCGCCGCCAAGCCTTCGAGCCTCGCCCGCGCACCTCGATGGTTCAACGCCGAGGCAAAAAGCCTCGCGCCCGGACCGGAACGGGTCGACCGCAAGGCAAAACACCTTGTCATCTCACCTCAAACCCCCGATGCCGAGGCATATCGCCTCGTCGTCTCACCTTTGAGGCTCGCGGCCGAGGCAATTTTCCTCGGCGTCAGCCCGGAATGCCTTGCGGTCGAGGAAAAAAGCCTCGCCATCGAGGCTCGATGCCCTGCGTGCGCCCCCGTCCGGGGCGGCTTCTCACCGTAGACGTGGCGGGGCAGGGGCCGTCCGGTAGGGCGGTGGCGGCGTGACCGCCGCGCGCCCAGCCCAAGGCCAAGTCTCAGCCCGCGATGCTCACGTCGCGAACCCACAGGCGTCGCCAACGCTCAACCTTCTCGTCGGGCGTCAGCGTCTGCGGCGAGGCGTCCACGGCGGGCGCGAATGCGTCACACGCGTCCAGGCAGCGGACGTTGACGGCCGCGTAGGTGCGGTCGTCCTCCTCGAACGCCACCGCCACCAGCACGCCGCAGTCGCCGCACAGCAGGAACTGCGCGGCCTGCGAGCCCTGGCGGTAGCGGCGCAGCCGGTCCGGGCGATGCGCGTGGATCACCAGGTGCGCCGCCGCGTCCGACACCCAGGCCGCGCCGTGCGCGCGGCAGAAGCCGCAATCGCAGGCACGCGGCGCGGTGGTACCAGGCATCAGCGAGGTGGAAAAAGCGAGGCTGATCGCGCCGCAGTGGCAGCCGCCTTCCAGCCGGGCACGGGCTGCGGTCATCGGCGTGGCTCAGCCGCCGCTCGAACGCCAGGCCGGCGGCGTTTCGTTGGTGACGTCTTCGGCGCGCGCCCGCGCGGCTTCCAGCGGCCGGATCTCCAACGCCAAGCCGAACGCCAGGCAGGGGTTCCCCGCGGCGATCCGCGCGGCGTCATCCAGCGAGTCGGCGACGATGAACCAGTAACCGCCCACCAGTTCCTTCGCCTCGGCGAACGGCCCGTCGGTGATGCCGTCGCGCGTGACCCGCTTGCCGCGCGTTTCCAGCCGGCTGCCAGGCTTCAGCACGCCATCGGCCAGGCCCTGCTCGTACCACGCGTAGAAACGATCAATGGCGTCCTGCACGTCCTGCGGCGAGGCGGTTTCGTCCCATTGGCCGCGGGAGATCAGGAGGTATTCGGACTTCGACATGGCGTACCACGTTGGGATGGGGTGGGCGCATCGTACTGCGCAGGGCAACGCTATGCATGACGCGGTGCGTGGAGGGGAAGTCCGCCGGAACTGCTCATCCGCATGGGTAATACGCGGAACCCAGCGCATTCCGCCCACGTCAGGTGTATACCTTTCGCGTGTCTGATTCGAAGGAGATGCAGCATGGAGCGATTCACCGGTGGTTGCCTGTGCGGCAACGTGCGGGTCGTGGCGTCGGGGCGCCCGTATCGCGTCGGACTCTGTCACTGCCTGGACTGCCGCAAGCACCACGGGGCGCTGTTCCACGCATCGGCGATTTTCCCGCGTGATGCGGTGACGGTGGAAGGCGAGACGCGCGACTACGCCGGACGTTTCTTCTGTCCCCGCTGCGGCTCGTCGGTGTTCGGCTGCAGTGGAGACGAATTCGAACTCAACCTCGGATCCCTGGATGCCCCCGACCAGCTGACGCCCACCTACGAGCTGTGGACGATCCGTCGCGAGTCCTGGCTGCCCTCGTTCCCGCTCGCGAAGCGATATGCGGGTGATCGTGATGCGGGGAGTCGGTTCGAGGAGTAGGGCGTTCAAGACGCGCGGACGACACCTGTTCGATGGGTGTACCGACTCCGCCGCCGAACATCACGTGGAGCTCAGTGTGTCCTGCGGATATGGATCGGCATCAACTGATCCTCTATCGGATCCAGCAGTATCTCGGGGAAGTATTCGATAATGGCGTCCGCCATGTCCGCCATGTCCGCCTGTGCCGCCGGGTCGACAGCGGGCAACGCAAATGCAGCCGCGCGCGCCTCCGCACTTTCCCACTGCGCATAGGCATACCAGAGCCCGTCGTTGCCGCGATGGAGTCGGGAACCCAGTCCGCCCCGTTCGGTACGGATGAGCATCGTCAGCCTGGACCAGGCGGCGATGTACTGGGCTTCCTTGTCAGGATGCACGCGTGCGCGATAGATCACGCAGAATCCCAGGTCGCTACTCATGCCGGACATCCTTGATGCGAATGTGGTCTCTTCGCCACTGAACAGAATCTACCCTTTAAGCAGCTTCGGGACGAGTGAGCTGTCAAGCCGCGACCTGAGAAGCAGTGCCGCCCCGAAACACGCAACCAGCAATGCAACAAGAACGTGATGCATGCGCAGGTGTCGTCGGATGGCAATGTGGTCCGGGTCCGACAGCTCATTGGCGGCAGGTATCTTTCGCATGCGGAAGAGGTTGAGGATGATCCCGATGGGAGAGCCCCCGAAGCGGGTATTCTCAAGATCCGGACTGTGCAATCGCTGCAAAGCTACAGCCTTGCGGATCCTTCGCGCCAGCAGCCAGTCGCTCCCCATGACGGCAATGAACAGGGTCATAAGCAGGCAGTACATCGACCTCATCAACGCTCCTGTCGACCTGATGGCTGAACTATGCGGAGTTGCGAGGCGAGGTAGGCTCGAGTGAGGTTCTACGCCCCCCGCTCGTGAACCATAAGTTGCTCACGGGAATAAACAGCAGTACCAGAGCGACAACGTTGAATGCTGCCATCAGCCATCCCAGCGCATCAGCGTCCCCAGCGCGACCAAGAGTGGCCAGAAGGCTAAGCGCGCCGAGTGTCCTGTATGCAGCCCGTGCCCAGTACTTACCCAGGAGAATCATGGCCAGAAGAAAGGCGAGCAGCGAATAGACGATTACCAGTGCGCTGTAGGGCATCCACAAGGGCACACCGAGAGTATGGGAAAGCAAAACCATGTGCCAAAGCCCAACTGCATGCGTCGCTAGTAGCATCGTCAGTGAGAGGAGCACGGGTTTTGGGGTGTTGATTGGCATTGATCTCCCTCATCAGGCCGAACGCATGCATCAGGTCTGGCCGCCAAGCCGCCGTGGCTTGAATGAGTCGCCCGGCGCGCCTCTAACCAGCGCTACGGTAGATGAAGACGCCTGCGGCGACGACATCATAACTGGGATCTCCGTTGCGACCTGGTATGAACGTTGATGCCGGGTCAAGGATGAAAACACCCTGCTGCTCAACAAAGAACTCGTATGTGCAGATGTAGACGCCTTGATGATTGCGGTAAACGCGCTTTGGTTTGAGGTGGGCCACAACCTCAGGCCAGCGGGATTCAGGAATGTCTCCCTCGGGGTGCGCGAGAAGGACGGCACTCGCCGCGATCAGGCGCTTGGATTGATCGCGGGAAATGGATGGCGTGCAACCGAGCATGGTCGCCATGAGGGCTACGATGCAGAGCTGATGTAAGCGTGTCATGGCGCCCAATGCCTGAATTGTGGGGATCCACGTAACGGGTTCCAGTTGAACGAACTGTCAGGGGCCAATCTTTACGACTGACTCACGAACCCCATCCTCCGGTGGACCGTAGCGCTTCTTTACTACAGCGCCTTTCATGAAGGTCGCAGACTCAAGTGCCGGTCGCACTGTCTCGAAGAGCTTGTCTGCATCTGGGCCATACATATACAAATAGCCGTCACTGCCATCTGTGGCTATCTCATTACCATCGAACTCTCCGACCCCTGCCGAAGAGATCGTCCGTTCTAGCTTTTCCTCCAGCGCGAACAGGGGCTGCAGATCAGTTGATCCATAGTTGAAATGGATAATGACAGCGTGTTCTGCACTGTCGCTCATCGACGTTCCTTGGCAGGAGGTAGAGAGGAATGTGCCCAGCAACATGAGTACAACCGAGAAACGGCGATTCATCTCTTGCCCCCTAACGCCTTCTAGCCCGCACCCCGAGCGCCGCCCGATTCTGTAATCGCCCGCCTCTCCCGTCAAACCGCCACGACGGCATTGCCGCAGGGCAGCTTGCCGGCAGCGCGCGCGCAGGCTAGCGTCTGCTCACCAACGGAAGGGGATTCACGGACATGCGGAACGTCGTCAGGGGGTGCATCGCGGCCGGGGCCGTGTGGATGGCGGCGGCCTACGGAAGCGAGCCCGTGGCGCCGCCCGAAACGCCGCCGGAAGTACTGGAAACATTGCTGGATCGCGAGGCGCCCGCGGCCGGACGCGATGCCGCCATGCAGCAGCTGGTCACGCATGCGCAGGCGGGCGACGGCTATTCCGCGTTCTACCTGGGCGTGCTGTACCGGCATGGCATGGATCACCCCGCGCGACGGGTGGAGCGCGACGCGGAAACCGCGCGCTTCTGGCTGGAGAAATGCGTGGCGTCCGCGCGCTGCCCGCTGATCGCACTGGCATCGCTGGCCGAACTGGAACTGGCCGCCGGTAACGCCAAGCCCGCCATGCAGTGGGCGCAGGCATGGGTGGTGCTGGACCGCGAAATGGAAAACCGTACGCGCGGTACCCAGCCCCATCGCAACACCGCCGATGCGCCGTACCGCAACACGGCCTACCACGCCTATCTGATCAGCCGCTGCTACAAGGCCATGCCCAAGGGAGGCGACCAGGAAGCGGTGGGACGCGGCTGGTTCGACGAGCTGCGCAAGGCGCGCGGCACCGAGTTGGACCGCATGCTGTTCACGCAGCTGGACGGGCATGGCAGCAAGGCGGTGTGGGGCACGACGCAGCTCGAGATCGCCGCCGAGAACCAGCGAGAGAAGATCATCGCGCCCGATGCCCGCATCCCCCTGGGACCATCGTTCGCCTTCTTCCTGTATCGCGCCAATCCGGAAGGCGGGCGTGGCGAGGTGGTGACGATGATCGAAGGCCTGCCCACGCCGGCCGCTGCGCGGGGCCTGGAGGCACAGGCGCGCAGCGTGCGCATGAAGCCTTACCCGCTGCCGGAAGACGGACGACGCGCCTACGCCTTGCTGCCCATCAGTTACGACGACGGCAGCTACACCCTGGTGCCGTCACGCTGAGGCGAGACGGCAGCCGGTTCAACCCGCTTCGGCGAAGGCCGGGCGTGTCAGGTTGTCGGCATCGCCGGTGGTGCACATCACTTCGTCCTCGATCCGGATGCCACCGTACGGACGGAACGCCTCCACGCGCGCCCAGTCCACGCTGGCGGCGTGGCCGTTCTTCTTCACCTCGTCCAGCAGCAGGTCGATGAAGTACAGGCCCGGCTCGATGGTGACGACCATGCCCGGTTCCAGCACGCGGGTCATGCGCAGGTAGGGGTGGCCGGCCGGGCGTTCGATGCGGCCGCCGCGGTCGGTAGCCGCGAAGCCCGCCACGTCGTGCACCTGCAGGCCGATGGGATGGCCCAGGCCATGCGGGAAGAAGGCCGCGCTGACGCCGCTGGCGACGGCGGCCTCCGGCGACACCGTGATCACGCCGAAGTCCTTCAGGATGCCCATCAGGGTGAGGTGCGCATCCACGTGCAGCTGCCTGTAATCCACGCCGCCGCGCACGCCGGCGCACATCGCCTGCTGCGCGGCATCCACCGCATCGATCATCGCCTGGAACTCGCTGCCGGTGTCGTAGGCGTAGGTGCGGGTGATGTCGCTGGCGTAGCCGTGGAAGCTCGCGCCGGCGTCGATCAGGAAGCTGCGCAGCGGATCCGGTGCGGTGCGCTGCAGCTCGGTGTAGTGCAGCACGGCGGCGTGTTCGTTCAAGCCGATGATGTTGTTGTACGGCAGTTCGTTGGCGTCCTGCCCGACGGCGGCGCAGTAGGCCATGTGGATGCCGAACTCGCTCTGGCCGGCGCGGAAGGCGGCTTCGGCCGCGCGATGGCCGCGCACGGCCAGGCGCTGCGCCTGCCGCATCAGGGTGATCTCGTACGGCGTCTTGTAGGAGCGCTGGTACTCCAGGTACTGGATGACCGGCTCGGGATTGTTCGGCGCGTAGTCACCCAGTGCGCTCTGCGACTCGCCGAGGATGGCGCTGCGCGCGGCGGGCGGCAGCAGGGCGAGGGCTTCATCGGGCTTGCGGATGATGTGGATGTCGAAGTGGTCCACCCACCAGCCGCTGGGTGCGTCCGGCACCACGTGCCAGTAATCGAACGGCTGATAGAAGATCACCTTCGGCCGTTGGCCCGGCGTGTATACCAGCCAGCTGTACGGCACGCGTGTCAGCGGCAGCCAGGCCTTGAACTGCGGGTTGACCGCGTACGGGTAATCGCGGTCATCGAATACCTGCCAGTGCTGCGTGCCGCTGGGCACCACCAGATGGTCGAAGCCGCCGCGCGCCAGGGCTTCGTCCGCGCGCCGCTTCATCGTCGCCAAGTGGTCGGCGTACAGCGGGACGAGTTCGGTGCTGGGGGAGGCGGGGGCGTTCATGGCGGCGGCTCGTGCGAAAGAGCCGCCATTTTGCCGTATTCGACGCACGGAGGGCCGCGGCCCGGGTTGGCGCGTGGCCGTGCCTTATTCGGCCTCTGGCCCGGCGTTGACCCAGCGCCGCAGCAGTTCCAGGGGTTCGCGGTCGATGGTCAGGAAGCGCAGGCCGGCGAACGACTGCCCCGGCGTGTTGGCCTGCGCGGACCACAGCAGGTGGGCGCCCACGTCGATGGGGATGTCCTGGCCGCGGTCGTCGCGCAGGTGGAAGCGCAGCTGGTACAGCGCATCCTCCTGCACCGGCGCGGTGGCGACCAGCAGCATGCCGGACTCGGACACGTTGCCCAGGCGACCGATGGCCTGTTCGGTCATCAGGTCGAACACGGTGACCGGCTTGGGCACGTTGCGGCGACGCGCGCGGCGGAACTCACGGATCATGCGGCGTCTCCCGCGGGGGTATCGCCACGCTTGCCGGTCAGGCTGCGCAGGGCGTTGAGGGTGGCATTCCAGGCGCGGTCGATCAGGCGGCCGCGGTCCTCGGTGACGACCTGCGCCTGGCCCTTGGCCATCAGGTGCGCCAGCGTGTCGAGCGAGTGTTCGCCGACGCGCTGTCCACGCTGGTTGACGAACAGGGCATTGCCGGTGACCGGGCTGAACCACGACAGGCGCTGGCGCTGCACGTCGCCCTGCTGGTTGCGGGTGAACTCGAACCAGGTGCCGAACGGCAGCGTGCGCAGGTAGTCGTAGCACTCCTGTTCCTGCGGCGTGCGCGCCTCGACGATCTTCTTCTTGGCCTCGGCCTTGTCGCCCAGGCGGGTGCGCGCCTTCAGGCGTGCGGTCAGTTCGGTGCGCGAGGTGGTCTCGTCGTCTTCCGAGCTGGACAGGCGGCGCGCGATGGCGGCGGCTTCATCCTCGTGATAGCCCACCTGCACCAGCGATTTTTCCACCTTGCCCGCCAGCTCCGGATTCGGTGGGGCGTTCTCGGCGGTGGTGGCGGCGACGATCTCCAGCGTGGTCTGCAGCTGCTCGGCCCATTCGCCCGACGACTCGCCGTTGCGCAGCAGGGTGAGCGTGAGCACATCGGCCCAAGCCTGGTTGAGCAGCGCCTGCACGAACTTCTGCGGCTGCTGCTCGCGCAACGCGTCCTGCAGGGTATCGGCGGCGCGCTGCTTGGCGACTTCCAGCCGGTCCTTGCCACGCGCGGCCTCCACGTGCCGGCGCTCGGCCAGTTCGGCCTTGCGCGCCAGCGCCTGCAGGTGCTTCTGCACGTCCTGGTTGGCTTCTTCGAAGACGGTCTCGTCGCCTTCGTACTTCTCCACCACGGTCTCGACTGCGTTGTGCAGTTTCTGCACCAGCTGCGGGTCCACATCTTCTTCGCCCAGCCAGGTGGCGCCGGACTCGGCCACGGTGTTCAGCAGGTCGCGGGCGGGGTGCTGGGCGCGCAGGAAGAAGTTGCGGTCGCGCAGCGCGGCCTGCACGACGGGCACCTGCAGGCGCACCAGCATGTCGGCCGCGGGTGCGTCGTGCTGCACTTCGCGTTCGATTTCGTTGTACAGCAGGTCGAGCAGTTCGAACGTGTCCGAGTCGGCGCTGGCCAGCGAGGCGTTCGGGCCATGCTGGGCGCGCACGCGCTCGAGCAGTTGCTGCTGCAGGTCCTGCACGGTGCGTCGCCGCTGGTCCGGTGCGCGTGCGGGCAAGGGCGCCGCCTGCAGGGATTGCAGGGTGTTCAGTACGTCGGGCGTGGGCAGCAGGCGCCGCATGGGGGCGGCCGCGTGCTGGCCGGGCGCAGCCACCGATCCGTCTGCGGGGGCGCCGCCGGCACTGCCGCCGCCGGAGGTTGCGGCGTCGCCGCCGGTATCGCCGCCGGGCACCAGGCCCGGGCCGTGGCCGGCCTGCGCCCGTGCATCGGCTTCCAGGCCACCGCGTCGGATCGACAGCAGCTTCTGCAGGACTTCGAACGAACCGGCGAGGTCCTCCGGCGTCGCGGGGGGCGTGCCGGCGTCCGCGGCGGATCCTGGCGTGGCAGGGGCGGTGCCGCTGCCTGTTCCGCCGCCCGTGCCGGCGGGGCCCATGCCGCCATCGCCCGCATGCGCGGTCGGTGCATGGGCGGTGCCGGTCATGGCGCTGGCCACGGCGTTCAACTGCTCGGGGGTCAGGGTGGCCCAGTTGGAAGCGGGGGCCTGTCCCTGCCACCCCGTCATCGGGCGTGCACCGCTGCTGCGCTCGTCGGACGGGCTGCGGCGGATGGCATCGGTGGCGCGGATGCGACGCGGCGTGTAGACCAGCCCGGGCAGGATGCCTTCGCGCGACAGGAACTGGTTCACCGTGCCGGCCCACTCGGTGTAGTTCTGCAGCACCTTCACGTCGAAGGTGCGGTAAAGGATGAGCTGTGCGTCCAGCGCCACTTCCAGCGTGAGCGCGGCGTCCTTCAGCACATGGCACAGGCGGTTGGGACCCAGCGGCAGGGTTTCCGGTTCGAAGGCCGGGGTGCCGGCCAGCACGCCGAAGCGTTGCCCCAGCATCAACATCTGCGCATTGGCGCGCGTCTCGTGGCGGCGGGCCACTTCGCGCAGCACGATTTCCTGGTCCATCACCGCGTCTTCCACCAGCGTCAGCGTCTGGTAATCCATGCGCGCGGGCGCCTGTTGCTGCGCGGCGTCGCGTGGCGAACGCAACGCGGCCAGTTCGGCCTCCAGGCCGAACATGTAATGCGGGATCAGCTCGCCCCGGTTCTTCTGCAGGGCGCGCAGGTTGACGAAGTGCTCGGCCTGGCGGTTGTTGTTGCGGGCCTGCTCGGCCTGCTTGAACAGCTGCTGCTCGAATTCCACCAGCATGCCGTTGAGCGCGGCGATGAAGTCGACCGAGATGTGGTCGAACAGGTTCTGCAGCACGCGGCGCACGCGGGGAGGCAGCGGGGCCGACGCGATGGTGGTCGGCGCGGCGGCAGGCAAAGGCGGTCGTGTCGCTGGCATCGGTGGCAGTGGCTCCCCTGTTACCGAATCATTATCACACCCCGGGCAACTTACAAACCGCCGGGTTGCGGCCAGGTGACGGCGCTGCGGCAGCCGTGCCGGATCAGGCGGTCAGGAAAAGCTCGACCACGTCGTTGGTGAAGCGCCGGCCCAGCGCGGTCGGGACCACATGGGTGGGGCCGACGGTCAGCCAGCCGCGCTGCCCTGCCACCGCCAGGCGGTCCGCGATCGCCTCCAGCGGCAAGCCGGTCCGCGCGGGGAAATCGGCCAGGGCGAAGCCTTCGTGCAGGCGCAGCGCGTTCAGCATGAACTCGAACGGGCGGCGCTCCGGGGTGATGTCGTCGTCGCCCCCGATGGCCTGCGGCGTGCCCGCCTGCGCCAGGTAGCTGGTCGGGTGCTTGACCTTCCAGCGCCGCAGGATCTGCTGGCTCGCGCCCAGCGTGATCTTGCCGTGCGCGCCGGCGCCGATGCCCAGGTAGTCGCCGAAGCGCCAGTAATTGAGATTGTGCGCGCACTGCCTGCCAGGCCGCGCGTAGGCGCTGACCTCGTAGTGCCCGTAGCCGGCATCGGCCAGCAGCGCCTGGCAGTGCTCCTGCATGTCCCATGCATGGTCCTCGTCGGGAATGCCTTTCGGCGGCCGGGCGAAGAAGATGGTGTTCGGCTCCAGGGTCAGCTGGTAGTGCGACACGTGCGTTGGCTGCAAGGCGAATGCACGTTGCAGGTCGTGTTCGGCCATCGCCAGCGTCTGCCCCGGCAGCGCGTACATCAGGTCGAGGTTGAAATTGTCGAAACCGGCATCCTGCGCCAGCTTCACCGCGTGCTCGGCTTCGCGGCTGTCATGGATGCGGCCGAGCTTCTTCAGGCTTTCGTCGTCGAAGCTCTGGATGCCGAAGCTGATGCGGTTCACGCCGGCGGCGCGGTAGTGTTCGAAGCGGCCGTGTTCGGCGGTGCCGGGGTTGGTCTCCAGCGTGATCTCCAGGCCCGGCGCAAAGCGCAGCCGCGCGCTGGCGGCCTGCAGGAAGCGGTCGATGGCCTCCGGCGGGAACAGGCTGGGCGTGCCGCCGCCGAAGAACACGCTGTGCACGGTGCGCCCCCACACCAGCGGCAGGTCCTGGTCCAGGTCGCGCAGCAGGGCGTCGATGTAGTCGTCGAAAGGCAGCGCGCCCTTGCCCTGGTGCGAATTGAAATCGCAGTACGGGCACTTGCGCACGCACCAGGGCAGATGCACGTACAGCGCGAGGGGCGGGGGAATCAGCATGGACTATGCGCGGGTGAGCAGGCGCTGTTTCAGGCTGGCCAGCGCCTTGCCGCGGTGGCTGATGCGGTTCTTGTCGTCCAGCGGCATCTCCGCGGCGGACTGGCCGCGCTGCGGGTCGAAGAATACCGGGTCGTAGCCGTGTCCGCCGTCGCCCTGGCGCGCATGCAGGATGCGGCCGCGCCACTCGCCTTCGACGATCAGCGGCTGCGGGTCGTTGGCGTGGTGCAGCAGCACCAGGACACAGTAGAAGTGCGCGCTGCGCGCGTCGTCGGGCACGTCCCGCAACGCATCCAGCAACTTGTCGATGTTGCGGCCGGCATTGCCGTGCTCGCCCGCATAGCGCGCGGAATAAAGCCCCGGCGCGCCGTTCAGGGCATCCACGCAGATGCCGGAGTCGTCGGCCAGGGCCGGCAGGCCGGTCATCTGGCAAGCGTGGCGGGCCTTGATCAGCGCGTTCTCGACGAAAGTGGTGCCGGTTTCGTCGGCGTCTTCCACGCCCAGGTCGGACTGGGCGATCAGTTCGATGCCGCTGTCGGCCAGCAGGCTGCGCAGTTCTTCCAGCTTGCCGTGGTTGGAGGAGGCGAGGACGAGCTTCACGCGGGTATCCCTAGCGGGGTCAGGAGGAGAGTTGCAGCAGGTCCCAGCGGTTGCCGTAGGCATCGCGGAACACGGCCACCGTGGCATAGCTTTCCTCGCGCGGCGTTTCGAGGAATTCCACGCCCTGTGCGGTCATCCGCGCATGGTCGCGCCAGAAGTCATCGGTCTGCAGGAAAAAGCCGACGCGCCCGCCGGTCTGGTCGCCGATGCGCGCGCGTTGTTCGTCGGTGCTGGCCTGCGCCAGCAGCAGGCAGGTTTCGGTGCTGCCGGGCGGCGCCACCCGGACCCAGCGCTTGCCGCCGCCGTGGTCGGCATCCTCGCGCAGCTCGAAACCCAGCGCCCCGCAGTAGTGCGCGATGGCGCGGTCATAGTCGTCGACGACGATGGTGATCAGGCTGAGGGTCTGCTGCATGTCGGCATTCGAGTGAGGCGGTTGTGGGAGCGACGTCAGTCGCGATTGGCCTACCGGTAGAGCTTCATCGCGACTGACGTCGCTCCCATAAAGGGGAGGTCAGCCCGCCAGTGCCGCCCGCTGCGCCGCGAACAGTTCGCCGATGCCTTTCTCGCCCAGCGCGAGCAGGGCATCCAGTTCGTCGCGGCGGAACGCATGGCCTTCGGCCGTGCCCTGCAGCTCGATGAAACCGCCGCCGTCGTTCATCACCAGGTTCATGTCGGTATCGCAGTCGCTGTCCTCGGCATAGTCCAGGTCCAGCACCGGCACGCCGCGGTAGATGCCGACCGACACCGCGGCCACCGCGCCATGGATCGGATCGCGCTTGATCTCGTTGCGCGACTTCAGCCAGTTCACCGCGTCCACCAGCGCCACGTAGGCGCCGGTGATGGCGGCGGTGCGGGTGCCGCCGTCGGCCTGCAGTACGTCGCAGTCCAGGGTGATGGTGCGCTCGCCCAGTGCGCCGCGGTCCACGCAGGCACGCAGCGTGCGGCCGATCAGGCGCTGGATCTCCAGCGTGCGCCCGCCCTGCTTGCCGCGTGATGCCTCACGGTCGCTGCGGGTATGGGTGGAGCGCGGCAGCATGCCGTATTCGGCGGTCACCCAGCCTTCGCCCTTGCCGCGCAGGAAGCCCGGCACCTTGTTTTCCACCGTCGCGGTGCACAGCACGCGCGTATGGCCGAAGCTGACCAGTACCGAGCCTTCGGCATGGCGGGTGTAGTTGCGCAGGATGCTGACCTCGCGCATCTGCTCGGGCGGGCGGCCGCTGGGGCGTGAAAAGGACATGGGCGGCTCCGTGAGTGGGGGCGGGAGTTTAGCAGTACCGCGCCGTCCGCCCCGGTGTGGCAGGCCGGCGCGGGCGGCGGGTGCTGCTAACATGCGCCGCTCCCTTGATCCGACGGAACGCCCGATGATCCGCAGCATGACGGCCTTCGCCACCGCCGAGCGCACCACCGAAGGCGGCACGCTGGGCGTGGAACTGCGCGCGGTCAACCACCGCTTCCTGGAAATGGGCGTGCGGCTGCCGGACGAGCTGCGGGTACTGGAGCCGGCCCTGCGCGAACGCATCGCCACCCGCGTTTCACGCGGCAAGCTCGATTTCACCCTGCGCCTGCGCGCGCCGGAAGGCGAGGGCGCCCTGCAGTTGAACACCCAGCGGGTCGCCCAGCTGTCCGAGCTGGCGCAGGACCTGTCGGCGCGCCTGCCCAACCTGCGCACCGAACTGACCGACCTGCTGCAGTTCCCCGGCGTGCTGCAGGGCAAGGGCGTCGACCAGGAAAAGCTGCAGGCCGAGGCAATGGCACTGGTGGACACCGTGCTGGCGCAGTTCGTCGCCGCGCGCGAGCGCGAAGGCGGCAAGCTGGCGACGGCCATCCTGGAGCGCGTGGACGGCATCGCCGCGCTGGCGGCCGAAGCCCGCACGCTGATCCCGCTGATCCGTGCCGGCCAGCGGCAGAAACTGGAACTGCGCATGGCCGACATCGCCCAGGGCGCGGATCCCGGCCGCATGGAGCAGGAGCTGGTGCTCTGGCTGCAGAAACTCGACGTGGACGAGGAACTGGACCGGCTGGACAGCCACATCAAGGAAATCCGGCGCGTGTTCACCCAGAAGGAACCGCAGGGCCGCCGCTTGGACTTCCTGCTGCAGGAGTTCAACCGCGAAGCCAATACGCTGGGCTCCAAGTCGGTCGACATCCGCACCACCAACATCGCGGTGGAACTGAAGGTGCTGATCGACCAGATCCGCGAGCAGGCGCAGAACATCGAATAACCGTGACTGGAAATTCGTGATGGGTGATTCGAACGGGCGGCTTCCCAGCCGTTACGGAATGGCAGGCGGCACCGCTACTAGAGCGCAATGATGACCCAGCAGACTTTCAACGAACGCGATTCAGCTACCACGGATCACGAATCACGAATCGCCGATCCGGCGCAGCGGGGAACGCTCTACATCGTCGCCGCGCCCTCCGGCGCGGGCAAGAGCAGCATCGTCAACGCCGTGCTGGCGCGCGATGCCGACATCGCGCTGTCCATCTCGTTCACGTCGCGCGCGGCACGCCCCGGCGAACGCCATGCGCAGCACTACCACTTCATCAGCGCCGACGAGTTCAAGGCGATGATCCGTGCCGGCGACTTCTTCGAGTACGCCGAAGTGCATGGCGACTGGAAGGGCACCGCGCGCCAGTCGGTCGAGCCGCAGCTGGAAGCCGGCAAGGACGTCCTGCTGGAGATCGACTGGCAGGGCGCCCGCCAGGTGCGCCAGAAGGTGCCCGATGCGGTCAGCGTGTTCATCCTGCCGCCGTCGCGCGACGCGCTCGAGCAGCGCATGCGCGCGCGGGGACAGGACAGCGAGGAGGTCATCCAGCGCCGGCTGGCGGCCGCCCGCGAGGAGATGTCGCACTACGGCGAGTTCGACTACGTCATCGTCAACGACGTGTTCGACGACGCCGTGGCCCAGATGCATGCCATCTTCACTGCCAGCCGCCTGCGCCGCGAAGCCCAGGACGTGCGCCATGCCGACCTGATCGCGGCCCTGCTGGCGGAATGATCCGGGAAAGCGGCAACCGGGCCGCCCTGGATCATGCTCGGCGGGTTCGCGCCGAGGCCTGAAGGTCTTTACGCCTGCCAGGACTGCGCCAACTCATTGATTCTAAAGAAAAGGCTTGCATTGGCGGGCCCCGCTGCCTACAATCGCCGCCCCTTTCCCCATTCACTGGGCGGCCACCAGGTCGCCGGGAGCCCGCATGGCCCGCATCACCGTTGAAGATTGCCTGGAAGTCGTCGATAACCGTTTCGACCTGGTCACGATGGCAGCCAAGCGCGCCCGCCAGCTGGCGAACGGCGTGGAGCCGACCATCGACAACAGCGAGTCGCAGGACAAGCCGACCGTGCTGGCGCTGCGTGAAATCGCCGCCCGCCGCATCGACAACGACCTGATCGACCGCGTCGAGAAGGCTGAACGCGAGCGCGCCGAGCGCGAAGCGCTGGAATGGGCCGCCGCGGAAGTGGTCGCCGACGACGACCTGTCCAAGGGCGACGACTGAGCATCAGCGTCGACTGACGTTTCCATCGAAACGGACGATCACGGAAAGCCCGCGCAAGCGGGCTTTTCGCGTTCCGGAGGTTTGCCGTTCCCGCGTGACTGGCATAGGCTGGCGGCATGAACCCAGGCCGCACCGCCAAGGCACTCCGCAGCCCCGCTTCGTCGCGCGACGAAACGGTGCCGGACTACGTCGCGCAGTTCGAGAAGACCGCGCGCTACCTGCCGAAGGAACAGCTGCCCCTGCTGCGCCGTGCCTGGGAAGTCGGTGCCGCCGCGCACGCGGGCCAGACGCGGAAGTCGGGTGAGCCCTACATCACCCATCCGGTGGCGGTGGCCGGCGTGCTGGCGGAACTGGGCATGGATGCCGAAACGCTGATGGCGGCCATCCTGCACGACACCATCGAAGACACGCCGCTGACCGGCGCCGAGATCGCCGCGGAGTTCGGCGAGTCGGTCGCCGAACTGGTCGAAGGCGTCACCAAGCTGGACAAGCTGAAGTTCCGCGACCGCCAGGAAGCGGCGGCGGAAAGCTTCCGCAAGATGCTGCTGGCCATGTCGCGCGACCTTCGCGTGATCATGATCAAGCTGGCCGATCGCCTGCACAACATGCGTACGCTGGGCGCGCAGAGCGCCGAAGCACGCCAGCGCATCGCCCGCGAGACGCTGGAGATCTATGCGCCCATCGCGCAGCGGCTGGGCATGAACCTGGTGAAGTCCGAGCTGCAGGACCTGGGCTTCCGCGCACTGCACCCGTGGCGGCATGCAGTCATCGACAAGCACATCCGCAGCCAGCCCGTGGTCCGCCGCGAGTCGATGGCGCAGATCGAGGCGCACCTGTCGCAGCGCTTGGCCAAGGAGGGCATCGAGCACCGCCTGGTCAGCCGCATCAAGACGCCCTGGAGCATCTACAACAAGATGCGCGGCGAAGGTAAGAGCTTTGATCGCGTCATGGACGTGTTCGGCTTCCGCGTGGTGGTCGACTCGGTGCCGGCCTGCTACCACGCACTGGGCGCCGTGCATGCGCAGTACAAGCCGCTGGACGGGCGTTTCCGCGACTTCATCGCCATCCCCAAGGCCAACGGTTACCAGTCGCTGCACACCGTGCTTTTCGGCCCGTATGGTTCGCCCATCGAGGTGCAGATCCGCACCACCGAAATGGACCTGATCGCCGAGCGCGGCATCGCCGCGCACTGGACCTACAAGTACGGCACCGATTCGCCGAACAGCGCGCAGAACCGCGCGCATGCCTGGATCGTCGAGCTGATCGACAACCAGCGTGCGGCCGGCTCTTCGCTGGAGTTCCTGGAAAACGTCAAGGTCGACCTGTTCCCGGACGAGGTCTACCTGTTCACGCCGAAGGGCAAGATCCTTTCACTGCCGCGCAATTCCACCGCGCTCGATTTCGCGTATGCGGTGCACACCGACGTGGGCAACCAGGCGGTGGCCTCGCGCGTGGACAAGAAGCTGGTGCCGCTGCGCACCAAGCTCAGCAGTGGCCAGAGCGTGGAGATCATCACCGCGAAGTCCGCATTGCCCAAGCCGCAGTGGCTCGAGTTCGTGGTCACCAGCAAGGCGCGCACCGCGATCCGCCACCAGCTGAAACAGCTGGAGCACGAGGACGCCGTGCAACTGGGCCATCGCATGCTGGACCGCGCGCTGGAAGACCTGGACAGCTCGCTGGAACGCCTGCCGCAGCAGCGGCTGGATGCGTTCCTGGCCGAACACCGCTACCCGCGACTGGAGGCGTTCCTGGCCGACGTGGCGCTGGGCAACTGGATGCCGGCGCAGGCGGCGCAGGCGCTGACCGCGTTCGCCGAACTGCGCAGCGGCGGCCATTCGCGCCATTCGCAGGAAAAGATCCTCATCAAGGGCACCGAGCGTGGCGTGGTCAGCTTCGCCAACTGCTGCCAGCCGATTCCCGGCGACGAGATCATGGGGTACCACACGGCCGGCAAGGGCATCGTGGTGCACCGGCTGGACTGCCCCAACGTCACCGAGTTCCGCAAGTCGCCCGAGCGCTGGGTGCCGATCGCCTGGGATGCCAGTGTCAGCGGCGACTACGACGCATCGCTGCTCATCGACGTGGAGAACCGCCCCGGCGTGCTGGCGCAGGTCGCCGCCGCGGTGGCCAAGAGCCAGTCCAACATCGAACGCGTCGAATATCTGGAGCGCGACATCAATGTCGCGGTGCTGCGTTTCTCCATCCAGGTGCGCGACCGCAACCACCTGGCGGAAGTGATGCGCCGACTGCGGCGCCTGAACGTGGTGCATGGCGTCAGGCGGCAGTGATTTCTGATGGGTGATGGGTGATTCGACATAACTGTGCCCTTGCACGCCGATCCGGATCCCAAAATCCCGCAAGGTCACCCATCAACCATTACGAATCTACCCATCACCAATCACCCATCACCCATCACCATGACCAAACAGATCATCCACACCGACCAGGCCCCGGCCGCGATCGGTCCGTACTCGCAGGCCGTGCGCGCAGGCAACACCGTGTACTTCTCCGGGCAGATCCCGCTGGATCCGGTGACGGGCAGCCTGGTGGAAGGCGACATCGCCGTGCAGGCCCGTCGCGCGTTCGACAATCTCAAGGCGGTGGCGGAAGCCGCAGGCGGCTCGCTCGACCGGATCGTGCGGCTGGGCCTTTACCTGACCGATCTGTCGCAGTTCGCGGCGGTCAATGCGGTGATGCAGGAATACTTCGCGGCGCCGTATCCCGCGCGCTCCACCATCGAGGTGTCCGGCCTGCCCAAGGGCGCGGCGTTCGAAGTCGATGCGGTGATGGTGCTGGACTGAGCCCGACGCTCAGGCGATCCGCGCGCGGGCTTCGCTGGGTGTGTGCCCGGTCCAGCGCTTGAAGGCGCGACGGAACTCGCGCACGTCGTTGAAGCCGATCTGGCTGCCGATCCACGCGATGGTGAGGTCCGGGTCCTGCAGCAGGTCCAGCGCACGCTCGGTGCGGATGCGGTCATGCACGGCGCTGAAACTGGTCTCTTCTTCGGACAGCTGGCGGCGCAGCGTGCGCTCGCTGAGGTGCAGCGCGGCGGCGATCTCGGTCATCTGAGGATTGCCTGGCAGGCGCGAGCGCAACTGACGCTCCACCGCCGCCGTGGTTTCCCCGCGCAGCGACATGGCGGCCAGCTGCGCGCGGCACAGCGCCAGCGCCTGGCGGGACGTGACCGGGTTGTAGCTGGAGAACGGCAGCTCCAGCCAGCGGCGATCCACCGTCATCGCATGCTGCGGCTGGTTGAAGCGGACTTCGCAGTGGAACAGTTCCTCATACCGTGCCGAATAGGCCGGTGGCGCGTAACCCAGGTCCAGGCGCAGCGGATTGAAATCCGGGCCGGCCAGCTCGCGGGCGAGCATCAGGACGCTCGAAAACATTTCCTCGCACAGGAACGGCAGCAGGTCCGAGGCCTCGTCCGGCGCGGTGGCGATGACGGCGATGGCGCCATCGTGGCGTTCGTCCAGCGACAGGTCCATCAGCGGCCCGAGGTTGCGCTGGTACTCCAGGCCGATCTGCACGGCGTCACCGAACGTGGGCGCGGTTTTCATGGCGAGCCCGAGCAGGCCGAAGTTGCCCCCGTTCTGCTTGCCGCCCATCGCCAGTCCCACGCCCTCGACCGGCAGGGTGGGCAGGGCGCGGCGGATCACCTCGCTGGCCTGGCGGTACGACACGCGCACCAGCGGGTCGTGGATCTCCTGCACGTTCAGGCGCATGCCGGCGAACCAGCCCTCGCAGTTCACCCCCAGTTCGCCGGCCAGCAGCACCAGGCCGCACAGCATGTTGGTGGGAAGGTTGGCGACTGACAGGCGTTGGCCCCCTTCCGTGCCAGGTTTCCAACGCATCGAAGCCCTCCAGCTTGTCCGCTTTGCCCCCCTTAGTATGCCGCTCCTGCCCTCCGCGTAAAGCGCAGCAGCGCACGAGACTGCACGCTGTATTCGCAGGCGTATGGGGAGAGGGATTCATGCAGCGCAGCATTGTTGCCTTTGCGGTCGCGGCCGCGCTCGGCGTGGTCGCCCCGGGGTGCAAGCCGACGGCACCGGAGTCCGCCGCGGTCCCGGCAGGGGAAGCGGGCTTCGCGGCCTCGTTCCAGGAACGCCTGCTGGATGCGAAGCCCGGCGATGTCATCGAGATCCCCGCGGGCCGGCACAGTTTCGACCGCAGCCTGACGCTGCGCGCCGACGGCGTGACCCTCCGCGGCGCCGGCATGGACAAGAGCGTGCTGAGCTTCAAGGGACAGAAAGCGGGTGCGGAAGGACTGCTGGTCAACGGCGACAACTTCACCATCGAGAACCTCACCATCGAGGACTCGAAGGGCGACGGCCTGAAGATCAGCGAATCGTCCAACATCACCGTGCGCGGCGTGAAGGTGCAGTGGACCGGCGGACCCAGCACCAAGAACGGCGCGTACGGCATCTACCCGGTGCTGACGAAGAACGTGCTGATCGAGGACACCGTCGCCATCGGCGCATCGGATGCGGGCATCTACGTGGGCCAGTCCGACGGCGTCATCGTGCGGCGCAGCCGCGCCGAGCAGAACGTGGCCGGCATCGAGGTGGAGAACACCATCAACGCGGATGTCTACGACAACGTCGCCACCGGCAACACCGGCGGCATCCTGGTCTTCAACATGCCGGGCCTGTCGCAGCAGGGCGGCAACATCCGCGTCTACGACAACAAGGTGATCGCCAACAACCACGCCAACTTCGGTGCCAAGGGCACGCCGGTGGCCAGCGTGCCGGCAGGGTCGGGCATCGTCATCAACTCCAACGACGACATCGAGATCTTCGGCAACGAGATCCGCGACAACGCCACCGCCAACATCATCGTCTCCAGCGTGTATTCCACCGGCTACAAGGACAGCAGCGCATCGCCGAACTTCGATCCGTACCCGGAGCGCATCCACATCCACGGCAACACGCTGTCCGGCGGTGGCGATTCGCCCGACGGCTTCGACCTGAAGGCGTTGAAGGTGGCGATGTACGGCCTGCGCGGGAACTTCCCCGATGTGCTGTGGGATGGCTACTACAACAAGGACCGCGTGGTGGACGGCAAGCCAACCGGCCCACAGATCTGCCTGCGCGATGTCAACGGCGTCATCAACGCCGATGGACCGGGCGGCTACAAGAACCCGGGCAAGGATATGAAGCCGTACGATTGCACGTTGCCGCGCCTGCCCGCCGTCGATCTGAAGCGAGGCTGAGGCCGGGCATGCGGCGCTGGATATCGCGTGCGTGGTTCGCCGGATGGCTGGCACTGGCGTTGGCAGGGTGTGGTTCCCGCGACGTGCGGTTCATCAGCGAAGGGCAGCCCGCCACGTTGGGCGAGTGGCAGCTGCTGCGCGTGGAAGACGGCAGGCTGCGCCTGAACGATGGCGTGGTGCCCTACGATCTCAACACGCCGTTGTTCAGCGACTACGCGCACAAGCTGCGCACGGTGTGGATGCCAGCCGGCACCGCGGCCTCCTACCAGCCTGAGCACAGCTTCGACTTTCCTGTCGGCACCATCCTCAGCAAGACGTTCTATTACCCGCTGCCGCCAGGAGAAACGTGGGATGGCCGGTCGGTCGCCCGCACGCCGCCGGCGCAATCGTCGCTGCAAGGTGAATCACTGGACCTGTCCACGGTGCGGCTGATCGAAACGCGACTGCTGGTGCATCGCGCGGAAGGCTGGGTGGCGCTGCCGTATGTCTGGAACGCGTCGCAGACCGAGGCCACGCTGAAGCGGGCCGGGGACCTGGCCACGCTGGAACTTGTGGATGCCGCAGGTGAGCGCGAGACCGCCAGCTACCAGGTGCCTGACCAGAACCAGTGCGGTGGCTGCCACATCACCGACAACAAGTCCCGCAAGCTGCTGCCGATCGGCCCGAAGGCGCGCAACCTCAATCGCGATTTCGACTATGCCGCCGGCCGCGCGAACCAGCTCGAGCACCTGGCCCGCATCGGTTATCTGGTCGGCGCGCCGCCATTGTCGCAAGCGCCACGCAGCGTGGATGCGGCCGATGCCGGACACGCCAGCCTCGAGCAACGTGCGCGCGCCTACCTGGACGTCAACTGCGGCCATTGCCATAGCGCCACCGGCCCCGCGATCACGTCCGGCCTGTGGCTCGATTCCGGTACGCAGGACCGCCTGAAGCTTGGCTTCTGCAAGCAACCCATCGCGGCCGGCAAGGGCACCGGCAACCGGCGCTACGACATCGTGCCCGGTGATGCCGGGGCGTCCATCTTCGATTTCCGCATGGACAGCACGGACCCGTCGGTGATGATGCCGGAAGTGGGGCGTTCGGTCGTCCATCGCGAAGGCGTGGCGCTGATCCGCGCCTGGATCAACGCGCAGTCGGGTCGCTGCGATGGGGATGCAGCCCCGTCCATCAAACAACCGCCGGCGCCCTGACGCCGGTTCCGCACGATGCTTCTCGGGAGGAAGTGATGAAAGTGATGCAACGGAATCTGGTGGTCGGGCTTCGCCATGCGCTGTTCGGCTGTGTCGTGCTGGGGAGCAGTGGCGTGGCATTCGCGCAACAGGCCGCGCCAGCGCGCGATGCTTCGGACGCGGCCACCACGCTGGACACCATTACCGTCACCGCGCAGAGCCGTGAACAGGAACTGCAGGACGTACCGATCGCGCTGCAGGTGCTCAACGACCAGATCATCAGCGACGTCACCGCCGAGGACATGGGCGACCTGGACAGCTTCGTGCCCGGCCTGCAGATCAACAGCGTGCAGCCGACGCAACCGTCCATCGCCTTGCGCGGCATCAGCACCGACGACTTCGGCATCGGCACTGATCCCGCCGTGGGCGTATTCATCGATGGCGTCTACACCGGTCGCAGCGGGGGCATCCTGTTGCCGCTGACCGATGTGGAGCGCATCGAGGTACTGAAGGGGCCACAAGGCACGCTGTTCGGCCGCAACACCGCAGCCGGCGCGGTATCGATCATCACCAAGCGGCCCACCAACGAGACCGAGGCGGCGGTGAAGCTGAGGCTGGGCAACGAAGGCAAGCAGTACGTCGAAGCGATGGCGAACATCCCGGTGGGCGAGCGCTCCGCGCTGCGCCTCAACGGCATGTTCAACACCAGCGATGGCTGGCTGGATGACGGTGCGACCGGGCAGGACCTCGGTGGCGACAACGTGTGGGCGACGCGCGCGGCCTGGCAGGTGGGCCTGGGCGACAACACCACCGCGCTGCTCAGCTGGGACCACGAGAGCCTGGACCAGCAGGGTCGTCCCACCACCGGCATCGTGCCGTTGCCGCCGAGCCCCGGCACGCCGGTCGCCCCCGCCGACCCGGCCACCTACCTCGATCCACGCGATATCGGCACGTTCAACGATACCGTCGACAACGCCGAGTGGCGCACGTTCGATGGCGTCACGCTGATCATCGACCATGCATTCGGCTGGGGCACGCTGACCTCGACCACCGCCTGGCGTCAGTTCGATTCGCTCAACCGGGTGGAAGAGGACGGCACCAACCGGCCCAACCTGTATCTCTCTTCCACCAACAGCGAATCCAACGAGAACAAGTACCAGGAGTTCAAGTTCAGTGGCAGCGCCGGTCGGCTCGACTGGCTCGCCGGCGTGAGCTACTACGAGGAAGAGGCCAGCCAGACCAGCGAGGTCGACACCACCAGCACGGCCGTCGATACCGCGGTGGCCAACCTGGGCCTGGCGCCCACGCCGGATGGCACGCTGTTCGGTTACTTCTCGCAGGTGCTGGCGGCCAACGGCATTCCGTTGACCCTGCTGGATCACCGCTGGAACGAGTCCTTCCACAATACGTTGAAGACCAAGGCCTTCGCCGGCTTCGGCGACGTCATCTGGCACGTCAACGACAAGCTCAACGTCACCGTCGGCCTGCGCTACACGCGCGACGAGAAGGACTTCAGCTGGTTCAACGACCTGCGCAGCGCACCGACCCTGGACGCGACCCTGGACGTGCTGGATGCGGCGGGCTTCTTCGCGCTGGCCGGCGTGCCGCGGGAATTCTTCGTCTTCGACCTGGCCTTCATCGATCCGCCGGCGATGATGAACAAGGGCATCACCAACCGTGCCAGCGATTCGTGGAGCGACTGGAGCCCGCGCTTCGTCGTCGACTACCACTTCACCGACGGGCTGATGGGCTTCGCGTCGCTGGCCAAGGGTTACAAGGCGGGCGGCTTCAATGCGCTGCAGATCGGCAGCGAGTTCGACAACGAGGACGTGTGGAATGCCGAGATCGGCATCAAGCACGCATTGCCCGAGGCGCGACTGGCGTACAACCTGTCGCTGTACCACTACCGCTACGACAACCGCCAGTCGATCCGGCTGGACAACACCACGGCGATCCCGCGCTTCGTGGTGGACACCGGAGACGTGGAAGCCACCGGCGTCGATTTCGACCTGCGCTGGCAGGTCAGCGATGCGTTCGGCATGGACTTCAACGCCGCCTGGATCGATGCGAAGTACAAGGACTACAGCGTCGTCACCGGTGCGGGCACCCTTGACCTGGATGGCGAACCCACCGGTGAACCGAGCTGGTCGGCCGCCATTGGCGGCCACTACACCTGGCAGCTGGGCGAGAAGGGTGACCTCCGGCTGGCGCTGCGGCATGCGTATCGCGGCGCCTGCCGCGCCAACGCGTACAACCTGGGGTCGGGCGACTGCGCGGATTTCCCCGCGTTCTCGACCGGCGAATCGCAGAACCGCACCGACGTGAAGCTGGGCTGGACATCGGCCGGCGGACACTGGAGCTGGGCGGTCTACGGCAACAACGTGTTCGACGAGCAATACGTCACCCAGTTGAACGTTTACGGTCGCGAGGCATTCGGCACGGTGGGCGCGGTGGTCAGCGAGCCGCGCACGTACGGCATGGAAGTGAGCCTGAAGTTCTGAGGCGGCCGTCGGGTGGAATGACCATGGCATGATGGGGGCGAAACCCCGGCGTCGGACGGCGCCGGGGTTTTTGTTTTCGCCCATTGCCGGCATGCTTGTCGCATGCCCGTGCGTCGCGACACCGCTTCCGTCGAACTTTCCTCCGAGCCCTTGAGCCGCCTGCCGGGCGTGGGGCCGCGCGTGGCCGAGAAGCTGGCCGTGCGCGGCCTGCTGACCGTGCAGGATCTGTGGCTGCACCTTCCCCTTCGATACGAGGACCGCACCGCGATCACGCCGATCCGCCTGCTGCAACCCGGCGTGCCGGCGCAGGTGGAGGGCAGGGTGGAGGCGGTGGAGCGCGGCTTCCGTTATCGGCCGGTGCTGCGCGTGGCGGTCGGGGATGATTCCCGCGGCTCGCTGGTGCTGCGGTTCTTCCACTTCCGCGCGGCCCAGGTGGCCCAGTTCGCCGTGGGCGCGCGCATCCGCTGCTACGGCACGCCCAAGCCGGGCCAGAACGGCCTGGAAATCATCCATCCCAGTTATCGCGTGCTCGGTGATGACGACGAGATGGCGCTGGGCGATGCCCTCGACCCGGTCTATCCGGCGGTGGAAGGCATCGGTCCCGCAGCGCTTCGCAAGCTCATCGGCCTTGCGCTGGACAAGCTGCCCGACGACGCGGCGCTGGAGCTGCTGCCGCCCGGGCTGCTCGCGGGCCTTGGCCTGCCCTCGCTGCGGCAGGCCCTGCTGACGATGCATCGCCCGCCGCGCGACGCCGACGTGGCGGCGCTGGCGTTGGGAACGCATCCCGCGCAGCGCCGGCTGGCCATCGAGGAACTGCTCGCCCATCACCTCAGCCTGCGTCGCCAGCGCCTGGCCATGCGCCGCCACGGCGCACCGCCGTTGGCAGGCAAGGGCAAGCTGGCGACCGCACTGCAGAAATCCCTGCCCTTCACGCTGACCGGCGCGCAGCAGCGCGTCTATGCGCAGATCCGCGAAGACCTGAAGCAACCCTCGCCGATGCTGAGGCTGGTGCAGGGCGACGTGGGCAGCGGCAAGACGGTCGTCGCCGCGCTGGCCGCCATGCTGGCGGTCGAAGCCGGCAAGCAGGTGGCGCTGGCGGCACCCACCGAACTGCTGGCCGAGCAGCACCTGGCCAACCTGCGCGGGTGGCTGGAGCCGCTGGGCGTGCGCGTGGCCTGGCTGGCCGGCAAGGTCACCGGCAAGGCGCGCACCACGGTGCTGGCGGACGTGGCGAGCGGACAGGCGCAGGTGGTCGTGGGCACGCATGCGTTGATGCAGGAAGCCGTGACCTTCCGCGACCTGGGCCTGGCCATCGTCGACGAACAGCACCGCTTCGGCGTGCACCAGCGCCTGGCGCTGCGCGACAAGGGTGCGGACCGGGACCGCGTGCCGCACCAGCTGGTGATGACGGCGACACCGATACCGCGCACGCTGGCGATGGCGGCGTATGCCGACCTGGATGTGTCCGCCATCGACGAACTCCCCCCGGGCCGTACCCCGGTGCAGACCGTGGCGCTGAGCGCGGAGCGCCGGCCGGAACTGGTGGAGCGCATCCGCGCCGCGTGCGCGGAGGGCCGGCAGGCCTATTGGGTGTGCACGCTGATCGACGACAGCGACGAAGTGGTTGCGCAGGCCGCGCAGACCACGTTCGACACGCTGTCCGCGTCGTTGCCGGAACTGCGCATCGCGCTGGTGCACGGGCGCATGAAGGCCGCCGACAAGCAGGCCACCATGCGCCGCTTCAAGCAGGGCGAGATCGACCTGCTGGTGGCGACGACGGTCATCGAGGTGGGCGTCGACGTGCCCAACGCCTCGCTGATGATCATCGAGAACGCCGAGCGCCTTGGCCTGGCGCAGCTCCACCAGTTGCGTGGCCGCGTGGGCCGTGGCGCCACCGCATCCAGCTGCGTGCTGATGTACCAGCCGCCCTTGTCGATGATGGCCAAGCACCGGTTGGCGACGATGCGGCAGACCAACGACGGATTCGTCATCGCCGAAAAGGATCTGGAACTGCGCGGGCCGGGCGAACTGCTCGGCACGCGGCAGACGGGCCTGGCCGCGTTCCGCGTGGCCGACCTGGCGCGTGACGCCGGCCTGCTGCCGCAGGTGCATGCGCTGGCCGAGCAGTTGCTGGCAGAGGACGAAGCCACCGCTGACCGCGTGATCGCGCGTTGGGTGGGCGGCGCGGCGCGGTACGCCTCGGCGTGACCGTGGCCGTACGCTTCCATGCGGGTTCGGCCAGTGCCAGACTCGGCAGCCAGACGACGAAGAGAAGAAGATGACGGACAAGATTCCCCTGCTGATCGACACCGATCCGGGCGTCGATGATGCGCTGGCGTTGCTGATGGCGTTCAACGATCCCCGCCACGAGATCGTCGGCCTGACCATTGCCGCCGGCAACGTGGGCCTGCAGCACACGGTGCGCAATGCCCTGAAGCTGTGCGAAGTCGCGGGGCGCGCTGACATTCCCGTGTTCGCCGGCGCGCCTGCACCCTTGCTGCATCCGTCGCCGGACGCGGGCTACGTGCATGGGCAGGACGGTTTCGGCGATGTCGGCTTCCCGCCCGCCGCACGCCAGGCCGAAACCGAGCACGCGGCGCTCGCGATCCTGCGCTTGTCGCACCAGCATGCCGGGCAACTCGTGCTGGTCGCGCTCGGGCCGCTGACCAACATCGCCCTGGCGCTGAAGCTGGACCCAACGCTGCCGCAGCGCGTGGCCCGCTTCGTGGTGATGGGGGGCGCGGTGACATGCCACGGCAACATCACGCCAGCGGCGGAGTTCAATTTCTATTTCGACCCGGAAGCGGCACACCTGGTGCTCGAGGCCTTCGAGCGTTACGACCTGGTGGACTGGGAAGCCACCATCGCCCATGGCCTCCACCACGAGCGCGTGGCGGACTGGCTGAAGGCCGATTCGGACCGTGCCCGGTTCTACGACCGCATTTCCGAGAAAACGCGGCTGTGGTCCGCCGACCGCCGGGGCGACCATTGGTACGCGGCCGATGCCCTGGCGATGGCCTTCGTGCTGGCCCCGGAGGGGGCGCTGGAGCTGGCCGAGCGTCCGCTGGCCGTCGAGCTGCAGGGTGTCCACGCCCGCGGCGCCTCCGTGGTGGACTGGCGGCGGGAAGGGGGCCGGCCGGACAAGGCCAACATCCTGCTGAAGTACGACCAGGCCGGCTTCGAGCGCCTGATCCAGGCCGCGCTCGCCGCGACCTGAGCCCAGGCGTCCGGCCGGGTTGCGCCGGCCGGCGCCTGAGGGCTACAATGCCGCTCTTCCATTCCCGCTACACGGTGTTACCGCCATGAAGGCCGACATCCATCCCCAGTACCGCGAAGTCGTCTTCCACGACGTGACCTCCGATTTCAAGATCCTGACCCGCTCCACGCTGGGCGCGAAGGAAACGACGAAGTGGGAAGACGGCAACGAATACCCGCTGATCAAGGTCGAAATCTCCTCGGCTTCGCACCCGTTCTACACGGGCAAGCACAAGGTCATCGACACCAGCGGTCGCATCGACAAGTTCCAGAAGCGCTACGCGCGCTGACGGATTCGTCGTGTCGCCTGACGGCCGCGCCTGGTGCGCGGCCGTTTGCGTTTCCGTCATTCCGCGCTGGATTCCCGTGGCGTCCCGCATGCCGGGAAATGCTTGCGGCGCGGGCCGTGCGCCTTATTCTTTGGTCTGACTTTGGTCCGCTTTTGAGCGACGGCTCCAAGGGCGGTGTGCGATAATTGGGGTTATCCAAGGTTCACTCCCTGGACATCCGTCACACGCCGACCGGGCAACCGGCCGGTGCATCCCCACGAAGGAGCGCACACTGTGTCCGAACTTGACCAGGTCACGCTGAATGCAGGCGACAAATCCGTCGTCCTGCCAGTCCTGAAGCCCACGCTTGGCAACGATTGCGTCGATGTTTCCAAGCTGACCAGGGAAACCGGCCTTTTCACCTACGATTCCGGCTTTACCGCCACCGCCAGCTGCAAGTCCGCCATCACCTACATCGACGGCGACAACGGCGTGCTGCTGTACCGCGGTTACCCGATCGAGCAACTGGCCAAGCACTCCAGCTTCCTGGAAGTGGCCTACCTGCTGATGAACGGCGAACTGCCGACCACGGCCGAATTCGAGAAGTTCGACCACGAAGTCACGCATCACACGATGATGCATGAGTCGCTGAAGAACTTCCTGCACGGGTTCCATTACGACGCGCACCCGATGGCCATGCTGGCCGGCACGGTCGCTTCGCTGTCCGCGTTCTACCACGACACGCTGGACCTGGAAGACCCCGAGCAGCGCCGCCTGGCCGCCATCCGCCTGATCGCGAAGGTGCCGACGATCGCCGCCGCCGCCTACCGCTATTCCATCGGCTGGCCGATCCGCTACCCGCGCAACAACCTGGGTTACGTGGACCGCTTCCTGCACATGATGTTCGAGGTGCCCAGCGAACCGCTGGAGATGAACCCGGTCGTCGCCAAGGCGCTGGACCTGTTGTTCATCCTGCACGCCGACCATGAGCAGAACGCGTCGACCTCGACCGTGCGCCTGGTGGGATCCACGGGTGCCAACCCGTACGCCTCGGTGGCCGCCGGCATCACCGCGCTGTGGGGCCCTGCCCATGGCGGCGCCAACGAAGCCGTGCTGAAGATGCTGGAAGAGATCGGCACGCCCGACAAGGTCGATGCCGCCGTGGCCAAGGCCAAGGACAAGGAATCCGGCTTCCGCCTGATGGGCTTCGGCCATCGCGTCTACAAGAACTTCGACCCGCGCGCCAAGATCATCCGCGAGATGACCCACAAGGTGCTGGGCGAGCTGGGCGTGAACGATCCGCTGCTGGAAGTGGCGATGAAGCTGGAAGAGGCGGCCTTGAAGGACGACTACTTCATCCAGCGCAAGCTGTACCCCAACGTCGATTTCTACAGCGGCATCATCTACAAGGCGCTGAAGATCCCGACCGAGATGTTCACCGTGATGTTCGCCATCGGCCGTACCGCCGGCTGGGTGTCGCACTGGCTGGAGCAGCAGGTCGATCCCGAAGCGAAGATCGGCCGTCCGCGCCAGATCTACACGGGTTATGACGTGCGCGACTACAAGGCACAGGACCAGCGCTGATCCGCTGCTGGTTCGCTGGTTCCAACAGAAGGCCCCTCGCGGGGCCTTCTGCTTTTACGGGGCGGGTCAGAACGCGTCGGCGGACATCAACAGCGGTACCCGCGTCGACAGCCCGTGCAGCGCGATCTGGTGGATGGGCTGGCTGACGGTGGTCGTGCAGTCGGCCAGCACGCCGACCTGGTATTTCTCCGCTGCCTTCGAGATGGCGGTATGGGTGACGCAGTTCTGGGTCATCATGCCGGCGACCAGCAGCCGCTGCACGCCGTGGCGGGACAACAGGGCTTCGAGCGCGGTCTGGTGGAAAGCGTCGGCGAACTGCTTGACGACCACCGGCGCCTCCGGCGCGGCCGCCAGGATGCGGGGATGGATCTTTACTCCCCCGGTGCCCGCGATGAAGAATGCGCCGTCACCCTCCGGCGACTGCGATACATGCTGGATGTGCACGACCAGCATGTCGCGCTGCTGGGCAAGGGCAATGGCGTCCACCGTCGCGTCGATGACGGGCGCGGTGTTCCACAGGGGGAACCTGCCATCGGGCAGGTAGTCGTTCTGCAGGTCGATCAGGAGCAGGGCGGTTTTCATGGGGCGATAATGGCCAGCGAGGGGAGCGACCATCCTGGACGTATCGCCGTCCGGGTGTAATTGCATCCTGAAAGCATTGCAGCGCTCCTGCTTGAACCTTGAAAGAGATGCCATGGACAAGATGAGTCGCGCCATCCTGGCGCAGTTGTCCCACGACGCGCGCATGTCCTGGCAGCAGCTGGGCAAGCAGGTGCACCTGACCGGCCAGGCCGTGTCGACCCGCGTACAGCAGATGGTCGACAGCGGGGTGATACGCCGCTTCGCCGTGGTGCGGGGCGACCTGCGGCGCTACTTCGTCACGGTGTTCATGGACACCCCGCGCTTCGACGAGTTCGAGGCCTTCCTGGCCATGCACGAGGACGTCGAAAGCGCCAGCAAGGTGGCCGGCGAAGGTTGTTACCAGCTGGTGCTGGCCTGCGAGGACGAACACGCACTGGAGGACTTCACCCACTCGCTGTTGCGATACGGGCGCTACAAGGTGGCGACCGAGATGCGCCGCGTGAAGGGTTGAGCCGGATGCCCCGCGCGGGGCATGTCAGCGGGATGCCGGATCCATGCCGTCCTGCATTTCGAACCCGGCGATCTCTTCTTCCACCAGCAACTGGCGCAGCTGTGCATCCGACGCCCGCCGCATGGGCTTTTCATCCACCGACGAAAGCGGCGCCTGCCGAAGCGCGTCGTGCGGCAGTACGGTCAGGTCGAAGCTGAGCTCTTCGGCACTGAACACCCAGACCGGCAGGTCCGCGATGCGCTCGCGATCCAGGCGCAGCCGACGCGTGCGGGCTTCGGCCGGAATGTGGTGGTCTTCCAGGAAACGCGTGATCGCATCCGGGTCATCACTGTGCAGGTGCAGGTGCACGGGCGAGCGGGCATCGGCGGTGCCGTCCAGCACCGGACCGACCAGGCGGGGGGCGAACGGGGCGAAGAACCCCAGCGCCCGCTGCGCGGCTTCACGCCGCTGCCGCAGCCCGGCCGCATGCGTGGGGCCTGCGAACAGGCGCTGGTACTCGCGCAGGGCGTCCTCGATTTCGCGGTTGCGCGGCAACGAGGCGTCGTCGTGGATGCCCAGCCGGCTGGCGGCCTTGAGCTTGGCCTGGTGGAAGTCGCGGATGCCGCCTTCTGCCATCAGGCGTGCGGCTTCGTGGGCGAGGCGCTGGCGGCGCTCGCGGGTACGGGTTTCGGCGTGCTGACGGGCGTGGTGCATGGCGTGCCTCCGCGTCGAAACTGAAGGCGACTCTACACGAGCAACTCTGAATGTCCATGACGGCGCCGACAGGCGCCGTCATCGTGCCGCCGCGCGACGGGCGCGGCAGGCATCAGGTCAGAAGATGTCGAACGCTTCCTCGTCCGGCACCGCGTCTTCGGGGCCATAGAGGTCGTAGTCCTGGATGCGGTCCATGTCCTCGACCTTGACCCATTCGGTGACGCCATTGAGCGTCGCCTGCACCATGCCGTCGGGCGGGTCGTTCGATGCGATCGGCTTGTCCTTCAAGGCCACGCGCATGTAGTCGATCCAGATGGGCAGGGCGGCCTTGCCGCCGTACTCGCGGTAGCCGAGCGACTGGAAGTTGTCGCGGCCGACCCAGACCACGGTGGCGTAGGGGCCGCCGAAACCGCCGAACCAGGCGTCACGGTGTTCGTTGGTCGAACCCGTCTTGCCGCCGACATCCTCCCGGCCCAGCACCTTGGCCGCCGTACCCGTACCGCGCTGCACGACGTCGCGCATCATCGAGGTCAGCTGGTAGGCGGTGCGCTCATCGATGGCGCGCGGCGCGGTGACCGCATTCGGGTCCACCGGCTTTTCGACGGGCTTGGGCGGCGCGTTGGCCGCTGGCGTGGCGGGCTTGGCGGCTTGGGTGGGACCGAAGTTGAAACCGTCCACCACCTGCGCCGCCGGCGCCGTGCCGCCGTGCTGGCCCTGGCCACAGCTGCGGCAGGCGATGGCGGGATTCTCCTTGAACACCACGTTGCCTTCGCGATCCTTCACCTCGTCGATGAACCACGGGGTGACCCGCGAGCCGCCATTGGCGAACACGGCATAGCCGCGTGCCACCGACAGGGGCGTCAACGAAGCCGTGCCCAGTGACATCGACAGGTTGGGCGGCAGTTCCGCCTCCTCGAAGCCGAACTGGCTGATGTACTTGCGGGCGAACGGCACGCCGATGCCGTCCAGCAGGCGCACCGAGACCAGGTTGCGCGACTGCACCAGCGCTTCACGCAGGCGCATCGGGCCGCGGAAGCCGCCGCCGTCGTTCTGCGGGCGCCACATGTGGCCACGCCGGTCGCGGAAGACGACGGGTGCGTCCAGCACGATCGATGCAGGATTGAAGCCCTTTTCGAATGCCGCCGCATAGACGAAGGGCTTGAAGCTGGAGCCTGGCTGGCGGCGCGCCTGGGTGGCGCGATTGAACTTGTTGCCGGCGAAGCTGTAACCACCGACCAGGGCGCGCAGTGCGCCATTGCTGGCATCCAGCGATACCAGCGCCGCCTGCGCCCGCGGGATCTGGTCGATGACGTATTCGTCGGCGTTCTTGCCCGCCTTGATGCGGGTAAGGTCGCCCCGCTTCAACAGCTTGGCCGGCGCGCGGCCGGTCCACTTGCTGGCGGCGGCGGGGAGGGTGATCTCGCGCGCATCGGCGGTGACGACGACCGCGCCACCATCATCCAGCGTGCGCGCGACGATGGCGGGGATCAGGCCGTTCTGCGGCGGAATGCCTTTCAACTGCACGGCGAGGGCGACCGCATCGGCATCGGCGGCCACGTCGAAATGGCGCTCCACGCCATTCCAGCCGTGGCGATGGTCATACAGGCCCAGGCCATCGCGCACGGCGTCGCCGGCCGCCGCCTGCAGCGTGGCGTCCAGCGTGGTGGTGACGTGGTATCCCTTGGTCAGGGCTTCCGGGCCGAAGCGCGCGATCATTTCCTGGCGGACCATTTCGGCCACGTAGGGCGCATAGACCTCCACCGGGCGCTCGTGCGGCTTGGCGTGCATGGGCTCTGCCTTCGCCTGCGAGGCTTCGGCGGCGGTGACGTAGCCGTCCTCCTGCATGCGCTCGATCACGTAGACGCTGCGCTGGTGGTTGCGCCCGGGATTGCTGATCGGGTTGCCGCTGGAGGGAAACTTCAACGCACTGACCAGCGTGGCCGTCTCGGCCAGGGTCAGCTGATCTAGCGTCTTGCCGTAGTAGTACTCCGCGGCCGCGGCGACACCATAGGAGCGATTGCCGAAGAAGCTCTTGTTGAGATAGAGCTCCAGGATCTCGTCCTTGCTCAGCATCTTCTCGATGCGCATCGCCAGCATCATTTCCACCAGCTTGCGCGTGTAGCTGTATTCCGAGCTCAGGAACCACTGGCGCGCCACCTGCTGGGTGATCGTGCTGCCGCCGGCCACACGGCCTTCCTTGCGGCTGACGATCTGCCAGACCGCGCGGCCGATGCCGGTGGGGTCCACGCCGTTGTGCTCGTAGAACTTGCTGTCCTCGGCGGCGATGAAGGCCTGTTTGACCCGTGTCGGCACCTGCGCGATCTGCACCGGGTAGCGCCGGGTCTCGCCATAGAGCCCGATCAGCCGGCCATCGCTGGCGTAGACATAGAGGGGTTCCTGCAGCTCGACGCTGCGCAGGGACTGGATGTCCGGCAGCTTGGACGAGACGGCGTAGTACAGGACGCCCAGACCGACCAGGCCGGCCAGGGAGAATACGAAGAACGTGATCAGCGTCCAACGCAGAAGACGACGGAAACGGGTCATCCAGTGCTTTCCGATTGCAGAATTCGTGGCGGCAGAGTATAGATGACCGCCGGGGCCGCCATGGGCGATCCCAAGGGGAACAGGGACTTGGGGAACAACCCTCGTGAAGCGTGACAGGCCGCACAGCCACGCAAACGTCGGTTGCCAAGAGTAAAAACTTGGTTATTAATGTGGGCGCACGCCGTACGCCCAGTGCCCGTCGGAAGGGGAAAGACCGTGGGGCTAATCCCAAAAAGCCAGTCGCCGCTCATTGGCGTCGACATCAGTTCGACTGCGGTCAAGCTGCTTCAGCTGTCGCGCGTCGGAAACCGCTATCGCGTGGAACACTACGCGGTGGAGCCGCTGCCGCCCAATGCGGTGGTGGAGAAGAACATCGTCGAGGTCGAGGCGGTGGGCGAAGCCATTCGCCGTGCGGTCAACCGCGCGGGCAGCAAGGCCAAGCACGCCGCAGCGGCCGTCGCCGGTTCGGCGGTGATCACCAAGATCATCCCGATGCCGGCCGACCTGGACGACAGCGACCTGGAAGCCCAGGTGGAGCTGGAGGCCGTCAACTACATTCCGTACCCCATCGAGGAAGTGAACCTCGACTTCGAGGTGCTGGGCCCGATGCCCAACAACCCGGAGATGGTGCAGGTGCTGCTGGCCGCCTCGCGTTCCGAGAACGTCGAACTGCGCCAGTCCGCGCTTGAGCTGGGCGGGCTGTCCGCCAAGGTGATGGACGTGGAAGCCTTCGCGGTGGAGAACGCCTTCGCATTGATGGCCGACGACCTGCCGATTCCGCAGGACGGCGTGGTCGCGCTGGTGGACATCGGTGCCACCATGACCACCCTCAATGTCCTGCGTCGTGGTCGCAGCCTGTACAGCCGCGAGCAGGTGTTCGGTGGCAAGCAGCTGACCGACGAAGTCATGCGTCGCTACGGCCTGACCT
>JAESGS010000248.1_pt1 | contig 66153 bp, 56 predicted proteins | sample 9269761 | NCBI WGS metagenome assembly JAESGS01 (sample SAMN15741799, study PRJNA653493) | algae metagenome | isolation source: Cyanosarcina radialis HA8281-LM2 and co-occurring heterotrophs from damp... | place: USA: Makauwahi cave, Hawaii | collected 2011-01-06 | reverse complement strand
TCGCCGCGGGTGGGGGGGGGGGTGGGTGTGGGGGGGGGGGCCCAAGCCTCCCTCACACGGGAGGAACGTCCCCAAGTCCGGGACGCTGTCCCCCTCACCCCGGCCCTCTCCCCCGCAAAGCCGGGGGAGAGGGAGGAAATCGGTCCGCCGGACAGGGGTTAGTTGATGGCGGCCCGCACGATCGCCAAGAACGTGTCGGCCTTCAGGCTCGCCCCACCGACGAGCGCCCCGTCCACGTCCGGCTGTTGCAGGATCGTGGCAGCGTTGTCCGGCTTCACGGAGCCGCCGTACTGAATGAGAAGGTGACTCGCCACATTCTCGCCGAACAGGCCGGCGATTTTCTTCCGAATGAAGGCGTGGGCCTCCTGCGCCTGCTCCGGCGTGGCGACCTTCCCGGTCCCGATGGCCCAGACCGGTTCGTAGGCGACGACGAGGTGGCCCATCTGGTCGGCCGGGATGCCCGCGAGGCCGGCGGTCAGCTGCCGGTCGAGGACGGCGTCCGTCTGGTTCGCCTCCCGCTCGGCGAGCAGTTCGCCGACGCAGAAGATGACGTGCAACCCGGCGGCGAGGGCGGCCTTCGCCTTCTTGTTCAGGAACTCGTCCGTCTCGCCGAGGCCGTGCCGCCGCTCGCTGTGGCCGACGAGGACGTACTTGCACCCGGCGTCCTTGAGCATCTGCGGCGACAGCTCGCCGGTGAACGCCCCCTCCCGCTCGAAGTGGCAGTTCTGCGCCCCGAGGCCGACGGCGGTGTTTTCCAGCACGTCGGCGACGGTCGTGAGCCACACGGCCGGCGGGAACACGGCGACGATCACGCGGCTGTCGCCGCCGAGGTTCGTCGCCACGGTCGCGGCGAGGCCCTTCGCCCCGGCCAGCGACGTGTACATCTTCCAATTCCCGGCCACGAACTTCGGTCGCTTTGCCATGTGAGCCGTCTCCAATTAGTTCTCGCTCGGAGCCCAGAAGCTGCGGCCGAGCGCTTCCGCGAGCCGCCGCAGGTCGCCCATGAGCGCCAGGAACTGATGCGGCAGCAGCGCCTGCGGGCCGTCGGAGAGGGCCTTCTCCGGGCAGTTGTGGACCTCCACATGCACCCCGTCCGCCCCGGCCGCGACGCTCGCCCGGCTCATGCTCGGGATCAGGTCCGGCCGCCCGGTCGCGTGGCTGGGGTCCACAATGATCGGCAGATGACATTGTCCCTTCACGTTCGGCACGGCGCTCATGTCGAGCATGTTCCGCGTGCTGTCCTCGAAGCTCCGCACGCCCCGCTCGCACAGCACGACGTTCTTGTTCCCCTCGGCCAGGATGTACTCCGCGGACATGAGCATGTCCTTGACCGTCGCGCTCATCCCCCGCTTCATCAGCACCGGCTTGTTCGCCTTGCCGACCTCCTTGAGCAGGTCGAAGTTCTGCATGTTCCGCGCGCCCAGTTGCAGCATGTCCGCGTGCCGGCAGACGAGGTCCACCTGCCGCGGGTCCATGACCTCGGTGACGACCGGCATGTCGTACTTGTCGCCCACGTCGCGGAGGATCTTCAGCCCGTCCTCGCCCATGCCCTGGAAGCTGTACGGGCTGGTCCGCGGCTTGAACGCCCCGCCCCGGAGGATGTTCGCGCCGCCGGCCTTGACGTATTTCGCGATCGTGTCCAGCACCTCGTAGCTCTCGACGGCGCACGGCCCGGCGATCATGGCGAGGCTGCCGCCGCCGATGCGGACCTTGCCGACGTAGACGACGCTGTCTTCCTTGTGGAACTCCCGGCTGGCGAGCTTGAACGGCTTCATGATGGGAAGCACTTGCTCGACGCCGGGGATGGCCGCGAAGTTCTGGGCGAACGGCTTCGTCTCGTCGCCGATGGCCCCGACGATGGTGCGGGACTCGCCGCGGCTGACGTGCGGGGTGAACCCGAGTTCCTTCACCCGCTCGATGACGTGGTCGATCTGTTCCAGTGAGGCGTCGGGGCGTAGCACGAGGATCATGTGGCAGCCGTCCATCGGTTCCGCGGCGTGCGCGGGAGGGTCAAACGCTACCGGTTACGATATCGAAGTGCCACCGCCGCGACAGGTCGCGCGGGAGGTGAAAATCATTCCACGGAAACGCCCCCACTCCCCGCCGGAATCATTTCAAAAGTCCGGAATCATTCCGCGGCCGCGACCGAAGTTGTTGCGTCGAAATGAGATAATGATTCCGGACGGGGCGTGGAACGATCCCGGAATCATTCGGCCGGGGCGAAACGAGGCTGTCAGTCGTCCGTCAGCTTCGCCATCGGGAAGGAGCCGAGGATCGACAGCGACTCGCACATCTTTTCGGCGGTCGGAACCGCGACCTTGTCTCCAACGGGGTTCTCTCAAGTACGCTAGCGCTACCGGCTGGCGGGAGTGGCGGACAAGTCGTTGACCTTCTGCTGCAAGCTCTCGCAGAGTCGGGAAAGGATTTTCACCTTCTCGGAAAGGTTGTTAGCCGAAGCACAACCGAGGTGCGCCAACCGCTGCTCTTCGGGCGTCAAGAAGTTCCAGTATCGAGGTTTCGGTGCTACGGTCTTGGCCGAGTGAAGTTGTTCGCGGTCGGCTGTTGCCACCAGGGAGTCGAGCCAGGAGGGTACGCCGTCAACGTCCCACTCACCCTTCCTTTGAATCATTTCGTGGAGCAACTGATCGTTCAAGAATGCAAAACGAAGGTCGTCGTGCTGGTGGCAATCGGTCGGGTTCACACCGCGGACGATTGGAACGCCGAAGGCCTCGAAAAAGTAGACCTGAATGAGGGCGTGCAGCGAGTCGTCGCCGTCGTGCCGCTCGGCAATGTGGCGAATGAGGCGGGAAGGGGTCGATCCCTCCTTGAACAGACCGCGCAACTCCTTGACAACATCCGGATGCGTGTGCATTGTGTTATCCCCCTATGCCGCTTACCGACAGAACTCGACCCTCACGGTATCATAACTGACCGACGGGGTGGCAGGGTCTGTCGCGGTGATCGAGACCACGTCATAACCGTACTCGGAGGCCCGCAGGCCGGTCCACGTTAAAGCAGCCGCCCGCTCCGGGTCCAACCCCGCCGCCGTTGCACGGTTGAACTGATCGATGTTCGTGGTCAAGCCACTTGCCCGGTTCCAATCGGCCTGAATGACCCTTACCTGCGGCGCGAAGTGGTCCATCATCGCGGCAAAAAACTCTCGGCCGGACACCGCCCCACGTTCACCCGTATTGAGTCGGGCCACCACTTCAAATCGTACCGCACCGCTGTGGAGTGTTGCAAACAGGTAGAAGCGAGAATCTGACACGTCCTCGGCCTGGAACAAGGATGGGGTTGCCACACGGACGAGTAGGTTGGGATTGGCCGGCACGACCCACCTCAGTCGTCCGTCAGCTTCGCCATCGGGAACGAGCCGAGGATCGACAGCGACTCGCACATCTTCTCGGCCGCCTGGAGGGCCTTCTTGATCTTCGGGTCCTCGTGGTGGCCCTCGAAGTCCACGAAGAACACGTACTCGCCCTTCGCCTGCCGGTACGGGAACGACTCGATCCACGTCAGGTTGATCTTGTTCGACTTGAACAGCTCCAGGATGTCCACCAGCGACCCCGGCTTGTGCGGGACCTGGAACATGATCGCCGTCTTGTCGTGGCCGGTCTTCGCGCTGTCGCTGCCGCCGATGACCGCGAACCGCGTCTCGTTGTTCGCGTAGTCCTCGATGTTCGCGAACAGCACGCGGATGCCGTACCGGACCGCCGCCTGCCGGCTCGCCACCGCCGCCGCGTTCGGGGAGCCGGTCGCCAGCCGGGCGGCGTCGGCCGTGCTCGCGACTTCGTGCAGGCTCGCGTGCGGCATGTTCTTGCTCAGCCAGTTCCGGCACTGCGACAGCGCCTGGGCCTTGCTGTAGATGTGCTGGATCGCCGTCTGCTCGCAGTTCGCCAGCAGGTTATGATGAACCAGCAGCCGGATTTCCGAGCAAATCTTGATGTTCGGCATGCGGATGAACATGTCGAGCGTGTCCGCGATGCGGCCGTCGGTCGAGTTCTCCAGCGGCACGACGCCGAGATCGACGTGCTTGCGGTTCACTTCCTCGAACACAGCCGCGATCGACCCGACCCGCATGTACTCGGCCGCCTCGCCGAACCGCTCCAGGGCCGCGATGTGGCTGTAGCTGTACTCCGGCCCGAGGAACGCGACCTTCTGGGTCCGCTGCAGCGCCCGCGAGGCGCTCATCAACTCGCGGAAGATCGACTTGAGCGTGACCTCCGGCAGCGGCCCCTTGTTCGCGCCGAGAATGTTGAGGAGGACTTCCTCTTCGCGGGCGGCGGAGAATACGTCGCCGCCGGTCTGCGACTTCACCTTGCCGATCTGGGCCGCGATCGCGGCACGCTTGTTCGCGAGTTCGAGGATGTCGAGGTCGAGCTTGTCGATCTTGGTCCGCAGGGCCTTGAGGTCCGCGTTGACCTTGTCGCTCGATCCGGCTTCGGGTTTTTTCGACATGATGGCTAGTGAAGGCGGGAAAAGGTGGAAATTTGTGCCCAATGTATCCTTGCTGCGGATGAAGTCAACGCGACGGCCCGGATAGTCGGATTTTTCTAACCCGTTCCCGGTCGGGTTCTTCCGGCGAACCGGATGAATCCGTTACGCCCCTCCGCCGGACGCGGTTCGGCTGTCAGGCGAAGCCCCTACAAATCGCCGAATTTTACTCAAGAAACTGTCTGAAAACGACTTGTGACGACCATCGGGGGGCGTGTTGAGTCAGTTTCGACGGTCCAGGTGTGCGTAAACGGATGCCATTCTGACAGTCGCCCTTCAAACCCGCGCGGCGGAACTTGTTCGATTTCAGGCGATTTCGACGAGCTGCATGTCCGTTTGGGGCGCGGCACGGCGGTTGCTCTTGGACCCCCGAAACACGGACCGTTACCCGAATCACCACCCGTCGCGGTTCCAGGATACACCACGCAGCGAACGACCGGTCGTGGGTAAAATTCGCTGACATTGAGCCAACCCACGACCCCGGAGGAGGTCCACACACATGGCGGAAGAGAAAATCATCGGCATCGACCTCGGCACCACGAACTCGGTCGTCGCGGTCATGGAAGGGAACGAGGTCAAGGTCATCGCCAACCAGGAAGGCAACCGGATTACGCCGAGCGTCGTCGCGTTCACGAAGGACGGCAACCGGCTCGTCGGCGACCCGGCGAAGCGGCAGGCGATCACCAACCCGACCCGTACGATCTACTCGATCAAGCGGTTCATGGGCCGCCGGCACTACGAAGTCGAGAGCGAAGAGAAGCTCGTCCCGTACAAGATCACTGGCGGCAAGGAAGACTTGGTCAAGGTTGACATCGACGCCAAGAACTACACGCCGCCGGAAATCTCGGCGATGATCCTCCGCAAGCTGAAGGAAGCGGCCGAGGCGTACCTCGGCCACACCGTCCGTAAGGCGGTCATCACCGTCCCGGCGTACTTCAACGACAGCCAGCGGCAGGCGACCGTGGACGCGGCCGCCATCGCCGGGTTCGACACCGAGTGGGAGGTCGAGAACGAGAAGACCGGCAAGAAGGACAAGCAGCGGATGCGGATCATCAACGAGCCGACCGCCGCCGCCCTCGCCTACGCGATGGACAAGAAGAAGGACCAGAAGATCGTCGTGTTCGACCTCGGCGGCGGGACGTTCGACGTGTCCGTCCTCGAAGTCGGCGAGGACGGCGTGTTCCAGGTGAAGTCCACCAACGGCGACACCCACCTCGGCGGCGACGACTTCGACGAAGTCCTCATCGACTTCATCGCGGCCGAGTTCAAAAAGGAAAACGGCATCGACCTGCGGAAGGACCAGATGGCCCTCCAACGGCTCAAGGAGGCGGGCGAGCGGGCGAAGAAGGACCTGTCGCAGCAGACGAGCACGGACATCAACCTGCCGTTCATCACCGCGGACGCGAGCGGGCCGAAGCACCTGATGCTGACGATCACCCGCAACCAGTTGGAGCGGATGGTCGAGCACCTGATCGAGCGGTGCAAGAAGCCGGTGCTGACCGCGCTGCAGGACGCCGGGCTGAAGCCGGGCCAGATCGACGAGGTCGTGATGGTCGGCGGGATGACCCGGATGCCGCGGGTGCAGGCTCTCGTGAAGGAAATCTTCGGCAAGGAAGGGCACAGGGGCGTGAACCCGGACGAGGTCGTCGCCATCGGCGCGGCCATCCAAGGGGCGCAGTTGCTGCTCGGGGCGAAGTCCGACCTGCTGCTGTTGGACGTGACGCCGCTGTCGCTGGGCCTCGAAACCCTCGGCGGGATTCTCGACGTGCTGATTCCGAAGAACACGACGATCCCGAAGAAGGTGGAGAAGACGTACTCGACGGCGTCGGACAACCAACCGAGCGTGCTGGTGGAGGTCTACCAGGGCGAGCGGCCGATGAGCCGGGACAACAAGAAGATCGGCGAGTTCCACCTGGACGGCATCCCGCCCGCGCCGCGGGGCGTGCCGCAGATTCAGGTGACGTTCGACATCGACGCCAACGGCATCCTGCACGTGTCCGCGAAGGACCTCGGCACGGGCAAGGAGAACAACATCCGCATCACGAACAGCGGCGGTATGGACAAGGACGAGGTCGAGCGGATGCGGCGGGACGCGGAGAGCCACGCGGCCGACGACAAGAAGAAGCGGGAGATGGCCGACGCCCGGAACGAGGCGGACAACAAGGTGTTCCAACTGGAGAAGCTGTTCAAGGAGTCCGGCGACAAGATCACGGCGGCGGACAAGGCCCCGATCGAGCGGGCGATCGAGAAGGTGAAGGGGCTGAAGGACGGCACGGACCTGGACGCGCTGAAGGCGGCCGTGGCGGAACTCGACACGGCCTCCCAGGCGATGGCCCAGCACCTGTACAAGGCGGCCGGGGCCGCGCCGGGGGCGACGCCGAGTACGCCGACACCGGACAAGAAGGACGGCGACGACGTGATCGACGCCGAGTACGAGGTGAAGAAGTAACCAGAGTAGTAGGCACACTCCGTGTGCCGTTTGTTCGGCGTCTCGGCAACTTCTCGGAAGTCGCTGCGACCGACAACAGACGGCACACGGAGTGTGCCTACTACTATTTTCGCCCGGATATTTGCAAACCTCCCGCGTTCGGGTAGGTTGGGATTAGAGGATACTCGTTCCTCACCCATCACGGGAGCCGACCATGTCGCCGACTGAAGCGCCCACCCTCGAACCGCCGGTCGAACCCGTCGAGCAGTCCGGGTTCCGCGACCTCGACCCGAACGGCGTCCTCGAACAGCCGTTCTGGGAGCGGTACAACGACCGGCTCGAAATGCCGATCAGCACGGCGTTCGCCGTGCTGGTGTTCTCGCTCTCCGTGCTTTTCCTGGTGTTGGCGATGCGGGAGGGCCGGCCGAGCAAGAACCCGGTCCCGCTGTCGTTCCTCGGCGGCGACGACGACTCCGGCGACGGCAGCCCCGGCGACGGCGGGCAGGAACTGGCCGTCGGCGCGCCCGCGTCGGCCGCCGAACTCAGCAAGCTCACGAACAACGTCCCGCTGAGCGAAGTCAAGGACAACCTCCGCGAGAAGCTCGACCTCGGCGGCGACATCGACATTTCGGACAACGAGGCCGCGGCCCTGAGCCAGTTGAACAGCGACTTGCAGAAGAAACTCCTCGGTGCGCGGTCGGGCAGTGGAAACGGCACGACCGGCGGCGAGGCGGCCGGCGGCAAAGGCCCCGGCGGGTTCGGGGCGAGTTCGACCTACGCCCGCGCCCTGCGGTGGGTGCTGAAGTTCGAGACCTCCAACGGCCAGGACTACGTCAACCAGATGAGCGGCATCGGCGGCGTCATCATGGTCCCGGTCCCGCCGGACGGGAAGACGATGGTGCTGTTCACCGACCCGAAGAACCCGCAGCCGAAGACGGCGACGGACGCGGACATCGAGAAGTACACGAAGCTGATTCAGTTCGCGGAGGCGAACCAGGACAACGTGAAGGCGGTCGGCGTGGCGCTGAAGTTGACGTTCGTGCCGCGGTCGTTCTTCGCGTACTTCCCGCGGGAGTTGGAGGAGAAGCTGTCGTCGCTGGAGAAGAACTACCAGAACAAGCCGGCCGAGCAGATTCGCAAGACGGTGTTCAAGGTCATCATGCGGGGCGGCAAGTACGACTTCGTGGTGACCGACCAACAACTCCGCTGAGAATTGGTGTTCGAGCAAAGCCCACGGACGAACGTCCGTGGGCGTTTTCACGCGCCCACCTTCTTCCTCTTGAACGTGATCTGCTGGATCTCCGCCGCCTTCGCCGCGTCGATGACCTTCGCCAGCACGCCCCACGGCACGCGGCCCTCGAACTCCAGCAGCATTTCGCGGTGGCCCGTCGCCTTCATCGCTTTCGTTAACTCCTTCTCCACGTCCTCTATCTCGACGATCGTTTCGCCAACCTTCACCCGCGGCCGGTCTTCCACCATCCACGCTTCGACCTTGAACGACCGCTCCAACACGTCCGACAGCTTCAACTTCGTCTTCCCCTTGTCCTCCTTCGGGTCCGGCTCGGCGGGGATGTCGATGGTCCGCCGCAGCACGGAGTACGTCGTCGTGAGGATGAAGAAGATCAGCAGCACGAGCGCCACGTCGATGAGCGGGTTCATGTCCAGCCGCGTCTCGTCGTCGTGCGGCGGGGGCGGTGGCTCCATCTCGGCAATCGCGTCCGCGAACTGCGCGTGCTCCTCGATCGGCGTCCACGCATTATCGACCGGACCGCGCACGTCGTCCGTCGGCTCCCACTCGCCCTCGCGGACGCCGTCCAGCACCCGTTGGGCCGTCGGGATTTCGACGACCGTTTCCGACCCCTCGAACCGCACGGCCCAGCTCATTTCGGCTTCTCGTTAACGACGGTTCCGAACATCCGAATCTTGTTCTCCCGCTTCCGCTTCTCCAGCTCGGCCGCGAGGTCGAGCAGCTTGTCGCTGTCGTGCCCCTCGTGGCAGGAGACGTGGACCGACGGCGGGTGCGCCGCGCGCGGCAGCATTTCTGCGATCTTCGCGTCCATCACCCGCAGCACCTCGGCCATCGTCGGGAGTTCGCTGCCGCCGGGTTCGGGCGCGCCGTTGCCGATGCGGAACGTGTACGTCGGGTCGCCGTTCGGCTTGCGGTCGATCTCGATGACGAACGCCTCCGGGTCCTCGCCGAGGTTGGCGATGTGTTCCATCTCCGGGTTCTTGATCGGCGACATCGACGCGACGGTGGCCGTCATCATGAAGAAGATGAGCAGCACGAGGCTAATGTCGATGAGCGGGATCATGTCCGGGTCGTCGTCGTCGTCCGCGTGGTCCTTCTTCCACGCCACGTCCACCTCGACCGGCTCGAGCGCCTCCGTCGGCTTTTCGGGAATCGCGGGCGGGGCGTCGGCCGATTTGACGAACAGGTAGTCGCCGACGATGGGGTGGTCGGCGACGCGGCCCCAGTTCTCGCCGGGGCCGGCGTCCTTGATCTTGTCGTCCGGCGAGAGGCGGCCCTGCTGCGCCCAGTCCGTGACGGCCCCGAACGGCACGCCGCGGTAGACGGTGTTCGTGCTGATGAGCCATACGTCGAAGGAAACGACGGCCACGGGCAACCCTCACAGCCTGACTTCCGAAGTCCGCCTTCGACTTCGGAAGTCGAACGGCGGAGGAACTTTCGCGGGGTCGGCACGTGCTTCACCGCCCCCTCGACTTCCGAAGTCGAAGCCGGACTTCGGAAGTCAGTCTTACCGCCGTACCCGCTCGCGGCGGGAGCTGCGGCGGTCGTCGTCCTCGTCGTCTTCCTCCCCGTCCTCGTCGCGGCCGCGGCGGGCCGGCTTCTCCTTCTCCTCCCGCGGGTCGGGACGGGTCGCCTCCAGCGGGTCTTCCAGCTTCCCGGCCTTCGCGTTCTGCACCAGCACGATCAGCTTCTGGGCCGCCCCCTTCATCTTCGTCTCGAACCGGGCGATCCAGTCCTTGAACAGGACGTGCATGAACACGAGCGGGATGGCCGTCAGCAGCCCGAGCGCCGTCGCGAACAGGGCGAGGCCGATCGACTCGGCTTGCGCGCCGACGTTCCCGCCGCCGCCGGGACCCTTCGCCGTCGCCTCGGAGATTTTCGAGAACGTGCCGATCATCGAGATGACCGTGCCGAGCAGCCCGACCATCGTGGAAATCTTCGCGATGGCCAGGATCGGCGCGAGCAGGAAGTTCAACCGCGGGAGAATCTCCAACTCGACGGCGCTCGCCATGCTCCGCCGCATCGCGGCGACGCCCTGCTCTGACGCTTCGAGGCCGGCCACGTACAGGACGTTCGGGATGAGGCCCTTCTCGTTCCGGCAGAGCTGCGCGGCCGTCTTCGTGCCCTTCCGCTTCAGGATTGATTGCAGTTCCGGGAGGAACCGGTCCATCCGCGTCTTGGCGCTCTGGTTGAGCAGCCACCGCCACGCGACCAGGAGGAACGCGATGAGCGTCATCGCCGTCATCGGGGCCGCGAAGTACCACTCGTTCTCGTAGAAGTTCTGGAGCGCTTTCATTCGCCGGTCCGTGCGTCAGGGGATGTGACGAGTCTTCTTCTAGCTTTACAGACGGGCAACGCGCGTGCAAGAAGATCGTTGGAAACGAAGAAAGCCCAGGGATGATCATCCCTGGGCTTCGACCATCAAAATCCTCAATCGTCTTCCAACTCCTTCAACTGCGACCGCGCCACCACCTGCTGCAACACGGCCGCCGGGACCGTCTCGTAGTGGCTCAACTCCATCGAGTACGAGCCTTGCCCCTGCGTCATGCCGCCGAGCTGGGCCGCGTACCGGGCCACCTCCGCGAGCGGGGCGCGGGCCTGGATCACGTTCATGTCGCCGGGCAGCGAGTCCTGGTTCTCGACGTGCGCCCGCTTCGTGGACAGGTCGCCGAGGAGCGACCCGGTGAACCGGGCCGGGGCCGTCACCTCCAGCTTCACGATCGGCTCCAACAGCGTCGGCCGGGCCGTCAGGAACGCCTTCTTGAAGGCGTGCCGGGCGGCCGTCTTGAACGCCGCTTCGGACGAGTCCACGTCGTGGTACTTGCCGAAGTGGACCTCGACCGCCAGGTCCTGAATCCGGTAGCCGGCCAGGACGCCGCGTTCGAGCATCTCCTTGATCCCCTTCTCGATGGCCGGGATGAAGTTGTTCGGGATCGACCCGCCGACGATGTGATCGATGAACGCGAAGTTCGCCGCCGGATCGTAGTGGGCCGACCGCATCTTCTCGAAGTTCGACTTGTTCGCGAACTCTTTCTCCAACTGTTCCTGCGTCTTGATGTCCCGCGACAGCGGGAAGACCCGCAGGTGGACCTCCGCGAACTGGCCGCGGCCGCCGGTCTGCTTCTTGTGCTTGTAGTCGCCCGCGCCGTTCGTGATGATCGTCTCGCGGTACGGGACCTTCGGCTCCTTCGTGACGATGTCCACGTCGAACCGGTGCTTCAGCCGCTCGCGGATGACTTCGAGGTGTAGCTGGCTCACGCCGCTGACGACGAGTTCGTGCGTCTGCGGGTCGTGCGTGATCCGCATCGTCGGGTCTTCCTCCGCGATCTTGTGCAGCCCGCTGGCGACCTTCTCTTCCTCGCCGCGGGTCTTCGGCTCGACGGCGACGCCGAACATCGGGGCCGGGAAGTTCATCGCCGGCAGCTTCGGCGCGTCCGTGCGGAACGCGACCGTGTCGCCGACGTGCAGCCCGTCTACCTTCGCCACGGCGATGATGTCGCCCGGCACGGCGTCCTGAACCGGCACGTGCGTCTTCCCCTGGACCTGGAGCAGTTGCCCGACGCGGATCGACTTGCCGTTGTTCAGGTCGATGATGTTGTGGTTCGGCGTCAGCGTCCCGCACAGGACGCGGATGAAGCTCAGGTGGCCGACGTACCGGTCGTTCACCACCTTGAAGACCTGGCCGAGGAACTCGGACGCGGCGGTCGGCTCGGCCGACCTCGTCGAGCCGTTCGACCCGAACGATAGCCCTTCGAGTTTCTTCTTCGACATCTGCGGCGACAGCCCGAACCGCTCCAGCCCGTCGAGCAGCTCCTTCACCCCGCGGTCCTTCTTCGCGGACGTGCAGAAGATCGGCACGACGTACCCGGCCGCAATGCATCGCGGGATCGCCTCTTCCAGTTCCGCGTCCGTGATGCTGCCGTCGGTGAGGTACTTTTCCATCAACGCCTCATCGACCTCGACGACCGCCTCCATCAGCTCCGTGCGGGCCTGCTTCTGGTCGTAGGGGAACGTCGTCGGCGTCCCGGTCGGCTTGTGAACGAGGTCGATGACGCCGTTGAACTTCGGCCCCACGTCGTTCGGCATGTTGAACAGGACGCAGTTCTTGCCGAACGACTCGCGGATGCTGGTGACGACGGCCTCGAAGTCCACCTTGTCCGCGTCGAGCTTGTTGATGATGAAGACGCGGGCGAGGCCGAGCTTCCCGGCCTCGTGGAACATCCGCCGGGTGTTCACCTGGATGCCGTTGACGGCGCACACCACGACGGCGGCCGTCTCGACCGCCGACAGCGCCTCGATGGCCGCGCCGATGAAGTCGGGCGTGCCGGGGGCGTCGAGGAAGTTCAGGTGCTTGCCGCCGTGCTCGGCGTGGAGGACGTGGGTGTCGATGGAGAAGTGGTGGCGTTTCTCGTCCTCGTCGGTGTCGGCGGCGGACGTGCCGTCGTCCACGCTACCGAGCCGGTCCACCGCGTGGGCCTCGAACAGCAGGGCGTCCGCGAGGCTGGTCTTCCCGGCCGCGCGGTGCCCGACGAGTGCAATGTCCCGAACGTCTTCGACGAGGTGCTTGCTCATACGTGAACTCCTGATGGGAAGAGGAGCCACGGCAGAACGGTCGGTCGCGGGCGGTCGAAGGATCGGTGTCTCGTAGGGCGGGTCAAGGCTTTGCGCCGACCCGCCGTCGGTCACAGTAGCCCCGGCGGGTCGGCGCAAAGCCTTGACCCGCCCTACGAAGGCATCAGGTCATTCGCCGCTCGCTTTCGGTACGGCCGTCCGTGTCGTGGCCAGGATCAAGGACAAGTCAACGGTCCCTTCGTACAGCGCCCGGCCGATGATGCAGCCGAACAGGTTCGTGGCGGCGAGTCTCGCCACGTGGTCGTGGGTGCTGACGCCGCCGGACGCGATGACCGGCAGCCGCACCGCCGCCTGCATCTCCGCGAGGGCGTCGAAGTTCGGCCCGCTCATCATGCCGTCCTTCGCGATGTCTGTGTAGACGACCGCCGCGAGCGGGGCGTGTTCCACCTTCTTCGCCAGGTCGGTCGCCTTGGTGGCCGACGTGCTGAGCCAACCCTCGGTGGCGACGAACCCGTCGCGGGCATCGACGCCCAAAACGATCCGAGCCGGGTGTCGGTCGGCCATGCGGCAGACCCAGCCCGGCTCTTGCAGCGCGCGCGTCCCGAGGACGGCCCAGCGTACACCCCACCCGAAGACGGCCTCCAGGTCGGCCTCGGTGCGGATGCCGCCGCCGAGCTGGCACGGCACGCCCGCGGCCGCCACGATCCGCCGGACCACGTCGCCGTTCACCGGCTTGCCGGCCTTCGCCCCGTCGAGATCGACGAGGTGCAGCCGGTCGGCCCCTTGCGCGACCCATTGTTTCGCGACGGCGGCCGGGTCGTCCGAGAAGACGGTTTCCCGCGAGTAATCGCCTTGACGCAGGCGGACGCACTTGCCGCCGAGCAGGTCGATAGCGGGGTAGATGAACATGATCGAACCTCCCTCCCGTCGGTCGAGGAAAGCCGATGTCTTAGCGAATCGGCCGTCCGTCGGCGCGGCGAGGGGCGTCAGCAACCTCTCGCATTGTGGGCGCGGGGTGGGAAGAATTCAAGAAGATAGTCACGGTTTCCGTGACGGTACGAGATCGACCGGCTGGAGCGTGAAGTCGGCGGTCGTGGTTTTCCCGGCCACGACGCGGACGGTCGAACGCTTCTCGACCGGCGGTAGGTAGGACATGCGGACCATCTGGCCGGTCTCCGGGTCGCGCTCGTGGCCGCGGGCGTGCCAGTTCGGATGCCAGCAAACGAGTTCGTACTCGCCGTCCGGCACGTCCGCCAGCGCGAACCGGCCGGCGTCGTCCGTCCGGGCGAAGTACGGGTGCTCGCACGCGAAGATGTCGGCGGCGGCCCAGAACTGCCCGCTCGCGCTCGTCAGTTCCACCCGGCCCGGCTGGGAGAGGACGCGGCGGGTCGTGTCGTTCGCGGCCGGCAGCATCAGCGTGAAGAAACTGGCCCCGCGGGCCCGCACGCCGCTGATCGCGTCGATGCCGTTCGCGAACGCGACCTCCGACCCGACGGGCACGAACCCGACGCGCTGCCGGCCGCCGTCCTGCACCACGACGAGGCCCTGCGATTCCACGTCAACGCGGACGTTCGTGGCCGGTTGGGATTTCGCCCGCCGCGGATCGACGCCGCGGAGGAAGACGACGGCCGTTCGCACCCCGCCGTCGGCGGAGAACCGCGGGGCGTTCGGGTGCGGCACGATTTCCTTCTGCGTCATCGTTCCGAGGAACCGGGAAATCGGCAGCGGGGACACGTCCGGCAACTCGCCGACCCACCGGACGCGGCCGGCAACCGTGCCGCAGGCGGCCGGGTCGAACCGGTCGTTCGCCGGGAGCGGGACCGGCTCGGCGGGCGACGGGATGTTCACGGCGAGGGAGCCATCGCAACCGACGGCGAGGAGGGGCAGTAGGAGTGCGAGGCGCGTCATGCCGTTGGTGTACCCGAACCCGCGGGGCCGGGGCAAGCCGGGTTCGGCGTCCCCTCCGACCGGCGGAGATTGTCCCTTCGCCTTCGACAAACCGCCGGCGGTGAGATAAAATGAGGGTGAGACGGTATCCCTCCATGACCGCTGGGCACGACGCCCACGCATCCGACACCTAGAGGCCGCACGCTCCATGCGACGACTCGCATCCTCCGTGCTCGCGCTCGCTTTCGGGTCCGCCCTCGCGGCCGCCGACAAGCCCACGGCCGAGCAGCTCGACTTCTTCGAGAAGAAGGTCCGCCCGCTGCTGCTGTCCGACTGCGTCCGCTGCCACGGCGAGAAGAAGCAGGAGGCCGGGCTACGGCTCGACACGGTCGCCGGGCTGAAGAAGGGGACGGACGCCGGGCCGGTCGTCGTGGCCGGGAACGTCGAGAAGAGTTCGCTCATCAAGTCGGTGCGGCGGCAGGGCGAGTTCCCGATGCCGCCGAACAAGGAACTCGAAGACGAGCAGGTCGCGGCGCTCGTCGAGTGGGTGAAGCACGGGGCGGCGATGCCGGAGGCGGTCGTGCCGCAGGCCGCCCCGGACGCGGCGAAGACGCACTGGGCGTTCCAACCGGTCCGCGACCCGGCCGTGCCGCCGGCGAAGGCCGCGAACCCGATCGATGCGTTCGTGCTTCAAAAGTTGCACGAGAAGGGGCTGAAACCGTCCGCGGTCGCGGACAAGCGGACGCTCATCCGCCGCGCCTACTACGACCTGATCGGTTTGCCGCCAACAGCCGACGAGATCGACGCGTTCGAGAAGGACGACTCGCCCGAGGCGTTCGCGACGGTGGTGGACCGCCTACTTGCGAGGCCGCAGTACGGCGAGCGGTGGGGCCGGCACTGGTTGGACGTGGCCCGGTACGCCGACACGAAGGGGTACGTCTTCACCGAGGACCGCAACTACCCCTACGCCTACACGTACCGCGACTACGTCATCAACGCGCTGAACGCGGACAAGCCGTACAACCGTTTCGTCATCGAGCAGTTGGCCGCGGACAAGCTCGACCTGAAGGGGGACAAGTCGCCGCTGGCGGCGATGGGGTTCCTGACCGTCGGCCGGCGGTTCAGCAACAACGTCCACGACATCATCGACGACCGGATCGACCTCGTCGGCCGCGGGCTGATGGGGCTGAGCGTCGGCTGCGCCCGCTGCCACGACCACAAGTTCGACCCAATCCCGATCGCGGACTACTACTCGCTCTACGGCGTGTTCGGCAGCAGCTTCGAGCCGAAGGAGCTGCCGCTGATCGCGGAGGCGGTGCGAAGCCCGGAGGCGGTCGCGTTCGAGGAGAGCCTCAAGAAGATGGAGCAGGCCGCGGCCGACTACGAGAAGAAGATGTACGCCGACGCCCTCGCGCCGTTCAAGAAGGCGTCGTCCATCGCGACGATGTTGCTGGCCGTGAAGGCGACGAAGGGGTTCCCCACCGACAAGGCCGACAAGTGGGCGGTGGAGAACAAGCTCGACCCGCGGATGCTCGACCGGTGGCGGACGGCCGTGGCGACGAACGACGCGATCTTCGCGACGTGGAATACGCTCATCGCGACGCCGGAGAACGAGGTTCCGAAGAAGCTGGCGGAGGCGGTCAAGGCGAAGTCGGTCAATTCCCACCTCGCCACGCTGCTGCGCGAGTCCGGGCCGAAGACACACGCGGAAGTCGCGGCCGTGTACGGCGAACTCCTCGCGGAAGCGGCGAAGGGCGACTCGACGGCCGACCGCGACTGGAAGCTGCTCGTCGCCCGCATGGCCGGCGAGAACGGCATCACCAACCCGCTGCCGGCCGACGCGGACAAGCTCGTGCAAATCCCGGTGAAGCGGGAGTTCCGCAAGCTCCGCAACGCCGCGGCCGTCGCCCGCGCGAAGTCGCCGTTCGCCCCGCCGCGGGCGATGGTCATGAACGACAGCCCGCGGATGTCCGAGCCGGTCGTGTTCCTCCGCGGCAACCCGAACAACCGCGGGCCGAAAGTCCCGCGGCAGATGCCGGCCGTCGTCGCCGGCCCGAGCCGCGCGCCGTTCGCCGACGGCAGCGGCCGGCTCGAACTCGCGAAGTCGATCGTTTCCGGCACGAACCCGCTGACCGCCCGCGTGATCGTCAACCGCGTTTGGACGTGGCACTTCGGCCAGGGCCTCGTCCGCACGCCGAGCGATTTCGGCGTCCGGTCCGAGCCGCCGACGCACCCGGAGTTGCTCGACTGGCTGGCGACCCGGTTCGTCGCCGACGACGGCTGGTCGCTCAAGAAGCTGCACCGCCGAATCATGCTCAGCGCGACGTACCGGCAGGCGAGCACCGTCACGCCGGAGCTGGCGAAGGCCGACCCGGACAACCGGCTGCTCGCCCGGTTCAACCGCCAGCGGCTCGACTTCGAGGGCCTCCGCGATGCGCTGCTGTTCGCGGCCGGCACGTTGGACGTGAGCAAGGTCGGCGGCAAGTCGGTCGATCTGTTCGCGGCCCCGTTCACGAAGCGGCGGGCGGTGTACGGGTTCGTGGACCGGCAGAACCTGGCCGGGACGTTCCGGGCGTTCGACTTCGCCAGCCCGGACCAGCACACGCCGCAGCGGTTCCAGACGACCGTGCCGCAGCAGGCGCTGTTCCTGATGAACAGCCCGTTCGTGCTGGAGGCGTCGAAGGCCGTCGCCGCGCGGGCCGCCGGCACGACGCCGGAGCGGGTGACGGCGACCTACCGCGCCGCCCTCGGCCGCCCGCCGACGGCGGAGGAAGCGGAACTGGCCGAGGAGTTCGTGACGGCGACCCCGAAGGACGGGTGGGAGCAACTCGCCCAGGTGCTGCTCTTGAGCAACGAGTTCGCGTTCGTGGACTGAGGACGAAGAATGCGTGTGCCGTCGGCCGACCGAGTGACAAAACCCCCGAAGGCGAAGCCGCGGTTCGTGCCGCCGTTCCGCAACGGCGACCACATGGACCAGAAGACGTTCCATGAACTCTACATGCAAACGCCGGACGACTTCAAAGCCGAGCTAATCGGAGGGGTAGTCTACGTGGCATCGCCCGTCACTTGGCGGCACGGCCGCCCGCACGCCCGCGTGGTGGCCTGGTTGAGCCTCTACGCCGGAGAGTCGGAAGAGTTGATGGTCCTGGACAACACGACCAACATCCTCGACGAGGAGAGCGAACCGCAACCCGACGCGGCCCTCTTGATCGACCCGGACAGCGGCGGCCAAACGACCATCAACGAGGACGATTACGTCGTGGGGCCGCCGGAACTCGTGGCCGAAGTCGCGTACTCCTCGGCCGCGATCGACCGCCACGCCAAGCGGCGGGACTACGAAGCGTTCGGCGTTCGCGAGTACCTGATCGTGATCGTCGAGACGGAAGCGGTGGAATGGTACACCCGTGGGAAGCGGGGTTTCATGGCGATAAAGCCCGACGAGAATGGCGTCTACCGTTCCCGTGCCTTCCCCGGCCTTTGGCTCGACCCGGTGGGTATCTTCGAGCGTGGCTCGAAGCGGCTCCTCACGACTTTGAACACGGGGCTGGCCTCCGACGAGCACGCGAAGTTCGTCGCGAAACTCGCGAAGACACGGGCCAAGCGGGATATGTCATGAGCGCCGTTCTCACGCCGACCCCAGCCGCCGGGCTGCTGACCGCGGCCGAGTTTGCCGCGCTACCGCCGTCGGCCTACGGGTCGAAACAGGAACTCTTCCGCGGAAAGGTCGTCACGTTATCTCCGCCCGCCCCTCAACCGGCTTTCGTCCGTGGCGTCGTTCAACTCGCCCTCGCCTCGGAGTTGCGCGCCTTCGTGATGCAAGCCGGCACAGGCCGCGTTACTCTCGAGAGCGGGCCGGACGTGGCGTACTGGAGCTTCGACCGGCTGCCGGCCGACCAGGCCCCGGCCGCGTACCCGGACGTGGCCGCCGACCTCGTGGCGGAAGTCATCTCGCCCGGCAACACTCGCCGCCGCGTCGCGGAGAAAATTCGCGAATACTTCGCCCGCAGCGTCCGGCTCGTCTGGGTCGTCGATCCGGACGAGCGGTCCGTGACCGTCTACACCCGGCCCGGCGACGGGACCGTCCTCTGGATCGACGCCACGCTCACCGGCGGCGACGTGCTGCCGAACTTCGCCTGCGCCATCGCCACCCTCTTCGAGTCGCTACCCGCATGAACCCCTTCCTCACCCGGCGGCAACTCCTCGCCAACTGCGGCGTCGGCATGGGCCTCATCGGCCTGCAGCAACTGCTCGCCGCGGAGCCGAACGCCGTCAACCCGCTCGCGCCGCGTGCCCCGCACTTCCCCGCGAAGGTGAAGCGGGTCATCCACGTCTTCGCCAACGGCGGGCCGAGCCAGGTGGACACGTTCGACCCGAAGCCGCTCCTCAACAAGTACCACGGCAAGCCGCTGCCGACGAGCAACCTCCGGACCGAGCGGCGGACCGGGGCGGCGTTCGGCTCGCCGTTCAAGTTCCAGAAGTACGGGAAGTCCGGGATCGAGGTCAGCGAGCTCTTCGCGCACACCGCGAAGCACGTCGACGACATCTGCGTGATCCGCAGCATGCACGCGGACGTGCCGAACCACGAGCCGTCGTTTTTGCTCATGAACACCGGCGAGTCCCGGCTCGTCCGGCCGAGCCTCGGGTCGTGGGTCACCTACGGTCTCGGCACGGAGAACCAGAACCTCCCCGGTTACGTCGCGATGTGCCCCGGCGGGATGCCGCTGCTCGAGTCGCAGAACTGGCAGTCCGCGTTCCTGCCCGGCATCTTCCAGGGCACGTACATCGACACCCGAGAGCGCGACCCGGAAAAGCTGATCGAGCACATCCGCAACAAGTTCTCCCTCGGCAACACGCAGCGGAAGCAGCTCGACCTGTTGCAGAAGCTCAACAAGATGCACCAGGAGGCCCGCGACGCCGACCCGCAACTGGAGGCCCGCATCCAGTCGTTCGAGCTGGCCTACCGGATGCAAACCGAGGCGACCGACGCCTTCGACATCCGCAAGGAGAGGAAGGAAACCCTCGACGCCTACGGCAACACGGACCAGGCGCGATCCTTGCTCATCGCCCGGCGGCTGGTCGAGCGGGGCGTGCGGTTCGTGCAGGTGTCGCACGGTCCGGTCCAGCCGTGGGACAGCCACGACGACCTGGAGGCGAACCACCGCCGCCTCGCCGGGGATGTGGACAAGGCCATCGGCGCGCTGCTCGCGGACTTGAAGCGGCTCGGCTTGTTCGAGTCCACGCTCGTGATCTGGGGCGGCGAGTTCGGCCGCACGCCGGTCGTGGAACTCGCCCAGCCGGGCAGCAACGCCGGCAAGGTGAACGGCCGCGACCACAACCACCACGGGTTCACCTGCTGGCTCGCCGGCGGCGGCGTGAAAGGCGGAACCGTTGTCGGGGCGACCGACGAGTTCGGGTTCAAGGCGGTCGAGAAGCCGGTCCACGTCCACGACCTGCACGCGACCATCCTGCACCTCTTGGGCTTCGACCACGAGAAGTTCACGTACCGGTACGCCGGCCGCGACTTCCGCCTCACCGACGTTCACGGCCACGTCGTCAAAGACGTGTTGTCGTGAAGAATTAGCCACAGATGAACACAGAGAACACAGATAAAACCAAATCATGATTTTTATTCATCCGTGTTTATCCGTGTTCATCTGTGGCTCAAAATGACCTCTTCTGAAATCGCGCTCGACATTTGGCGGCACGCGGTCGCGGCCGCGAACCCGGAACAGGCGATCCTCGACGCCTGCATGGCCCTCTACGACGAGTTGGCCCCGCTCCTGAACGCGACGACGCGGATCGTCGCGGTCGGCGCGGGCAAGGCCGGCGGCCGGATGGCGGCCGGGCTGGAAGCCGTGCTGCAAGTCGAGCCGAACCTCGTCGGCGTCGTGAACGTCCCCGAGGGCACGCCGCGGACGACGACGCGGATTCGGCTACATTCGGCGCGGCCCGCCGGGAGCAATCATCCGACCGCGGCCGGGGTCGAAGGCGCGGACGAGATGCTGCGGCTGCTCGCCGCGGCCGGGCCGGACGACGTGGCGTTCTGCCTGCTTTCCGGCGGCGGGTCGGCGCTGCTACCCGCGCCGGTCGCCGGCGTGACGCTCGAAGACAAGCAGGCCGTTACGAAGCTCTTGCACGCGAGCGGGGCGACGATCAACGAGATGAACGCCGTCCGCAAGCACCTGTCGCGGGTCAAGGGCGGGCGGCTGGCGGAGGCGTTCCGCGGCAAGCTGGTCGTCAGCCTCATCATCTCGGACGTGGTCGGCGACCCGCTCGACGTGATCGCGTCCGGCCCGACCGCCGCCGACCCGACGACGTTCGCCGACGCGCTGGCCGTTCTGGACAAGTACGGGCTGCGGGCACAGTCGCCGCCGCGGGTGGTTGCCCACCTCGAACGCGGCGTGCGGGGCGAGGTCCCGGAAACGCCGAAACAGTTGCCGCCGAACGTGCGGAACGTCGTGATTGCCTCGAACACACGGTCGCTCGACGCGGCGAGGGTGAAGGCCGTCGAGCACGGCTTCGCCGTGCTCGACCTGGGGCCGTTCGTCGAAGGCGAAACGAAGGACGTGGCCGCGGCCGTCGCCGGGATCGTGCGAAGCATTCGCGAGCGCGGCGAGCCGGTGAAGCCGCCGGCGTGCGTACTCCTCGGCGGCGAGACGACGGTGACGCTCGGCATATCGACCGGCAAGGGCGGGCGGAACCAGGAGTTCGTCCTGGCAATGCTCGACAAACTCGGCCGCGACGGAATGAACGGCGTGACGGTCCTGAGCGCGGGCACGGACGGCGAGGACGGCCCGACCGACGCGGCCGGCGCGGTCGCCACCCAGGACACACTTTTTGCCGCGGAAAGGCTCGGTCTGTCAACGGCAACCGCGCTACGGTCGCACGACGCCTACCCGTTCTTCGACGCGACCGGCGGCCTCGTCCGCACCGGGCTGACGGGCACGAACGTCATGGACGTTCGCGTCGTGCTGATTCGGTAAAAGGTGCGGGCAGATTTTTCATCGCGTCCGGCGCGAGTTGTAAAACTTGCCGTCAGAATTGCCGACGCAACCCGAAAAATCAGCGATTCAAGATCAATCGGCCGCGAAATTCGGCACGAAACTGCGCGGCACGGTGATTGCTTCTGTTCCCATCAACCGACGCAGCCTTGTCGGAACGGGGCTGGGACGGAAGAGGCCGAGCCGCGGGCCGGAACCCGCGGCTCCAAAAACCCGTTGGCGGACGTTCGCGTTCGCCGACGGGTTTTTCATTTCCCCACGGCCGCCAGCAACTCCATCACCGTCGCCGTGACCGTGTCGGACGCCGTGACTTCGAGGTAGCTCGACCGCGCCCGCCACGTCTCGTACCCGCCCCACCGGTGCTGCTGCGGCGTCGGCAGGTAGCCGTTGTAGCCGTTCGCGAGCGACACCGTGAACGTCGGCTGGAGGGGCGAGCGGCGTTTAATCTCCAGCCCGATCTCGGTGAACACCTCGCACGGGATGCCGACGATCCCGAGGCCGCCGACCCGCATCGCCTGGAGTTTCAGCTTCACCGTGTCCGGGTACTTCGCGATCAGCACCGTCTCGCGAGCGTACACCTCGTCCAACCCCTTCAGCACGCGATCCCCGGCCTTCGCGAGCATATCCTCAGCCCGTTTTAGTTCCCCGGCGGTCGGTTTACGGACCTTCAGCTCGACCTCCTTCTCTGCGACGGCGAGAGTTATGTCGCTGGTGAACTTCGCCTGTCCGTAAGCCCTCTTCGCCGCATTCGACACCACGTCGGCCACGACCCGCGCCCGCTCGCCGGGCTTGGCCGGGATCGCCGCCTCGCGGAAGTTGATGTTGTTCACGTCCCCGCTCGTGCCGTTGAACAGCCCGCCGACGAATTTCTCGTTCCCGCCGACCTTCCCGCCGATCGTGTCGCTGAACAGCCCGAAGTAATCGGCCGAGAGCGCCGGCAGCCCACCGACGTAGTGCAGCGAGTAGTTGCCGAATAGGGCGACCGGCTTCCCGCCCACGCGGGCCGCGAGGATCGACACGCCCGGATCGGTCGGCCCGGCGCTCGCGATCAGGGCCGGGTTCTGAATTCCGGGGTTCATCTTCACGAGGTCGGTCGTCCCGCCGAACGGGTCGCGGTTCTCGACGCTCGGCTTGATCCACCACCGGCGGTTGAACACCTGCGTCGGCTCGTCCACGACGGCCCACCCGAGTTCCGCCGGCGAGAGGTTGGCGTGCGCCTTCGCGATCCCGTCCGCGATCTTGCCCGGCAGCCACGCCACGTACTTCGCGTCCGGCTCGCTCTGGAACACGCCGGTCGCGGTCGGGGCGGAGTGCGTGTGCGTCGCTGAGATGAGCATGTGGCTCGTCGGGATGCCGGTCTTCGCGCTCGCCAGCTCCTTCGCCCGGTCGAGCAACTCCCGCGGCAACATGCAGCTATCGACGACGACGAGGGCGAGCTTCGTCTTCCCGTCGTCCAGCACCAGACACCTCGCGTGCAGCGGGTCGTTCGCGGCCTTCGCCTGGAAGTCGGCCATGTTCCCGTTCACGGAAATCGGGAAGTGCTCCGGCGTCACGTCCATCGCAAACGCCCCGGCCCGCACGCCGGACTTCGGGTCCGCGGCGACGGCGAAACTCGCCGACAGGAACAGGAAGAACAACAAGGTTCGCATGGGGATCGTCCTGGAAGGCAGGTTTAACTCTGCCGAGGATACCGATTGTTCCGGCGAATGCACGCCTCGAATTTTTTTCCATTTCGATGCACGAAACCGGAGTCGCGGCCCCACTATTTGAGGTGACGACACCCCGGAGGCCGGCGATGCGACTGACCCTGCGAACCTTGTTGGCGTACCTCGACGACACCCTGCCCGGCGACGAGGCGAAGGCGATCGGCCAGAAGGTCGCGGAGAGTCCGACGGCGAAGGAACTGATCGAGACGATCAAGCGGGTCACCCGCCGCCGCCGGCTCTCGACGCCGCCGGCCGAGGGCGGCAACGGGTCGGACCCGAACACCGTGGCTGAGTACCTCAGCGACACGCTGCCGTCCGACCAGACGGTCGAGTTCGAGAAGCTCTGCCTCGACTCGGACGTTCACCTCGCGGAGGTCGCGGCCTGCCACCAGATTCTCACGCTGCTCCTCAGCGAGCCGGTCCGCGTGCCGCCAACCGCCCGGCAGCGGATGTACCGGCTCGTCACCGGTCCGGAGTCGCTGCCGAACAAGAAGCCGGGGAACACCGTCCCGGTCGGCGGCGTGCTGCCGGACGAGCCGCTGCCGAACGCCGACGACTCGGACGCCGCGTACCTGCTCGGCATGAAGGCTTACGGGCAGACGGAGAACCGCGGGCAGAAAATCGCCCAGCTCGCGATCCTCGCGGCGCTCGTCGCCGGGCTGGGGCTGACGGCCTACGCCGCGTGGCCGTCGGCCGCGAAGTCCGACCTGCCTCCGAAGCGACAGGAGATCGCGGCCGTCGTGCCCGCCAACGGGGAGAAGAAACCCGAGCCGCCGAAGGTCGAGCCGAAGGCGGAGCCGCCGGCCGTGCCGATGCCCGCGGCCGTGGACCTGTCGAAGGAAGAACCGGCGGTGGCCCCCGCGCCAATGGTCGAAGGCCCGCCGCCGATGGACCTCGTGCCGAAGCCGCAGCCGCCGAAGGAGGACCGCGTCACCCTCGGCGTGCTGGAAACGCCGGACCGCGTCGTCCTCGCCAACCGCGACGGCAAATGGGTCCGCGTCGCGGCGAAGGACCCGGCGCTGTTCTCCGCCGAGAAGCTGGTCGCGCTGCCCGGCTACAAGGCGAACTTCAAGACCGACAGCGGCGCGGGCGTCGAACTCTGGGGCAACCTCCCCGAGCAGCAGCCGATCCCGATCCTCGACACGGCGGTCACGTTCCACCCGCCCTACGACGGGTTCGACGCGGATTTGACATTGCACACCGGCCGCATCTACCTCACAGCGAAGAAGCCGACCGGCACGACCGTCCGCGTCCGCTGCCTCGGCGAAATCTGGGACGTGACGCTGCCCGACGACAAGGCCGACGTGGTGGTCGAGGTCACGCACCGGCTGATGCCCGGCCTGACGGCCGACGTGGACCCGAGCGAGAAGCCGCAGACGACGCTCCTGCTCGCGGTCCTCAAGGGCACGGCGAAGCTGAAGGCGCGGTACAAGCCGCTGCCGGAGTTGACGCCGAACGACGCCGTGACGTGGTCGAGCAAGGGGGCCGGCCTCGTCGGGCCGAAGAAGCTGCCCGGCCCGCCGCCGGGCCTGACGGCCGGGCTGTTCCCCCGCGCGCCGCTCCCGGCGAGCGAGACGCTCGGGCGGGCCGTGCAGGCGACGCTGGCCGAGTTCGCCGACCGGTTCCGCGACATGGAGTCGGTCCGCGTCCGGTTCGCCGAGATGTTCGCCGACCCCGGCCCCGGCGTGAACGAGACGATGACGGAGGCGGCGAAGCGGGCGGTGCGGCCGTGCGTCGCCGTGCTCGGCTACGCCGCCCTCGGCGACCTGCCGCCGGTCGTTGACGGCCTGATCGACGACGCCCGCCCCCGCGTCCGCGACGCGGCCGTGTACGGACTGCACGCCCTGGCCGCGACCTCGCCGGACGCCCTCGACCAGTTGACGAAGATTCTCACGGAGAAGAGCCGGCTCACGGCCGATCAAGCGAAGACGGTGGTGCGGCTGGTCCGCGGCGTCAGCGACGCGGAGCGGGCGGACCCGAAGGCGCTCGACCAGCTCGTCGAGCACCTGAACTCGCCGGCGCTGGTGATCCGCGAGCTGGCGTTCTGGCAACTTCTCAACGAGGTCGATCCGGAGGCCCGGTCGATGAAGGCGCTGAGCGGCTACGACGCGGCGGCCGGCCCGCTCGCCCGCGAGGGGTCGTTCAACTCGTGGAAGCGGCGGGTCGAGGACTTGAAGAAGAAGCTGCCGGAACAGAAGTAAGATCGTCTCGACGGCTCGGTCGCAATTCCTGGGATCGCGGGCGTCCCGCCCGCCTCGGCCCCAGCCGCGTAAGACAGGTCCCCGAAGTCGGGAAGGTGGGCGGGCGGGACGCCCGCGGTCCCAGGTAGGCAGATGCCACCGCGCTCACTCCAACACCACCTCCGTCCCCGGTCGGAAGTCGATGACCTCGATCTCGACCGACCGCTGGCCCTGCCACTCGTTCAACCGCGGGGTGAACACGAGCGAACACTTCCCGCCCGCGGACATGAGCTCGTCCAGCCTGTCGCCGAGGCCGAACGCCACGGCCCGGATCAGTGTCGTCCCCTGCCGCACGCGGAAGCTCAGGTGGCGCTCGCCGGTCCCGATGCGGCGGGGCACGCCGTCGATGGTCAGCCCGGTCGCGACGAACCGCGGCTTCGGGTTCTCCGCCCCGTAGGGTTCGAGCTTGTCGATGTCCTTGAGCAGGCCGAACGTGAGTGCCGACAAGGGAACCTCGGCGTCGAGGACGATCCGCGGCCGCGGCAGCCCGGCCGGGCACTTCTTCGCCACGGCCGCCGCGAATGCCTTCCGAAACGCCGCGAGGTTCGACGGCCGGACCTTCACCCCCGCCGCCGCCGCGTGGCCGCCGTAGCCCTCTAGCACGCCGTTGCAGTCCTTTAACACCTCGTGCAACTCGACGCCGGCGATCGACCGCCCCGAGCCGGTCGAGGGTTCGTCGTTCGGCCGCAGCGACACGAGGACCGTCGGCTTGCCGAACTGCTCCGCGATCCGCCCGGCGACGATGCCGACGACGCCCTGGTGCCAGTCTTCGGAGCCGAGGACGAGTGCGGAATCGGACGCGAACTTCTCCTGCTCGATCATCTCGCGGGCCTGCGTGCCGATCCGCCGTTCGAGCGTCTGCCGTTGCGAGTTGAACCCGTCCAGGCACTCGGCGATCTCGCGGGCCTTCACCGGCGACTTCGTGGTGAGCAACTCCACCACGAGCAGCGCGCACCCCAGCCGCCCGGCCGCGTTCAGCCGCGGGGCGAGCTTGAAGCTCACGTCCTCGGCCTTGATCGCGACATCCTTCAGTTTGCTGGCCTCGATCAACGCCTTCAGTCCGAGCAGCGGCTTCTTCGCGATGCGGTGCAGGCCGTGCTTGACGAAGATGCGGTTCTCGTCCCGCAGCGGCACGACATCGGCGACGAGGCCGAGCGCCGCCAGGCCGACGCAGTCGAGTAGCAGCTCGCGGAGTTCCGGCGTGACGCGCTCGTTGTTGCTCGCCCGCTGCGCGATGACCCACGCGAGCTTGAACGCGACGCCGGACCCGGACAGCCCGCCGAACGGGTAGCCGCCCGGCAGCCGCGGGTGGACGATCACGTCCGCCGCCGGCAGCTCGTCCTTCGGCTCGTGGTGGTCCGTGATGACGAGTTCGATCCCGACCCGCCGTGCTTCTTCCGCCTCGGCGACGGCCGTGATGCCGCAATCGACGGTGACCATCAACCCGACGCCGTCGGCCTTCGCCTTCTGGACCGCCTCGACGTTCAGCCCGTACCCCTCGTCGAGCCGGTGCGGGATGTAGAAATCGACGACCCCGCCGAGCTGCTCGATGATGCGAACGAGGACGGCCGTGCCGGTCACGCCGTCCGCGTCGTAGTCGCCGAACACGCGGATGCGGACCTTCTCGCGGATCGCGGCCGCGATCCGGTTCGCCGCGTCGGCGACGCCGGGCAGCGTCTCCGGCGGGTGCAGCGCCGTCAGCACGGGGTCGAGAAACCGCCTCGCCTCGGCGGGCTGCTTGATGCCGCGGTTGAGGAGCAACTGCGCGACGACCGGGGAAACCTGGAGTTCGCCCGCCAGCCGTCGGACGGCCGCGTCGTCGTGCGGGAGGAGATGCCACTGCTTCGCGACCGCTGCCACGCCCGCCCCTCGGAGGTGATGCAATTCTATCGGCCGCCGGCCGGGAAAAAGTGCTTCAAGATTCCGACGAATTCTGCCGAAGCAGGTGGCGGGGGATGGTGTCGGTGCGTGATGACGGGGGTTGAAGGAGTCTACGCCATGACCGTCACGACCTTACTTCTTACGGCCGCCGTCGCGACCGGCGGCGACCCGTGCCCGGAGCCGTGCGGGTGCGATTCGCCCGGCATCCTCGTCAGAATCCGCGCGAAGCTCAGCGCCGCGTCCTCCGCGTCCTGCGTGCCGTGCGGGACGCCGCTGTTCGCCGGGTTCACGACGACCTGCCACGAGCCGGCCGACCCGTGCGGCCGGCCGGGGTTGCTCACGCGGCTAAAGGCGAAGTTTCAGTCGGTCGAGACGTGCGCGTCAAAAGCCGGAACCTGCACGGCCGCGGCGGTAAGCTGTTCGACGACGCCCTCCGCCGCCGGGCCGATGAACTGCACCCTGCCGCCCGCGCCGGCACCTTCCGCGGCTGCGCCGGAAGCACCGAAGGTTATGGCGAAGCCGGAGAAGTAGTCACACGTCCTCGAACGGGAACAGCGGGCGACGGCGGTGGCGGTAGTACAGCCCCCGCATGTCGGCCGTCGTCACGCCCGGCGTGTTCACGCGGATCAGGTGCTTGCAGACCGGGGCGTAGGCCGCGACCGGCGCGTGAACGCCCTTCGCCACCAGCACGCGAAACGCGGCCGGGTCGAGGCCGCAGGACGCGACCTGGTTCAGGCTGAACGGGGCCATCCGGTTCGTCGTGAGAACCACCGTCAGCCCGGTGTCAGTCCGCACCACCGCCGTCGGCCCCTGGTCGAACGTGCGAAGCCCGCCGTGCCGGACCTGCGTTTCCTCGTACCGGCCGTCGCTCCGGCCGACGAGCGTAACGTCCGCGTCGAGCGGCGGCCCGTGCCGGTCGTCCGACTTCCCGCCGATTCGCAGGCGAACGCGGTCCCCGATGTTCAACGACGCGGTTCGTCCCACGGCTTCCGGGTCGGCGATGACGACGAGGCTCGGCCCCAGCTTCCGGGCGTGCAGTTCGTGCGCGAGGACCGTGCCGTCCGCCGGGGAACCGCCGCCGACGTTGTCGCCCATGTCGAGCAGGCACACCGGCCCCTCGAGCTGTTCGGCGCGATCAACGGCCTCTTTCACACCGACGAGTTGCCCCGCGAATTCTTCCCGCCGCTTCCACCACTCGTCGGCTAACTCGTTCGCCAACTGCTGGGCGAGCGCGGCATCGCCGTTCGTGACGGCGATCACCGCGGACCCCATCTCCGGCACGTCGGAGTACGGGAAGCCGTAGACCAGGCTGTTCGTCTCCGCGCCGCGGTCCCGTTGGTCGAGCAGCAGGTCCAGCAGCGGCCGCCACTGCGGTTCGAGCGTCGCCTGGCGCTCGATGTTCGCGGCCAGCGGCGGAAACGCCGCGGCCATCGTCGGGCGGACCTTCCCTTGCAGCGAGTGCGCCATCAGCGTCGCGGCTTCGATGCCGCGATCCTTCTGGTCGAGGTGCGGGTTCGTGCGGTACGCGATCAGGGCGTCGCACGCCGCGACCATCTTCGGCGACAGGTTCGCGTGCAGGTCGAGCGTGCCGACGACCGGCTTCGATCCTACCTTCTCGCGGAGAAGCGTCAGCCAGTGGCCGTCGAAGTCCGGGTAGCCGTCCGCGACGGCCGCGCCGTGCGGCGCGACGAGGTAGCCGTCCACCTCGCCGGCTCGGTCCACGGCCGCGAGCATCTGTCGCGTCAGTTCCTCGGCCGCGTCCTTCGCGATCGTGCCATACGGCAACGCGCGGGCCGTGAAGATCGGCACGGCCTCGATTCCTTCGCGAGCCAACCCCTCGAAGAACCCGCCGACCTCGTGGTGCGTGCCGGCCAGCTTCTCGCGGACGGCCTCCCCCTCGGCGAGCAGGTCGCGGCGGAAGTGGTCGAGCGTCGTCGGCGCGCCGATGAACGTGTTCGACTCGTGCAACAGGGCGACGATGCCGACGCGGTGGCTCATGACTTGGCCGCCGCGACGACGTCGATCTCGTACAGGATGCTGCCCGTCCCGAGGCAGCCGACGAGCGTGGTCCGGGCCGGGTACGGCTCCGCGAAGTACTCGCGGTACAGCCGGTTGTATTCGGCGAGGTCTTCTTGCTTCGCGAGGTACGACCGCACCTGCACCACGTCCGCGAGCGTCAGCCCGTCGGCCGCGAGGATGGTCTTGACGTGCCCGACGGACCGGCGGAACTCGGCCTCGAACGTGTCGTTGACGATGTTCCCGTTGGCGTCGGTGGACGCCTGCCCGGAGACGAAGACGAACCCGTTCGCCTTGACCGCGGGCGTGAACGGCAGCCGCGGCGGGCCGAAGGACGCGGGACGGATGGGGGTCATGAAGGCGGCCTCGTAGATTGGGCGAAGGCGAATCAACGGGTCAGGTCGCGGAGCATGTCACGAATTCGGTTCATCGTGGCTGCGTTGACGCGGCCGAACCGGGCGACGATAATCGACTGCGCGAGCGTGTAAACTTTGTCCACGCGGACACGGCTCGTCATCTTGAGCGTGCCGTCGTCGAGGTCGGCGGTGGTGATGTCGAAACTGTAGGCATCGCCTTGCAGGTTCGACGTTACGGCCACGCACACGAAATCGACGGTGGCCAACTGGTACGCCGTGTTGGAGATGACGATGACCGGCCGCCGGCGGGTCGATGACAGGTCGGTGAACGGCACCGGCACGAGGACGATATCACCTTGTCCCGGCGTCATTCCACACCTCGTCGTCAATCGGGTTGTCCCAGAAATCCGTTGACGACGCCGCGGCCGCGATCAGGTCGCGGCCGTCGTCCCGGTCGGGGGCGAAAACCATCACTTCGACGGTCGTGCCGGCGGGGAGCGGAACGGTCACCTCGACTGTGCCGTTCTTGCCGACGACCGCGTTCGCCTTGATAGCGTGTCCAGTCATGCCGCTCTCCTTTCGTTTATGGCACCGAGCCGGTGCGACTCCGCGCGTACTCCTCGATCTCTCGCATCGCCTGCTCGCCGTCGATCAGCCGTTCCGGGTGTTGGTCGGCTTCCGTCACCCGGTCGAGCAACAGCCGATGGTCCTCGGCTTCCCGCTCCTCGTCGGACGTGGCGTTCGTCGGCCCCGGCAGGTCGGCGTCGATGCTCGCCTCCAACCGGTCGGCGAGGGCGATCCGCTCCGTGAGTTCGAGGCCGAGCAGTTCTTGAAGCAGTTGACTCGCACGTTCGCTCATGACACCCTCTTTGTTAAAGCGTCGGCCCGATGTGCCACGGGGCGAACTCCTCCTCGCCGACGCCGTGCACCTCGCTCTTCGTCTTCTGCCCGCTCGCCACGGCCAGGACCGCCTCGAATATCTCCTTCCCGACCTCCTCGACCGGCACGCCGGCCAGCACCTTGCCGGCGTCGATGTCCATGTCCGAGATCATCCGCTCGTACAAGGGCGTGTTCGTCGCCACCTTCAGGCACGGGGCCGGCTTGCACCCGTACACGCTGCCGCGGCCGGTCGTGAACACGCACACGTTCGCCCCGCCGGCCACGATCCCGGTCATGCTCACCGGGTCGTACCCCGGCGTGTCCATCACCACGAACCCCTTCGAGCGGATCGGCTCCGCGTACGTCAGCACGTCCGTCATCGCCGTCGTCCCGGCCTTCGCGATCGCCCCCAGCGACTTCTCGTAGATCGTCGTCAGCCCGCCCTCCTTGTTCCCGACCGACGGGTTGTTGTTGATCTCCACGCCGAAGACGCTCGTGTACCACTCCCACCACTTGATCCGTTCGACCAGCTTCTCGCCGACGGCCTTGCTCGTGGCGCGACGGGTGAGGATGTGCTCCGCCCCGTAAATCTCCGTCGTCTCCGCGAGGACGGTCGTGCCGCCCTGCTGCACCACGAGGTCGGACGCGACGCCGAGGGCCGGGTTGGCCGTGATGCCGCTGTTCCCGTCCGACCCGCCGCAGTTCGTGCCGAGGATCAGGTGCTTCGCCGAAATGGGAACCCGCTTTACGTCGTTGACCCGCGGCAGCAGTTCGGCAATCGCCTTCACCCCGGCGTCCACCGTCTTCCCGATGCCGCCCTCTTCTTGAATGCTCAGCAGGATCGGCTTCTGCTTCGGCTTGCCGAGCTGGATGAGTTCGAGGTGCTCGTTCTCGATCAGGTGCGCGGCCTGGCCGGTCTCGCACCCGAGGCCGATGAGGATGTACGCGGCCACGTTCGGGTGGTTGGCGATGCCGGCGAGCGTGCGGTCGAGCTGCTTGTGGTCGTCGCCGCCGTAGGCCATCGCGCAGCCGTGCTTGTGGACGATCGGCACGACGCCGTCGATGTTCGCGTACTGGTTCAGCACGCCGCTCATCCGCAGCTTCTCCGCGACGTACTTGCTCGTCCCGGCCGAGCAGTTCACGGTGCTGATGATGGCGACGTAGTTCCGCGTGCCGTACCGCTGGTGTTCGGGGCGGACCGGGCCGCGGTCGTAGCCCATGAAGTTGCGGTACTCCGCGGGCGGGGCCGGCGGCGGCGGCGTCTGGCTGGCGAACGCGTAGTCCCGTTCGAACTTGCCGAGGACGACGTTGTGCGTGTGGACGTGCGTGCCCGGCTCCAGGGTCTTCCCGGCGAACCCGATGACCTGCCCGTACTTCGTGATCGCGTCGCCCTCCTTGATGGGGTGGACGGCGAACTTGTGGCCGGGCTTCACGAGCGTGGGAACCTTGAGCGTGCCGCCGTTGAACGTGACCTCCGTGCCGGCGGCGATGAGACGGCGGGCGACGGCGACGTTGTCGGCCGGGCGGAGGTGGACGGCGACTTCGGACAGGGCAACGGCCATGGGGGAGCATCCTTATCGTGAGGCGGCACCGGCGGAATGCTATCAGGGTACATGAAAAACCCCGCGGGGGGCAACCCGCGGGGTCGAGAGAGGGAGCGTCGGCCGGTCTACTTCCCGAGGTCGATAATCACGTCCTCGGTCCCGGTGATTTCTTTCTCGATCTTCGAGTTCTTCTGATCGTACTTGCCCTTCAACTGGTCCGGGCTGCCGGACGGGGCCAGGATGACGGCCACGCGGTACTTGCCCGGCGGAATCCCCTTCCCGTCCAACCCGGCGAGTTCAAACGACCCGGTGGCCGGGTCGGTAATCTGCGCGGGAATCTCGGTCCCGGCGTCGGTCGTCCCCATCTTGATGAAGATGACCTGCAAGCCTGGGTCGCCGGGCGGCAGCCCGGCGGCGTTAATGTCCAGCGGCAACCCGTTCTTAAGAACGCGGCCCTTCGGCTTCACACGGCCCTCGGCCGTCGCTTCCTTTCCCCCGCCGCCGCAGCCGACGACGGCAAATAGGACGACGCCGACTATGGCGAGACGAACGGCCGATGGACAGAGAGGTGATCGGATCATGGACGTTCCTCGTGGGTGAGATGAAACAACTCCGCCCCGACCCGAAGGCCGGAACGGAGTTGGTGTTTGGCAACGTTCGATCAGAAGTTCCCTAGCACGTTGCCGTCGGCCCGGTGGCCGAGTCGCCACCAAACGGACGTGTTCGCGCAAATGCCATTCGTGTCCGGGTTGCACTCGACGTTGTAGCTGATGAACCGGACCGACCCGTCGCCGAGGAGGGCGACGAACCCCCCCGTGTGAGAGCTGCCGAACCGGGTTTCGCCGTCTACGCCGATCGTGTCGGGTCGAGGAGCTAAGTCTGTCCGCCGCATGATGTCTTGGTCCCAGCCAGACGTGTACCCTTCGTTGTCGTCTCCTCGGAACGCGGCATCGGCCGGCCGACGCCGTTTGTCCGCCACGAGCAACACATTCGACGTTCCGTCGTTGAGGTCGTTCAAGCGGATCGGGCCACGCCGGCGGGTACCGGGCGTGCTGTCGGCCGAGTGATTGAAGGTTCGTACCAGTGCTCCGTTATCACCGCTGTTATTTGCGAATGAGGCCGCGTAGTCGGTTTGGGCGTGGCCGTAGGTCGTCGAGATCGTCGGGGCTGTCGGCACGTACCAGTTCGTGGCTTGAGAAATTACCGTGTTGGACCGCCGGGACGGGCAGAAATACGTCTTGATCGGAGTCGAGATGGCTTGTTCCATCTGTGCGCCGATAGTCGCCCGGCCACTGCCGGTGTAAACCGCGTTCTGCTCGATATAGGGTAGGATTTGGAAACCCCACCCGGCTCGTTGTTCGGTCACGTCCATCGGGGCTGCGGCCCCGGCCGTGATGGTCGGGATCACGCCGACGACAGGCGTGCCGTAGGTCGGGGCCATCGACCAGTGCTGACCGCCGGACGGCAGGAAGCCGGTCGTGTCGTTGTGCCCGTGCCACGCCAACCCGATCTGCTTCAGATTGTTGACGCACTGCGTCCGGGCCGCGGCCTCGCGGACCTTTTGCACGGCGGGGAGGAGTAACCCGATGAGGATCGCGATGATCGCGATCACGACGAGCAGCTCGATCAGCGTGAACGCCGACCGGCGGGGAGAGAACCTTCGCATGATGACCTCGACGAAAAAGAAGTGGAAAAGACGGGTGATTGCGAGTCACCACTTGAGACTATGACCAACCCGGAAATCCGAGTAAAGGACAAAATGTGACGAATTCTTAATTTGTGGGAACTTTTTCACGCTTTCGGTGTTGCCAACCGACGGGCCGATTCCGCCTGTTGTTCCACCCGTACCGGCGGCGCGCCTTCGGCCGGCGGGCAAATCGCTCTAACGCCGGTTGCGGGGCGGGGTTTCGACGCTAGAATGCGACGAACATAGCCCCGTCGATTTCTTCCCTTCGGCCCCCGGACTCGGGGCGGGCCGCGGGTTGAAAGGTCAGGTCATGGAAAAGTGGTTGTGCTACGCGGCCCTCGGCGTCGCGGCCCTGATGCTCCTGCTGGCCGTGCTCGACATCGCCATCGGCATCCCGTTCGGCGGCAGCCCGTTCATGCTGGTGGACGTGTTCCTCATCCTCGCCAGCGCCATCGTCGGCTACCTCGGGTTCAACGCCATGCGGGACCTCAAGTAAGCCCCTCAGTGCTCGTCCCGCCGGTCCTTCGCCAGTCGGATCAACTCGTCGATCAACCCCTCGGCCGTCGCGACGCTTGCGACGGAAATGTTCGCCAGCCCCAACTCCGTCACGGCCGCGGCCGTCAGCGGGCTGATCGCCACCAGCCGGACCTCGTCCCGCGCGATGCGGCCGCGGATCGTGTCGTCGAACAGCTTCGCCACCGCCCGCGCCACGTTCGGGCTGGTCAGCGTCACGTACCGAATCTCGCCGCGGCGGAGCGCGTCCAACACCTCGTGCCGCCCCTCGACGGCGTCGGCCTGCTCGTACACGACCACGTCGCCGACGGTCGCGACGGCGGACAACTTCTCCCGCAGCACCTCGCGGCCCTGCTTCCCGCGGGCGAGCAGCACCCGTTGGCCGCGGACGTGTTGGCCCAACTGCTCGGCCAACTGCTCGGCGGAGAACTTCGCCTCGGGCACGATGTCCGCGGTCAGCCGGTACTCCGCGAGGGCGGCGGCCGTCTTCGGCCCGACCGTGGCGAACTTCACACGACCGAAGACGCGCACGTCCCCGCCGGTGGCGAACACCCGCTTCATCAGCGAATGCACGCCGTTAGCACTGCTGAACACGAGCCAGTCCCACTTCCCATCTCGGACCTCCGCCAGTGCTGCGTCGACGGCGGCGGGGTCGGCGTCGCGGATTTCGACCGTCGGCAGGACGAACGGCACGCCGCCGAGTTCCTCGATGCGGCGGACCATTTCGCCCGCCTGGTGCCGCGGTCGGGTGATGAGGACGCGTTGGCCGAACAGCGGCCGCCGCTGGAACCACGACTTCTCGACGCCGTGGCCGACGGCGTCGCCCACGAGGATCAGGCCCGGCGACTCCAGCCCGGCGTGGCGGCGGGCTTCCTCCAGCGTGCCGAGCGTGGCCGACACGCTCCGCATGTCGCCGGTCGAGGCGCGTTCGACGATCGCCGCCGGCGAGTTGGGGTCGCGGCCGTGTTGGAGCAGTTGCTCGACGATCAGCGGCAGCCGGGAGATGCCCATGTAGATCGCGAGCGTGCCGGGGAACTTCGCCAGGACCTTCCAGTCGAGCCGGTTGCCGGGCTTCGACGGCAGCTCGTGGCCGGTGACGAGGGCGACGGCGCTGGAGTAGTTGCGGTGCGTCAGCGGCAGGTCGAGGTACGCCGCGGCCGCGAGCGCGGCCGTGACGCCGGGGACGATCTCGTAGGGGACGCCGGCGGCCCGGAGGGCGTCCGCCTCCTCGCCGCCGCGGCCGAAGACGAGCGGGTCGCCGCCCTTCAGCCGCACGACCCGCTTGCCCTTGCGGGCGTTCTCAATCAGGAGCGTGTGGATGTGCGGGTACTTGTCCGGGTGGTTGCCGGGCAGCTCACGGACGCAGACGGTCTCCGCGGCCGGGTTCGCGAAGTCGAGCAGCCGGCGGGGGACGAGTTGGTCGTAAAGTACGACATCGGCGGACGCGAGCAGCTCGGCGGCGCGGAGGGTCAGGAGGCCGGGAGCGCCGGGGCCGGCCCCGACGAGGAAGACCCGCGGTTCGGTGAAGTCGGACATATGGGAATGATACGGCGGCCGCCGTCACACCGCGATCTCCGCGTCGTCCGCCTCGTACTCTTCGTGGGCCGGCGGGAAGAACCGGCAGACCGCCACGCCGATCATGTACAGCCCGAACATCGGCACGAACAGGTACAGCATCGTCACCGCGTCCGGCGTCGGCGTGATGACGGCCGCGAACACCATCATGATGAGCAGCGCGTACCGCCACTTCGCCCAGTAGTCCTCCCACCCGAACGTGCCGAGCCGGTTGAAGAAGAACATCACCAGCGGCGTCTGGAACGACACGCCGAACACCAGCGGCAGGATGATGGCGAAGCTCAGCCACTCGTTCAGCCGGAGGTCCGGGTCGGCGTCGATCCAGTTGTTGAAGCCCAAGAGCGCCTTCACCGCGCCCGGCAGCACGATGAACTGGCAGAGCAGGATGCCGGTGATGAACAGCCCGATGCTGAACGGCAGGTACTTGTACACATACGCCTTCTCGTTCGGGTACATCCCGGCCGCGACGAAGGCCCAGATTTGGTAGAAGATCCACGGGCTGGCCAGCACGACGCCGCACAACAGCGACACCTTGAAGTAGACGACCAACGACTCCTGGGCGCTCAGCGTCGTGATGTGCTTCTTGCTCGCGAGCAGCGCCTCGCCTTCCAGGTTGTAGGCGTTCAGGTGCGCCGGATAGACCTGCACCGTCACCGCGACGTGCTTCACGTCCTTGTTCTTCGGCTCGCCGAACGCCTCCTTGAACGGCTCGACCGGGATGAGGAGGGGCAGGTCCCGCGGGGCGGCGATCAGCTTCTGTAACTCGTCGTCCGTCAGCGCGAGGAGGTCGTCTTCCTTGTCCTTCAACTTCTGACGGATGCGGGCCGCCTCCTCGGGATCGGTCGGCGCGACGGGGAGCTTGTTGAACAGGTGGCGGAGCTTGCGGAAGTAAAAGTTCCGCGCCTGCGTCTCGACCGGCTCGACGATGAGCTTCATCACCGGCCGGCCGACGCCGATCTGGTCGTACCCGGTGCTAACGCCGACGTAGTCCAGGACGAACCCGATGACCATGCAGAACAGCAGCCCCTTGATGGCGGCGAACAGCCGCGTGCGGAGCTCCTCGATGTGGTCGCCGAAGGACATCCGGCTGTCTTTGAAAATGTCGTCGTCGTCGGGCGTGGTCGCTCGAGGCATGGCACGGCACTCCGCGGGTTGGCGGCGAACCAACCGACGGCGAAGGTGCCTGGCAGGTTGGGGAAAAGATTGATCGGTTGTGCGTAATATAGGACGCCGGCCGGCCGGTTCCAAGTTCAACGGTCGCCCCGAACGCGCGGGCGGGCGGTCCCGTACTCGCCCCAACCCGCCCCGTTCCGCACGCCCTGCGATTTTGCCCGGCCGATGATGGACGTGAAGGACTCGAATCCCGTGAACGGAGACACGCCATGACCCGCCGCATCGTCACGTTGCTGGTGCTCGCCGCCGCCGGGGCCGGGTGCAAGAACATCGCCGGGCCGCTGGAGGCCCGCGGCAAGTCGCGGGCCGACCTGCCGGGGTACAGCATCGAGGAGCAGGAGCGGCGGGGCCGCGACCGGCTGGCGACGTTCGAGGACGACGCCCGGATCGCCCCGCACACGTACATCAACCGCCCCAGCCCGATCGGCCGGTAATACAATCTCCGTCACCCCACGGAGACGCCTCATGTCCCTCGGCTTCGCCATCGTCGGCTGCGGCATGATCGCCCGGTTCCACGCCCGCGCCCTGGTGGAAGTTCCGAACACGCACCTCGCCGGCCTCGTCTCCCGCACGAAAGCGAACGGCGAGAAGATGCTTGCGGAGCTGAACCACAAGCCGATCCCCATCGTCGCGACGGTCGAGGAGGCGGTGAAGCTGCCCGGCGTGGACGCGGTCGTCATCACGACGCCGAGCGGGGCGCACCTGGAGCCGGCGGCCGTGGCCGCCGCGGCCGGCAAGCACGTCGTCGTCGAGAAGCCGCTCGAAATCACCGAGGATCGGTGCGACCGAATCATCGCCGCGTGCGACAAGCACGGGGTGAAGCTCTGCACGATCTTCCCGTCGCGGTTCGCGGATTCGAGCGTGACGCTGAAGCGGGCGGTGGACGCGAACCGGTTCGGCCGGCTGACGCTCGGCGAGACGACGTGCAAGTGGTGGCGGTCGCAGGCGTACTACGACGACGGCGGGTGGAAGGGGACGCAGGCGCTCGACGGCGGCGGGGCGCTCATGAACCAGGCGATCCACAGCGTCGATCTGCTGTTGTGGATGATGGGCGACGCGGCGAGCGTCGTCGGGTTCACGGCCACGCTCGCGCACGAGCGGATCGAGGTCGAGGACACGGCCGTCGCGGCGATTCGGTTCAAGAGCGGCGCGCTCGGCGTCATCCAGGCGACGACGAGCGTTCACCCCGGCTACCCGAAGGTGATCGCCATCCACGGCGACAAGGGGAGCGCCGTCATCGAGCAAGAAGACGTGTTGCGGTGGGACTTCTCCCCTCCCCTGCCGGCCGACGACGAGGTGAAGGCGAAGTTCGCGGCGAAGGTCGGGGCGAGCGGCGGGGCGGCCGACCCGAAGGCGATCAGCCACGAGGGCCACCGCCGCCAGCTCGCGGACTTCGTCGAGGCGATCCGCGGCAACCGCCCGCCGGCCGTGGACGGCCGCGAGGGCCGCAAGGCCGTGGCGCTCATCCGCGCGATCTACGAGAGCGACCGCACGGGGCGGGCGGTGCAACTGACATAACGCTGACAGTCGCGAACCTTTTTCAGGCTTCCCCCTCTTTCCTCCCGTCCCGTCCGTTTCTGCTGACCCGTCGTCGAGCGGTAGGAGGACGCATCGAGGAGGATTCCCCATGAAGAAGATCGTACTGCTCACGGTGGCCCTGGCGCTCGTCGCCGCCGGCCGCGCCGGCTACCGCACCTACGAGAGCGACGTGCAGCCCTACGTCGAGAAGGCGACGCAGCTCGCCGAGCGGGTCCGCGGCGGCGTCGAGGCGAACCCGGTCCCGATCGTGATCGCCCTCGGCACGTTCCTGCTCACGGTCGTCTACCACAAGGCGAAGGGCAAGTCGTTCCGCGAGTCGGTCGAGGTCGCCGCCACGCGGGTGACGGTCGTGCCCGCCCCGGCCGCCGCGGCGTTTCAGCCGGAGAACGTCGTCCTGAAGCGGGCGCACGCCCGCGCGACGCGGACGCAGTTGCTCGCCGACCAGATCGGGCTGAAGAACCGGCTGGCGAAGCTGCCGCCGCAGGTCGTGCAGGCCGAGAAGGACGCATGCTTCGCCGAGAAGGCCGTCGCGGACGCGAAGGCGATCCTCGGCGAGAAGCACAAGGTCCGCAACCAGACGGCGGCCCGGCTGGAGGCGCTCCAGAAGGAAGTGGCGACCGGCCAGGCCGAGTTGGCCGAGATCGACGCCGAGCTGAAAAAGCTCGCGGAAGTGATCTGACCGAAGCCCGTGCGAGACCCGCACGGGCTTCTTTATTTTTTCTTCGGCATTGGCTTCGTCGCGGCCGTGCCCGCCTTCCACACGTCCACGGCGACATCGTTCTTCTGCGACGCACCGGGGGTAGACCGGCCGTCCGCGACCTGCTTGTCGAGCATAGCGAGGAGCCGCGTCACCGTCCCCGGCTCGTCGGCCTCGCGGTTCTTCATCTCGCCGATGTCCTGCTTCAAGTTGAAGAGTTGCTGCTTGGGGAGCGTGCTCGCGTCGTCGCGGTTCGGCCGTGGGGCACTCCACCCGCCGGAGCCGGGGCAGAGGCAGAGCTTCCAATCGCCGTCGCGGATCGCGAACGATCCATTTATGGAATGGTTCACGATGCTGGCGCGGAGCGGGCCGGACTGATTCCCGGTCAGGACGCCGCGGATGCTGAAGCTGTCCTCGCCCGCGGCGTCCGGCACGGCCGCGCCGCCGACCTCGCAACAGGTGCGGAAGACGTCGGTCAGGCACACGAGGTGATCCGACACCTGCCCCGGCGGCGCGACGCCGGGCCACCGGGCGAGGAACGGGACGCGGTGGCCGCCCTCGAAGATGTCGGCCTTCGTGCCGCGGTAGACGTGGCTCGGGTTGTGGCCGAGTCTCAGCAACTCCGGGAAGTCGGCCTGCGGCGAGCAGCCGTTGTCGCTCGTCACGATCACGAGCGTGTCCTTCGCGAACCCGTTCTTCTCCAGCGCCGCCAGCACGTCGCCGACCACGGCGTCCGTGTGCATGACGAAGTCGGCGTAGGGGTTCAGCTTGCTCTTGCCGTCCCAGTCGTCGGTCGGCAGGATCGGCGTGTGCGGCGCGGTCAACGGCAGGTAGAGGAAGAACGGCTTGCCCGCCCCCTTCCGCGACGCGACGTACTCGACCGCCTTGTCCCGCAGCTTCGGCAGCACGTCCGCCGCGTCGAAGCCGGGGGCGGTCGGCCCCTTGCGGTTGCGGCCCCTCCCCGGCCGGCCCTTCATCATCGCGAAGTCCTTGTCCTCCGTCGGGTTCGCCGCCACGCGGTCGTTTTCGAGGAACGTGTACGGGACCATGTCGAGGGACGCGCTGATGCCGAAGTAGTAGTCGAACCCGACGGCGAGCGGCCCGCCCGCAAAGGGTTGGTCGTACTCGACGTTGAACACCTGCTCCCGCGGCTCGATGTTCAACTCGGACACCTGCTTGCCCGGCTTCAGCGTCCAGTCGAGGCCGAGGTGCCACTTCCCGACGCAGGCGGTGTGGTAGCCCTGCTTCTTGAGCAAAGACGCGATCGTTTCCCGGCCCGGTGCGATGAGCCGCGGCGAGAGGCCGCCGAGGACGCCGTTCTGGAGCTTCGTCCGCCACGCGTACCGGCCGGTGAGCAGGCCGTACCGCGTCGGCGTGCAGACGGCGGAGCCGGAGTGCGCGTCGGTGAACCGCACGCCCTCGGCCGCGAGCCGGTCGAGGTTCGGCGTCGGAATCTTGCCGGCCGGGTTGTAGCACTTCACGTCGCCGACGCCGAGGTCGTCCGCGAGGATGACGACGACGTTCGGCGCGGCCGACGCGGCGGGCGCGAGGACGCACGCCAGGAGTGGGAGGAGGAGTCGCAACATGGGAGAGGTTCCGGCGGGTTACGTGCCCATCGCGTGGTAGCCGCAGTCCACGTACAGGACGTGGCCGGTGACGGCGCTGGCGAGCGGGCTGCACAGGTAGAGCGTGCTGTTCGCCACCTCCTCCGGCCCGATCGCCCGGCGGAGCGGCGAGTGCGACGCGACGTACTCGATCTGTTGGTCCATGTCCGGCTTGATGGCGCGGGCCGCGCGGCTGGCGTAGGGGCCGGCCGAGATCAGGTTCACGCGGACGTTCTTGTCGCCGACGAACCACGCCAGCTGCTTCGCGTCGATCTGCAACGCCGCCTTCGCCGTGCTCATGCCGCCGCCGTAGTGCGGGATGACGCGGTCGCCGCCGATGTACGTCAGCCCCACGACGCTCGCCCCGCCCGGCCGGTTCGCCATGAACGGGGCCGCGTGCCGCACCATGCTGATGAGCGAGTAGCTGCTAATCCCCATCGCCTCGGAGTACGCCTCGCGGCTCGTCTCGATGATCGACTTCGTGATCTCGCGGCTGAAAGCGATGGAGTGGATGAGGATGTCGATTCCGCCGAACTGTTGGCCGACGGCCTCGACCGTCCCCTTGATGCTATAGTCGGAATACCTCGCGTACCGGCGGTCGGTCTTCACGCCCTCCGGCACTTGCTCCATCGTGTCGTAGTTCGCGTCGCAGGCGAACATCTTCTCGACCTTCAGCTCGCTGCCGTCCGGCAAGATTCGCGACTCGCGGTCGGCGTCGCGGGTGAGGATGCTCTCGACGATGCCGTACATCCGCGGGTGGACGGCCAACACGACCTTCGCCCCGGCCGCCCTCAGCGCCTTGCTGATGTACCACGCGAAGCTCTGGTTGTCGCCGACGCCGGAGACGAGGGCGGTCTTGCCGGACAGGTCGAGGGAATACATCGTCGCGGACCTCGGAGGGGAAAACAGTCTTCGTGCGGAGAGTTGTAGCGAAAACCAGCTCCCACGGCGGACGGCCGCGGTTCAATCGCGAAACTTGAACCTCGTTTCCGAAGATTGGGTGGAAAATGGCCGTCCGGTCTGCGCAACCGCTACAGTCGGCGCAGTTTCACACCCGGTTCGCGGGCATCTCATCAATCGAAGTCTGTCGGCGCGGTTCCTGCTCTAGATTGAAGTTGGTGTAGTCCGCGACGGAGGCAGAACCATGTACCGGCGACTCTTGATTCTCGGCGTGTTAGCGGCGCTCCTCGGCACGGCCGGGTGCCGCCATTGCTGCAAGAGGCCACTGTTTGGCAGCCGGAACCGCGACCTTCCGCCGCTACCACGCGAGAGGGACGACGTGCTCATCCCGCCGCCGACCGGCGGGCTGCCCGCGCCGCGGACCGTGCCGGCCGATCCGACTTTGCCGCCGCCCGCCATCGGCTCCGAGCCGAGCGGCAGTCGGTTCCGCCCGGAAACGGTCTACCCCGATCCGCTGCTGGAAGTCCCGGCCATTCCCAAGAAGGAAACCGGCGAGCCGCCGGCCGTCATTCCCATCCCCGAAGGCGTGTCGTCCCGGAAGCCCGCGACCGGTTACTCGGATCGCACGAACGCGCCGACCGGGCTGCCCGGCTACGCCGCCGTCGGCGACCGGATCGCGACCGGGCGGAAGCCGACGGTCGAGGGGCTGGACCGGTTGCGAAGCACGGGTTACAAGACGGTCATTTACCTTCACGACTCCGGAAAGGACGTGTCCGCGACGCGGGAGCTGGCCGAGAAGAAGGGCCTGACGTTCATCAGCGTGCCGGTCACCGCGACGACGCTGAAGGAGTCGTTCAGCAAGTTCGTTGAAACCGTCGGCGACAAGTCGAACCGCCCGGCCTACGTCTTCGACGACGACGGCGTGCGGACCGGCTCCTTGTGGTATCTCTACTTCCGCACGGTCGAGTCCTACAGCGACGACACGGCCCAGGTGAAGGCCGCGCCGCTCGGCCTCCGGGACGCCACCGGGGACGAGAAGACGAAGTTCCTGCTCGCCGTTCAGGACTACCTGTCGAAGCGATAAGATGCCGGGATGACCCCCGACTTCGGCCCCACGTTCCCGCTCGCGCCGGCGATATACCCGTCGTCGGTGTTTTGCATTCCAGACCTCGACGCCGTTGACGCGATCTACAACGGCTCGGCCACCGGCTTCATCTACGCACGCGACGGCCACCCGAACGCGGCGATGCTCTCCGACGAGCTACGCGCCGCACACCACGCCGCCTGGGGCCTCGTCACCGCGACCGGCATGGGCGCGATCACCGGGCCGCTGCTCGCACTGCTCTCGAGCGGCGACCGCGTCGTCGCCGGGACCGGCATCTACGGCCGCACGGCGAAACTGCTCCGCGACGAGTTTCCCCGGTTCGGCGTGACGACGACGTGGGTGGACACCAACGACCTCGACACGGTGAAGGCCGCGCTGGCGTCGCCTACGAAGCTCGTCGTCGCGGAAACCATCTCGAACCCGCTCTGCCGCGTCGCCGACATCCCGGCCCTCGCCGAGATCGCACACGGGCACGGGGCGAAGCTGTTCATCGACAACACGTTCGCCACGCCGGTCCTGTGCAAGCCGCTCGACCTCGGCGCGGACTTCGTCATGGAGTCGCTGACGAAGATGATCGGCGGGCACAGCGACGTGATCCTCGGCTTCGTCTGTGGGAAGGACGCGGTCGGCAAGGCGAAGGTCGAGTCGTCGGTCAGCACCTGGGGCATGGCCGCGAACGCCTTCGAGTGCTGGCTGACGACCCGCGGCCTCGCGACGCTCGACCTCCGGATGCACGCCGCCACCGCGCACGCGGCGAAGCTGGCCGTCTGGCTCGCGGTGCAGCCGGCGGTGAAGCGGGTCGTTTACCCCGGCCGGCCGGACCACCCGGACTTCGCGCTCGCGAAGCGGGTGCTGCCACACGGCGCGGGGAACATGCTCTGCTTCGAGCTGGCCGACCGGGACGCGGTGAACCGGTGGATGTGGGCGACGCCGGGCGTGCCGTTCTGCCCGTCGCTCGGCCACCACGCGACGACGTGCAGCCACCCGGACACGACCAGCCACCGGTTCGACCCGCCGGCGGAGAAGATTCGCAAGGGGATCACGTCGGGCTTGGTCCGGCTGTCCGTCGGGTGCGAGCCGCTGGACCACCTCCTCGCGACGATGGCCGCCGGGATGCGGGAAATCGCGTGACCGGCCGCTACAATTCCCACACTCTCCGCACATGCCTTCAGGAGCCGTCATGGCCGAGCCGTACAAGATCGTGGTCGGGCTGGAAGTCCACGTGCAACTGCTGACGAAGACGAAGCTCTTCTGCGGCTGCCCGAACAAGTTCGGCCTGCCACCGAACTCGGCCGTCTGCCCGGTCTGTCTCGGCCTGCCCGGCTCCTTGCCCGTCATGAACTGCCGGGCGTTCGACCTCGCGCTGAAGGCCGCCCTCGCGCTCAACTGCCGGATCGCGTCGCACCCCGGCCAGAAGGCCGGTTTCACGAAGTGGGACCGCAAGAACTACTACTACCCGGACCTGCCGAAGAACTATCAGATCAGCCAGTACGACCTGCCGTTCAGCCACGACGGCCACCTGGACATCAACGTCCACCCGGACCCGAAAAAAGGGTACACGGCGAAGCGGGTCGGCATCATCCGGGCGCACCTCGAAGAGGACGCCGGCAAGAACGTCCACGACGAGTCCGGCCGCGGCGGCGACACCCGCGTGGACCTGAACCGTACCGGCACGCCGCTGTTGGAGATCGTCTCGCACCCGGACATGAACGGCCCGGAGGAGGCCATCGCGTACCTGGAAGAGATCCGCCTGATGCTCCGCGAACTCGGCGTGTCCGACTGCGAGATGCAAGAGGGCAGCCTGCGGTGCGACGCGAACGTGAACGTCCACGTACCGAAGGCCGACGAGCCGAAGGGGTACGCCGCGACGCCGCTGGTCGAGATCAAGAACCTAAACAGCTTCCGGGCCGTCGGCCGGGCCATCACCCACGAGGCGAAGCGGCAGTACGAGCAGTTCCAGAAGGACCCGGCAGGGTATCGCATCGACAAGCTGTTGAAGACGACCGCCGGGTGGGACGACGCGAAGGGCCGCACCGAGGTGCAGCGGCACAAGGAGGAGGCGGCCGACTACCGGTACTTCCCGGAGCCGGACCTCGTTCCGGTGATCGTCTCGAAGGAACAGCTCGACGCCGTCAAGGCGACGATGGGCGAGCTGCCGCAGGCCCAGCGGGCGCGGCTGCAATCGCAGTACGGGCTGACGCCGGCCGACGCCGAGGTGTTCGTGGCGAAGGGCCGCAAGACGGTCGCGTACCTGGAGGAGGTGGCGAAGCTCGTCGGCGACGGCAAGGCGGCCGCCAACCGGATCAGCGACCTCGTCTTCCCGGCGCTTAACGAGCGGAAGGAGGAGATCGACGAGTTCCCGGTGTCCCCCGCCGCCTACGCCGACTTCGTCAAGCAGACCGGCAGCCTCAACAAGCAGGACCGGGTGGACGTGTTCAAGATCGTGCTGGAGAAGGGCGTGTCGGTCGAGGAAGCGAAGAAGGCTGTAGGGATCAAGGAAGTTGACGAGCCGGCCTTGCGGGCCGCGGTGACGGCGGCCGTGGCCGCGAACCCGAAGGCCGTGGCCGACTTCAAGGGCGGCAAAGACTCGGCAAAGATGGCGATCGTCGGGTTCGTGATGAAGAACAACAAGGGCGCGCCGAATGACGTGGTGCGGAAGCTGGTAGACGAGGAACTGGCGAAGGCGTGAGGGCTAAACATGACGAACATGACGTTGGAGCAACGAGTCGAGTCACTAGAGAGAGCCGTTCTGGAACTGAGGGCTGGGGGCACGACCGGGCCGTCGCTGGTGCAGCGGTTGGCCACTGCCCCACCCTTGTCGGGCGAGGAACAACTCGCGCTCGAAGAGATGGCCGCTTATGGCCGGTACTATCGACAGACGGGTAAAGAAGCCCCCCCCGACTGGAAGCCCGGCGACCCGATCCCAGAGCCGGACGAGGAATGGTGTCCGCGATGACGTTCCTGTTAGACACCGACCACGTCAGCATCCTCGAACGCCCCGGCACGCCGGAGTACGCCGCCATTCTTGCCAAGATTGCGGCCCAACCCGTCGGAGAAGTTGGCGTGTCGGTGGTGAGCTACCAGGAGCAATCGAAGGGTTGTAACAACCTCATCAACCGGGCGACGAAGCCATATGAGTTGGTTGCCGCCTATTCACTTCATTACCGCGTCATCGACTTCTTCCGGTCGTTCCCGCTCGTCCCGTTCGACTTGGCGGCCGCCACCGAGTCCGACCGGTTGCGGACGTTGAAACTCGGAGTCGGCACGATGGACCTCCGCATCGCGGCCATCGCCGTCTCGCGAGGCATTACCGTCGTCACCCGGAACACGGCCGACTTCGGGAAGGTGCCGAACCTGTCCTTCCAGGACTGGACGAAGTAGGGGTCACTTCGCCGCGACGTACTTCTTGATCTGGAACTTCGCCCCGTCGCCTTCCATCCACTTCTTGAACTCGTCCTTCATGTGCGCGTTGAAATCGCCATTGCCGGCGAACGGGGCCGGCTTCCACCCGTCCTTCTGCGTCATCCCGAGCTTCACGAACGTCTGGTACGGCGGCGGCACGTCCCTGTCGGCGGCCGTCCAATCGGCTTCCAGGATCGTTTGCAAGATGAGCTTGCTCTCGTCCGTCGGGAGGTTCTCGGTCCGCACCGTCGTCCCGGTGAGGGGCGTGCGGTACTTCGCCACGAGTACGCCGGCCGCGAAGTAGGCGTCCTTCTTCTCCTTCGCCTTGAGCGCCTTCATCGGGTCGGCGAACACGGCGACCGCCTTCTTCACCGTCTCCAGGTCGGCCTTGTAGGACTTGGCGGTCGCGTCGAGCGGCTGGGTGTTGTAGTCGAACGAGTAGAACGCCCCGTCGTGGTGCTTCCGGAGGAAGAACACGCCCTCGGCGTTCTCCTTGAAGTCGAACGTCGTCACCCCCCGTCGCCCGCCGACGGGCTGGAAGCCGATCTTGATGTGCGTCTCGTTCGTCTTGCCGGCCAGCGTGTCCTCGACCTTCACGACGGCGACCTTGTAGCTCACCTTCTGCGGCGACCCCGGATACTGTGCGACCTCCACTTCCTCCTTCTCGACGGCCGTGACCTTGCCGACGACGACGAGGTCGGCCGCGGCGCGGGTCGCGACGCCGGGCGGCGGGGCGACCTTCAAGAGCGCGAACGCCGGGGTCACAACGAGCACCAATAGCAGGGCGGCGGACGCGAACCGAGCCATGATCGAACCTCACGCTAGGGGGCGATTGGTGTAGTTTACTCACCCGCCGTTACGGGGCGTGTCGGGATTGTAACGGCCGAGGGCGTCGCGGAGGGCGGGTTCGACTTCGGGAAAGCGGAACGTGAATCCGGCGTCGGTCGCTGCCTTCGGGATCACCCGCTGGCCGCCGAGGATCGTGTCGGCGATGCGGCCGAGGGCGAGTCGGATCGCGAAGCCCGGCGCGGGCAGCCAGTGCGGCCGGCCGAGAACCTTACCGACTGTGCGGCCCAATTCGTCATTCGTCACCGGGTTCGGGGCCGTCGCGTTGACCGGCCCCGCCAGCTGCGAGTCGATGAGGAACAGCAGCAGTCGCGTCAGGTCGGCGTGGTGAATCCAACTCGTGTACTGCTTTCCCGAACCGATTCGGCCGCCCACGAAGAATCGGTACGGCCGCACGAGGTTCGGCAGTGCCCCGCCAGCGGCGTCGAGGACGATGCCGAGCCGCGGGTGGACGACGCGAACGCCGGCCTCTCGCGCGGGTTCTGCGGCCACTTCCCAATCGCGACAAACTTCGGCCATGAAGTCCGAGCCGGGCGGCGCGTATTCCGTCAGGACTTCGTCGCCGCGGTCGCCGTAGTAGCCGACGGCCGAACACGAGATGAACGTCTTCAACGGTCGCTTCGCTAATCGCTCGGCGATCAGCCGCGTGCTGTTGACGCGGCTGTCGCGAATCTTCTGCATGAACTCGTCGGTCCACCGCTTCGCGAAGATGTTCTCGCCGGCCAGATGCACGACCGTGTCGCACCCGGTGATCGCGTCGAGCCACGGCCCCGGCTCCGCCGGGTCGCCCACGACCACGCCCGGCCCCGGCTTCCGCGACACGGGCACGACTTCGTCGCCGCGTTCGCGCAACGCGGACACGAGTCGCTTCCCGACGAGGCCGGTCGCCCCGGTGACGAGGACGCGCATCTACTCCGCCCCCGGCTTGACCATCTTCTCCGGCCGCACGATCTGGTCGAACTTCTCCGCCGTCAGCCCGCCGCTGCCGTCCTTGAGCGCCGGGGCCAGCTTCACCGCCTCGTCGCGGAGCGTCGTGCCGTTCGCGTGGGCCGTCTTCGCGATCTTCGCCGCCGCGTCGTACCCGATGTGCCGATTCATCGCCGTCACCAGCATCAGCGAGTTGTTCAGGTGCGCCGCGATCTGCTTCGCATTCGGCTCGATCCCCTCGGCACAGTGTTCGTTGAACATGTGGCAGGCGTCCGTCAGCAAGCGGACGGAGTGCAGGAAGTTGTGGATGATGACCGGTTTGAACACGTTCAGCTCGAAGTTCCCCTGGCTCGCGGCGAACCCGATGGCCGCGTCGTTGCCCATCACCTGCACGCACACCATCGTCAGCGCCTCGCTCTGCGTCGGGTTCACCTTCCCCGGCATGATCGACGAGCCGGGTTCGTTCTCGGGAATCGTGATCTCCCCGAGGCCGCACCGCGGGCCGGACGCCAGCCACCGCACGTCGTTCGCCATCTTCATGAGCGCCGCGGCCAGCACCTTCAGCGACCCGCTCGCGGAAACGAGCGCCTCGTGCCCGCCGAGGGCGGCGAACTTGTTCGGGGCCGTCACGAACGGCAGCTCCGTCAGGTCGGCGATCTGCTTCGCCACTTTCACGGCGAACTCCGGGTGGGCGTTCAACCCCGTGCCGACGGCCGTGCCGCCGAGGGCGAGTTCGTACACGCCGGGCAGCGTCTGCTCGATGGCCTTTACCGCGAAGTCGATCTGCGCGACGTACCCGCTGAACTCCTGGCCGAGCGTCAGCGGCACGGCGTCCATCAGGTGCGTGCGGCCGATCTTCACCACGCCGGCGAACGCCTCCGCCTTCTTGTGCAGCGTGTCGCGCAGCTCCTTCACGCTCGGCAGCAGCCGGTGGACGACCTCCTCCGCGGCGGCGACGTGCATCGCCGTCGGGAACGTGTCGTTGGACGACTGCGACATGTTCACGTCGTCGTTCGGGTGGACCGGCTTCTTCGACCCCATCTCCCCGCCGGCTATTTCGATGGCCCGGTTGGAGATGACCTCGTTCACGTTCATGTTCGTCTGCGTGCCGCTGCCGGTCTGCCAGACGCGCAAGGGGAAGTGCCCGTCGAGCGTCCCGGCGATCACTTCGTCGGCCGCCTTCTCGACGAGCGCCAGCTTCTCCTTCGGCAGCAGGCCGAGGGCGGCGTTCGTCATCGCGGCGGCCTTCTTCAGAACGCCGAACGCCCGGATGACGGCCCGCGGCATCGTGTCGTCGCCGATGGCGAAGTGGATCAGCGACCGGGCCGTCTGCGCCCCGTAGTACCGGTCGGTCGGCACTTCGATCTTGCCCATCGTGTCGGTTTCGATTCGCGTCGCGGCCATGTGAAGAGGCTCCGGCGTTCGGGGAAAGTGCGATCATTGTAGAACGGAAGCCGGAAACGCCGCCCTGCCAGTCTGACAGGCCCCAACGCCACCGCCGCCACCGCCACGGGGTGGCCCCCGTGGCGGAATCGCCACCTGGGTTGACGCGACACCTATAATGTTAATTCGTACATATCTTTCACTTGGTCGGGTTCGGGGGAAAAACATCGACAATCGCCCGGCGATCCGCGAAACTGACCCGGTTCATTCCTTCGAGGAGATTCCGAATGCGTCGAGTGTTGTTGGCGGTCGCGGTGGCGGCCCTCGCCGTCGGCCGCGGGGTCGGGGCGGACCCGCCGGAGGTCGCGGACGCCCTGAAGGCGATCAAGGCCGTCGGCCGCGAGGGACAAGGGAACGAGGCGGCGGCCGCCGCGTGGAAGAAGCTCGTGGCGCAAGGGAACGCGGCCCTCATCCCGACCCTCACCGCGTTCGACGGGGCCAACCCCACGGCCGCGAACTGGCTGCGGTCGGCCGTCGATGCCATCGTTCAAGCGGACGAGAAGGCCGGGAAGAAACCGTCGGCCGACGAGTTGAAGGCGTTCCTTACCACAACGACGAATGATCCTTCCGCCCGACGGATCGCCTACGAACTGTTCGCGAAGCAGAAGAAGGACGAGGCGGCGAAGCTGATCGTCGGCATGGCGAACGACCCGAGCCTCGAACTCCGCCGGGACGCCATCGCGGCCCGCCTCGCGGACGCGAAGGACGACGCGGCGAAGCTGGCCGAACTGTTCCCGGCCGCCCGCGACAAGGACCAGGTCGAGGCCATCGCGAAGACGCTCAAGAAGTCCGAGGCGGAGGTCACGTCGCACTTCGGGTTCGTGACCGGCTGGCACGTCGTCGGCCCGTTCGACAGCACGAAGGGCGAAGGGTTCGCGAAAGTTTACCCGCCGGAACAGGGTGTCGATCTGAAGGCGACCTACGAGGGCAAGGGCGGCGCGAAGGTCGCGTGGAAGGCCGTCAGCGGCAAAGTGAAGGACAAAGACTACGGCATGGTGGACCTGAACGCGGAACTGACGAAGCACAAGGACGCGGCGTCCTACGCCTACGCCGTCATCGAGGTCGAGAAGGAGACGCCGGCGGAGCTGCGGGCCGGGTCGATCACGTCCGTCAAGTTCTTCCTCAACGGCAAGCCGGTGTTCGAGCGCGACGAGTACCACCACGGGCACGCCATGGACCAGCACGCGTGCAAGGTCACGCTCAAGGCCGGGAAGAACGAGATTCTGTTGAAGGTCTGCCAGAACAACCAGACGGAACAGTGGGCGCAGAACTGGGCGTTCCAGTTCCGCGTGTGCGACGCCACCGGCGGCGCGGTCCCGTTCAAGCTCGTCTCGCCGGAGGGGAAGTGATGTCGCGATTTCTGTTGTTGCTCGCGGTCCTCGGGTTCGCGGGTTCCGCCGCCGCCGGGGACTGGCCGCAGTTCCGCGGGCCGAACGGGACGTGCGTGACGGACGAGAAGGACCTGCCGGTGAAGTGGACCAAGACCGAGGGCCACCGGTGGAAGGCCGAGATTCCCGCCCGCGGCGTGTCCGGGCCGGTCGTCGTCGGCGGGAAGGTGTACGTCACCGCGTCGTCCGGCAAGAAGGACGACCGGCTGCACGTCCTCGCCTACGACTTCAAGACGGGCGAGAAGCTCTGGCACCGGCAGCTCGCGGCGACCGGCGGGACGAACTGCCACCCGATGACGTGCATGGCCGCCCCGACGCCGGTGGCGGACGAGGCCGGCGTGTACGCCCTGTTCGCGACCGGCGACCTGGCCGCGTTCGATTCCGACGGCACGCTGCGGTGGTACCGGTCGCTCGTCGGCGACTACCCGAGCATCACGAACCAGGTCGGCATGGCGTCGTCGCCCATCCTCGCGGACGGCAAGCTGATCGTGCCGATGGACAACGCCGGCGAGTCGTTCCTCGCGGCCGTGGACACGAAGACGGGCGTGAACCTGTGGAAGTCCGACCGCACCCGCGAGATCAACTGGGTGACGCCGGTGACGCGGTCGCTCGACGGCCGGACGCCGGAAATCCTGTTCCCCGGCCGCGACGGGCTGACCGCCTACGACGCGGCGACCGGCAAGAAGCTCTGGACGCACAAGGGGGTCGGCGGCGACATCCCGACGCCGACGGTCCTCGGCGGCGTGGTCTACACGCCGAGCCGCGGCCTCGTCGCGCTGACCATCGCGGACGGCAAGGCGACGGAGGTGTGGAAGTCCGCGAAGCTGTCCGGCGGCATGTCGTCGCCGGTGATTTACGACGGCGTCGTCTACGCCGCGTCCGGGGCGGGCGTGGTGAACGCGGCCGACGCGAAGACCGGCGAGTCGCTCTGGGCCGAGCGGTACGGGCAGAAGGACAAGGCGTCCGCGTCGCCGATCGCCGGCGACGGCAAGGTGTACGTGTTCGCCGAGAAGGGGCTGACGACCGTGTTCAAGGCCGGCCGCACGGCCGAGATTCTGGGCACGAACGACCTTGGCGAGGAGATTCTCGGCACGCCGGCTGTCAGCGGTGGAGCCATCGTGATCCGCACGGACAAGACGCTCTACTGCGTCGGAAAGTAGAGCGTTCCGGCCCGCGGTCCGCGCCGGCGCGGACCGCGGGCGATTTCCCCCGACACCGACAGGCGACCGCGCACTTCTTCCCCGTCACCCCTTCTCGGCCGCGTTGTTAGACCGATCCGTGCCGTCGGTATCCCCCAGTTCATAACTAAACCGATAGGCCCGCCCGCGCACCGGGGTTCGGGCGAAGGGGTTGTCCATGCTCGACGTTGCCGCCGCCCGCGAAATTGTCTTGAAGCACGCGAAGCGGCTGCCCCGCGACTTCACCGCCCTCATGTCGTCGTCGCTCGGCCAGGTCATCGCCGCCGACGTTGCTTCGGATGTCGATTCGCCGCCGTTCGACAAGTCGCTCATGGACGGGTACGCCGTCCGCGCCGCCGACGTGACGCCGAACGTCGAGTTGACGGTGATCGAGGAAATCCCGGCCGGGAAGCTGCCGACGAAAGCGGTCGGTCGCGGCGAGGCGGCCCGGCTGTTCACCGGCGCGCCGATCCCGGACGGGGCGGACGCGGTCGTCATGCGCGAGAAGACCGACTCGTCGTCCTTGACCACGGTTGTCGTCCGCGAGGTTCCGACCGTCGGCCAGTTCGTCCTACCGCGGGCGACGGAGATGAAGGCCGGCGACGTGGTCATCCCGGCCGGGACGGTGATGACGCCGGCGGCGTTCGGCCTCCTGGCGTCCGTCGGCCGCACGACGGTCGCCGCGTACCCGTTCCCGCGGGTGTCGATCATCGCGACCGGGGACGAGCTGGTCGAGCCGCTGAAGAAGCCGAAGCCGGGGCAGATCCGCAACAGCAACGGCCCGATGCTCGTCGCGCAGACGACCCGCGCCGGCGGGTTGCCGCGGTACATCGGCATCGCGACCGACCGCGCGGAGGTGCTGCGGTCGTTCGTCAACGAAGGGTTGATTACGTCGCACGTCGTCGTCCTGGCCGGCGGCGTGTCGGCCGGCGACTTCGACCTCGTGCCGAAGGTGCTCGCCGGCCTCGGCGTGACGGCCCACTTCCATCACGTGCGGATGAAGCCGGGGAAGCCGTTGCTGTTCGGCACGAAGGGGGACACGCTCGTGTTCGGGCTGCCGGGGAACCCGGTGAGTTCGTTCGTCGGGTTCGAGCTGTTCGTGAAGCCGGCCCTGCGGGTGCTGGGCGGCCACGTGGACCGCGGGCCGGGGGTTCAACGATTGGCCTTGAGCGAACCGTTCCGGGCGAACAACAATCGGCCGACGTACCACCCGGCGAGGCGGACGGCCGACGGCCGGGCGTGCGGACTGCCGTGGTTCGGCTCGCCGGACCTGCGGGCGCTGCTGGAGGCGGACTCGTTCCTGGTTTTGCCGCCGGGCGAGGTGAACTACGCGGCCGGGGATGCGGTTGACGTGTTGCCGTTCGCCACGACTGAATAAGGACTCCCCGTGACGCAGCCCCGTGTCTTCGCCCCCGCGATCCTGTCCGGCCTCCTGCTGTGGCTCGCGTTCTACCCGTTCAACCTCGGGTTCGTCGCCTATTTCGCGCTCGTGCCGTTCCTGACGCTCGTGCGGGCGGAAGGCGTCAGCCCGCGCCGCCGGTACTTCGCCGCCTTCCTCGGCGGGTATGCGTTCTTCCTGCCGGCGCTCCAGTGGATTCGCGTCGCGCACCCGGCCATGTACGCCGCGTGGGTCGGCCTCGCGCTCACGTCGGCCCTCTACTTCCCCATCGGCCTCGCACTGATTCGCCGGCTCGACCGGCTGTCGTGGCTGCCGCTGCCGTTCGCCGTCGCGGTCGTCTGGGTCGCGCTCGAGTACGTGCGGGCGCACTTCCCCACGGGGTTCCCGTTCCTCAAGCCGCTCGGGGCGCACCAGCTCATCGGGTTCGCGTGGTACTACCTCGGCCACACGCAGCACGACTACCCGCCGCTGATCCAGGTCGCCGACCTCGGCGGCGTCTGGCTCATCTCGTTCCTCGTCGCGTTCTTCAACGGGATGCTCGCCGAGTGGGCGTTCCGCGCCCCGGCCGTGCGACGGCTGTTGAAGTGGCCACCCGCGTACAAGCCGGGCTTCTACCGCGAGATGTGGTCGGCCACGTTCGCCTGCCTGTTCCTGCTGCTGACCTACGGGTACGGCGTGAGCCGGCTGAAGCACGAGGAGTTCGCGGTCGGGCCGCGGGTCACCGCGATCCAGGCGGACTTCTCCCAGGACGTGAAGATGAACGACGAGGAGTTGCTGTTCAAGGAGTACAACCGCCTCTGCGAAACCGCGGCGATCCGCCGGCCGGACCTGATCGTCTGGCCGGAGACGTGCTACCCGCTCGGCGTCACGGCCGTGGCGGACGGCGTGAAGGGGGAGCTGCCGGAGCGCGTCAAGGACGGGTTGAAGCTCAACGCCGACTTGGAGCGGCACGCCTTCACCCGGTGGCAAACGAACGTCCTCCTCGGGACCGGCCTCGACGAGTGGGACGGCGAGCGGACGTGGCGGTACAACTCGGCCGTCCTGCTCGCCCCGGACGGCGCGACGAGCGGCCGGTACGACAAGATGCACCTCGTCCCGTTCGGCGAGTACGTGCCGCTGAAGGGCCTGTTCCCGTGGTTGCAGAACTTCACCCCGTACCGGCACGACTACTCGTGCAAGCCGGGGGAGAGGCGGACGCGGTTCGCGTTCATGTCCGGGGACGTGCAGTACACGTTCGGCGTGCTCATCTGCTACGAGGACAGCGAGCCGTACCTCGCCCGGCAGTACAACCTGAAGGACGGCGACGACCGGCCGGTGGACTTCCTGGTGAACATCTCGAACGACGGCTGGTTCCGCGGGTCCGAGGAGCACGAGCAGCACCTGGCGGTGTGCAAGTTCCGCGCGGTCGAGGCCCGGCGGCCGGTCGTGCGGGCGGTGAACATGGGCGTCTCGGCGATCATCAACTCGGACGGCGTCGTCCAGGCGCTGCCGCACGACACGGTGAAGAAGAGCATCCACCACGTCGGCCCGGTGACGGACAAGCTGCGGCTCGACAAGCGGGAGAGCCTGTACGCGAGAGTCGGGGACTGGCCGCCGGCCGCGTGCTGGGGGCTGATCGCGGTCGGGTGGCTGCTCACGCGGCGGAAGCCGTGACGCCCCGCCCGCGCCGGTGGCGGCGGGTTCGCCGGCTGTTCCTGTTTCTCGCCGCCGTCTGGCTCGGTACGGTCGTCGTCATGAAGTGGCTCGAAAACCGCCTCGTCTACCCCGGCAACACGGCCGCCGAGTCGTGGGTGCCATGCCCCGTCGCCGACTGCGAGGACGTGTGGACCGCCACCCCGGACGGGACGAAAATCCACGGCTGGTATTTCCCCTCGACGCCCGGCGCGGATGTCGTCCTCTTCGCCCACGGCAACGGCGGGAACCTCTCGCACCGCTCCCGGACGGCCATCGAGCTGCGGAAGGTTCTCGGCGCGGCCGTGCTCCTGTTCGACTACCCCGGCTACGGCAAGAGCGCGGGAAGCCCGTCCGAGGCCGGGTGCTACGCCGCGGGCGACGCGATGATCGCGTGGCTCGCGAACGAGAAGCACGTCCCGAAGGCAAAGCTGATCCTGTTCGGCGAGTCCCTGGGCGGCGGGGTCGCGACGGAGCTGGCCGTCCGGCACGAGCACAAGGCGCTCGTGCTGACGAAGACGTTCACGTCGCTGCCGGCGGCGGCGAAGTCGCTGTTCCCGTTCCTGCCGACGCACACGCTGATGTCTAATCGGTTCGACAGCCTCGCGAAGCTGCCGCGGGTGCGGACGCCGGTGTTCGTCGCGCACGGCACGGCGGACCGCACCGTCCCGTTCGAGTTGGGCGAGGCGCTGTTCGCGGTCGCGAACGAGCCGAAGGCGTTTCACCGGATGGAGGGGCAGGAGCACAACGCCTGGTTCACGTCCGATTTCTACGCGGCGCTGAAGGCGTTCCTGGAGAAACACGCGCCATAGTAGTAGGCACACTCCGTGTGCCGTCTGCTGTCCGCCGCCGCGACTCGGGCGAACTCTCCGGGCGCATGGACGAGACGGCACACGGAGTGTGCCTACTACTATGATCGGTCGCAGCGGCTCGGACGAACGCCCCGCGGCAGGAAGGGGACGGCACACGGAGTGTGCCTACTACTATTTCCCTCGCTTTTTCCCCGCCGCTCGGCTACATTTCAATTCCCTCCACGTCCGCCGGAAAGGCCCGCGATGCCTTCTCACGCCGCCGCCGCCCGCGCCAACCCGTTGCTGCCGCCGACCGCCGACCTGCTCCGCGTCGGCTCCCGCCGGTGGTTCCTCCAGACCGGCCTCGCCGGGTTCGCCGGGCTGACCCTCGCCGACACGCTCCGCGCCACCAGCCCGACGAAGGCCCGCGACCCGAAGGCCGTCATTCTGTTCTGGCTGTCCGGCGGGCCGAGTCAGATCGACACCTGGGACCCGAAGCCGGACGCGCCCGCCGAAATCCGCGGGCCGTACAAGCCGATCGCCACCAGCGTGCCGGGGATTCAGTTCTGCGAACACCTACCGCGGCAGGCTCGGCTCGCCCACAAGCTCAGCGTGCTGCGGGCCGTCGATTGCTCCGCGAGTAACCACACGCCGATCACGATGCAGGCCGGGAGCGCCCTCGCCCGGCGGACGGAGGACGGCAAGGACGGCGGCGGCTACCCGGCGATGGGGTCGGTCGCGGCGAAGTTCCGCGGGTCGAACGTCGCCGGAATGCCAGCGTTCCTCGGCCTCGCGGACTCCTGGAAGGCCGACGTGTACGGGGCCGGGCACATGGGGGCCGCGTTCGAGCCGGTCAAGGGGAACGAACTCCCCGGCCGCCTCGCGCTGCCGAAGGGGTTGCAGCTCGACCAGCTGCACGACCGCGCCGCGCTGCGCCAGCACTTCGACACGGTGCGGCGGGAACTCGACACCCAGGCCCAGTTCCAACAGGTGGACCGGTACACGGCGATGGCCCAGGAGATGGTCCTGTCGTCCGCCGTGCGGGAGGCGTTCGACCTGTCGCGGGAGTCGGAGAAGGTCCGCGACACCTACGGCCGCGTCAGCGTCGGCGAGAAGGCGCTGCTCGCCCGCCGGCTGGTGGAGGCCGGGACGACGTTCGTGCTGGTCAGCGGCCGGTGGGGGTACTTCGACCACCACGGCGACAACGTCCCGCCGTGGGGCGGCATCCAGAAGGGGCTGACGCCGATCCTGCCGACCATCGACCGGGCGCTGGCGGCGCTGATCGAGGATTTGGACAGCCGCGGCCTCTTGGACTCGACGTTGATCCTGATGATGGGCGAGTTCGGCCGGTCGCCGGTGATGACGAAGGACGCCGGCCGCGAGCACTGGACGGCCGTAATGTCGATGCTGATGGCCGGCGGCAAGGGCAAGCACGGGCAGGCGGTCGGCAGCACCGACCACCGCGGGGGCGAGATCAAGTCCCGCAAGGTGACGCCTTCCGACCTCGCGGCGACGGTGTTCCAGCACCTCGACATCCCGCTGGACGCGACGTGGACGGACCCGACCGGCCGGCCGATGCCGGTCGTGACGGAAGGCGGCGAGCCGATCAAGGAAGTGCTGTAACGGTTTTCACCCCGAAGGGGTGAGAGTTCATAGCCCAGGGCAACGCCCTGGGCGCGGGCGTCCGGCGTGTCCGCGACCGCCCAGGCGCGCCCAGGGCGTTGCCCTGGGCTATGAACTCCCAGGCTTTCAGCCTGAAAACCAGCTCCTTCCCAGTCCCCCTTGCCCAATCCCCACCGCCGCCGCTACACTCCGCGGCCATGCGGCCGACCCTCCAGAACCTCCAGGCCCTCCGCGGAATCGCCTGCCTGCTCGTGGTCTGCTACCACGTCGGGTCGTGGGAGGGCTACGTCTGGTCGAAGTGGCGGCCGTTCCACGCCTTCCGCTGGTTCGGGTACGCCGGCGTCGATGTCTTCTTCGTCCTGTCCGGGTTCATCATCACCTGGGCGCACCTCGACCACCTCGGCCGCGCCAAGAAGCTGCCCCGCTACCTCGCCCGCCGGCTGTGGCGCATATACCCCGTGCTGTGGGTGTCGAGCGTCCTCGGGGCCGCGCTGCTCGGCCTGTTCGCCGGGGGCGACGTGTTCGCGGCGGGGTGGGTGGCGAACTGGGTCGAGTGGCTCCTGCTCGTGCCGCGGCACGAGCCGTCGAAGTTCAACCCCGGCACGTGGAGCCTCTACTACGAGATGATGTTCTACCTCGCGTTCGGCCTGCTGTTCCTCGTGCCGAAGCGATGGGCCGCGGTGCTGGGAATCGCGTGGGCCGTCGGCATCGTCGCGGCGAAGTTCGCGAACGTCTCGCCGGCCGCGTTCTGGATGTACCTGCCGATCAGCCCGTTCGTGCTGGAGTTCCTGGCCGGAACGCTCGTGGCCGCCGTCGTCACCCGCGGGTTCGTCCGTTGGTCGCGGGCGGCGCTCGCGGTCGCCCTCATCTGGCTCGGAGTGTTCGTGACCCTGTTGCACGGCCCGACGCCGGACGACCTCGGCGGCCGGTTCTGGGCGCGGGTCGTCGCGTTCGGGCCGCCGTGCGCGCTGATCGTGTACGCCGTCGTCGCTGGGGAGATCACCGGCCGCGTCCGGCTGCCGCGCCGCCTCCAGGCGGTCGGGGATGCGTCGTACTCGATTTATCTCATGCACCTGCCGGTCGGGATCACGATCATGGTCGTCACGATCGGGATGAACACGAACCTGCCGACGCACCTCCTGTGGGTCGCGCTTCTCCTGAGCGGCTGCCTGGGGTCCGGATGGCTGCTGCACGTCCTGGTCGAGCGGCCGCTGTTGAACCGCGCGAAGGCGAAACCCCCAGCCCCGGGCGCGGCGAAAGAAACGGCCGTCGGTCTGCCTTTGCCTTTCTCCCCGCGCTGACGTTCGGCTAGAATCTCACCACCTCTTCGATCCCATCCGGTGGTGTCCGACATGCGCCGACTGTTGTTGCTGGTCCCGTTCTTGTTGCTGCCCGCGTTCGCCGCCGAACCGAAGAAGCCAGCCGAGATCGACTACGCGAAGGAACTCCCCCGCATCCCGCCGACGGAGCCGGCCGACGCGCTCAAGAAATTCGTCATGAAGCCCGGCTACAAGGTCGAACTCGTCGCGAGTGAGCCGCAGATCGCCAGCCCGGTCGCGGCGGCGTGGGACGAGAACTCGCGGCTGTACGTCGTCGAGATGCGCGGCTACTCGGAGAACCGCGACGAGAAGCTCTCCCGCGTGAAGCTGCTCGACAGTACGAAGGGGGACGGGGTCTACGACAAGGCGATCGTTTTCGCGGACGGGTTGCTCTGGCCGACGGCCGTGGCGTGCTGGGACGGCGGCGTGTTCGTCGGCGACGCGCCGCACATCTACTACCTGAAGGACACCGACGGCGACGGTAAGGCGGACGTGAAGAAGATCGTCTACACCGGGTTCGGCACGCACAACGTCCAGGGGCTGTTGAACACGTTCCTCTGGACGCTCGACAACCGCATCCACGGGTCGGCGAGCAGTTGCGGCGGCACGATCTCGCGGCCGGACGACAAGAACTTCAAGCCGGTGAACGTGAACGGCCGGGACTTCGACTTCGACCCGCGGACGCTCGACCTGCGGCCGACGAGCGGCGGGGCGCAGCACGGCATGACGTTCGACGACTGGGGGCACAAGTTCGTCTCGTCCAACAGCGACCACATCCAGCAGGTGATGTACGAGGACCGGTACATCGCCCGGAACCCGTACCTGATCGCCCCGCCGCCGCGGGTGAGCATCGCCACCGACGGCCCGCAGGCGGAGGTCTTCCCGGCCGCGCCGGTCGAGCCGTGGCGGGCGGTCCGCACCCGGCTGCGCGTGCAGGGCATCACGCCCGGCATCGTCGAGGGCGGCGGCCGCTCCACCGGGTACTTCACCGGCGCGACCGGGGTGACGATTTACCGCGGCGACGCGGCCCCCGACCTGAAGGGGCAGGCGTTCATCGGCGATGCGTGCAGCAGCCTCGTCCACCGCAAGAAGCTGACGCTGCCGGAGGGGAGCGTGCAGTACCGGGCCGACCGGATCGACAAGGACTCGGAGTTCCTGGCGTCGAAGGACAACTGGTTCCGGCCGGTGCAGTTCGCGAACGGCCCGGACGGCTGCCTGACGGTGATCGACATGTACCGGGAAACGATCGAGCACCCGGCGAGCCTGCCGCCGGTCATCAAGAAGCACCTCGACCTGACGAGCGGCCGCGACCGCGGCCGGCTGTGGCGCGTCGTGCCGGAAGGCCACACGCCGCGGACGCTGCCGAAGTTGGGCGCGATGACGACGGCACAACTCGTGGATCTGCTCGACCACCCGAATGCGTGGCACCGCGAGACGGCGAGCCGTCTCTTGTACGAGCGGCAGGACAAGGCGGCGGTTCCGGCACTCGTGAACATGCATGAATCTGTGTTCGCATATTCGGAGTACGGCCACGTTCACGCGTTGTATGCGCTGCATGGGATCACCGCACTCAAGGCGGAGCAAGTGCGGGTGGCGATGAGTTCAAAATATCCTGTCGTCCGCGAACATGCTTTTCGCTTAACTTCAACTTATCCGGACGCAATTCCCAACGCGATAGTTCTCGACGAGATCTGGCAAGAGGTTGAGAAAGCGAAGGACGCCCAAGTTCGGTATCAGTTTCTCTTCACCTTCGGGGATCACTTATTATGGTCACCCCCACTCTTTCACCTATCCTTTGAATTGAAGGACACTTGGTCAAAAACCGCTTTCCTCAGCTCCTTGACGGGAAAACGGGGCACGTCAACCCCCGGGCAAGTGCTGTCAGCGATAAGCAACATGGTGCGGACCAAGCCTAATGGTGACCACCAAGTTCTCGCCGACCTCGCCACAATGATTTCGCGGCGCGACGATGAGAATGACGTCTGGTATCTCACGTCCACGTTAAAGGCTCTGAAACAAGAGGGTAAGTCCGACGCCTTGCTCTTGAGACTGGTGAAAGCTGTCAACGCCGGCGGTGGCAAGAAAGCACGCGAAGGTGTTTCAAAAGTCATTGATGAAGGACTGACCGGACGACTCCTGAAGGCTTCATCGGTCACCGCGTCCGACGAAAAGGCACGGTTGCCTGTCCGCGTCGAAGCGGTCCAATCCCTGTCCCTCGGCAAGCTGGCCGACGTGCGCGACACGCTCGTGAAGCTGCTCGACCTGCGGCAGCCCGGCGAGGTGCAACTCGCGGCCCTCGGCGTGCTCGACCGATTCAACGACCCGGCCCTGCCGGAGACGCTGCTCAAAAACTGGCAGACCCTCTCGCCGCGGCTGCGGGCGGCGGCCGGCGAGACGCTCCTCGCCAAGCCGGACCGCGTGACGGCACTCCTGGACGCGATCGAGAAGAAGATGTTCGCCCCGCAGAACCTCGACGCCACGCAGATCAAGCGGCTCACGGCCCACAAGGACGCGGCGATTCAGAAGCGGGCCGCGGCGCTGCTCGCGGCGTTCAAGCCGGCCCGCCGGACGGACGTGGTCGAGAAGTACCGCCCGGCCCTCGACCGGAAGGGCGACGCGGCGAAGGGGAAGGCCGTGTTCGCGAAGACGTGCGCCGCGTGCCACAAGCTCGAAGGCGTCGGCCAGGAACTCGGCCCGAACCTGTCGGCCATGAAGAACCGCGGCGTGGACGCGATCCTGTCGAACGTCCTCGACCCGAACGCCGAGGTGAACCCGCAGTACCTGAACTACACGTGCAACCTCGACGACGGCCGCACCGTCGCCGGCATGATCCAGGCGGAGACGGCCACGAGCGTCACGTTCGTCCGCGGCGAGGGGCTGAAGGACACCGTCGCCCGGTCGAACATCGAGTCGATGAAGAGCACCGGCCTCTCGCTCATGCCGGAGGGGCTGGAGAAGGACGTTAGCGTCGAAGCGATGGCCGACCTCATCGCGTACATCATGCAAGTGCCATAAGGCGAACGGCACGGCGTAAGCGTGCCGGTACTGCGCACGCACACCACCGGCACGCTTACGCCGTGCCGTTCGCCAATTCACACGGGAGACGATCATGTTCACTCGTCGTCGGTTCCTCGGGGCGGCCGTCGCGCTGCCGGCGTTCTCGTATGCCCGCATCCATGGGGCGAACGACAAGCTCAACGTCGCCGGGATCGGCGTCGGCGGCCGCGGGGCGGCCAACCTCAACGGGATCAAGGGCGAGAACGTCGTCGCCGTGTGCGACGTGGACGCGACCGCGATGGACGCGGCGGCCGTGCGGCACAACCTGCACGCCCGCCGGGTGAACGACTTCCGCAAGCTGTTCGACCACGCGAAGGAGTTCGACGCCGTCGTCGTCAGCACCTGCGAGCACACGCACGCCCTCGCCACGCTGACGGCGCTGAAGCTCGGCAAGCACGTCTACTGCGAGAAGCCGCTGACGCACAACGTCCACGAGGCGCGGGTCATCCGCGAGGCGGCAGCCAAGGCGAAGGTCGCCACGCAAATGGGCACGCAAATGCACGCCAGCGACAACTACCGCCGGGTCGTCGAATTGGTCCGGGCGAACGCGGTCGGCGGCGTGACGGAGGTTCACGTCTGGGTGTCGCGGGCGTGGGGGCTTCAATCCGTCGAGGAGGCGCGGAAGTTCGAGAACCACCCGGCGTTCAAGGCCGAGATGGTCGGCCTGACCGAGCGGCCGAAGGAGGCGGTGAAGCCGCCCGCGACGCTGGACTGGGACCTGTGGGTCGGCCCGGCCCCGATGCGGCCGTTCCACCCGGTCTACGTGCCGGGGCCGAAGTGGTACCGGTGGTGGGACTTCGGCAACGGCACCACGTCCGACCTCGGCAGCCATTGGAACGACCTGCCGTTCTGGGCGCTGAACCTGAAGGCCCCGCTTACGATCGAGGCGGCCGGCCCGCCGCCGCACGCGGAGATCGCCCCGGCGTCGATGTCCGCGACGTACACCTACGGCCCGCGGGACGGGATGCCCGGCCTGACGCTGACGTGGCACCAGGGCACGGCGAAGCCGGCGGCCTGGGCCCAGAAGAAGATCCCGCAGTGGGACAACGGCGTGCTGTTCGTCGGCGACAAGGGAATGCTGCTGGCCGACTACGGCAAGCACATGCTGTTGCCGAAGAAGTTGTACCAGGACTTCAAGCCGCCGGAGCCGACGATCGCGAAGTCGATGGGGCACCACCTGGAGTGGATCCACGCCTGCAAGACCGGGGCGGCGACGACGTGCAACTTCGAGTACGCGGGCTGGCTCACGGAGGCGAACCACCTCGGCAACGTCGCGTACCGCGCCGGGAAGAAGCTGGAGTGGGACGCGGCCGCGATGAAGGCGACGAACTGCCCGGCCGCGGACCAGTTCTTGAAGCGGGAGTACCGCAAGGGGTGGTCGTTGGCGTGATGTAGAACGGGTCAAGGCTTTGCGCCGACCCGCCATCGCCGCGTATGCCCCGGCGGGTCGGCGCAAAGCCTTGACCCGCCCTACAAGACCGGCACTGGACTTGCACATGTATTTGTTTGTCGGGAAGTGTGGAACCTGACTCGCCGACCCGTCCGCCCTTCGGGGCGGGCGGGTTCGTTTTTGCCGGATCGGGGCTTCCCGTTGCGGAATCCTCACCCGTCCGGTACGGTGTAGCCGATACGTTCGGTAAACTCTGCCGCGAACTTGAAGGTAACGGCGCAAGTTGCCCGGCCGACCACGTTCGCCGGTGTCCGCACCCCGCCTGAAAATCACCCCGTTGAGGGTACGCCATGAGAACCCGCCTTCCCCGCCTGATACTCGCCGGCCTCGCCAGCCTCGGCCTCGCCACCTCGTTCCCGACCGTCGCCCCGGCCGCCGAGCCGGACGTGGAAGTCCTCGCCCGCGGCCCGGTCCACGAGGCGTTCGCCGCCACGCTCGAAGTCCAAAAGGACGCCGTGCTCGTCCGCCAAGCGCCGCCGGACGCCATCGAGGAGCTGCCGCCCGACCAGAAGCCGGAGGGGGACAACGTCCAGTGGGTTCCCGGCTACTGGCACTGGGACGAGGAGCGGGAAGACTTCATCTGGATCAGCGGGTTCTGGAGGGTTCCCCCGCCCGGCCGCGTCTGGGTTCCCGGTAGCTGGCGCGAAGTCCGCAACGGATTCCAGTGGGTCCACGGGTTCTGGCAGGAATCGACGCCGGAGATCACCCGCGCGGACGTGGAGTACCTGACGCAACCGCCGGCCCCGCTCGACCTGGCCCCGTCGATCCCCGCGCCGAGCGAGACGCACATCCACGTCCCCGGCTGCTGGGTGTGGCGGAGCCACCGGTACGTGTGGCGGCCCGGCTTCTGGGTCGATCACCGGCCGGGCTGGGTCTGGGTCCCGGCGCACTACCGCTGGACGCCGGCCGGCCACATCTTCATCGACGGGTACTGGGACATGCCGCTCGCCGAACGGGGCGTCCTGTTCGCGCCGGTGTACGTGCCGCGGGCCGTGTACGCCCGGCCGTCGTACTTCTACACGCCGACGATCGTGGTGAGCGAGCCGGCGCTGTACACGTCGCTGTTCGTCCGCCGCGGGTGGGGCTGCTACTACTTCGGCGACTACTTCGAGAACCGGTACGTCAACCGCGGGTTCTCCGCGTGGGCGGTCGGCATCGGCGGCAGCGGGTTCGGCGTGTCCGTGAGCGTCGGCCGGTCCGTCGGGTACGACCCACTGTGGGACTACTACCGGGTCGCGAACCGCAACGACCGGTTCTGGGCGGCGAACATCAACAACACCTACGTCGGCCGGTTCAACGGGACGGTCGCCCGGCCGCCGCGGACGCTGGTGCAGCAGAACGTGATCGTCAACAACGTCACCAACAACGTGACCAACGTGACGAACAACAACACCGTCATCGTGAACAACAACAACACGGTGAACAACAACCAGATGATGCTGACCTCGCTGACCAACGTGGCGGCGACGAACAAGGCGATCGCGCTGAAGCCGATCCAGCAGGAGCAGCGGGTGCGGGAGCAGCAGTTCGCGAAGGAACTGCGGCAGGTGTCCGCCCAGCGGAAGCAGTTGGAGACGAGCCTCGTGGACCGCGGGCAGGTCCCGGTGAAGGGGAACGACGCCCCGAAGGCCGTGAAGCTGGACGTGCCGAAGGCGGCGGTCGTGCGGGCGCAAGTGGCCGCCCCGACGGCGAAGGCCAACCCGGTTCCGCCGCCGGCGAGCACGCTGATCGGCAAGCCGAACGCGGCGAACAACAACGCGGCTCTAAAGCCCGCGCCGAAGCCGGCCCCGCTAACGCCGACGCCCCCGACGGCGGGGCAGAAACCGGAACCGACGAAGCCGAACACGCCGGCCCCGATGCCGACGAAGCCGACGACGCCGACGACGCCTGCCCCGTCGCCGGACCCGAAGCCGCTGCCGCCGTCGCCGAAGCCGAACACCCCGGCCCCGACGCCCAAGCCGGAGCCGAAGCCGCTTCCGCCGACGACCCCGCCCGCGACGAAGCCGGTAAACCCGACGCCGCCGGTACCGACGCCCGCGCCGCGGCCGTTGAACCCGGCCCCGCAACCGCCGGCCCCGAAGCCGACCGCGCCGGCCAACCCGACCCCGCCGGCCGCGAAACCGATGACCACGCCGCCGGCCGCGAAGCCGACGACTCCCGCCCCGAACCCGAAGCCGCCGACGAACCCGAAGGGGTTCGACGCGCCGGCCCCGCAAACCACGCGGTCGCTCCCGCCGCCCCCGGCCCCGCAGCGGATCGACCCGCGGCCGGCCCCGGCCCCGGTGTCGCGGCCGGCCCCGCCGCCGACGAGCTTCAAGCCGTCCAGCCCGCCGCCGAGTTTCAAACCCTCGGCCCCGCCGCCGAGCAGTTTCAAGCCGTCGGCCCCGCCGGCCCCGGTGTCGAAGCCGTCGGCCCCACCGCCGCCGAGCAGCAAGCCGTCGTCGCCCCCGCCGAGCAGCAAACCGAGTGAGAAGAGTGAAAAGCCCGGCAAGGGGAAGAAGGGCTGATCGAAGCTGAAACGCGAACCGCCCCGGAGTGATCCGGGGCGGTTTAGTTTTGTGGAACCCGGAGCGGCAGCGACGGGGTGTCTGGCGCGCCAGACACCCCGTCGCT
>JAESGS010000247.1_pt1 | contig 66168 bp, 60 predicted proteins | sample 9269761 | NCBI WGS metagenome assembly JAESGS01 (sample SAMN15741799, study PRJNA653493) | algae metagenome | isolation source: Cyanosarcina radialis HA8281-LM2 and co-occurring heterotrophs from damp... | place: USA: Makauwahi cave, Hawaii | collected 2011-01-06 | reverse complement strand
GTCGAGTTCAAGAACGTCTCCAAGACCTTCGGCGACCGCCTGCTGATCGACAACCTGAGCTTCCTGGTGCCGGCCGGCGCCATCGTCGGCATCATCGGCCCGAACGGCGCCGGCAAGTCCACGCTGTTCAAGATGATCACCGGCGTGGAAAAGCCCGACTCCGGCACCATCAACCTGGGCCCGACCGTCAAGCTGGCGTACGTGGACCAGAGCCGCGACAAGCTGGAAGGCAACCACAACGTCTTCCAGGAAGTCTCCGGCGGCCTGGACATCCTCAACATCAACGGCGTGGAAATCCAGTCGCGCGCGTACATCGGCCGCTTCAACTTCAAGGGACAGGACCAGCAGAAGCTGGTGGGTTCGCTGTCCGGTGGTGAACGCGGCCGCCTGCACATGGCAAAGACGCTGCTGCAGGGCGGCAATGTGCTGCTGCTCGACGAACCGTCCAACGACCTGGACATCGAAACGCTGCGCGCGCTGGAAGACGCACTGCTCGAATTCCCCGGCAACACCTTCGTCATTTCGCATGACCGCTGGTTCCTGGACCGCATCGCCACCCACATCCTCGCCTTCGAAGGCGACAGCCACGTGGAGTTCTTCCAGGGCAACTACCGCGAGTACGAGGAAGACAAGAAGCGCCGCTTGGGTGCCGAAGGCGCGCAGCCGCACCGCCTGCGGTTCAAGGCGCTGAAGTAATCCTTCTCGAGAAGCTTGCTGCGCATCCCAAAAAGAAAGCCGGCGAAAGCCGGCTTTCTTGTTCGCGCACCGCGTAGATCAATGAGTCAAGGCGATGAATGCGTAAGCCGCGGCCAGGGTGACCAGCCCTTGAACCAGCATGAAACCTCCCAGGCCCACCAACGTGCGCAGGGCGGTCGTCCAGGCCGAATGGCCGCGAAACAGCTGTATGAGCGAGAAAACAGCGTAGACGGACGCCAGTGCGACGGACCACCCCTGACCATGCGGTACCCATGTCCTTACGAGAATGGCGAGCGCCATGAAGATGAATGTCTGCACCGTGAGGAAGGCCGTGATGACAAGCCATTCGGGATAGTTGAGTCCCCGGCCGCGGAACGCCAACCAGAACGCGGCTGCCTCAAATGGCAGCAGGAAGATCGTGAACGCGGTGAGATGTGCGTTGATCCAGTCCTTCACCGCATTGAAGGTATCCATCGCGAGGGCGGGATCGACGCTCGACCGCGACTGCATGTCGCGTGACTTCGAAAAGCCCGCCTGCATCGCGGAGCCCACGAGGTCACCATCCAGCAGATACTTGCCGAGCAGCACGACGGCAGCGGCCGAGATCATCAGCAGCAACAGGGGCTTCACCTGCTTCGCCCGCCGCCCTTCCAGGTAGCCGCGTATCAGATGTCCCGGCCGCGACATCAGCTCCTTGAGCGAGTACAGGATGCCGCGATCCATGTGGAGCACGCTGTGCTCCAGCTCGTGGCCGAGGAAATGCCAGTCGATGCGGTGCGCTGGCGTTGGCTGGCCGCAGGCGGGACAGAATTTCTGTTCGGTGTCGACGACGGCGCGGCCGCAGTTGATGCACTCGCTTGCGTGGCCCATGTCGATTCCGTGTCCTAGGTCGCCGGATTCTAGGGAAGCGTTCCGTGCGCGTCCAACAGGCTCGCCGCGACCGCCCCATCTGGGGGCAAACACGCACCGCAACGGTGCCGGTTAAAGCCGTCCGCATCCGGGCCGATAGCGCCTCAACAACGGGACCTGCTTCACGCTGCCGCGCTCGCCGCTTCGCACCGTGCCGGCCCGCCCTTCCCCAAGGAGCCCCATGAACGCACGTGCTGTCGCCCCCGTTTCCGATGCCGGCATCGACGACCATATCCAGTCGGTGTCCGGGCTCTCGGATTCCCTGCTCAAGCAGCTGCGGCAGTCGCTGCAACGCATCGACGAAATCAACCGCATCACCCGCATCATCTCGATGAATGCACGCATCGAAGCCGTGCGCATCGGCGCGGCCGGGCGCAGCTTCGGCGTGATCGCCGAGGAAATGGACACGCTGTCGCGCCGCGTCAGTGAAACCGCGCAGGACATCGACCGCATGGCCGGGCGCACCAGCACCGACCTGCGCGAGCGCCTGGACCAGTTGCAGAACGATGTGCGACGCACGCGCCTGACCGACCTGGCGCTGGCCAACATCGACCTGATCGACCGCAACTTGTACGAACGGAGTTGCGACGTGCGCTGGTGGGCCACCGACGGCGCGATGGTGGCCGCAGCGCAGGACCCGCAACCCGCCGCCCTGGCGCATGCGAGCCAGCGCCTGGGACAGATCCTGGATTCCTATACCGTCTACTTCGACCTGGTGCTGACCGACCTGCACGGCAACGTGCTGGCCAACGGCCGGCCACGGCAGTACCGCTCCACCGGGCAATCCGTGGCGGGTCAGGAGTGGTTCCAGAGCGCCATGCGGACGGACAGTGGCGAGGCGTTCGGCTTCCAGTCGATGCATGCCAGTACGCTGGCAGGTGGCGAGCGGGTGCTGGTGTACTCCTGCACGGTGCGCGAAGGCGGTCGCGTGCAGGGTCGCGTGCTGGGCGTGCTGGGTATCGTGTTCCGCTGGGACGCACTGGCACAGACCATCGTGGAAAACACCCCGCTGTCGGAAGCCGAGTGGCGGCGCAGCCGGGTCTGCATCGTCGATGCCCAAGGTCATGTGCTGGCCGATTCGGCGGGCCAGGGTGGCAATGGCCGGCTGGAACTCCCCGGCCGGGACGCATTGTTCGCCGTGCCGCGCGGCGCCGCGGAAGAGATGCTGGAGGGGCGCCCGCACTGCATCGCGCAGGCGGCCTCACCCGGCTACGAGACCTACCGCACCGGATGGCACTGCGTGATCCTGCAGGCGGTCGGCTGACGGCCGCGCGTCAGGCCAGCCAGACCTCGCCATCGCGGATCTCGACGGGGACGCTGCGCAGGGAATCACCGCGGCACGGCCCTGCGATGCAGTCGCCGCGGACGAGTTCGAAGGAAGCGCCGTGCGCGGCACACACCAGGTGGCCGTCCTTGCTTTTCAGGAACTGCCCCGGCGCCCAATCCAGGCGCCGGCCTGCGTGCGGGCATACGTTCAGCCAGGCACGGACCTCGCCGCTGGCCCGATGGAGGATCAACGATTCTGCATCGTCGCCGATCGTGGTCTCAATTTCGGCAAATCCACCGTCGGCGATGTCGTTCAGGGCAATCAGTCGCATGGCGATTAACGAAGTTCTCACACGGTCATCAAACGGTCACCCGATACTGCATGCACCGGCCCCGGCCGCATTCTGTCACGACGCCCGACCATGTACGCACGCCATTTCCAGTTCAACGCCTTCCGCCATGCCTTCGCTCCGCGCAAGCCGCGCCATCCGCTGTTGCGGGTCGGCCTGGGCTTGCTGGGTGTCGTATTGCTGGGGGTGCTGGTGTTCTTCAGCGTGTTCGTGGGCGCGGCGATGATCGCCGCCGGGCTGGTCTACAAGCTGGTGCGCCAGCGTGGCAAGCCGCAGGCACGCGACGCCCGCGTGGTTGATGCCGAGTACAGCGTGGTCCGCAAACCGCGCCCACTGGAATCATCGGTTCCCGCACCCTCAATCGCGTCGCAACGCGCCTAGACGAAGAGTAAGGGGGTGTTTGCGCGACGCTCGCGTGGCTAGCGCCAGGAAACAGCGTAGCGCGTCGGAAACTGCAAGCCTGCCTGACGCCTTGCGCGCAATCCTCCTTCAAGCCAGCCGCTGCGCGGCCTGCGTGATTGATGCGGTACCCGTCCCGCATATCACTCGCCTAAACTCTGCGGTCGCATTCCCTCTGTGGCCGCCATGACCGACATCATTCCCGCCCCGCCGATCCCGCGCGTCCCCGTCCGAGGCGGCGCCACCTTCCCCGTCCGGCGCATCTTCTGTGTCGGCCGCAACTTCGCCGACCATGCCCGCGAGATGGGCGCGACCGCGCCCGCTTCGAAAGCGGAACGCGGCACGCCGGTGTTCTTCCACAAGCCCGCCGATGCCATCGTCACCGGCGATGCGGACGTCCCCTACCCGCCCGGTACGCGCGACCTGCACCACGAAGTGGAACTGGTGGTGGCGCTGGGCCAGGATGCGCCGAACGGCCCGCTGTCGCGCGAACAGGCGCAGGCGCTGGTGATCGCCTGCGGCGTGGGCCTGGACCTGACGCGTCGCGACCTGCAGGGCGCGGCGAAGGCCAAGGGGCTGCCGTGGGATACCGGCAAGGGCTTCGATCATTCGGCACCCGTCAGCGAACTGGTCCCGGTCGCCGAGGCCGGCGTGCTGGAAGACCGCACGCTGACCCTGAAGGTAAACGGCCAGACCCGCCAGCACGGTGCGCTGACCGACCTGATCTGGGACGTGCCCGACATCCTGCAGGAACTCTCGATGCTCTACGCGTTGAAGGCGGGCGACCTGGTGTTCATGGGTACGCCGGCAGGCGTGGCCGCGCTGGTGCCGGGCGACACGTTCGTCGCCACGCTCGACGGCGTGGCCGAGTTGCGCGGACGCATCACCGGTTGATGGCCGGCCCGTGCGATATAGTCGGCCCGACGGCGCGCAGGCGCTGACTGACAAGGACATGGCATGGGCATGATCAGCGAGTTCAAGGAGTTCGTAGCGCGCGGCAACGTGGTCGACCTGGCCGTCGGTGTCGTCATCGGTGCGGCCTTCGGCAAGATCGTCAGCAGTCTGGTCGACGGCATCGTGATGCCGCTTGTGGGCCTGATGATGGGCGGCGTGAAGTTCAGCGACCTCGCCGTGACCCTGCGCGAAGCGCAGCTGGATGCAGCAGGCAAGGAGATCGTGCCGGCGCTGCTGCTGAAGTACGGCGCCTTCCTGCAGACCGCCATCGACTTCCTGATCATCGCCTTCGTGATCTTCCTGTTCCTGAAGGCCTACAACCGGGTGCGCGCACCGGCGCCTGAAGCCACCACGCCTGAAGACATCGTGCTGCTGCGCGAGATCCGCGACGCACTGAAGAAGTAACGGCACACAGTTTTCCCAAACCGCAACATGCGCAAAGCGATCAACGGGCCGCGGGCTGTTAAGCTCGCGGCTTCGTCTTTTCCGGGACACCCCATGCGCCTTGCTCCGCCCCTGCTTGCCCTGAACATGCTGGCCCTGGCCTTCGCGCAGCCCGCCTTGGCGGCCGAACGCGACACCCGCATCCCCGATGCCGCGCTGGCGACGGCGGCGACGCTGCGCACCCAGGCGCTCGCAGATGACACGGGCTGGAAGGTGGTGGAATCGCTGACGACCGAAGTCGGCCCGCGCCTAGCGGGCAGCGAGGCGGATGCGAAAGCGGTGGCCTGGGCGCAGGCGAAGTTCAAGGCGCTCGGCTTCGACAAGGTGTGGATAGAACCGGTGACGTTTCCCAAGTGGGTACGCCGCAGCGAAAGCGCGGCCGTGCTCGGACCGCATGCCCAACCGCTGACGATCACCGCGCTGGGCGGAAGCCCGGCCGGCAAGGTGGACGCGGAGATCGTGCGCTTCGCCGACCTGGCCGCTCTGGAAGCGGCGCCGGCGGGTTCGCTGGCGGGCAAGATCGCGTTCGTCGACTATCCGATGAAGGCCGCGCGTGACGGCAGCGACTACCGCAACGGTGGCGCGATCCGCTCGAAAGGACCCTCGGCCGCCATCCGCAAGGGCGCGATCGCGTTCCTGATGCGCTCGGCCGGTACCGACAACCACCGTGTCGCGCATACCGGCATCACCCGCTTCGACGAAGGGCTGACGCCGGTACCGTCGGCGTCGTTGACCATTCCCGATGCCGACCAGCTCGCGCGCCTGCTGCAGCGCGGCCCCGTGCGCGTGTCGCTCGCACTGGATTGCGGCTGGGACGGCGAGTACACCTCGCACAATGTCATCGGCGAGATCACCGGGCGCAGCTTGCCCAAGGAAGTCGTGGTGATCGGTGGCCACCTGGATTCGTGGGACTTGGGCACCGGCGCGATCGACGACGGCGCCGGCATCGGCATCACAATGGCCGCCGGCCACCTGATCGGCCAGCTGAAGCAGGCCCCGAAGCGCACCATCCGCGTGATCGCGTTCGCCAACGAGGAGCAAGGCCTGCATGGCGGCAAGGCGTACGCGGAGAAGCATGTCGGCGACATCACCCGCCACCAGATCGCCGCCGAAAGCGACTTCGGCGCCGGCCGCATCTACGCCTTCAACACCGGCGCACCGGAACACGCGCGCAAGGCCACCGAACAGATCGCGCAGGCGCTCGCGCCGCTGGGCATCGAATACGCCCCCGGCAAGGGCAGCGCCGGCCCCGACATCAGCCCGTTCGCCGCCAAGGGCATGGCGTGGGCATGGCTGGCACAGGATGGCAGCGACTACTTCGACCTGCACCACAATGCCGACGACACGCTGGACAAGATCGACCCGGCCGCGCTGGCGCAGAACGTCGCGGCGTATGCGGTGTTCGCATACCTGGCCGCGGAGGCCGAGGGCGATTTCGGCAGCCGACTGAAAGAATGATGGCAGGTGTGGGAGCGACGTAAGTCGCGACCGTCCATCGGTGCCGCCGCACGGCTTACCCGCCCTTGTCGAGCATGATCGGACGGCACGGGTGACGGCTTCGATCTTCGCGACTCACGTCGCTCCCACGCCTGATTGCAGCGCCTCGCGCAACCGTTTCAGCGGTTGCGCTGCTTCCACTGCGCGAGGAACACCGCCGTCGCGGCGGCGACGTTGAGGCTTTCGACGGCCCCGGTGCCGGGAATCGACAGGCGCGCATCGCAGGCGTCGGCCAGGCGCGCATCCATGCCCTCGCCTTCCGCGCCCATCACGTAGACGAGGCGCTGTGGCAGGTCGACGGCGAACAGGTCATCGCCGCCACGCACGACGGTGGCGGCCAGCGCGAAGCCTGCGCCGCGAAGCTGCGCCAGTGCGTTCTCCGGATTGCCCATGCGCACCAGGGGCACCTGCTCCGCGCCGCCCTCGGCCACCCGTGCGGCCGCGCCGGAAAGCGCCAGGGTCGAATCGCGCGGCAACAGGATGCCGGCCACGCCGAAGTGCGCCGCCGAGCGCAGGATGGCGCCGAAGTTGTGCGGGTTGCCCACGCCGTCCAGCCAGAGTGCCGCCACCGGCTGGTTGGCCGGTAGCGTGTGTAGCCACTCGCTTATCGGCAACGGCTCGGCTTTCAGTACATCGGCGACCACGCCTTCATGGTGCGTGCTGGCGGCCAGGCGATCCAGGTCGCCCTCTTCCACCACGCGATAGCCGACGCGATGCTTCACGCACCACGCCAGCACCGCTTTGAGCGCCGGTATGCGCGACTCGACCAGATAAACCTTGCGGATGGCATCCGGGCGCCGGGCAAAGACGGCCTGCACGGCATTCATGCCGTACAGGCGAAGCTCGTCGCGCGATGCGCCGACCTGCCGCTCCTCGCGCGGCGCCTGCACGCGCGCCGGACGATCATCCGGTGTGCGTGGCGGCCGCCGCCGATCCGGCGGATTGCCGGGCGGGCGCGGCGGGCGGTTGTTCCAGGGATTGCTCACGTCAGGCCTGCTTCTTCCAGAAATCGGCGTTGCGGATGCCCAACGCCTCCGGATCGAACGTCGGGTCGAGGCCCAGCTTCTTCTGCCGCTCGTAGTCGCGCAGCGCGACCAGCGCCGGCTTCTGCAGGATCAGGATCGCGATGACGTTCAACCATGCCATCACCCCCACGCCGATGTCGCCCAGCGTCCAGGCCATGGCCGCGTTGTGGTACGCACCGAACACCACCATGCCGACGATGCCCAGGCGCAGCAGCAGTGTCGCCAGCGGGTGGGTCTTCTTCACGCCGGCCAGATAGGTCAGGTTGGTCTCGGCCATGTAGTAATAGGCCATGATGGTGGTGAAGGCGAAGAAGAACAGCGCAACCGCCACGAAGCCCGCGCCCCAGCCCGGCAGCACCGATTCCACGGCCGCCTGGGTGAACTGCGCGCCTTCCGAAGGCTGCACGCCCGGCACGCCGGAGAAGATCTCCACCAGCGTCTCCTTGCCGTTCACGGTGACGCTCTTGAAGGTGTTGTACATGCCCGTGGAGAGCAGCAGGAACGCCGTCGAGGTGCACACCAGCATGGTGTCGAAGTAGATCGCGAACGCCTGCACGTAACCCTGCTTGGCCGGGTGCGAGACCTCGGCGGCCGCCGCGGCGTGCGGGCCGGTGCCCTGGCCGGCTTCGTTGGCGTAGATGCCGCGCTTCACGCCCCAGATGATGGCCTGGCCGATGATCGCGCCAAAGGCCGCATGCGCACCGAAGGCACTGGAGAAGATGTCGGCGAACATCGCCGGCACCTTGCCGGCGTTGGCGATCATCACGATGACCGCCATCAGGATGAAGCCCAGCGCCATGAAGGGCACCACCACTTCGGCGAAGGTGGCGATGCGCTTGATGCCACCGAAAATGATGACGGCCAGCACCGCGGCCACGCCCAGGCCGATCCACAACTTCAGGGCACCGGCGCCGCCCACCGCTTCACAACCGGCGGTACCGCACAGGACGTTGGTGGCGCTGTCGGCGATGGCGTTGGCCTGCACGCCCGGCAGCAGCAGGCCGGTGGCGATGACGGTGGCCACGGCGAACGCCACCGCATACCACTTCAGGCCCATCCCCTTTTCGATGTAGTAGGCGGGACCACCGCGATAACGGCCTTCGCCGTCCTTTTCCTTGTAGATCTGCGCCAGGGTGCACTCGATGTACGAGGTCGACGCGCCCAGGAAGCCCATGACCCACATCCAGAACACCGCGCCCGGGCCGCCATAGGCGATCGCCGTGGCCACGCCGGCGATGTTGCCGATGCCCATGCGCCCGGCCATCGAGATCGCCAGCGCCTGGAACGAGGACACGCCCGCATCGGACTTCTGCCCGGTGACGGTCAGCCGGCACATCTCGGCGAAACCGCGCACCTGCATCACGCGCGTGCGGACGGTGAACCACAGGCCGGCACCCAGGCACAACGCGATCAGCGCGTTGCTCCAGATGATGCCGTTCAACCAATTGAAAAGGGCTTCCACGGGAATGCGTCTCCGTTCATGCGTGTGCTGGGAATGCGGGAAGGCGGCGCAGGGCGCCGCCAGGTCCCTGCAAGATAACCGCAACTCGCGCCGCTGCGCAGTCCCGGGGCGCGATCAACCCGGCCAGAGGCGGCCGAACAGCCTCAGATCGTGCAGTCCGTCGGGCTTCAGGATCGCGCCACGCCGGCGCCCCTCTTCGACGAACCCGTTCTTCTCCAGCACGCGTGCGGAGGCCGGATTGATGTCCAGTACGTTGGCCTCGATCCGACGCAGGCCCCGCGCAGGGACGACCCAGGCCAGATAGGTGGCGACCACCCGCGTCATGTGCCCCCGGCCCCAGTGCCGGCGGCCAAGCCAGTAACCCAGTTCGGCGCTGTGCGCCTTCTCGCCTGCATGGGGGCGTGCCGCGATGCCGCCGCAGGCCTCGCCGTCGATCTCGATGGCGAATACGGGATGCTGGAAATCGACCACGCGGCCGGCCAGGAAGGCTTCGCCGTCGGCACGCGTGTAGGGGTGCGGGAAGCGGTCGCTCAGCCCGCGGGGCACCTGCGGATCGTCGGCGTGACGCAGCAGGGCATCCAGGTCGTCCGGGCGCCAGGGACGCAGCAGGAACCCCGCGCCGTCGATGCGGAGGCCGGAGGCCGGGGGCCCGCCGTTCTCAGCCATGGCCACCGACGGAGGGCGTCTCTTCTTCCAGCTTGCTTAGCTCATGCGCGACGGCCTCGGGCGAACGCGTGAACGGCGCCAGCAACGCGTAGAACGCCGGCACCACGTACAGCGACAGCAGCGTGGAGAAGGTCACGCCGAAGATCACCACGATGCCGATGGTCGCGCGGCTGGCCGAGCCCGGTCCCCCTGCCAGCACCAACGGCAGGGCGCCCATCACGGTGGCGACGGATGTCATCAGGATGGGGCGCAGGCGCACGCGCGCCGATTCGGCGATGGCCTGCCCCACGCTGGCGCCGTCGTCGCGCAGCTGGTTGGCGAACTCGACGATCAGGATGCCGTTCTTCGCCGCCAGGCCGATGAGCATCACGATGCCGATCTGGCTGAAGAGGTTCAGCGTACCGCCGGTGACCCACAGTCCGATCAATGCACCCAGCACCGCCAGCGGCACGGTCAGCATGATGATCAGCGGGTGGATGAAACTTTCGAACTGCGCGGCGAGTACCAGATACACGATCAGCAGCGCCAGCGTGAAGGTGAGCAGGATGGCGCCGCCGGCTTCCTGGTATTCGCGCGACTCGCCCTTCCAGTCGATCTGCGCGTAGTCGGGCAGCTCTTCCGACACCGCCTGCCGCGTCCACTCCAGTGCTTCACCCATGGTGTAGCCCGGCGCGAGGCCCGCGCTGATGGTGATCGCGCGCAGGCGGTTGAACCGGTTGAAGGTACCGGGTTCGGCGATCTCGCTGAGCGTCACCAGGTTGGATAGCGGAATCAGCGTGTCGTTGCTGCCGCGCACATAGGTCTGCGCGAGGTCTTCGGTGTTGGCGCGCTTGTCGCGACCGGCCTGCAGCATGACGTCGTACTCTTCGCCGTTGTCCACGTAGGTGGTCACCTGGCGCGAGCCCATCATCGTTTCCAGCGTGCGGCCGATCTCCTGCACCGACACGCCAAGGTCGGCCGCGCGGTCGCGGTCGATGTTCACGCGCATCTGCGGGCGTGTTTCCTTGTAGTCCGAATCCGGATCCTGGATGCCAGGGTTGGATTCCATCCGCTGCAGGATGCGGTCGCGCCACTGCGCCAGTTCGGCGTAGTCCGGCCCGCCCAGCACGAGCTGGTAGCGCTGGCCGCGACTGCCGACCAGGCCGCCGGGCACGTTGGCACGCGCCTGCACGCCGGGCAGCTTTGCGAACTGGCCACGCAGCGCATTGACCACGTCATCGGTGGGTACGTCTCGCTCATGCCAGTCCTGCAGGAACACGATCACCTGCCCGGTATGCATGTCCTCGCTGCCACCGAAGCCACGCGGCACGCGGGAGTTGGCGCGCTCGATCGGCTTGTCGCCGCCCACCTCACCCATGACGATGCGCTCTACCTGCTGCATCTGCCCGACCATGTAGTCGAAACCCGCGCCCTCCGGCCCGTCCACCATCACGAAGAAGCGGCCACGGTCCTCGGCGGGCGCCAATTCGCTGGGCACGCGCAGGCCCAGCAGGACGATGGCGATACCGCACAACGCCATCGCGGCCAGCACCAGCCCGAGGATGCGCTTGCCGGTCAGGCCGACCAGCCGCTGCACCTGCCGCCCGTAGCCGTCGCTGATGCGGGTCAGCGTACGGTTGGTCCAGGCGTTCAACCCGCGCGGTTCGGTATGTGGGCGCACCAGCTTCGACGACATCATCGGGGTCAGCGTCAGCGCGACGAACGCGGAGATCGCCACGGCCGCCGCCAGGGCCACCGACAGCTCGCGGAAGAGGCGCCCGGTGTTGCCTTCCATGAAGCCCACGGGCAGGAACACCGCCACCAGCACCGCCGTGGTGGCGATCACCGCGAACGCCACCTGCGACGTGCCGCGCCGCGCCGCCACCAGCGAAGGCTCGCCCAGGTCGGCGCGCCGCTGCACGTTCTCCAGCACCACGATGGCGTCGTCCACCACCAGACCGATGCAGAGCACCAGCGCCAGCAGCGTGAGCAGGTTGATGGAGAAGCCGAAGGCGTACAGCGCGATGAAGGACGCGATCAGGCAGACCGGCACCGTCACCGCGGGAATCAGCGCCGCACGCAGGCTGCCCAGGAACAGCCAGATGACCAGGAACACCAGCACCATGGCCTCCAGCAGCGTCCAGTAGACGCGCTCGATGGAGGCCTCGATGAAGGTGGTGCTGTCGAAGGCGATGAAGATCTCGGTGCCTTTCGGCAAGGTCTGCTGGATGACCTCGGCCTCGGCGCGCGCGGCGCGCGCCACGTCCAGTGCATTGGCGGTGGAGGTGCGCACGATGCCCAGCCCCACGTTGGGCACGGCGTTGCTGCGCAGGTAGGAACGGCGCTCCTCGGCGCCCAGTTCCACCTGCGCCACGTCGCCCAGCCGCACCACGTAGCCATCATCGCCCTTGCGCAAGGGCAGCTGGGAGAACTGCTCCGGCCGCTGGTAGCCACGCTCCACGCGCAGGGTGAAGTCGCGCGTCTGCGACTCGATGCGCCCGGCCGGCAGTTCGATGTTCTGTGCGCGCAGCGCGGTTTCCACGTCGCTGGTGGTGACGCCCCGCGCGGCCATGGCCTCGCGGTCCAGCCAGATGCGCATCGCGTAGCGTTGCCCACCACCCAACTGCACCCGCGCCACGCCGTCCAGCGAGGACAACCGGTCCAGTACGTAGCGGTCGGCGTAGTCGGTCAATTCCATCGTGTCCATCACGGTGGAGCGCATGTTCAACCAGATGATGACCTCGGCATCGGCCTCGACCTTGGAGATCTCCGGCGGATCGGCCTCGTCGGGCATGCGGTCCATCACGCGGCTGACGCGGTCGCGCACGTCGTTGGCGGCGGCCTCGATGTCGCGGCTGAGGTTGAACTCGATGGTGACGTCGGAGCGGCCATTGCGGCTGCTGGACTGGATGGTCTTGATGCCCTCGATGCCGGACAGGCCGTCCTCGAGGATCTGGGTGACGCGCGTCTCGACGACGGCCGCCGACGCACCCGGATAGTTCACTTCCACCGACACGATGGGCGGGTCGATGTTGGGCAGCTCGCGCAGGGTCAGGCGCAGGAACGACATCACGCCCAGCACGACCAGCAACAGGCTGACCACCACCGCGAAGACGGGGCGCTTGATCGACAGGTCGGAAAGCTTCATGGCACTCAGCCCTTGCCGTCGACGGCAGGCGCGTCCTGCTTCACCGGGGCGGGCGGTGCGGCGTCTGCCACCTTCACGCCCGGACGCAGCTTGCCGGTGCCGTCGACCACGATGCGGTCACCGGCGGCAATGCCCTTGAGGATCTCCACCTCGCCGTCGCGCCGCACGCCGGCGCTGACCGGGGCCTGCTCCACGCTGCCATCCGGCTTCACCCGGTAGACGAACGAGTCGCGACCCACCTGCACCACGGCGATCTCCGGGATCACCAGCGCCTGGCGCTCGGGGCGGAACAGCCGCACGTCCAGCAGCATGCCGGGACGCAGCTTGCGCTGGTCATTGGCGAACACCGCACGTACCGTCACCGCGCGCGTGGATTCATCGATGCGTGCGTCGATCGTTTCCACCCGGCCTTCGAACGACTCGCCCGGGTATGCCGCGGCGGTGACCGTCACCGCGTTGCCCTCGTCGACCGTGGCCAGTGCCGCTTCAGGCACCTGGAAGTCCACGTACATGCGCGAGATGTCGTCCAGCGTGGCGATGGCGCTGTTGGCGGTGATCAGCGAACCCGGACTGACCTGGCGGATGCCCAGCACGCCGGCAAACGGTGCACGGATGCTGCGGTCGCCGATGTCGGCCTTGGCCTGCCGCACGCGCGCGGCGGCGACGTTGCGCAACGCCAACTGGGTATCCAGCCCGGAACGCGCGATCAGCTGCTGGTCCGCGAGTTCCTTCTGGCGCCGGTAGAGGCGGTCGGCTTCGGCGAAGGTCGCCTCCGCCTGCACCAGCGCGGCCTGTGCGGCATCGCCCTTGAGCGTGATCAGCGTCTGGCCGGCCGCGACCTGCTGGCCGCTTTCGAAATGCACGTCCTGCACGATCTCGCTGACCTTGGCGGTGAGCACAACCGACTCACGCGCCTTTGCCGTGCCCAGCGCCTGCAGGGTGTCGTTCCATGCCGACGGCTGCACCACGCGCGTGGTCACCGGAATCGGCCGCTCGGCTGCGTTGCCGTTCGCCTTGGCCTCCTGCCCGTCCTTGCCGCACGCGGCAAGCAGGAACAGGGGCAAGGCGACCGAGGCCGCGCGAATTCCGAATCGGCTGAGCATGGACTATTCCGTAATCGTCGTTATTCACGAAGTGTACCGGCCTTACGTGAATGACGGTGTTGCGGATGCGGTGGTTTGTGCGTCAAACGCGGTGAACGGACCCGTCCACCGTGGCCCGACCATGACCAATGACCCTTGCCCGCGCTATTCCAGCCCCAGTGCCGCCAGAACCTGCCGTGCCAGCTGCTCGGGGGTCTGTTCGCCCGCCCGCAGGTGCAGGTCGGGGTGTTCCGGGGCTTCGTAGGGGGAATCTATCCCCGTGAAGTTGGGAATGAGCCCGGCACGCGCCTTGCGGTAAAGCCCCTTCACGTCGCGCGCCTCGGCCAGTTCCAGGGGCACGTCGACGAAGACTTCGATGAATTCGTCTTCCGCGAACCGGTCACGCGCCATGCGCCGCTCGGCGCGGAAGGGCGAGATGAAGCTGACCAGTACGATCAGGCCTGCATCGGTCATCAGCTTCGCGACCTCGGCGACGCGGCGGATGTTCTCCACGCGGTCCTCATCGGTGAAGCCCAGGTCGCGGTTCAGCCCATGGCGCACGTTGTCGCCGTCCAGCAGGAAGCTGTGGTAGCCCAGCGCGTGCAGGCGCTTGTCCACCAGATTGGCGATGGTTGACTTGCCCGCGCCGGACAGGCCGGTGAACCACAGCACCCGCGGCTGCTGCCCCTTCAGGCGCGAACGCGCCGCCTTGTCGACATCGACATGCTGCCAGTGCACGTTGCCGGCACGGCGCAGCGCGAAGTCCAGCGTGCCCGCGCCGACCGTGGCATTGGTCTGGCGATCGATCAGGATGAAGCTGCCCAGCGCGCGATTCTCCGCATAGGGCGCGAACGCGACCGGTTCGTCCAGGCTGAGGTTGCAGTACCCGACCTCATTGAGCTCCAGCCGCTTGGCGGCCAGGTGTTCCTGCGTATTCACGTCGACGCGGTGCTTGATCTCGCTGACCGTGGCCGACACGGTGCGCGCGCCGATCTTCAGCCAGTACGGGCGACCCGGCAGCAGCGCGGCATCGGCCATCCACAGCAGGTGTGCGGCGAACTGGTCGGCGGCTTCCGGCGGATCGCCCGCGGCGGCGATCACGTCGCCGCGGCTGATGTCGATCTCGTCCGCCAGCGTCAGCGTCACGGCCTGCCCCGCATGCGCGGAAGCGACCTCGCCATCGGGACCGAGCACCTGCGCCACGCGCGAGCGGCGCGCCGATGGCAGCACGACGATCTCGTCGCCCGGCCGCACGTCGCCCGCCGCGATCGTGCCGGCGTAGCCGCGGAAATTCTGGTGCGGACGATTGACCCATTGCACGGGAAGCCGCAGTCCGGTGACGGCGTCGTGCGCCTGAACGTCGATGCTTTCAAGGTGCTCCAGCAGTGCGGGACCGTCGTACCAGGGCGTGCGTGCGGAACGCGACGACAGGTTGTCGCCGTCCAGCGCCGACAACGGGATGCAGGTGACCGAAGCGATGCCAAGCCGCTCCGCCAGCGCCCGGTAGTCGGCCGCGATGGCATCGAACACCGCCTGGTCGAACGCCACCAGGTCCATCTTGTTCACGGCGAGCACCACGTGGCGGATGCCCAGCAGCGAGACGATGTAACTGTGCCGGTGCGTCTGCGTCAGCAGGCCCTTGCGCGCATCCACCAGCACCACCGCGGCATCGGCCGTGGAGGCACCCGTGGCCATGTTGCGCGTGTACTGCTCGTGGCCCGGGCAATCGGCGACGATGAACTTGCGCTTCTCCGTATCGAAGTAACGGTAGGCGACGTCGATGGTGATGCCCTGCTCGCGCTCGGCCGCCAGGCCATCCAGCAGCAGCGCGTAGTCGATCTCGCCGCCACGGGTGCCATGCCGCCGGCTGTCGGCACTGAGCGCGGCCAACTGGTCGTCGAACAGGCGCTTGCTGTCGTACAGCAACCGGCCGATCAGCGTGCTCTTGCCGTCGTCCACGCTGCCGCAGGTGATGAAGCGCAGCAGCGGCTTGGATTCGTGCTGCTTCAGGTAGGACGCGATCTCGGTGGAGGCACTCATCAGAAGTAGCCCTCCAGCTTCTTCTTCTCCATCGACGCGGTGGGATCCTGGTCGATCACCCGGCCCTGGCGCTCGGAACTGGTGGCGACCAGCATTTCGGCGATGATCTTCTCCAGCGAATCGGCCTGGGACTCAATGGCCCCCGTCAGCGGATAGCAGCCCAGTGTGCGGAAGCGCACGCTGCGCTGCTGCGGCACTTCGCCCTCCCGCAGCGGCAGCCGTTCGTCGTCCACCAGGATCAGCGCGCCATCGCGCTCCACCACGGGACGCTCGGCGGCGAAATACAGCGGCACCACCGGGATGTTCTCGCGGTAGATGTACAGCCAGATGTCCAGCTCGGTCCAGTTGGACAGCGGAAAGACCCGCACGCTCTCGCCCTTGTGGATGCGGGCGTTGTAAAGGTTCCAGAGCTCCGGACGCTGGTTCTTCGGGTCCCAGCGATGCCTGTCGTTGCGGAACGAGAACACGCGCTCCTTGGCGCGCGACTTCTCTTCGTCGCGGCGCGCTCCGCCGATGGCCGCATCGAACGCATACTGGTCCAGCGCCTGCTTCAGGCCCTGGGTCTTCATCACGTCGGTATGCACGGTGGCGCCATGGCTGATCGGGCCGATGTCCTGGGCGATGCCCTCCGGATTGATGTGCACGCGCAGCTCCACGCCGGTTTCCGCGGCGCGCCGGTCACGGAAAGCGATCATCTCGCGGAACTTCCAGCGGGTATCCACATGCAGCAGCGGGATCGGCGGCGGCGCTGGCGCGAAGGCCTTCAGCAGCAGGTGCAGCAGCACCGAGCTGTCCTTGCCCACCGAATACAGCAGCACCGGGTTGCGGAACTCCGCGGCGACCTCCCTGAGGATATGGATGCTTTCCGCTTCCAGGCGGTCGAGATGGGACAGGCGGGGTACGGCGGTCATCAAGGCAGGCTGCGGCTGAGGGCGGGACGGTAGGCAAGGGTAGCAGGCGGGCCGCCACGAGCCGGTGGGCGGTGAGTATTCGATCTGCCCCGCCCCGGGCGAAATAAGCGCAGGCGATAAGCCCATAACCAGACGTCCTTTCTGCCCCCGGCAAGCGCTACCTACCATCGGTCGTCCCAGTCGCGCCCACGGGCCTGCCGAATGTCCGCTCCCCAGCCTGCTCTCGCCCCCAGCCCTCTCGCCGAGGAGCGTCGGGCACTGCTGGCCCGCGTGGTCGACGGCCTGGACAGCGCCTCGCTGTGGTGGCTCTCCGGCTATACGGCAGGGCTGGCCCAGGGCCATGCGGCACCGCCGCTGGCGGTGGTGCCAGGGGGTGCGGCGCAGGCGGGGCAGCGGTTGACCATCGTCTACGGCAGCCAGACCGGCAATGCGCGGCGGGCCGCAGAGGCCTTGGCGCATGACGCCGAAGCCGCCGGCCTGACGGTGCGGCTGGTGCGGGCCGATGCCTACCCGCAGCGCGAGCTCGCCAGCGAGCGGCTTCTCTATGTCGTCATCAGTACCCAGGGCGAAGGCGACCCGCCCGACGACGCCATCGGCCTGGTCGAGTTCATCAACGGCAAGCGCGCACCCAAGCTGCCCGAGCTGAAGTACGCGGTGCTGGGCTTGGGCGACTCCAGCTATGCGGATTTCTGCGGCATCGCCAAGCGGCTGGACGACCGCCTGGCGCAGCTGGGCGGCAGCCGCCTGTTCCCGGCCGGCCTGGCCGACCTGGACATCGATACCGTGGCGGCACCGTGGCGCGAGCAGGCCCTGGGCCATGCCCGCGACCTGCTGAAGACCGCGGCCACGCCGCTGGCCACGGTTACCCCCCTGCGCCTCGCACCCACAGGGCCGGCGTTTTCCCACGACCGGCCTTTCAGCGCCGAGCTGCTGCTCAACCAGCGCATCAGCGGCCGTGACTTCAAGGGGCCCCGCTACGGCGCGTACGGGAGCGCGGGCAAGGACGTTCGCCATCTGGAGCTGTCGCTGGAAGGCAGCGGCCTGCATTACGAGCCCGGCGACGCCCTCGGCGTGCGCCACCGCAACCCGCCTGCGCTGGTCGATGCGGTCCTCGGCGTGCTGGAACTGGACGGCGCCGCCGTCGTCAGCGAGAAGAACGACAGCCTGCCGCTGCGGGAATGGCTGTCCACGCGCCGCGAACTGACGCGCCTGTCGCGCCCCTTCCTGGCCACCCACGCCGCGCAGGCGCGCGCGGACGAACTGAACACCCTGCTGTCGCCGGCGCAGAACGGCGAACTGGCGCACCTGCTGAATACCCACCAGCTGGTCGACGTGCTGCGCCGCTGGCCCGCCGGCTGGACCGCGCAGGAACTGGTCGCCGCCCTGCGTCCGCTGGCCCCGCGGCTGTATTCCATCGCGTCCAGCCGCAAGCGGGTGGGCGAGGAAGTGCACCTGACCGTCGACGTGCTGGGCTATGAAGCCTTCGGCCATGCGCACGGCGGCGCCGCTAGCGGCTTCCTGTCGGCATTGGGCGAGGGCGATACCGCGCCGGTCTACATCGAGCCCAACGACCGCTTCCGCGTGCCCGCCGATCCGTCGCGCGACATCCTGATGGTCGGGCCCGGCACCGGCGTGGCGCCGTTCCGCGCCTTCGTGCAGGAACGCGCCGAGACCGGCGCCCGCGGCCGCAACTGGCTGTTCTTCGGCGCACAGCACTTCAACCGCGACTTCCTTTACCAGGCCGAATGGCAGGACGCGCTGCGCACCGGCGAGCTGCACGCGCTGGACCTGGCGTTCTCGCGCGACCAGGCGCAGAAGATCTACGTGCAGCAGCGCCTGCGCGAGCGTGGCCGCGAGGTCTACGACTGGCTGCAGAACGGCGCGCACTTCTATGTCTGCGGTGCCATCGCCATGGGCAAGGACGTGCATGCCGCGCTGCAGGCAATTGTTGTCGAGCACGGCGGACTGGACCAGGACGCCGCGCACGACTACCTGCTGAACCTGCAGACGGAGGGCCGCTACAGCCGCGACGTGTACTGACGACCCCGCTGTTGTAGGAGCGACGTCAGTCGCGACCTGCAACCTTCCGGTCGCGACTGACGTCGCTCCTACAGTGGAACACCCATGAGCAATCATTCCGTCGAAGACATCAAATCCGAAAGCCGGCGCCTGCGCGGCAGCCTGCTGGACAGCCTGGCCGACCCGGTCACCGGTGCGCTGCGCGAATCCGACCAGACGCTCATCAAGTATCACGGCAGCTACCAGCAGGACGATCGCGACATCCGCGACGAACGCCGTCGGCAGAAGCTGGAGCCGGCTTACCAGTTCATGATCCGCACGCGCACGCCCGGCGGCGTGGTCACGCCGACGCAGTGGCTGCAGCTGGATGCCATCGCGACCACGTACGCCAACCACTCGCTGCGCATCACCACCCGCCAGGCGTTCCAGTTCCACGGCGTGATCAAGCGCGAACTGAAAAGCACCATGCAGGCGATCAACGCCGCCCTGATCGACACGCTGGCCGCATGCGGCGACGTCAACCGCAACGTGCTGGTGGCGGCCAATCCGCTGGAGTCGCGCGCCCATGCCGAGGTGCAGGCCTGGGCGGTGAAGCTGTCGGAACACCTGCTGCCCAACACCCGTGCCTACTACGAGATCTGGCTGGACGAGGAGCGCGTGGCCGGCAGCGGCGACGAGGAAGAGCCCATCTACGGCGCCACCTACCTGCCGCGCAAGTTCAAGATCGGCTTCGCGGTGCCGCCGGTGAACGACGTGGATGTGTTCGCCAACGACCTGGGCTTCATCGCCATCCTGGAAGACGGCGCACTGGCCGGTTTCAACCTGGTCATCGGCGGCGGCATGGGCGCCACCCATGGCGATGCGGAAACCTACCCGCGCGTCGGCAACGTGGTCGGCTTCCTGACCCCCGACCAGCTGCTGGACGTGGCCACCGCCGTGGTCACCACCCAGCGCGACTTCGGCAACCGCAACGTGCGCAAGCGCGCGCGCTTCAAGTACACCATCGACGACCATGGACTGGCCTTCATCGTGCAGCAGATTGAAAGCCGTGCCGGGGTCGCTCTCCAGCCGGCACGTGCTTTCCATTTCGAGCACAACGGCGACCGCCATGGCTGGGTGCAGGGCGAAGACGGCCGCTGGCACCTGACGCTACACCTGTTCGCGGGCCGCATCGCCGACACCGAGGCGGCGCCGCATCTCACCGGCTTGCGCGAAATCGCGCGCCTGCTGGAGGCCGGTGCGGCGGGACAGCATTTCCGCATGACCGCCAACCAGAACCTGGTGATCGCCGGCGTGCCGGCCGACCAGCGCGACGCCATCGATGCGCTCGCGCGCGGACATGCGCTGGATGCCGGCGAACGCCTCGCCACCGCCCTGGCCCGCATCGCGGTCGCCTGCGTCGCGCTGCCGACCTGCGGCCTGGCGATGGCCGAAGCCGAACGCTACCTGCCCGATTTCGCGCGCACGCTGGAACCGCTGCTGGAGCGGCACGGCCTGCGCGAGACGCCCATCGTGCTGCGCATCTCCGGCTGCCCGAACGGCTGCTCGCGCCCCTACCTGGCCGAGATCGCCCTGGTCGGCAAGGCGCCCGGCCGCTACAACCTGATGCTCGGCGGCGACCGCCGCGGCCAGCGCCTCAACACGCTGTACCGCGAGAACATCACCGAGGCCGAAATCCTCGACACGCTCGATCCGCTGTTCGCCCGCTATGCCGGCGAGCGCGAAGACGATGAAGGGTTCGGCGACTTCCTGCATCGCAGCGGCCTGGTTGCCCTGCCGCCCTACCCCACCCACCGACAGATCGCCCTGGAACTGCACGCATGAGCGCCACCGCCCCCCTGCCCGACACGGATCGCATCGCGGACTACAACGTGCACCTGGAAGGAGTGCCCGCGGAGGAACGCGTGGCGTGGGCGCTTGAACACGGCGCCGGTACGCACGCCATGTCCTCCAGCTTCGGTGCACAGGCGGCCGTGCTGCTGCACATGGTCACACAGCAGAAGGCCGACATCCCGGTGATCCTGATCGATACCGGCTACCTGTTCCCCGAGACCTACCGCTTCGCCGATGAACTGCACGAGCGCCTTGCGCTGAACCTGCAGATCTTCCGCCCACTGGTCAGCCGCGCCTGGATGGAAGCGCGCCATGGCCGCCTGTGGGAACAGGGCCTGGTCGGCATCGAGCAGTACAACAGCCTGCGCAAGGTCGAGCCGATGAAGCGCGCCCTGAAGGAACTGGGCGTAGGCACGTGGTTCACCGGCCTGCGCCGCAGCCAGGCCAGCAGCCGCGCCAACGCCCCGGTACTGCAGGAGCGCGATGGCCGCTGGAAGATCAATCCCATCGTGGACTGGACCGACCGCGACATCTGGCAATACATGAAGCAGCACGACCTGCCCTACCACCCGCTGTGGGAACAGGGCTACGTGTCCATCGGTGACTTCCACACCACCGCACGCTGGGAGCCCGGCATGCGGGAAGAGGACACGCGCTTCTTCGGCCTGAAACGCGAATGCGGCATCCACGTGGACGTCTGAGACGCCCGGGACCGGATCGTTCGCACCGCTGACGGGCGTTTTCGTCGCCGGATCGCCGGCCCCGTCGCGCCCCCTCTTCCCTCGCCGCCCGCGGCGGCTATGCTCCACGGCAATCCCGACACCGTGGTGCTTCCGTGTTCCCCAGCCTGCTCCTGATCATCCGCATCCTCGCTGCCTGGTTCGGCGCACTGCTGATCGCGGCGGTGGTCTGGAACGGCATCTTCGAGCAGACGAGGCTGGCCGGCGGAGCCAGCTGGCTCTTCAGCCTGGCATCGACGTTGGTGATTGCATCGGTGCTGATCGGCCTGATCAGCCACCTGCGCCGGATCTGGCTGATCACCGGACGGCTGGACAGCACCACGCTGTCGAGCCGCCAGCGCCGGCAGATCGAAGTGCCGCTGGATACGGCCGCCGCCTTCGCCCTGATCGAAGGCGCGCTGCGCGAACTGCCGCGCGCCGAGGACGCGGAAAGCGCCCCCGACAGCCTGCAGGTCCGCGTCAAGGTGCGCCGCGTGGAAAGCTTCGCCGGCCCCAGCCAGCCCTCTCGCTTCAACATCATGGCCCGCTTCGCGGTGAAGCGTGACCTCGTGCAGGCCACGGTCACGCCGGGCAATGGCACCAGCAGCATCACCCTGATGCTCGGCCCGGATGCCAGCCCCTGGCTGGACCTGTTCGTGCTGGACGACGGCGTCAACGTGGAGAACGCGGAAGCCGTCACGCGCGCCATCACCCGTCGCGTCGCCGATCAGCGCCGGCAGGAACAGGCCGATGTCGAGAAGACCGTCAGCGAGAAGGAACTGACCGTCGCGCGCCTCAACCTGCTCAACGCGCAGGTGGAACCCCACTTCCTCTACAACACGCTCGCCAGCGCGCAGGTGCTGACCCGCACCGACCCGCCGCGCGCCGACATCATGCTGGGCCACCTGATCCAGTACCTGCGCAGCTCGCTGCCACGCACCGACGAGGCGCTGTCCACGCTGGGCGAGGAACTGGAACGCACGCAGGCCTATCTTGAGATCCTGAAGATCCGCATGGGCACCCGGCTCAACGTGCAGGTGGAGGTGCCGGACGCGCTGAAGGTGGTGCCGATGCCGTCGATGATGCTGCAGACGCTGGTGGAGAACGCGATCAAGCACGGCCTGGAGCCCAAGACCGGCGGCGGCACCATCTGGATCCTCGCCCGCAGGCACGACGACCACGCCACGCTCACCGTCGCCGACGACGGCCAGGGCTTCGGTGGCCAGAGCACCGGCACCGGCATCGGCCTGAAGAACCTGCGCGAACGCCTGCGCCTGACCTTCGGCAGCGAGGCCTCGTTCGCCATCGTCTCCAACTTCCCCAGTGGCGTCGCCGCCACGCTGACGCTGCCGCTTGCCGGCAAGGCAGGTGCCGCATGAACTTCCGGGGCGTGATCGCCGAAGACGAGGAACTGCTGCGTACCGCGCTGTCCTCGCTGCTGAAGGAAGCCTGGCCGCAGCTGGATATCGTGGCCGAATGCGAGGACGGCGCCAGCGCGCTGGAATCCATCGCCGAGTTGCAGCCCGACGTCGCTTTCCTCGATATCCGCATGCCGGGGCTCACCGGCATCGAGGTCGCACGCGGCCTGTCCGACGCGAGCCCGCGCACGCAGGTGGTGTTCGTCACCGCCTACGACCAGTACGCGATCGACGCGTTCGAACAGGGCGCGATCGACTACCTGCTGAAGCCGATCACCCGCGAACGCTTGCTGGCCACCGTGCAGCGCATCCAGGCACGCGCGGCGGCGGGGCATCCCGATGGCGCCACGCTGGAAGCATTGCTGCGCCATCTGTCGGCACGGGAAGTAGCCTCGACGAGGCCGCCGCTGGTATGGATCACGGCCAGCGCCGGCAAGGATACGCGGCTGATCATGGTCGACGACGTGGCCTACTTCCAGGCAGACAACAAGTACACCACCGTGATGACTGCCGAAGGCGAATCGCTGCTGCGCACGCCGCTGCGCGAGCTGCTTGATTCGCTTGACGCCAACACGTTCAAGCAGATCCATCGCTCCACCATCGTCAACATGAAGGCCGTGGCGTCGGTCAGCCGCGACGACGCCGGCCGTGGCCGGCTGAAGCTGAAGACACGGCCGGAAACGCTCACCGTCAGCCAGCCGTTCATGAGCCTGTTCCGCAACATGTAAGCCATTGCCTTAAACCCGCAGCCACCCCGCGGCATCAAAGCTGTACCGACAACACGGCGCCCTCGCGCCGTGAATGGACTGTCTTTGTCTGCCGCAGACCACAAGGAAACCGCCATGCGCATCATCACGTCCCTGATGTCCTGCCTGATGGCCCTGGCAGGATGCAACGAGAAACCCAGCGTCACCACCATCCACCACAGTGCTTCCGGCGGAGTGGACACGTTGTTCAGCAAGACCACGGTCACCGACGGCGTGGCGAAGTTCGAGTGCTTCGCCAGCGAAAGCGGACAGTGCCACTTCGTGGTCTACCGCGAACGCTGCCCGGCACCCGCGCCCGGCACCAATCCCGCCGCCTGCCAGCGCACCACGCTGGACGACTTCGCGCTGGGCATCGGCAAGACACACGAGATCCGCGGCATCCCGCAGGATTTCCGTCAGTGCGTTTCGAAGCAGACCCTCGACGGCGCCGGCTGCGGAAGCTGAGCAGGCACCCGCTACGCGGGTGACGCCAGCGCGCTCATCCGCCGCAATGCGCACCCTCCAGGGTCTTCCCGCCGCAGGCCAGGCACTTGCGGTACTTCTGCCGCTGCCGGTTGTAGCGCACGCGCGACATCATGCCGCCGCAGGCGCAACGCAGTTCCCGCCCACGGGCCCACTGGTACAGGCGCCAGCTGGAATGCAACGCCCACGCCGTACCCAGCAACAGCGCGAGCAGGAACGACAGCGAGGCCAGCCGTTGCGGGGTGACGTCTCCCAGCGCGCGCCCGGTCCGCGTGACGGCTTCGGCGGTCGCCAGGCCGCCGACCGTGATGGCGATCGCCGGCACGTACATGCGCAGCACCATCTTCGAGATTCGTTTCATCGCGGCAACCGATCGTGTCGACCAGACGACAGGCTCGCGCACGCGGGGTGAAGACGTCAATCACGGCAGGCGCCGTGGGATGGCCGCATTCAGTTGGTGATGGTCTGGGTGAGCGAGGCCCAGGTCGGCGGCTCGGGCCAGTCGGGGTCCTGGTTGCCGTCGATCACCCGGCGCAGGTCCCGCCGATCGATCTGTGGCGCCAAGGCACGTACCAGTTCCAGCGCGTAGTCGCGCAGCACGCGCTCGCGCGGCAGCACCGCCCAGGCGATGCATTCCTTGACCTCGGGTGGCGCGGGCCAGGCGCGCAGGTCGGTGTCGGTGGCATTGACCGCCATTTCGGCCAGCAGGCCCACGCCCAGGCCGGCACGCACGTAGGTCTTGATGAGGTCGGCGTCCAGCGCGGTCAATGCGATGTCGGGCTCCAGGCCGACCTTTGCGAAGGCGCGCTGCAACGACGAGCCCGGGCGCGTCGACGACTCGTAGCTGATCAGCGGTTGCTGGGCCAGTTCGGCCATGCCGGGGGCCACGCCATCGCGGTCCAGCGCATGGCCGCGCGGCACCAGCACCAGCCGGCGCCAACGGTACAGCGGCACCGCGATGCCAGCCTGCGGCTGGTCACCCGCCGTGCTGACCACCGCCATGTCGGCATCACCCTGCGTCAGCAGGTCCAGCGCGGTGCTCTCGGCGGCGTTCTGCAGGTGCACGCTGACCTGCGGGTAGTCGCGCTTGATCTGCGCGATGGCCGGCGGCAGTACGAAACGCGCCTGGGTGTGCGTGGTGGCCAGCACCAGCTGGCCCTGGCTTTCACGACGCTGGTTGGCGGCGTAGGTGCGGATGTTGTTGGCTTCGGCCAGGACCAGCCGGGCGCGCTCGATCACTTCATGTCCAGCCGGCGTCACCGCCTCCAGGCTGCGGCCCTTGCGGACGAACAGCAGGAAGCCCAGTTCGTCCTCCAGCTGCTTGAGCTGCTTGGACAGGCCGGGCTGGGTGGCGTGCACGCGCGCCGCCGCCAGCGTGATGTTGAGGTCGGCGTCGGCGATGGCCAGCAGGTAGCGGAGTTGGGTCAACGTCATCGGCGTGGAGGGGGCTGGGCCGGCGAGAAGAAGGCCTTGGAATGTAGAAGATTTCCCCCGACCGTAGCCGCCCCTGCTTATAACCGCAAGCAATATGCTGCTGGGCGGATGTCATTTCCGACCGCTATGAGCGGGGGTTACGGTCATGCACCCGACCCAGCCGACCCGCCCGTGAGCACTCCCCTGTTTCCCTTGTTTGCGGACCTGCGTGGCCGCCCCGTGCTGGTGGTGGGCGGTGGCGCGGTGGCCGAACGCAAGACCGAGGCCCTGCTGCGCGCCGGTGCGCGGCCCCGGCTGGTCGCCCCGGAGCTGACGACGGCACTGCAGGGATGGCGCGATGACGGCCGGATCGACTGGACGCAGGGCGTGTTCCAGCCCGTGCAGCTGGACGGCGTGTGGCTGGTCATTGCCGCCACCGCCGACGGCACGATCAACCGCGCAGTCGCGGCGGCCGCCGAAGCCCGCTGCCTGCTGGCCAACGTGGTGGACGACGCCGAACTGTCCACCTTCCAGGTTCCGGCCGTGGTCGAACGCGGACTGCTGCAGGTCGCCATCTCCAGCGGCGGTGGTGCGCCGATGGTCGCGCGGCACCTGCGCCGCCAGCTGGAAACGATGCTGGACGATTCGTGGGGCGACCTGGTCGGCCTGCTGACGCGCCAGCGCGACCGCATCCGCCAGCGCTTCCCCGACATGGGGGAACGCCGGCGCTTCTTCGAACGCCTGCTGGCCGGTCCCTTGCCCCGCCTGTACCGGCAGCGCCTGCAGCCGCAGGCCGAGAACCTGTTCCAGTCCGCACTCGATGAAAGCGTGCAGCGCGCCCCCGAAGGCTCGGTGGCCTTGGTTGGCGCCGGCCCCGGCGATGCCGGGCTGGTGACGTTGAATGCGCTGCGTGCGATGAACGAAGCCGACGTGATCCTGCACGACCGGCTGGTCAGTGACGATGTGCTGCGCCTTGCGCGCCGCGACGCCACCTGCATCGAGGTCGGCAAGTCCGCAAGCGGGCACAGCGTGAAGCAGGACGAGATCCACGCCCTGATGCTGGCCCACGCACGCGCCGGCAAGCGCGTGGTGCGGTTGAAGGGCGGCGACCCGTTTGTGTTCGGTCGCGGCGGCGAGGAACTGGAATTCCTGCGCGCGCATGGCATCCCGTACGAAGTGGTGCCGGGCATCACCGCCGCTGTCGCGTGCGCGGCGTATGCCGGCATCCCGTTGACCCACCGCGACCATGCGCAGTCGGTGCGTTTCGTCACCGCGCACTGCAAGGATTCGCTGGACACGCTGGACTGGGCATCGCTGGCGCAGGGGCAACAGACCCTCGCCATCTACATGGGCGTGGCGGGCCTTGAGAACATCCGTGCGCGGCTGATCGAAGGCGGCCGTTCGCCGCAGACCCCCTTCGCCATTGTCGAAAACGGCTCGCGCCGGGAGCAACGTGTGCTGAACGGGACCTTGGCCGATCTTCCGGAAACCGCGCGTTCTCACCAGGTACGTTCGCCAGCCCTGCTGATCCTGGGGGAAGTGGCCGCGCTGGCGCAGACGCTGCACTGGTTCGGTCACGCACCGCTGCAGCCCACCGGCACGCCGACACATTCCCGCAACCCGCAGGCGCCCACACTGCAGGCCGCCTGACCTGATTCTTTTCCACGGAGATCCCATGGCCATTTACGACAGCATCCTCGATACCATCGGCCGCACGCCGGTGGTGAAACTCCACCGCATCGCACCGGCGCACGTCACGCTCTACGCCAAGGTGGAATCGTTCAATCCCGGCGGCTCGGTGAAGGACCGCCTGGCGTTGGCGATCATCCTGGATGCCGAAGCCAAGGGCCTGCTGAAGCCCGGCGACACCATCGTCGAAGCGACGTCCGGCAATACCGGCGTGGCGCTGGCGCTGGTCGCCGCGGCGCGCGGCTACAAGTTCGTCGCGGTGATGGTGGAGACCTTCTCGATCGAGCGCCGCAAGCTGATGCGCGCCTACGGCGCCAAGGTCATCCTGACACCGGCCGCCGAGCGCGGCAGCGGCATGGTGCGCCGTGCCGAGGAACTGGCGAAGAAGCATGGCTGGTTCCTCGCCCGCCAGTTCGCCAACCCGGCCAATCCCGCCTATCACCGCCAGACCACCGCGGCGGAAATCCTGCGCGATTTCGCCGGGCAACGACTGGATCATTTCGTCACCGGCTGGGGTACGGGCGGCACGCTCACGGGCGTGGGTGAAGTGCTGAAGGTCGCGCGACCCGAGGTGCGCATCACTGCGTCCGAGCCCGCCGGTGCTTCGCTGCTGCTGGGCAAGGAATGGCAGCCGCACAAGATCCAGGGCTGGACGCCGGACTTCGTGCCCGAGGTGCTCAACCGCGAAGTAGCGGACGAGATCCTGCCGGTCACCGACGTGGAGGCCATCTCCGTTTCGCGCCGGCTGGCGGCCGAAGAAGGCATCTTCGTGGGCATTTCCGCCGGTGCAACGGTCGCCGCCGCCCTGCAGGTGGCCGAGAAGGCCGAAGCGGGTTCCGTGCTGCTGGCGGTGCTGCCGGATACCGGCGAACGCTACTTCTCCACGCCGCTCTTCGAAGGCGTCAACGAAGGGTCCGACGACGAGTGGCTGGCCTCACTCGGCTGATCGCCAAGACGATGCCTGAAACCGGCATCGACTAGTCCGCCGGCACCGTGCAGTCCCGCTTCCAGGTCCATTCGAGCGACTGGCCTGACGCGGTGCCGTCATCCACCCGGGCGTGCAGCGTGTCCGCGTCCACGCGGCGATAGGTCACGCGCTGCGGGAAATCGTGCTGCGGATTGGCGAACGTCACGCTGTCCCCGCTGATCGTCGTGGCGGGGAACGCCACCACGGCGCCGCCACCGGGCTGGGCCAGGAACGTCCACGTGTCCTGCTGGCGCGCGATGCGCATGAACTCGAACCCGACCGCCCTGCCGTCGCGCGTGTCGCGGTGCATGCCGATCATCAGGTCGCCGCGGGCGGGCAACCAGGTTTCCTCGTTGAAGGTCTTGCCGCGCAGGCCACACCAGTGGCCCGCCATCCAGTCCAGTTCCGCGGCGTTGGCAGCCGCGCCGGGCAGCATCAACACCACGGACACCAGGATCCTCGTCGCGGGGTTCACGGGCATACTCCTGGCCGCCGTCGGTCCGGCTTCAATACATCGGCTTGTTGTCGCTGTCCACCGTGACGGTGCATATCTCCACGACCGTCCAGATGTACATCGGCAGCCACAGCAGCCAGCACGAGAGCACGCTGACCAGCACCTGGATCAGCCCTTTCTGGTTGTAGCCGGCATACAGGTTGTGCACGCCGGGCACGATCAGCCCCAACAAGGCACCAAACAGGATGAAGGTACTGCGGCTCCTGCCCTGCGCCATCGCCTGCGGGAAATAAGCCGTCGCCACCCCGCATTGCGGGCACGCGACCGCTTCGTCGACCAGCTGCTGGCCGCAGTTTCTGCAGAACATCCGACATCCCCTGTTGAACGGCATGCACGTTAGCAGGCCAAGGCAGGGGGATCTACATCTCCGCAAACCTCTGTAGGAGCGACGTGAGTCGCGACCGCACATCCTGCATGTCTAGGATCTGGCAGACAGCGCATCGTCTTGCCGCGCCAGACTTGGCCCGCACTAGTGTCGCCGACTGCGTGCGGTCGCGACTCACGTCGCTCCTACAGTGGGCACCTCACTGCTCGTACAGCTCCAGCGGCAGCTCGTCAGGATCGGCGAAGAAGGTGAAGCGCCTGCCGGTGTATTCGTCCACCCGCACCGGCTCGGTCGCCACGCCATGGGCCTGCAGGTGGGCGATGGCGGCGCCGATGTCGGCCACGCGCAGGGCCAGGTGACGCAGGCCGCACGCTTCCGGCCGCGACACGCGTGGTGGCGGCGAAGGGAACGAGAACAGCTCGACCTGCGTGCCGTCGGGCAGTGCCAGGTCGAGCTTCCAGGAATCGCGTTCGGCACGGTAGTGCTCGGCGACGACGCGCAGCCCCAATATCTCGGTGTAGAAGTGCTTCGACCGCGCGTAGTCCGACGCGATGATGGCGACGTGGTGCAGCCCCTGCAGTTGCATGTCAGTGCGCCGCCGCGGCATCGGCCGCACTCCCGCCGGATGGCGCCTTGCCGCCCCGCATCATCAACACCAGCGGCATCGATACCAGCGTCAGCAGCATCATCAGCTTGAAGTCGTTGAGGTAGCCGATGGCTGCCGCCTGCCGGTTGACCTCGGCATTGAGCATCGCCAGACCGGTAGCCGTGGAGGGGTTCATCGCCGCAGGCAGCAGCGTGGTCTCCGCGCCAAACGCGGGAATGCGCGCGGCGATCTCGGCATGGTTCACCTGCATCGCGCGTGACAGCATCGTCATCACCACCGAGATGCCGACCGATGAGCCGATGTTGCGCACCAGGCTGAAGAGGCCAGCGGCTTCGGTGCGCTGGTGGGGTTCCAGCGTGGCGTACGCCACCGTGGAGATCGGCACGAACACCAGGCCCAGCCCCATGCCCTGCACCACGCCCAGCCAGACGATGGACTGCATCGACGCGTTCGGCCCGAACTGGGTCATGCCATGCAGCGAGAACGCCATCAGCCCCATGCCGACCAGGATCGGCCAGCGCGCGTCGATGCGGCCCAGCAGGCGGCCGACGACCATCATGCTGAACATCGTGCCCACGCCGCGCGGCGCCAGCACCAGGCCGATGGTCAGCACCGGATAGTTCATCAGCGTGCTCAGGTACGGCGGCAACAGGGCCAGCGTGGCGAACAGCACGATGCCGACCACGAAGATCAGCGCACAGCCCACGGCGAAGTTCGCGTTCTTCAGCAGGCCAAGATCGAGCAGCGCATCATCGCGCTTGCGCCACCACCACAGGCCGTAGGTGTAGAGGGCAAGGAATGCGAGCGCGGCTTCGATCTGGATCTCGACGCTGCCGAACCAGTCCTCGCTCTGTCCACGATCCAGGAACAGCTGCAAGGCACCGATGCCCAGCGCCAGCAGGCCCAGCCCGATACCGTCGAGCTTGCGCTCCTGCACCACGTCCTTCTTCACGCTGGCCATGATGCCGACCAGCGCCAGGATGCCGATGGGCAGGTTGATCAGGAACACCCAGTGCCAGCTGTAGTTCTGGGTCAGGAAGCCGCCCAGCGGCGGGCCGAGGATAGGCCCGACCATGATGCCCATGCCCCACATCGCCATGGCGGCACCATGCTTTTCCTTGGGGAAGGCATCGAGCAGCAGCGACTGCGAGATGGGCACCAGCGACGCGCCGAACACGCCCTGCAGGATGCGGTACAGCACCATCTCGCCGATGCCGCTGGCGATGCCGCACAGCAACGAAGCCACGGTGAAACCGCTGACCGCGATGATCAGCAGGCGGCGGCGCCCCAGCCGGCCGGCCAGCCAGCCGGTCACCGGCGTCAGGATGGCGGCGGCGACGATGTAGCTGGTCAGCACCCACGACACCTGGTCCTGGGTGGCCGACAGCGAGCCCTGCATGTCGGGCAGCGCGACGTTGGCGATGGTGGTGTCCAGCGCCTGCATCAGCGTGGCCAGCATCACCGAGCCGACCAGCAGCGTGCGCTTGCCGGTGTCTTCCTGCGCGGGTGCAACGGGAGCGGCGGTTGTGCTCATGGGAAATTCCGGAAACGATCGCCACACGCGCGGCGCGACGATCCAGAGGTCACCCGGGGCGCGGCGTCAACGGGGCCGGGCCCCACCACAGTGCTCTCGCCCGCATCCGCGCACGCCCGGGATGACATGGAAACAGGGACTCAGCGCGCGGCGGTGGCGCGACGGGAGGCGGTGCCGCCATCGCGCAGATCCACATGCACGTCGGCGCTCATGCCGGCGCGCAACTGCGGTGCGTCGGCGGCGGCGCTGTCGATCTCCAGGCGCACCGGGATGCGCTGCACGATCTTCACCCAGTTGCCGGTGGCGTTCTGCGGCGGCAGCACGCTGAATTCCGCGCCGGAGGCCGGGGCGATGGACGCGACGTGCGCCTTCCACGTCACGCCGGGATACGAGTCGACCTCGATGGTCGCCGGCTGGCCGACATGCATCTCGGTCAGTTCGGTTTCCTTGAAGTTGGCTTCCACCCAGATCGGTGAGGTGGCGACCAGCGGCATCGCGGACTGGCCGACGTTGATGTACTCGCCCACCTGCAGGTCGTGCAGGCCGACGATGCCGTCAACCGGCGCGCGCACTTCCGCATGCGCCAGATCCAGCTTCGCCTTCGCCAGCATCGCCATGGCCGCGCGGTACTCGGGCAGGTCGCGGGTCGGTGTGCCGGCGCTGCCACTCAAGGTGGCGGTGGCTTCGGACTGGCTGGCAACGGCGTCGGCCAGGTCGGTACGCGCTTCCGCCACGGCATGACGTGCATCGTCCAGCATCTTGCGCGATACCAGTTGCTGCGACGCCAGCTGCTGCATGCGGACCAGGTCGCGCTGCGCCCAGGTGAGTGTTTCCTGCGCGGCCCGGATCGACGAGTCCGTGCCCACGACCTTGGCGCGACTGGCGCTGGCGGTGTTGGCCATGCGCGCGACCAGCGCTTCGTTCTGGGCGACCGCGATGGTCAGCGGATCGGCATCGATGCGGAACAGCAGGTCGCCCTTCTTCACCGGCTGGTTCTGCTGCACGGCGACCTCGACCACGCGGCCGCCGACCTGCGGCGCGATGAGGATGCGTTCGGCCTTGATGTAGGCGTTGTCGGTGCTGACTTCGCGACTGGAAACGGCGTACTCCCAGCCGAAGAAGCCGGCCACGGCCAACGGCCCGGCGATCCACAGCCACACGGGCACGCGGCGACGCTTGGGAGTGGAAGGCTTGGCCGTGGCTTCGCCGGCTTCGTTGATCTTGCTGGTCATGGGCTTCAGCTCTTGCGGAGGGAAGACTCGCCGCGGCTGGCGCGGTCGAGCTGTGAGAGGTTTTCGCGGATCTGCCCGAGCACCTTCAGGGTGGTGGCCAGTTCGACGGCATCGACGCCGGCCAGGCAGTCCTCGCGCACGGAAACCGAGACGGCCTCGATGTCGTGCATCACCGCATCGGACTGCGGCAGCAGGTGCAGGCGCCACACGCGACGGTCTTCCGGATCACTGCGGCGCTCGACGAAACCGGCCTTCTGCAGCCGGTCGATCACGCGGCCGACGGCGATGGGCTCCATGTCGAGCAGGTCGGCCAGTTCCGCCTGGGTGATGCCTTCGCTTTGGTGGATGCGCTTGAGCGCGCGCCACTGCACGCGGGTCAGGCCCAGGTGTGCGGCACGCCGGTCGAACACGCGCCCGAACAGGCGGCTCAGGTCCGCGATCAGGTAACCGATGGTGCTGTTGGCAGCAGGGGTCTTCATACTGCTTATGATATAGCTGCTTAGGCAATAATGTTGCAGGCAGCCTTATTCCGTTCAGGTAGCAGCGCGGGAAAGCCCGTCCCCGCGGGCGGATGGCTGCCCTATCCTGAACAGATGCGTCCCTCCTCCGCCGGCCTGCTGGCCTCCAATGCCCTGACTCTGGTGCTGGCCCTCGCCTTCGACTGGGAAGCCGGCTGGCTGGTCTGGCCGTACTGGATCCAGAGCGTGGTGATCGGCTTCTATGCGCGCAAGCGCATGCTGGCACTGCGCGATTTCACCACCGAGGGCTTCACCTCCGGCGGCACACGCGTCAGCGAGGACGAGGCCGGCAAGCGGTCCACGGCCAGCTTCTTCTCGCTGCACTACGGATTCTTCCATGCCGTGTACTTCGTGTTCCTGTGCGTCCACCACACGGTGGCGAACCCGCGCGACATCGCCCTGCTGGTGCTGTGCGGCTTGTCGTTCGTCTATTCGCAACGGCAGACCTACGCCGTGCAGCATGCCGCCGACCTGGCGGGCAAACCCAGCCTGGGCGCGCTGATGTTCCTGCCCTACCTGCGCGTGATCCCGATGCACCTGATCATCCTGGCCAGCGCCGCGCTGGGCAGCGGCATGCGGATGACGCTGTGCTTCACCGTGCTGAAGACGGCCTCGGACCTGACGATGGACTATGCGGACCGGAGGATGGCGGAGCGCGCGGCGGAGCGGGTGCACGCGGGCTGAAAAGCGAAACGCCGGCATGCGCCGGCGTTCTTTCCGATGCCATCCATGGCGCAGCACTACGTACTGAGGGATGGACCTGCCCGCACATCCATGTGCGGGCGTTCGCGGCTGCGACGGTTGCCGATGGCGCAACCGTCAGGCGCAGCCCCTCATCCTTCCCACTTGCCCAGCGCGGCCAGGCCATTGTCCTTGGCGCGGGCGTATACGGTGGACTGCGCCTTGGCGAAGTTGCCCACCAGGTCCTGCGACCACAGCTTCAGGGCGGCGGACTGCATGGCGCGGCCGTAGGAGAACGTCAGCGGCCACGGCAGCGCACCCAGCTGGTTCATGGCGTTGAGGTGCGCGGTGGCGTCCTCGTCGCTCTGGCCGCCGGACAGGAACACGATGCCCGGCAGGATCGCCGGCACGGTGCTCTTCAGGCACATCACGGTGGACTCGGCGACTTCCTCGACGCTGGCCTGCTCGTCGCAGTCCTTGCCCGGCACGATCATCGACGCCTTCAGGATGGTGCCTTCCAGCAGCACGTTGTGCTCGTACAGGGCGCCGAACAGCGAACGCAGCACGGCTTCGGTGACTTCGTAGCAGATCTCGATGTTGTGGTCGCCGTCCATCAGCACTTCCGGCTCCACCATCGGCACCAGGCCGCATTCCTGGCACAGCGCCGCGTAACGGGCCAGCGCGTGCGCGTTGGCTTCGATGCAGGTGCCGGACGGAATGTCGTCGCCGATGTTGATGACCGCGCGCCACTTGGCGAAGCGCGCGCCGAGCTTGTAGTACTCCTTCAGGCGGTCGCGCAGGCCGTCGAGGCCTTCGGTGACCACTTCGCCCGGGCAGCCGGCCAGCGGATGCGTGCCCTTGTCGACCTTGATGCCGGGGATGATGCCGTTGGCCGCCATGACCTTGGCGAACGGCACGCCGTCCTTGGTCGACTGGCGCAGGGTCTCGTCGTACAGGATGGCGCCGGAGATGTAGTCGCCCAGCTTGGGGGTGGTGAGCAGCAGCTCACGGTACGCACGACGATTTTCCTCGGTGTTCTCGATGCCCACGCCTTCGAAACGCTTGGCGATGGTGGTGGTGGACTCGTCGATCGCGATGATGCCCTTGCCCGCGGCCACCATGGCCTGGGCGGTTTCGGCAAGCTGTTCGATGCTCATGGGGTTCCTGGGGAAGCGGCGGGAAAGATACCAATTGTAGCCCGCGCGGGGCTCGCCTTGGCTGAAGAAGGAATCTGCAAACGGTTCCAGGCGCCCGGCTGTCAGATCCGGTCGCTCGATTCCGCCTGCAGGCTGCCGTAGCGCCAGCGATGGACCAGGTTGGCCAGCCCGCGGCCACGCAGCAGGAACACGGTGGCCAGGATCGCCTCGAAGACCGTGGCGACCGCGTCCGGCAACAGCTGGTCCAACCCGTTGTGCAGCGTCAGCGAGCCCGGCAGGGCGCGCGAGATCATGATCCAGCGCACGATCAGGTACGCACCGTCCTTGAGCGCGAGGAACAGGAACCACGCGCCGATGATCGAGATGGCGAGGCCCAGCCAGACGCGCGGTTCCAGGCTGCTCTCGAAGACCTGCTCGCGCGGCCCGGCCAGCGCCAGCCTGGCAAGCTTGTCGGCGAACACCCAGGCGAGCGCCAACGCGACCAGCACGGACCCCATCACGGCCAGCGAAACCCCCGTGCCACCGAACGCCGAATCGCCATGGCGCAGGGCGAACAGCACGGCGGGCATGCCGACCAGCGCGCTCGCCGCCACCCATACGATGACGGCACGGATCGCGATGCACAGCAGCGTGAAGGCGTTCGTCCTCGTCATGCCGCGCGTGCTCCGGTTACAGCTCGCCCAGCCCCTCGGCCTTGCCCTGCGTGCCCATCTGCAGCAGGCGCAGGGTGTTGGTGGCGCCGTGCTGCTCCATGTGGTCGCCACTGGTGAAGATGACGCGGTCGCCTTCGGCCAGCAGTGCGCGGTCGTGCAGCACGCGCATGGAATCGCGCGCGGCCTCGCGCGGCGCCAGGCCGCGGCTGTCGAACGCGATGGGGTAGACGTCGCGGATCATCGCCATCTTGCGGCGTGCGCCGTCGTGACGCGAGAACGCATAGATCGGTGCGCTGGAGCGGAAGCGCGACAGGAAGCGCGCGGTGCCGCCGGATTCGGTCATCGCCACGATCGCACGCACGCCGATGTGCTCGGACAGGAACATGGTCGCCATGGCGATGGCCTGGTCGGCACGCTCCAGGTTGCGCGGCGCCTTCTCGAAATCGGTGTCCATCTCGAACTGCTTCTCGGCGCCCAGGCAGATGCGCGCCATCGCCTCGACCGCCTTCACCGGGTAGCTGCCCGCCGCGGTCTCCGCAGAGAGCATGACCGCGTCGGTGCCGTCGATGACGGAGTTGGCCACGTCCAGCACTTCGGCGCGGGTGGGAATGGGGCTGTCCACCATCGACTGCAGCATCTGGGTGGCGGTGATCACCACCTTGTTGCGCGCCAGCGACTCGCGGATGATCTTCTTCTGCAGGCCGGGAAGCTCGGCGTCGCCGATCTCCACGCCCAGGTCGCCGCGCGCGACCATCACCACGTCGCTGGCCTCGATGATCTCGCCGAGGTTCTCGATGGCTTCGGTGCGCTCGATCTTGGACACCAGCGCCGCATCGCAACCGTGTTCCTGCGCGATGCGGCGGGCGTCGTTCATGTCCTGCGCATTGCGGCAGAACGAGACGGCGATGAAGTCCACGCCGATCTGCGCCACGATGCCGATCAGCTCCTTGTCGCGCTCGGTGAGCGCGCCGAGCGACAGGCCGCCGCCCTGCTTGTTCAGGCCCTTGCGGTCCGACAGCATGCCGTCGTTGAGCACGGTGCAGATGATGCGTTCGCCTTCCACCTGCTCGACGCGCAGCTGCATCAGGCCATCGTCCAGCAGCAGCACATCGCCGCGGGTCACGTCGGCGGGCAGGCCCAGGTAGCTGACGCCGACCTGCGCGCTGTCGCCCGGAGGCGCATCGGCGCTGGCCACCAGGTCGAAGCGCGCACCGGTCTTCAGCACCACCTTGCCCTCGGCAAAGCGTTCGATGCGGATCTTGGGTCCCGGCAGGTCGGCCAGGATGCCGACTTCGGCACCCACGCGCTGCGCGGCCAGGCGCACGGCGGCGGCACGCTTGGCCTGGCCGGACGGATCGCCATGCGAGAAATTGAGGCGCACCACGTTGACGCCCGCGCGGAACAGGTCCTCGAGTACGCCCGGCGGGTCCGTGGCAGGTCCGAGGGTGGCGAGGATCTTGGTGCGGCGCTGGCGTTCGGTCATGGTGGGTTTCCTGTGATCACGCAAACGCTACCACACCGTGCGCGCACTTCGATGGCACGCGTGCACGATGCGCGCATGCTGTCCCGGGACAGGAACACGCATGCCATGCCGATGCCCGCGAAACCCCTGTTTTCATGCGGTTCCACGCAAGCAGGCAGCATGCCGCCAGTGGTATTTTTTTGGTCTCGTGAAGCGCATCCGGTGTTGCGCATGCACACGGATCTGCGCCGATCCGCCGCGCGCAATCAACGCTTGCGGTAGCGACGCCAGTTGACGACGCCTCACTTGCATGCGGTCGCGACTGACGTCGCTCCCACAAGGGTTCAGTGTGGCGTCATGCCGCCAGCATGGCGCGCAGGTCGTGCGGTGCGGCCGCCAGCTGGTCCGCGCCGGCATCGCGCAGTTCCTGCTCGCCGCCAAAACCCCACAGCACGCCGACATTGCGCATGCCATGGTGGCGCGCGCCTTCGATGTCCATGCGCCGGTCGCCGATCATCCAGCACGCCGATGCGTCCAGCGACAGGCGGCGCAGGGCCTCGGCGATCAGGTCGGGCTTCTGGCTCAGTCGACCATCGGCCGTGGCACCGATGACGTCATCGAAACGATGCCCGAAGGGAAGATGCGCGATGATCTTGCGCGCGTGGGGTTCATTCTTCGCCGTCACCACCGCGAGCCGATGGCCGCCCGCGTGCAATTGCTCGATGGTCTCGTCGATGCCGGCATAGACCTGATGCTCCGCCCAACCGTGGGCTTCGAAGCGTTCCAGATAATGCGCCACCGCCGCTTCCACCTTCGCCGCATTACCGAGCAGCGGCGTGAAGCTCGTGCGCAGCGACGGGCCGATCCAGCCACGGAGTTCAGCGTCCGTCGGCACCGGGTGATCCAGCTGCGTCAACGCATGCGCGACGCAGCGGGTGATGCCGACGGCGGAATCGATCAGCGTGCCGTCGAGATCGAAGAACAGCGTGGGGCGGCTCACTGTCCGCGCGCGTCCAGTGCCGCCACCGCCGGCAGCGTCTTGCCTTCCAGGAATTCCAGGAACGCACCGCCGCCGGTGGAGATGTAGCTCACCTCGCCGGCGATGCCGTACTTGTCCACCGCCGCCAGCGTGTCGCCGCCACCGGCGATCGAGAATGCATTCGAAGCCGCGATGGCGCGCGCCAGCGTCTCGGTGCCCTTGCCGAAGGCATCGAACTCGAACACGCCCACCGGGCCATTCCACACCACCGTGCCGGCGGACTCGATCATCGCCGCGTAGCGCGCGGCGGTGTCGGGGCCGATGTCGAGGATCAGGTCATCATCGCCTACCGCGTCGACCGCCTTCACCGAGGCCGGCGAATCGGCCTTGAATTCCTTCGCCACCACCACGTCGCTGGGCAGGGGGATTTCGGCACCGCGCGCCTTGGCGTCGGTATCGATCCTGCGCGCGGTCTCCAGCAGGTCGGCTTCGTACAGCGACTTACCCACCGCATGGCCTTCGGCGGCGATGAAGGTGTTGGCGATGCCGCCCCCCACGATCAGCTGGTCCACCTTGCCGACCAGGCTGGTCAGCAGGTCCAGCTTGGTCGAGACCTTGCTGCCGGCGACGATGGCCAGCAACGGACGTGCCGGATTGGCCAGCGCCTTTTCCAGCGCGTCGAGCTCCGCCATCAGCAGCGGTCCACCGGCGGCCACCTTGGCGAACTTGATGACGCCGTGCGTCGACGCCTGCGCGCGATGCGCGGTGCCGAACGCATCCATCACGAACACGTCGCAGAGCGCGGCGTACTTCTTCGACAGGGCTTCGTCGTCCTTGCCCTCGCCGACATTCATGCGGCAGTTCTCCAGCAGCACCACCTGGCCCGGCGCGACGTCCACGCCGTCCACCCAGTCCTTCACCAGCGGCACGTCGGTGCCCAGCAGTTCCGAAAGCCTGGCGGCCACGGGCGCGAGCGAATCGGCTTCGCTCCACACACCCTCCTTCGGCCGACCCAGGTGCGAGGTCACCATCACCGCGGCGCCCTTCTGCAAGGCGAGCTTCAGCGTGGGCAACGAGGCCGTGATGCGCTGTTCGGACGTGATGCGGCCCTCATCGATCGGCACGTTGAGATCCTGGCGGATCAGCACGCGCTTGCCGGTAAGGTCGAGGTCGGTCATGCGGACGATGGACATGCGGGTTCCAGGCAACGGGACAGACGCCTATTGTCCCGGCTGCACGCGGGCGCCGCAAACCCGCCGCTGTCAGGACGCGGGCCTGCTGCGCAGCAGGCTGAAGGCGAAGCCGGCGACCAGTGCCGCGCCAAGTACCAGCAGGCCCCACAGCAACCAGGCTTTCCAGTCGCGCTGGGTCGGGGGCGCCTGCAGCGCCGCCTCGCCTGCAAGAGTCTGCGCAGGTGCCAGGTAAGCGGGCGTGGGCTGCCAGTCGCGGCCACGGTCGGCGCGCAACGCATCGATCAGCGCCGGCATCGGTGCGGACGCGCGTCTGGCCGCGGCGCTGCCGGCCACCAGGGCGTACGGGCCCTGCCCCTGCGCGAGGAATACCATCACCTCGGCCTGGTATCCCAACCGCAACGTCGGCGGCTGGGCCGGCAGGGGTCCGGTGGCGCGCAGTCGCCAATACCGGTCGCGCACGGGCGCGCCCGCGATGTCTTGCGCCGGCGAGACGCTCTGGCGTTCGCCACCGACGCGATAGGCCACCCACGGACCGGCACGGTGCCGCCACGGCGCATCGGCGGCGTCGCGGCTCTCCAGCGTCCATTCCGCCACGGAGAAGTCGTCCGCGGCCAGGTCCACCCGCGACACCGGATAACGACCATCGCTTTCGTAGGTGAAATAGTCGCGCCCCTGTTCCGACACCCGCTGGCCGCGCATCTGCGTCCAGGTGAAAGCCTGCTGGATGTCATCGGTATCCAGGCGCACGCGCGCCTGGCGGATCGGCAACGCGGGCGAAGCGTCCAGCGGAATGAAACGCAGGTAGCGTCCCGCGTCCGCAAGGAGTACCTCGTTGCGCACCAGCCGTTCATCGCCTTGCTGCAGTTCCACCAGCGTGGCGCGGGGATTGGTGGCCTGCCAGGCCTGCAGGTCATCGCTGGTCTCGACGCGGTAGATCGCTTCGCGGGGCGTGCCCGGCGACCAGTCGATCTCCACGGCGCGCACCTCGTCGCGCACGTGGCTGAGGTCAAGCAGGAACGCACGCCCGGTCTCGGTGGTCGGCGCCTGCACGTCCGACTGTGCCTGCACGCTCAGGATGCGTCCGTGGTCGCCGACCTGCGCCGACAGCCTGAGGGCCGGCGAACTGCCTGCGCCCTGCGGAGGCAGCGGAAACCATGGCACGCCGATGCGACGTGCCGGCAATGCAAGTGGCTGGTCGGGGCGGAACACCTCCGCGGCCACCGGTGCGCCGCGCGCATCGACGATGTCGACATCGCGCAGGTCGGGCCAGGCCGTGGTCCGGTAGACATCGGGCTCCAGCACCACGCGATAGGCACCCGCCCCGTCGCTGCCCAGCAGCAGCGGCCAGCGCGTCGCGTAGTCCTGGTCGACGCCGGCGAAGGCGGTCAGTGGCAGCAGCAATGTCCAGGCGAGCTTCTTCATGCGGCCGTCTCCCCGGCTTCGACTTCCGATGTGCGCGGCGGTGCCGGCGCCAGGTAACCCACCACCGTGCACAGCAGGCCGTAGGCGATGAAGGACGCAATGCCCAGCACGTCGCCCAGGTTGCCGCGATCCACCAGCAGCAGCTTGCCCAGTACCACCGCCATCAGCACGGCGCCCGCCAGCCACAGCATGCGCTGGCCGCGACGCGAACCGATCACCCAGCCCAGCACGCCCAGCACGCTCCACACCAGTGTCAGGCTGGTCTGCGCCAGGCTGGTCGAGAGCAGGCCATCGTTCCACGGCACGCCACCCCAGTGATGCACCGCGTGCAACACCACCGAAGTGATCCACACGAAGGCCACGACGGACAACACCACAACCAGCGACGAAGGCGGGTTGCCACGGCGCCCTTCCGGCATCAGCCAGCGCAGCGCCAGCAGCAGGATCGCCAACTGCGCCAGTTCCATCGGATTCAACACCGGCAGCCACGGCAACGGTGACGTGTTGCCGGCATAGAACAACGTGCCCAGCCACCACAGCGACAGCGCGGAGAACAGGACGGTCAGCAGGCCCGGACGCCAGCCGTTGAAGCGTTCGCCCAGGGGCGCGGCGATCCACGGCCAGCGGAACAGCGCCACCGAAACCAGCACGAGCGCCGGCAGCGCCAGAGAGACCACATACCAGCCATCGGCCAACTGGTGGCGCGTGCACAGCCAGCTCAACAGCATCGCCAGCGCGAACGACCACACCAGCCACCACACGAACTGTGCGGCGCCGGCCAGGCGATGTTCGCTGTCGCGCAGGCACATCAGGCTGCGCACGCCCAGCAGCGCGTACACCAGCCACGCCCACAGGCCATGGCCCGCGAACGGCTGCAGGTGCACGTCGGCCTGCCAGAGCGCGATCGGTCCCGCGGAAGCCAGCGCGACCAGCGTCGTCATCGCCAGGGCGCCGGCCGGATGGCGGCGATGCAGTTCCGCGGCCAGCCAGCCGGTCACGGCGGCGAAGGCCAGCATCGCGTCCGGGGTGCTCGCATACGGGACGAATGCCTGGATCTCATGCGCGCCGTTGCCGCACCACCAGGCCAGCCCCCACAGGTACGCCAGCAACGCCAGCGCATCGTGGCCGGCGGCACGGAAGCTCCATGCCGTGGCCAGGCCCGCCAGCGAAATCAGCAACGCCCCCATGAAGATCGGGTTGGCGATGACGGTGTCGGCGTTGATGCCGGTATTCGACAGCCCGATCACGAACGCTGCCGCCGCCGCCAGCTGCAGGCCGACGCCAGTCAGCTGCGGCAGCCAGCGTTGCTGCTTCAGGCCCAGCCATACCAGCGCCGCCCCTTCCAGGGCGAATACGCACGCCGTGGCGTGCGCCGACAGCGCCAACGGCACCGCCAGCGTCGCGAAACCCACCGCGAGCAACGCATAGGCCTGGGCCAGCACGTCGAAGTTCTGGCGACGGCGCAACCCCCAAGCCAGCAGCGCATAGAGTGCGCCCAGCCCCAGTGCGCACAGCGCCAGCGGCATGCGACTGTCTTCGAAGGCACCGCCCTGCATCAGACCGGCCTGCAGCGAGAACGCCACCAGCGGCATGCCGAACACCAGGCAGCCATCGATGAAGTCGCGGCGGCTCACCGGCTGGCGGCGCGCGAACAGCAGCGGGATCAGCAGGTAGAAGACGAAGAACAACGCCAGGAACGGCTGCGTGGTGGTGTATTTCTCGGGTGCGTAGTCGAACAGGCCCCACGCGGTGCCGATACCGAAAGTGAAGGCGAATCCCAGCAGGTTGAGCACCCGCCATGACTTGTGCCACGCGATGGCGACGATCGCCGCGTTCAACACCGCGTAATACGAGAACAACGCCACATGGTTGCCACTGCCGGTGGACAGCCAGATCGGTGCGAGGAAGCCGGCCAGCAGGGCGAACACCGCCAGGGCCCTGGCATCCTGCAGCACCGCCAGCATGCCGGCACCGGCCACCAGCACGATGCTCAAGGCGAACGCCGCACCCGCCGGCATCACGGTGAAGATCTTGAAGGCCGCGAACACCACCAGCAGCAGCACGCCGATGGCGCCGCCCTGCAGGCTGAGCGCGAACACGCGGTTGCTGTCGCGCTTGCGCCATGCGAACACCAGCGCACCGAGTGCCGCCGCGGCGACGCCGGCCAGGCGCAGTTCCGGCGGCAGGGTGAACCATCCCTGGTCGGCGCCGTACTTCAAGAGCGCGGCGACGCCGGCGAACAGCACCAGCACGCCGATCTTCACCGGCACGTTGCCGACGGTGAACCACCGCTTCACGGTACGCAGTGCGAGGGTCGCGAAATCCGGTTCCGTGGGCGGACGCATGGCAGCGTGCGGACGTGGCGGCGGGGCATCCGTCGATGCGGTGGCCGCGACTGGGCGGGGAATGTCGGCGGCCGCACGCGGCGGCGCGGCAGGCGGCACCGGTGGCGGCACCGCGCCCGCGCGACTGGCCGGCGCGGGCGCCGGTTCGCGCAGGGTGGCGGGCGGCGGCGCGCGCAGCAGTTCCGCCAGCGTGGGGTCTTCGGCCGGGGCGGGTACATCCGCAGATGTGGACGGCTCGACCGGCGCCGGTGCGGTGGCACGGGCAGGCTGGGCGGGCGCGGGGCGCGTGGTGCGCAGGAGGGCGACCTCGCTTTCCAGCGTGGCCACACGGCGCTTGAGGCCGCTGACCGACACCAGGGCCACGATCAGCAGGATAGGCACGGCCAGCGCGGCCAAGCCCAGCAGTATCAACACGCCGACTACGTCATCCATTCCCCGCCCTCAAATGTGGGTGCATCCCGATGCAGGGACGGCAGAAAGCCCGTCCGGCGGCCGTCCACTGCCGCGTCCGCAGCCTCCGGCAAGTGACGGGGATTTGCAAGATTCCGATCCGTCGGTGGCCGTCGCTGGTGCTGGCGGTATCGGAAATCGATACCCTTGAAACGCAACGAGCGCCCCGAAGGGCGCTCGCCAGGTCCAGCGGGAGGGACAGGCTTACTTGCCTGCCACCACGCGGACCATTTCCAGGCACTTGTTGGAGTAGCCCCACTCGTTGTCGTACCAGCTGACCAGCTTTACGAAAGTCGGGTCCAGCGCGATGCCGGCTTCGGCGTCGAAGATCGAGGTGCGGGTGTCGCCGCGGAAGTCGGTGGCGACCACCTTGTCCTCGGTGTAGCCCAGGATGCCCTTCAGCGCGCCTTCGCTCTGCGCCTTCATCTCGGCCTTGATCTCTTCGTACGTCGCCGGGTTTTCCAGCTCGGCGGTCAGGTCGACCACGGACACGTCGCTGGTCGGCACGCGGAACGACATGCCGGTAAGCTTCTTGTTCAACGACGGGATCACCACGCCCACGGCCTTCGCTGCGCCGGTGCTGGACGGAATGATGTTCTCCAGGATGCCGCGGCCACCGCGCCAGTCCTTGTTGCTCGGGCCGTCGACGGTCTTCTGGGTGGCGGTCGCCGCGTGCACGGTGGTCATCAGGCCGCGCTTGATGCCCCACTTGTCGTGCAGCACCTTGGCGATGGGCGCCAGGCAGTTGGTCGTGCACGAGGCGTTGGAGATGATGGCTTCGCCGTTGTAGGTCTTGTCGTTGACGCCATAGACGAACATCGGCGTGTCGTCCTTCGACGGCGCCGACAGGATGACCTTCTTCGCGCCGGCATCCAGGTGCTTCTGCGCCGTGGCCTTGTCGAGGAACAGGCCGGTGGATTCGATGACGACTTCGGCGCCGACTTCGTCCCACTTGAGATTGGCCGGATCGCGTTCCTGGGTCAGGCGGATCTTGCTGCCGTTGATGACCAGCGTATTGCCTTCCACCTTCACGTCGCCATCGAAACGGCCGTGCACGGAGTCGTACTGCAGCATGTAGGCCAGGTAGTCGGGTTCCAGCAGATCGTTGATCGCGACGATCTCGATGTCCTTGCCGAAGTTCTGCACGGCGGAACGCAGCACGTTGCGTCCGATGCGGCCGAAGCCGTTGATACCCACCTTGATCGACATTGCTCGGGACTCCTGCGGCCGCGCCTTGCGCGGCGGGGTTGACGGGGGCCGCCATTCTAACAGGCCCCCGCGGGCGGCATTGATCAGGATCAAGGCGGCCCGTGCAGCGCGGGCAGAGACTGTGCCCACTTTCCCATGAGCCCACCCACGATGAACAAGATCCTGTTTCCCCTTGCCCTCGCAACCGCCCTGGGCGCCACCGCCATCCCGGCCCTCGCCCAGTCAAGGGGCGACTGGACCCTGGGCGTCGGCGCGCATCAGGTGAACCCGACATCCGACAACGGTGCGCTGGCCGGCGGCACGCTGCCGCTGGACATCGACAGCGACGTCAAGCCGACCATCACCTTCGAATACTTCCTGCGCGACAACCTGGGCCTGGAAGTACTGGCCGCGCTGCCGTTCAAGCACGACATCGCCATCGAGGGCGTCGGCAAGGTGGGGAGCACCAAGCACCTGCCGCCGACCGTCTCGCTGCAATACCACTTCAATGGCCAGGGCAAGGTCTCGCCGTTCCTCGGCGCCGGCATCAATTACACCGCGTTCTTCAGCGAAGACACGCAGGGCGCACTGGAAGGCACGCGCCTGAAGCTGGATGACTCGTGGGGACTGGCCGCGCATGCCGGCGTGGATTTCAAGGTCGGCGAACGTGGCGCCATCCGCGTGGACGCGCGCTGGATCGACATCGACACCGACGTGGAAGTGGATGGCGCCGGGCTCGGCACCGCCAACATCGATCCGCTCGTGTACGGCATGGCTTATGTACTGAAATTCTAAGGCCGTGATCGGGGATCCGGGGCATGTCGGTTAAAGTGGCCGGCATGAACCGGATCCTCTTTTTCCTGCTGGCCACCGCCCTGCTGCTCCCCGCGCCGGCCTTCGCCTGGGGCGCGCTCGGTCACCGGCTGGTGGCCTCGCTTGCGTGGGACGACCTGACGCCCGCGACCCGCCGACAGATCAACGCACTCCTCGCCGGCGAACCGGAACCCACGCTGGCCGGCATCGCCAGCTGGGCCGACGACCTGCGCGACAACGATCCCGTGCTGGGCAAGAAGACCGCCCGCTGGCACTACGTCAACATCGGCGAACACGATTGCGAATACGACCTGCCGCGCGACTGCCCGGGTGGCAACTGCGTCGTCGAGGCGATACGCGCGCAGACCGCCATCCTGTCCGACCAGCGCCGGCCGCGTGCCGAGCGCCTGCAGGCACTGAAGTTCGTCGTGCACTTCGTCGGCGACGCCCACCAGCCGCTGCATGCGGGCTTCGCGCGCGACAAGGGCGGCAATGACATACAGGTCAACTGGAACGGCAACGGCACCAACCTGCACACGCTGTGGGACAGCCGGATGCTGGTGTCCACGCGTCGCGATGAGGCGGCCTGGCTGGCCTACCTGCGCGCGCTGCCGCGTCCCGGCATCGCGGCGGTCAATCTGCCGCCGCCTGCCGCGCGCTGGGCCGAGCAATCGTGCCGGGTGGTGACGCAACCCGGCTTCTACCCGCCGCGCGCGCGGTTGCAGCAGTCCTATGTCGACCAGCACCTGCCCATCGCGGAAAAACAACTTCGCCTCGCGGGCGTCGCGCTGGCCGGCACGTTGAACGCCGCGCTGGGCAGGCATTGATCGCGCGCGTCCCTGTCCACACCGTGCACCACACCCGGGAGTCTCGATGAACGTCGTGAATCTGCTTCGCATCCTGGTGCTGATCGTCGCATTGCTGCCGTTCACCAGTCGTCCCGTCCTTGCCGCCGACAAATCCACACCGCTGACGGTGTTCGCCGCCGCCAGCCTGAAGGAATCCCTGGACGAAGCTGCGGCGGCCTATCAGAAAGCCACTGGCGTTCCGGTACGCGTGTCGTATGCCGCCAGCTCCGCGCTGGCACGGCAGATCGAGCAGGGTGCGCCTGCGGATGTGTTCTTTTCCGCCGATCTCGAGTGGATGGACTACCTGCAGCAGCGCGGCAGGCTGCAGGACGCGACACGGCGCAGCCTGTTGGGCAACCAGCTGGTGCTGGTCGCACCGAAGAACAGCCAGGCACAGGTGGACCTGAAGCGGCCAGCCACGCTGATGGCGGCATTGGGTGGCGGCCGTTTGGCGGTGGGCCAGACGCAGACGGTACCGGCGGGCAAGTACGCCAAGGCGTCGCTGGAATCGTTGTCGCTGTGGAACGGCGTCAGGGCGCGGCTGGCGGAATCCGAGACCGTGCGCGCGGCCCTGATGCTGGTGGCGCGTGGCGAAGCGCCGCTCGGCATCGTGTATGCCTCGGATGCGAAGGCCGAACCGGCCGTGCGCGTACTGGCGACGTTCCCCGAGGCCTCGCATCCCCCCATCGTCTATCCGGTGGCCGCGCTGCGCGATGCACGCTCCGCGCAGGCCGTCCCGTTCGTGCAATGGCTCGCCTCACCCGCCGCCGACGCCATCTTCAAGCGGCGTGGCTTTGCGGTGAAGGACTGACGCGCGCGTGCTCGACGCGTTCAGCCCGGACGAACTCACTGCGATCCGCCTCAGCCTGAAGGTGGCGGTGGTGGCGGCGCTGGCCAGCCTGCCGTTCGGCGTGCTTGTCGGCTGGCTGCTTGCGCGCACGCGGTTCCCCGGCAAGGCGCTGCTGGACGCCGTGGTGCATCTGCCACTGGTATTGCCGCCGGTGGTGATGGGCTACGCGTTGCTGGTGACACTGGGCACGCAGGGCGTGGTCGGTGCCTTCCTGCAGGAAAGGTTCGGCATCGTGTTCGCGTTCCGCTGGACCGGTGCCGCCCTGGCGTGCGCAGTAATGGGCTTCCCGTTGATGGTGCGGTCGATCCGGCTCTCGCTGGAAGCCACCGACCGGCGCCTTGAACAGGCGGCATCGACACTGGGCGCCGGACCCTGGCGCGTGTTCTTCACCATCACCCTGCCGCTGGCATGGCCGGGCCTGGTGGCCGGCAGCGTGCTGGCCTTCGCCAAGGCGCTGGGGGAATTCGGCGCCACCATCACGTTCGTCTCCAACATTCCCGGGGAAACGCAGACCTTGTCGTCGGCCATCTACGGCCTGATGCAGGTGCCGGGCGGCGAAGGTGGCATCTGGCGCCTGGCCGCGGTAGCCGTGGTCATCTCCCTGGCGGCCTTGCTGCTGTCGGAATGGCTGGTGCGGCGCCACCACACGCGTCACGCGGAGGACAGCTGATGCTGCGGCTGGACATCGAGCTGAGACGCGGCGGCTTCCATCGCCATTTCCGCATCGACGACCCCGCGCGGGTGGTCGCGCTCGTCGGCCCTTCGGGTGCCGGCAAGACCAGCGTGCTCAATGCCATCGCCGGGCTGGTGAAGCCCGCTGCGGGCCGCATCGAAGTGGACGACCGCTGCCTGTTCGACAGCACACGACGGATCGATGTGCCGGTGCACCAGCGGCGCGTGGGCTATGTGTTCCAGGATGCGCGGCTGTTTCCGCACCTGGATGTGCGCCGCAATCTGCTTTACGGACGCCATGCAACGCGCGGTGCGGCGCGCTTCGGGTTCGATGCGGTGGTCGACCTGCTGGGCATCGCGCCCTTGCTGGCCAGGCGCACGCGCAACCTGTCGGGTGGCGAAGCCCAGCGCGTGGCCATCGGCCGCGCCCTGCTGTCGCAGCCCTCACTGCTGTTGTTCGACGAGCCGCTTTCCGCGCTGGACCAGGCCCGTCGCGAAGAGTTGATCCCGTACCTGCAGCGCGTCCGCGACGAGATACGCCTGCCCATCGTCTACGTGAGCCACCATCCGGACGAAGTGCGGCGGGTGGCCGATTCGGTGCATGTGCTGGACTGAGCAGGCCCCATCCTGCCGCTAATCCAAGGGAGTGAAGTGATGACGCAGGCAAGACGTTGGAAGACGTTGGCGGTCGACCAGACGAGGCGTTATCTGGAGCCCGGACCCGTGGTGCTTCTGAGCACCGCCCATAAGGGTGAGCGCGCCATCATGACCCTGGGCTGGCACATGATGCTCGGCTACGACCTGATAGGGACGTACATCTGGCAGGCCAACCACAGCCACGGGCTCGCGCGCGCAAGCCGCGAATGCGTCATCAACCTGCCGACGGAGGACCTGCTCGATACCGTGGTGCGCATCGGCAACTGCAGCAGCGTGGAGGGCGACAAGTTCGAGCGCTTCGCGCTGTCTGCAAGTACGTCCAGGATGGTGGGTGCGCCACGGATCGTCGAGTGCCATGCGCATTTCGAATGCCGCCTGCACGAGACCCGTATCACCGCCGAATATCCGCTGTTCGTGTGGCGCGTGGTGCATGCCCGTGTTGCGACATCGCCACGCATTCCGCGCACCATGCACTATCGTGGCGACGGACGTTTCATGCTGTCGGGCGGGGAAGTTTCCCGCAGGCGCCTGTTCCGGCCGGACATGCTCGCGCAATGAAGCGGCCCATGGCCGGTTAACGTCCACCTCGCTACGCTGTCGCCATGACAACCCATCTGACCGACCTCGACGCCACCGTCGACCTGATCCTCCGCCACATCCCTGGCCCGCTCCGCATGGGCGCACCGCTGGGCATCGGCAAGCCACACCGGCTGTTGAACGCGCTTTATGCGCGCATCGCCGCGGAGCCCTCGCGGCCGTGGTCCCTGTACACCGCGTTGTCGCTGGATCCGCCCACGGGCGGCCACGGGCTTGAAGGGCGCTTCGTCGGCCCGTTCGCTGCGCGCCACTTCGGCGACGACTTCCCCCGACTGTCGTATGTGCAGGCGATGAAGCGCGACGCGCTGCCGCCGAACATCAGCGTCGAGGAGTTCTACATGCAGTCGGGCGGCCTGCTGCGCTCGACCACCGCCCAACGGGGCTATGCCAGCCTCAACTACACCCACGTCGCCCGTGCGCTGGCCGAACGCGGCGTCAATGTCATCGTGCAGAAGGTGGCACGCGAAACCGGCGGCACGCGGCTTTCGCTGTCATGCAACAACGACCTCACCCAGGACGCGGTCGATGCGATCGTGGCGCGCGGCCTGCCGCGGCCACTGCTGGTGGCGGAAGCGGACCCGCAGCTGCCGTGGATCGGCGGCACGGCTGCCGTCGAAGAGAACTACTTCGACGTGGTGGTCGAGCCTGCGGGGCCTTATCCGATGCTGTTCGGCCTGCCGCGCCAACCGGTATCTGATGCCGAATATGCCATCGGCCTGTACGCCAGCACGCTGGTCCGTGATGGCGGCACGCTGCAGATCGGCATCGGCGCGCTGGCCGATGCCTTGTGCCATGCGCTGGTGCTGCGGCATACCGACAATGCCACGTACCGCCGCGTGCTGGCGGCGCTGGATCCCGAGATCGAACGCCACCCGGCCGTCCTGGCCAGCGGCGGGCTGGGTCCGTTCGACACCGGCCTGTACGGCTGCAGCGAAATGGTCAACGAAGGATTCAAGCGCCTGGTCGAGACCGGCGTGATCCGCCGCAAGGTGGTGGACGACGAACTGCTGATGCGTCGTATCGCCGAGGGCACTGCCAATCTCGGCGACCAGGCACGGCTGGAACGCGACGGCGAGTACCTGCATGGCGCGTTCTACCTGGGCTCGCCCGCCTTCTACCAGTGGCTGCGCGACCTGCCCGACGAGGAACGCCGCGCCATCGGCATGCGCCGCATCAGCACCATCAACCAGCTGTACGGCGGCAACGAATCGCTGGAGCGCCTGCAGCGGCGCGATGCGCGGTTCTTCAATTCCTGCATGATGGCCACCGCCTTGGGCGCGGCGGTTTCCGACGGCCTCGAGGACGGCAAGGTCGTCTCCGGCGTGGGCGGGCAGTACAACTTCGTCGCCATGTCGCATGCGCTTGACGATGCACGCAGCGCACTGATGTTCCGCGCGGTGCGCGAGGACGGCGGCCAGGCGGTCTCCAATGTGCGCTGGAACTACGGCCACACCACGATCCCCCGCCACCTGCGCGACCTCTACGTCAACGAGTACGGCATTGCCGACCTGCACGGACGCAACGACGAGGACTGCATCATCGCGATGGGCGGCATCACCGACGTACGTTTCCAGCAGGACCTGGTACGGACCGCCCAGCGTGCGGGCAAGCTGCGCGGCGGGTTCGCCACGCCGGGACACTGGATCGACAACACCCCCGTGCACCTGTCGGCACGACTGAGGGCCTTCCGCCACGACGGCACCCTGCCCGACTACCCGCTGGGCAGCGACTTCACCGAAGTCGAGCAGCGACTGGTGAAGGCACTGGGATGGCTCAAGACGAATACGCGCACACCTTGGGCCAAAGCCACGACGGTGATGAGGGCGCTGCCCGAGAAGCCCGTCGACGAGACCGCAATGGCTCGCATGAATCTGGCGGTGCCTGCCGGTGCGGGCGAACGCCTGCAGGCGAAGCTCATCGCATTGGCGCTACGCGTGACGCGGGAGGCATGACGCGCTCATCGAGGCGCGATGCCGTCAGGAAGCGACCGGCTCCAGCTTCACGGCCAAGGTGAAGCGTGGGACATGGCAGTTGCGGTTGGGCGGCCGTCCGGCATGCAGGATCTCGCCATCGAATACCACCAGACGCCCCGGGCGCGGACTCACGGCGGCGCGCACGTCCCGATGCTCGTCGAAGAAGACGGTTTCGCCGCCCCATTCATGATCCCATTGCTCGCACACGTACCACAATGCGGTGAGTTCGCGGCTTCCGGCCACACAATCGACATGGCTGAACAACATGTCTCCGTAATGCGCGACGTTGACGTAACTGCGATAGGGCCGATACACCGTCCCCGGCGCGTGTGCGACCACGGCCTCCATCATGGGTCCGGTGAAGGGCATCGCCGGCAGCTTTGCCACCGGGATCTCCGTCGCCCAGTGCCGGTAATCGGCCGTGTCCGGGCGCGCGATCTCCGACCTGGTATATCCCGCCTGCAGCAGGATGCGATACAGCTCTGCAAGTTGCGGGAGCGCCAGCAGGCCGTCGAACACCGATATGCGGTGACCGTCGACCTGCTGGGCGTAGGAAAGCGCCGCTTTCACAGACATATCCGCGACTACAACGCCTTCGCCGCTTCGACCACCTTCTCGACGGTGATGCCGAAGTGCTTGTACAGCGCTTCGGCCGGTGCGGACGCACCGAAGCCGTGCATGCCGACCACGGCGCCATCCAGACCGACGTACTTGAGCCAGAAATCGGCGATGGCGGCTTCCACCGCCACGCGCTTGCGCACGCTGTCGGGCAGCACGGATTCACGGTAGGCGGCGTCCTGGCGGTCGAACACGTCGGTGGACGGCATGGACACCACGCGCGTCTTGATGCCTTCCGCGTCCAGCACCGCCTTGGCCTGGGTGGCCAGGCCCACTTCCGAACCGGTGGCGATCAGGATGAGGTCCGGCGTGCCGTCGGCATCGGCCAGCACGTAGCCGCCGCGCGCGATGTCCGCCACCTGCGCCTCGCTACGCGCCTGGTGGGCCAGGTTCTGGCGCGAGAACACCAGGCAGCTGGGGCCATCCTTGCGGACGATGGCCTGCTTCCAGGCGACCGCCGATTCCACGGCGTCGCAGGGGCGCCACACGTCGTTGTTGGGGATGAAACGCAGTGCAGCCAGGTGCTCGACCGGCTGGTGGGTCGGGCCGTCTTCGCCCAGGCCGATCGAGTCGTGCGTGTACACATGGATGGCGTGCGCCGGGATCAGCGCGCTCATGCGCACCGCATTGCGTGCGTAGTCGCTGAACACCAGGAAGGTCGCATCGAACGGCAGGAAGCCGCCATGCAGCGCCAGGCCATTGGCGATCGCGCTCATGCCGAACTCGCGCACGCCGTAGTAGACGTAGTTGGCGTTGGGGTCGTCGGTGGCCACCGACTTGCTGGCCTTCCACAGGGTCAGGTTGGAGTGCGCCAGGTCGGCCGAGCCGCCCACCAGTTCCGGCAGCAGCGGCGCGAACGCTTCGATGGCCATCTGCGAGGCCTTGCGCGACGCGATGACCGGGCCCTCCGCCTGCAGTTTGGCGATGTAGGCATCGGCAGCGGCGATGAAGCCGTCCGGCAGTTCGCCATGCGAGCGGCGGCTCAGTTCGCTGGCCTGCTCCGGGAACTGCGCGGCGTACTTGTCGAACAGCTGGTTCCACTGGTCTTCACGCACCAGGCCGGTGTTGCCTGCGCGCCAGCCGGCATAGATGTCCTCGGGGATTTCGAACGGGCCGTACGGCCACTCCAGCGCCGAGCGCGTGGCCTCCAGTTCGTCCTTGCCCAGCGGTGCACCGTGGCTGGATTCCTTGCCCGCCTTGTTGGGCGAACCGAAACCGATCGTGGTGCGGCAGCAGATCAGCGTGGGCTTGTCTTCGGACTTCAGCGCGGTCTCGATGGCGGTCTTGATCTCCACCGGGTCGTGGCCGTTGACGTTGCGCACCACCTGCCAGCCATAGGCCTCGAAGCGGGCCGGCGTGTCGTCGGTGAACCAGCCATCGGTGTTGCCGTCGATGGAGATCTTGTTGTCGTCCCAGAACGCAACCAGCTTGCCAAGGCCCCAGGTGCCGGCAAGCGAGGCGGCTTCGTGCGAGACGCCTTCCATCAGGCAGCCATCGCCCATGAAAACCCACGTGCGGTGATCGACGATGGAGAATTCCGGACGGTTGAAGCGCTGTGCCAGCAGCTTCTCGGCCAGCGCGAAACCCACGGCGTTGGCGAAGCCCTGGCCCAGCGGACCGGTGGTGGTTTCCACGCCCGGGGTTTCATGGCGCTCCGGGTGGCCGGCGGTCTTGCTGTGCAGCTGGCGGAAGTTCTTCAATTCTTCCAGCGGCAGGTCGTAGCCGCTCAGGTGCAGCAGCGCGTACTGCAGCATCGAACCATGCCCGTTGGACAGCACGAAGCGGTCGCGGTTGAACCAGTGCGGGTTCTTCGGGCTGTGGCTCAGGTAATCGTTCCACAGCACTTCGGCGATATCGGCCATGCCCATGGGCATGCCGGGGTGGCCGGAGTTGGCGGCCTGCACCGCGTCGGCGGCGAGGAAGCGGATGGCATTGGCGAGCTGGCGGCGGCCAGGCTTGTTGGAGGCGGGCGTCGTCATGGGAGTCGGTGCAAGGGGGCGGCGCCCGGCGGGCTGCGGGCAGGCGCCATTGTCCCATCCCCTGCCGCCGCTGTCGCGGTTGCATGGCCCCCGCAGGGGGTGTTAGCCGCCGTCGGCGGGGCGTTCCGGCAGGCGGACGTCGCCGCTTTCTCCCTGCGCCACCAGGGTTGCCAGGGCCAGGTCGCCGGTGACGTTCAAGGTGGTGCGGCACATGTCCAGGAAGTGGTTCACACCCAGGATCAGGCCGATGCCCACCGGGTTGACACCCACCATGGCGCAGATCAGCGCCACCACCGGCAGCGATCCGGACGGCACGCCCGCGGTGCCGATGCCGCCCAGGATGCACACCAGCATCACCATGAACTGCTGCCACAGCGACAGGTCCACGCCGAAGAACTGGGCCAGGAACAGCACCGTGACGCCCTCGAACAGGGCCGTACCGTTCTGGTTGGCGGTGGCGCCGACGGTTAGCACGAAGCGCGACACCTGGCGTGGCAGGCCGAGCTTCTCGTCCGCCACGCGCAATGCGGTCGGCAGGGTGGCATTGCTCGATGCCGTGGAGAAGGCCATCACCATGGCTTCCTGGCTGCCGCGGAAGAACTGCAGCGGCGATCGGCCGGCCAGCTTCAGCGCGACCGAATAACTGACGAACAGGTGCAGCGCCAGCGCCAGCACCACCACGCCCACATAGGCGCCCAGCTTGATCAGCAGGTCGAAGCCGAACAGGGCGGCCAGGTTGAACATGAAGCAGGCCACCGCATAGGGCGCCAGCCGGATCACCAGCCCGATCAGCGTCATCGAGATCTCGAAGACGCCTTCGATCGCACGCTTGAGGATGCCGGTGTTCTCCGACGGCGTCAGCACCAGGCCCACGCCGAACATCACCGCGAAGAACATCAGCGACAGGATGGCGCCATTGCTGGACGCCGCGCCGATGACGTTGTCGGGCACGATGGACAGCAGCATGTTGAGACCGGTCGGTTGCGAGCCGACGCTGGCGACGATCTCCCTGGCTCGGTCCGCGTTGTCGACCAGCAGCTGCTGCGCCAGCGCGGGGTCAACGCCCGCGCCGGGCTTGATCAGGTTGACCAGCACCAGCCCCAGCAGCACTGCCACCGCCGACAGCAGCACGGTGTAGAACAGCGTCTTCCAGCCGATCCGGCCAAGCGCGCGGATGTCGCCCATCTCGGCGATGCCGACCACCAGTGCCGAGAACAGCAGCGGCACGATCAGCATGAAGATCAGGTTGAGGAACAGCTTGCCCGCCGCCGTCGTGTACTTGGTCAGCTCCTGCACCCAGCCCGCATCGCTCTGGCCGGTGGCGTAGACGATCAACCCGGCCAGCAGGCCGATGCCAAAGCCGATGGCCATCTTCCAGTGCAGCGGAAGCTTGGGGTTGCCGGCGGTCTTGGCTTCGGTCATCGGAGGGTCCTGCGGAGTGAAGCGGCCAGCTTAGCAAACCCGGCTGCGGGGCCCTCGAAGCCCTGCTTGCGCGCGCGGCTAGCGCGGATACAGCGGCGGCAGCGGCTCGGGCTCGGCGACGGCGGTCGTCCGCCATGCAGGCCCGCCGCGGAAGGCCTCCCGCAGGGCGTGGCGGGCCTGTCCCGCATCGCCACCGGCCCAGCGGGCACGGCGCAGGGCATCCACGGCGGCGCGCTGGGTCGGCGATGCCAGGCGCGCTGCCAGATTATCCAGGTCGGTGGCGGTCGGGCGGGCCATGCCGCGCAGGACCTCTTCGATTTCGTCCAGGTCACCCGCATCCAGCGCGCGCTTGAGATCCGCCGCGGTGTGGGTGGCCTGCGGGGTGGACGGGGAAGGCGACGCCGCCGCGCCATGAACGCGCTGGCGGACGACCGAACCCCGCGCGAGCAATCCCCACACGAGTGTCACCAGCCAGAGCACCGCGAATCCCGCGGCCACCCAGGGCCACAGGTGCGCGGGAAGATTGCGTCCTTCTCCGTCCAGCGCGAACACGTCATCCCCGTCCACCGGCGTGGGCACCGCCGACGGATCCAGGGCGGGTGCTGCCGCGATGCCGGAGCCCGGCGCGACGGCCAGCGTCAGGTCGGGCAGTACCGCGTTCTTCGCCACGCCACCGCGCACGTCCCACCAGGCCATCGACAGGCCCGGAACCACCAGTCGACCTGGCTGCGACGGCACGATGGAATAGCGGCGCGTCAGCTTCACCTGCGGCGTGCCGCCTGCGAACGTCTCGTTGTACTGCGGCGGTTCGGCGAAGACCTGCGCACCGGGCACCGACGGTGTCGGCAGTTCGGGCATCTGCGCCTGCGTCGCGCCGATCGCCGTGGCTTCCACCGTCAGCGTCGCCGCCTCGCCCGCACGCAGCTGCTGGGGCGCGCCGGCGTAACGCAGGCGCAGGTCGCGCAGCGGCAGCCAGGGCTGCGGCGCGTTCGCCGGCTGCGCACGCACCTGCAGCGTCCGCGGCGCTCCGTTCAAGCGCACCTCGCGGCTGTTGCCGCCCAGCAGGTCGTCCATCCAGCCACCCGCACCGCGACCCTCGAAGCGCGCACCGGGTAGGGTCAGCGGGCCGCTGCGCTCGGGCACCAGCAGGAAGCGGCGCTCCGCGGTCTGGTAACGGCGCCCGTCGATCTCGCGACTGGACTGCACGATCTCGCCGACGCGCTGAAGCAGCGCGCCCTCGGGGGGATCGAGGTCCAGCTGGCCCGACACCAGCGGCATGGCGTAGTAAAGCCGCACGGTGACGCCTACCGACTGCTGCACGTAGGGACTGGCGTCGTCGATCTCGGTCTCGACGAAGGCCAGGCCGTTGGCCGCCGCACTGGCCGTCGGCGTGGCACCCACATTCACCGTCAACGCGGTGGTGCGTTGCGAGCCCACCTGCAACGGCGGAATCACCAGCGTCCCCGCACGCCGCGCACGCAGGGTGATCGCGAAGGTGGTGCGCGAGGTCATCTGGCCGTTGACCATGCCGACGCTGCGGCTGTCCGACTGCCCTTCCAGCTCGAAATCGCGCAGCAGTGGCGTCAGATCCGGCGTGGCCATCACCGCATCGGTCTCGATGTTCAGGGTGAAGGCCTGGCCCAGCACTGCATCGGGCTGCTCCAGCCATGCGCGCGTGGCCGCGCCCGCCGCCTGCGCGAACACCAGCAGCCCCACCATCACCACCACCAGGATCCGCTTCATTGCCCTTCCCTCTGCCGGCGCTCTTGTTCCAGCCGGAATTTCGCCTTCAACAACGCACCCGGCTCATCGGGTACGCGGCGCAACCATGCATCGACCGCCTGCCTGCGCTCGCGCTGCGCTGCGGTCTCGCCGGCCACCGCCTGCTGCCCGGGTTTGCTGTCGCTGCGCTGCCCGGCCTGCTGCTGCGCGATGGCCTGGCGCATGCGTTCGCGCTGGGCCGCATCGGCCGCCGCCTGCGTGGCGGCGTCGGGGGGTGATTGCGCGGGTGGCGCTTTCGCTGGCGAGCCTTGCGGGGCAGCGCCCTTCGCATCGCCGGAAGACGGCGGCTGTGACGGGGAAGGTTGCGGCGGGGCAGGATTCGGGGAGTCCGCCCCCTGCTGGCCTTTGCCTTGCTGGCCTTTGCCCTGGGAGCCTCTGTCCTGCGGGCCATTGTCCGGCGAGTCCTTGCCCTGCCCATCGCCGCCCGAAGGCGGGCGCTTGCGGGCGGCATCGACCGCGGCCCGGTTCGCCACCGCATCCTGCATGCCCGGCTGCCGCTGCAGCGCAGTGTCGTAGGCGCGAATGGCCTCGTCGTAGCGGCCCTGCTTCGCCAGCGCATTGCCGAGGTTGTACCAGCCCTCCGCCGTGTCGATGCCGGTGAACGCTTTCTCGGCTTCAACGAAATCGCCGCCCCGGTAGGCCTGCGCACCCTGTTCGAGCTGCGCGTGCCGTTGCTGGTCGGCGCGCTGCCACCAATCGATGCCGGCCGCCTGCGCAGGCGTCGCGATGGGCAGGCACAGGACACCGATGAAAACCACCATCGCACCACGACGGAACGCGAGCAACGAAAGCAGCAACAGCGGCAACACCAGCCAGTAGCCTTCATCACGCCATGCCTTGCCCGCGCCGTTGCCTGCCGTTGCTGTCGCCTGTTCGGGCAGCAGGACACCCAGCCGCATCAGGTCCGCCTGGCTGGCGCTCAACGCGTGGTAGCGGCCGCCGCCGGCGGAGGCAAGGCGCTGGAGCGAGCCTTCGTCCAGGGCCGCGCGGGCCAGGGTGCCGTCGCTGCGGCGATAGGCCGCGCCCGTCGCCGTGCCAAGGCCGAGCGCGGAAACGACGTAGCCCTTCGCTCGCGCTGCCGCTGCGACATCGCGTGCCATGCCATCGGCGTGATCGGCAAGCAGCAGGATGTCGCCCTGTTTGAACTGCGCCTGCGCCAGCAGGCGCGTGGCCCAGCTAATGCCGCGATCGATCCGTTCTCCATCCACCGGCATGATCTCCGGCGACAGATCATCCAGGTACAGCTGCACGTTGGCCGCGTCTTCCGTCAACGGGGCCACCGTGAACGCATCGTCGGCCACCACCACCAGCGCGACCTGCCCACCGTCACGGGCCTCCAGGAGCTGCGCGAGCTTCGCCCGCGCCTGCAACAGCCGCGAGGGCGGCAGGTCGGTGGCGGTGATGCGGCTGGAGAGGTCCAGCACGATCACCAGCGGCGTCTTCGATTGCCAGAGCGGTTGTTCGCCCAGGCGCCAGCTCGGGCCCGCCAGCGCGAGCACGGCCAGGATCCAGGCGAGGCAGGCGACGAACAGCGGCGTGCGCGAAGCGATGCCCGTGCCACGCACCATCAGATGCGGCAGCAGATGCGCGTCCACCACCCCACGCCACACGCTGCGCTGCCGGCGTCGCGCCTGCCAGAGCCACGCAAGCAGCGGCAGCGCCAGCAAGGCCCACAGCCACTGCGGGCGCAGGAAGTGCAGCGCGTCCAGCCAAGCACTCATGCACGCCTCCGCGGCCAGGCGAGCGCCAGCAGCGCCACCAGCAGCGCACCGGTGAGCGGCCAGTGGTAGCGCTCCAGGCGCGGACGGACGGCTTCGCCCGCATGCTCGACTGGCTCGATGCGATCCAGCTCGGCATAGATGCCGGCCAGTTCGCCGGTGTCGCGGGCACGGAAGAAGCGTCCGCCCGTCTGCCTGGCCACATCGCGCAGCGTCGCCTCATCGATATCCTCCATACCGCTGGAGGGCAGCGGCAGAGGAATGCCGAACAGGCTGAGGCCGCCATCGCTGCCGAAGGCGATGGTGTGGATGCGCACGCGCTCTTCCTTCGCCAGCTCTGCCGCCTTCTGTGGCGTCAGCACGCCCGCCGAATTGACACCGTCGGTAAGCAGGATGAGTACGCGCTGCCCGTCTTCCTGCGTGCGCAGGCGCCGCACCGCCAGTGCGATGGCATCGCCGATGGCGGTTTCGCGGCCCGCCAGCCCGGCGACCGCATCGCGCAACTGTTCGCGTACGGTCTGCAGGTCGCGCGTCAGCGGCGTCATCGCATAGGCGCGTTGGCCGAACACGAGCAGGCCCACGCGATCGCCTTCGCGGCGATCCAGGAAGTCCGCCAGCACCGCCTTTGCGGCGGTCAGGCGATCCACGACCGTCCCGCCGAGTTCCATGTCCGCTTCGGTCATGCTGCCGGACAGGTCGACCGCCAGCATCAGATCGCGCCCACTGGTGGGCGGCGTGACGGCGTCGCCGAACTGCTGCGGGCGCGCAGCCGCGGCGCACAACAGGAACCACGCCAGCCAGGCCAGCGCCGCCATCCGCTTTGGCGCGGCGCGCGCGCCCAAGCGGGCGATGCTGTCCAGTTGCTGGCCGTACGGCACCCTGATGGCCTCTTCCTGGCTGCGGCGCGGCGGCAATATCCAACGCGCCAGCCAGGGCAGCGGGAACGCCAACCACAGCCACGGCCAGGCGAACCCGGCATAGCCGTCATAGAGGAACTGCAGCGTCGGCAGCGACAGGTTCATCGCCGTGCGGCCATGAGTTCGAGGAAGCGCGCGCGTGCGACGGCAGTCGCGGCCTGCAGCTGCACCGCGTCGACCTCACGCTGGTAGCCGCCTTCCAGCAGCAGGCGACCCGGGCCGTCGGAGAACGCGTGCCCCTTGTCACCGTCCAGGAAGCGCAACCATGCATCGCCCTGCAGGCGGTCGGCCTGCGGTTCCACCCTGCGGGCCGCACGCCGCAGCAACTCCGACATCGCCGCCACCCGTTCCGCGGGAGACCCAGGCGTGAGCGCGTGCTCGAACAGGCGCACCCATGCCGCGCGCCGGCGTTTCCGCTGCGTCGACCACGCAAGCCAGGCACCGAAGATCAGCAGCACGCCGACGATCACCAGCCACCAACCCGGTGCGAGCGGCCACAGCGGCGGCGACGCCGGCACGTGCACGTCACGCAGCACCAGCTGTGCGGCCGACATCACGCCACCTGCGGCTGGGCGCGGCCCAGCAGGGGCAGCCAGGCATCGCTGGCGGCATCGGTCGACAGCGACCAGACGCGGACGCCGCGCCGCGGCAGGCGTTCCAGCGCCTGCTCGACCGGCTGCACGAACTCCCGCCGCCAGCCTTGCCGTTGCGCGGGGTTGGCCAGATCGAGTTCCACGCGCCGGGCACCCAGCGCGAACGGCAACGTGGCCGCCGGCGGATCGGTCTCCAGCGGATCGGTCAGCAGCAGCACGGCGACTTCATGGTGCGCCGCCAGGGCGGGCCAGCGTGCTTCCGGCAAGGCCGCGACGCTGCGCGGCTCGGCCAGCACGATCAGCCGCGAACCGGGCCGCAGCAGTCTTGCGGCATGATCCAGCGCGTCGGGCAATCCGGTGTCGTCCAGCGGCGGCGCGGTGTACCAGCGCACCAGCGCATCCAGCGCGCGCAATGCACCGCGCGTGCCGGAGGCCGGTGGTATCGGCGCTTCCGCCACGGCGCCGCGCAGGATGGCGACGCGATCGCCTTCGCGCACGGCCTGCCATGCGGCGACCGCACCGGCGCGTGCGGCCTGCACCGACTTGAAGCGGACCCGTGTGCCGAAGTACAGCGCAGGCGCGGTATCGGCGACGATCAGGGTCAGGCGCTCGCGCTCGGCCTGGAAGAGCTTGGTGTGGGTGCGCCCGCTGCGTGCGGTCAGGCGCCAGTCGATATGACGCACGTCATCGCCGGCCACGTACTCGCGGGACTCCGCGTACTCCATGCCACGTCCGCGCAGCGAGGACTGCGCCGGACCGGTGACATGATGTCGACCACGGCGGGCGGGCCCCCGCCGCTGCGCCACACCGCGCAGCGCGACCAGTTCGGACAGCGTGGGGACGATGCCGTCGCTCATGCCGTCATTCCCGCGCGCGAACGAGGAACAAGCCCATCACGGCAAAGGCACCACATCCAACAGCGCTGCCACCAGACGATCGCCATCCCACCCTTCCGCCGTCGCCTCGTAGCTGGGCAGCACGCGGTGGCGAAGCACGTCGGCGGCGATCGCGCGGATGTCGTCGGGCGTGACGAAATCGCGCCCGGCCAGCCAGGCGCGCGCACGCGCGCAGCGCTCCAGTGCGATGGAGCCACGCGGACTGGCGCCCCAGGCAATGCGTCGCGCCAGCGAGGCGTCGTAGCGCGCGGCATCACGGGATGCCAGCACCAGTTCGATCAGGTAACGCTCCAGCTGGGGCGCCATGTGCAGGTTCAGCACGGCGGCGCGCGCGGCGAAGACATCCTCCAGTGGCATCCGTGCCGGCTGTACCGGCGCGGCGGTCATTTCGTGCCGGGCACGTTCCCGTGCCAGGCGCAGGATCTCGGCCTCGGCCGCCGCCTCCGGGTACCCGATCCGTACATGCATCAGGAACCGGTCCAACTGGGCTTCCGGCAAAGGGAACGTGCCCTCCTGCTCGATCGGGTTCTGCGTGGCCATCACCAGGAACAGCGCAGGCAACGGATACGTGTGCCGGCCGACGGTGACCTGGCGTTCGCCCATGGCTTCCAGCAGCGCGGACTGCACTTTCGCCGGCGCGCGGTTGATCTCGTCCGCCAGCAGCAGGGGATGGAAGATGGGACCGGCCTGGAATTCGAAACGGCCTTCCTGCGGCCGCCACACTTCGGTGCCCGTCAGGTCTGCCGGCAGCAGGTCGGGCGTGAACTGCACGCGCGCGAAGTCCGCTTGCAGGCGCGATGCCAGTGCGCGGATCGCGGTCGTCTTGGCCAAGCCGGGCGCGCCTTCCACCAGCAGGTGGCCATCGGCCAGCAGCGCGATCAACAGACGCTCCACCAGCGCGGACTGGCCCACGATGGTCTGGGCGAGGCCCTCCCGCAGCGCGGTGAAGGCCGCATGCAGGCGTACGTGTTCGGCATTGGGGGAGACGCCCGTCGCGGCGGGATCGATAGCGGGGTTGTCCATGGGACCTGTCGAGGGTGGAGCCTGGGGCGATTTTGACCCAGCCGAGCGCGGATGGTTCACCGCGCTGGCGACACGGGCATGCGGTATTCAGCTCTGGCACGCCGGAAACGACACGGGGGCCTTGCGGCCCCCGTGTGGAACAAGCATTGACTGCGAGCGATCAGCGGCGCTCGGCCACACGCAGCACCTTCGGCGTGATGAAGATCAGCAGCTCGGCCTTTTCCTTGCTGCGGCCCTTCTTCTTGAACAGATTGCCCAGGAAGGGAATGTCGCCAAGGAACGGTACCTTGGCAATGCTGGTGCGGTCGGTGAATTCGTACACGCCACCGATCACCACCGTCTGGCCGTCCTCGATCAGCACGGCGGTGTTGATTTCGCGACGCGCCAGTTCCGGCACGGAACCGAAGTCGCCCAGGTCGATGAAGCGGATCACCTCGTCCTTCTTGACGTTGAGGTTCAGGAACACCCGGTTGTCGTCAGTGATGGTCGGCGTGACCTTCAGCTCCAGCAGCGCTTCCTTGAACTGCACCGTCGGCGTGGCGATGCCGGTGCCGCTGCCGGTAACGGTCAAATAGCCTACTTCACGACCCTGCTTGATCACGGCCTCGCGCTGGTTGGTGGTCACCAGGCGCGGGTTGGAAATGACCTCACCGCGACCCTCTTCCTGCAGCGCGGACAATTCAAGATCGAGTGCGAAATTGGCACCCAGCAGCGTGTAGGCGATCGCCCCCACGGGATTCGTGGTGTACGTGCCCGCGGGCAGATTGACGTTCAAGCCGCCCGGGACCTGGATCTCATTATCGTTGATGATGCTGGTGTTGCCTTCCAGGGAGCCGCCGATCACTTGCGTCCGGTCGCCGATCCGACGTCCCTGCACGCCGAAACGGGCACCGAGGTCACGCGCGAAACTGTCCGTGGCAATGACGATGCGGCCTTCGATCAGCACCTGATCGACCGGGCGATCGATCACTGCGATCAGTTCGCGCATCTGCGCGACTTTCTTCGGGATGTCGCTGATCATCAGCGTGTTGGTGCGTTCGTCCGCCACCAGGCGGCCGCGCTGCGACAGGAAGCCGTTCTCGTTCTGGTTGTTGCCGCTGCCACCGCCACCACCACCACTGCTGTTGCCGACGCCCTTGGCTTCGGTCAGTGCCTTGAAGATGGCGTTGGCGCTGTGGTAGTTGATCTGTACGTAGTCAGTGATCAGGTCCTCGCGATTCTCGATCGCGATGCGTGCGTCTTCCTTGTCCTGCTCGAACTTGGCCAGTTCGGGCTGCGGCGCGACCCAGACCACGTTGCCGTCACGGCGCTTGTCCAGGCCACGGGCGCGCAGCACGATGTCCAGCGCCTGGTCCCACGGCACGTTGACGAGACGCAACGTCACGTTGCCCTGCACGGTGTCGGAGGCCACGATGTTCAGGTTGGACTCTTCGGCAATCAGCTGCAGCACGGTGCGTACCGGCACGTCCTGGAAGTTGAACGTCACCGGGCGGCCTGCGTAGCGACGCGCTTCGGTCGCCACCTTGGCGGCCGCCGTCGCGATTGCGCTGGAGCTGGTGCCGGAAGAGGCATTGGCACCACCGACGGCCTTCTGGCCGGCCCGCGGCACGATCTCGACGACGTACTCGTTGCCGGACTGGTAGGCCAGTGATTCGAACTCGCCGCTGGTGCTCAGCACCAACTGGGTACCACCGCCCTTGGACTGCGCTTCGACGCGCTGCACCGGGGTGGCGAAATCCACCACGTTGAGCGGACGCTGCAGCGAGGCCGGAAGGGTGGCGTTGCCCACGTCCACGACGACATTGCTGCCCTGGTTGCGCAGGTCAGGCGCCGCGCCCTGGCCATCGAACTTGATGACCAGGCGACCGGCACCGTCTTCACCCCGACGGAAGTCGATGTTGGACACCGAAACGGCACGCGCGGGCGCCGTGGCGGTTTGGGGAGCGGCACTCTGCGCGGCCGGCGAGCCTGCGCTGGCAGCGCTTGCCGCGGCGAGCAGGCCGATGGCCAGGCCCAGAGAGCAGACCCGGAGCATTGCCAGGCGCCGGGCAGGCCGCAGGCGGTGGGCGTTGGAAGCGATCATCGTGTATCCCCTAATCATTGATCTTCAAGCGCGATGGAGGCAGGCCGTTCCAGCCAACCGCCCGCACCATCCGGCACCAGTTCGACAAGTTCTATGCCATCTTCACGGACCGTGGTGACACGGCCGTCGCTCTGCCCCAGGTAGTTCCCCGGACGTACCCGGTAGGTGACCTTGTCGGGTCCCATCACCAGCGCCACCAGCCCCGGACCGCGGCCAAGCGTACCGACCATGTCCAGGCTGTCCAGCGGATACTGCTCCAGCGTTTCCTTGCGCCGGTTCGGATCCGGGCGCAGGCCCGGGCCGTCGGTGTTGTTCCAGGCGTCGCTGAAGGGATCGCGCATGGTCTGCGCGGCGTACTCGAAGGTCTCGAACTGCTGCATCACCGGCAGCGGCTCCAGCGGCGGCGCTGGTCGCGCGCGCACGTCGGCAACCCATTTCTCCAGGTTGGGTGCGTCACCCGGCGTGCTGGTGATGCCACGCGCGCATGCGCCCAGCACCAGGGTCATCGAAAGCGCCACCATGAAACGAAGCGCCTTGTGGCTGACCGGCATCATGCGCCACCTCCTGCGGCCGGTGCGGCCGATGTGGCCGGCGCGGCTTGGCCATTCTTTGCGGCATCGGCGGCAGCGGCTTCCTGTTCGGCCACTTCCTTCTCATCCAGATAGCGGTAGGTCTTGACGGTACCGGACAGTTCCAGCGCACCGCGGGCGCTGATGCCGCCCTTGGCTTCCTTTGGCTTCAAAGAGATGTCGTGCATGGTCAGGATGACCACGCGCGGCAGGGAGGCCACGCCACTGACGAAGGCACCGAACTGGTGATAACTGCCCACCATGCGCAACTGGATCGGCTTCTCGGCGTAGAACTCCTTCAGCGTTTCCGCCTCCGGTTGAAAGAGCTCATTGGCCAAGCCGCTGGACAGCGCGGTCTGCGAGATGTCGATGATCAGATCGGGCATTTCCGTCTTGCTGGGCAGCTGGCGCAGCATCTGCTGCAACACTTGCTCCATCTGGGCAAGCTGCTGTTTGAGCGGTTCGAGATTGGCGGCCTTGGCCTGCTCCGTCTCGAACTTCTCGCGCAGCGACACTTCTTCGCGCTCCAATGTTTCAAGCGTTTCCCGCTTGCCCTTGATGAAGAGGAAGAACGAGAGAGCGAGGATGAAGAGCGACAGGATTACGCAGAAACCGATCTTGGCGTTCTGCGGCCATGCACCGATGTTGTTGATGTCCAGGTTCTTGAGCGATGTTTTCTTCTGGCTCATGACGCGCTCCCGGTGGTGGCCGGCGTCGAAGCACCGCTGGGCGTTGTGGCAGGGGCCGGGCTGGCTGGTGCGGCTGGCGTGGTATTGGCCGGCGCGGCCGGTGCGGGCGCGGGCTGGCCTTCCACGGGAGCAGCCGGGGCAGCGGCGGGCGGTGCATTCGGATCAGCCGGCACGGCACTCGCGGCGCCCGCTTCTTCCTCGGCCATCGGATTGGCCAAGCGCACCTGCAGCTTGAAGACATACGGCAACGCGCGGCTTGCACCGGTCGCGGCCAGTTCCTTCGTGTCTTCCGGCTTGGCCTCGATGATGGACAGCTCGGGCTTGGTCATCCAGCCAGAGGTCTCGAGGTTGCGCATGTAGGCACTGACGCGTGCGTTGGATTGCGCGCGGCCTTCCAGCGTCAGCACTTCACCGTCCTGCTTGATGTTGGACAGTGAAACGCCATCGGGAATGGTGCGGACCAGCGAGTCGAACAGGTGGACCATCTGCGAGCGGTTTGCCTGCAGCTTCTCGATGACTTCCTTGCGGGCCAGCAGGCGACGCTTCTGTTCGTCGAGTTTCTCGATTTCCTTGTTCTGTGCTTCGACCTTGGCGATCTCGGCTTTCAGGAAATCGTTGCGCACCGTCTGGCCTGACACCTGGCGGTCGTAGTGGAACCACAGCAGGAACTACAGCAGCAGGCCGGCGATGGCGGCCGCACCCAGCATCACGTAGAACTCGCGCTGGCGCTGGACGCGGCGCTCGGCGCGCCACGGGAGTAGGTTGATTCTTGCCATCAGTCGAAGCTCCTCAAAGCCAGGCCGGTGGCGATCATCAGTGCGGGAGCATCCTGCGCCAGCGCATGCGCCTGCACGCGTGGGCCGAGGGTCATCTGGGCCAGCGGGTTGGCGACCACGGTCGGCACGCCAAGCTGCTCTTCCACCATCTCGGGCAGACCCGGCAGGGCGGCGCAACCACCGGCCAGGACGACCTGGTCGACGCGGTTGAACTCGCTGCCCGCATAGAAGAACTGCAGCAGGCGGCTGATCTGCTGGACGGTCGCTTCCTTGAACGGCTCCAGCACTTCCACTTCGTAACTTTCCGGCAGGCCACCC